>Ga0209354_10001334_pt1 | contig 10951 bp, 3 predicted proteins | sample LauGreSpBDMM15DD_2_FD_187562 | JGI IMG/M metagenome (GOLD analysis project Ga0209354, IMG submission 187562) | Freshwater lake microbial communities from Lake Michigan, USA - Sp13.BD.MM15.DD (SPAdes) (version 2) | ecosystem: Environmental > Aquatic > Freshwater > Lake | place: Lake Michigan, USA...
TTTGCTGCCATCTTTCTAATAAACAGACCGATATTCTTATGACGATTAAATAATCATAAGAATATCCATTTTACACAATCATTAAAACTTCTAAGCTTCCTGGTTTAGGCTTATAAGCCTAAGCCTCCGCCTCTTCCTGGTTTAGGCTTCTAAGCCTAAGCCTAAGGCTCTTCCTGGTGGAAGCCATTAGGCTTCCGCCTCCTTATCCTCCTTCTCCTGCTTCAACCTACGAACAAGTGGCTCAACAGCCCTCTCCCAAGTGTAAGAAAGCACTGTCTTCTTCGCTTCCTCGCCATGTTCGAGCCTCTTTGTCGTATCAAGAAGATACTCCTCCATTCCTAGGCACAGCTCGTGAGGGTCCATTGCCCATGCCTCGCCGCCAACGGGAGAATACACCATCGGGAGATAATACCTGTTCTTAGCATCCACCATAACAGAGTTCTTATTATTACAAAACTCCTTAAATCCTCCAATATTGGGAACAACCTGAGGTACACCTACACCCATGTGCTCAAAGTTACACAAACCCCATCCCTCACCATCAGCAGAATTCACACCCACATCGGCACAGTTATAAAAGACATTGATATCCTCATCCTTGAATACCATATCTTGAGATGAAATCATCAGACGGGTACCAAACTGCTCCACATTCACACCACGAAGCTTCAGCTCCCTCTGATACAGCTCAAACAACCACCAACCGCCCTTCTCGCCCTTGTCACAGATACACATCATAAAAATGGGCTTCGTGGGATACTTCACCACCAGCTCCGTAAACGCCATAATCAGAATGTCATAGCGCTTACGAGGCTGGTTGCGATTCACATTGAGAAACATAAATGCATCCTCAGGAATCTTCAGACTCTTGCGAATCTCGCTACGAGGAAGTGTCTTATACAGCTCCTTCTCAAACCCGTGTAGAATCACATCAATAGGACGAGTAACACCCTGGTCCTTCAGGCACTTCTTCCACTCATTCGTAAAGGCAAAAATACGCTCGGCCTTCAGATTTAACATGTCCAGATAGCCCTGTAGCTGCGTGGTATATACCTGGTCGCAATACACCCACGTCTTCGTCATCGATGAAACACCCGCCTTGTCCATCTCCACAATAAACTTCCCCACAATGGACATGTCGTTGTAAATCATCACCACATCGGGCTTCAGGCTCTTGATCACCTCAGGCAGCTTCTTGAAGCCGAAGCCCTGCTCAAAAGGCTCTTCTTCCTTTGCGGCATCAATCACAGAAACATTGCTAGGATATGTGCGATATCCCTCGGCAAACTGCTGCTGGGGGAACTTCTGGAACCCGTAATGAGTCACGGCCAACCAAGGGAGCTTGGCGAGTTGACGAAGTATACCATAGGATACCTTGCTGTATCCAGTATACTGATGACAGTGCGTTGATACTAGAAGAAACTTTAGTTGTCCTGTAGCATTTGCATTTGCATTTGCAGCATTTGCTGCGCAAACAAACGGAGTACTAACTATACTCTGGAGGCTCTTCATATAGTCAGGAACAGAATCCATTCTAGTGTAAAAGATGCAGAAAGCCTTAGGCCTAATGTCCTATGACAATACTCTTATAATGACGAAGAAGCAGAAAATCCCCGTTGCCTTCCGTGAGCAAATTTGGCTACGTGATTACGGAAAACAATTTCAAGGGAAGTGTCCTACACGCTGGTGCCAGAATATTATAAATGTATTCGACTTTCAATCAGGGCATAATATTCCAGAATCGAAGGGAGGCCCCACCATTCCAGACAATTTACTCCCTCTCTGCTCTCGGTGCAATATGTCTATGGGAGATAGATATACTTTTACACAATGGACAGCATTAAATAATTCAGTAACTATTTTATCAAAACCCCAACCTCAGGTACAATCGGCCATGCTTCCTCGGTATTTCTGCTGTTAAGCTAAAAGTGCTCGTATAGATTCCTTCGTCTTATTCTTCAAATTCTCCCAGCCCATAAGTAGTGCGGCACGATATTTCTCATACACTTCAGGCTGTGCCTTCAGTGTATAGACAAGCTGCGCAGCATGTAACCAAGAATCTGCTGGCATAATTTGTATGTGTTGGGAAATATACTTTAAGAAGGCACTGCCATCTTTCACTACGATAGGGACCGCACCCGCCTCTAGTGCCTCATAAAAACGGAAGGTCTCACCATTATGCCCTGACGGACAAGGAACACACCAGGAATTTAATAGGATTGATAAGGTCTCATCACGCCCAATCATACTGGGAGAATTCCAATCATCCATAAATATCACTTTATGCTCATTAATCTGTGTTAAAGGCGTCAATTTCTCTTTCCTACCGAGCCAGTTTGTTCCTACAAATGACCACGTCAGCTCACGAAATGGAGGGCGAGGAGTGTGGATATATGGCTCTCCATTAGGAATCGCCCAGTGAAATCCCAGAGGCATGACGATGACATTGTCAGGAAGGCCATCTCTCGTATAATTGCGGAGAATACCCTTACACCCTGGTAACTCATAAAAATTCACAGGGTCTGTACAGAATTCATCGCTCATGTGTAAGACAAAGAACTTGAGGCCAGCATCAGACCAACTCTTTAACACAGACGCTGCCTCCTCCACATGGGGACGCTGCACTACAACGATTGGACAGTCATCCGCTGGCTTGTCTAGCTTGGTAATATTGAATGATGACATTCCTGTAGAAAACATCTGTTTGAGCCATGCATATTCATACCACGTACTCATATCCATAGGAGGACCGGCCACAGAAACGAAACGACGCCCTTTTGCTTCTTTTGCTTCTGCTTTTGCTTCTGGAGCCTTTGCTTCTGGAGCCTTTGCTTCCTTTGCTGCCTTTGCTGCCTTTGCTGCAGAAGCAGAAGCAGAAGCCTGATTTCTCCTCGCCTCCTCCAGTGTACCAGAAATATCTAGGGCATCCATTCCAAGGGAAGCCGCAACTTCCTCATCAGAAAATCGCTCCGTATTATTCCACAAATCACTATCAAACTTATCCACTCGAGAAAAATCATTGAATTGACTATTACAATATACTGGGTCATCGTCCTGAAAACATCCTGCCATCAACGGGTTTGTAAAATAGATATTCAGAATCTGGTGAATATTACAAATCATGTGGTCGGCACTTGTCCAGTATCCCCCTTTCGCCTTCAACACATCCAGAATCTTTATAGCACCACGCCTTGATAAAACATAGGCATAGGCACAGAAGTGCATATATCGGTCTGGCTCCTTTTGCCCGAAACTGCTATTCTTTTTGATTCTTGCCACATATTTATTAACAGGCTCAATCATCTCGGCAAACCCAGCCTTATTCGGTGGAAGAATACCACCCAGATACACCACATCCCAATCAGCCGGCATACAATCGTGACTGTAAATCTTCTCCCAACGTGCTCGCCAATCGGCTGAGAGTCGTGCATCATCTTCCAAAATCAGATAATTATTAATATCCTCCTTCTCATTCGCCAACTGCATCCATAGCGCCAGATGTGATAGGGCACATCCCATAACAGGCTTTTTCCAGTTAAAATCATGGGGCTTGAACAGACGTGCCAACTTGGGGGTCATCTTAAGTTTGGACCCTTCGAACGCCGAAACACGATGAACACGCTCGGCAATATCGGCATTTGTCTTTAAGAACTTCTCCATTCGGTCTCCCCGCCGGTCCAGATTAATTACCCAGGCATCATCAATCCCTGTCGCCAGAGCATGGTGAATCTGGAACAGACCACGATGTACATAGAGCGCCTTTTGTGTTAAAAAGGTCTGACGCAGACTCACATGACAGTAAATCTTGTCCATGTCGTATCGTGGCACATTCATGCGCATCGACAAGATAGACAAAATACTCTGGTCATGGCGATGACCAAAGGGCGCTCCATCACGCATCCCAGACCACTTCTCCCCCACAATAACCTCTTTTACACAAGCTAAGGAATACGCCTCAGAAAATAGACGGGTCGCCAGAGGATGGCCAGCAATACAAGCAATCGCCCCCGCCCATAATTGTTGTGCTCCTAACTCTGCCTCAGTTACTTCTAAAGTTTTGTTAAAGAGGTCATGACACCAAGACTTATTCTTCTGACGAGGGTCTTCTAGTAGACAGACACCATTTTCTCTTGCTAGGCCTATCCATTCTCTCGGCCAACGGCACATCATGACACCTGTGTCAAGATAAACAAGTGGCTTTCCAGATAGTGTGGAATCTTTCATACACTCATTCAGAATCCACAACTTCCAAGCAAAATGCTGCGGCTCCCAGAAATCTGCAAAGGCAGGAGTCTCCTTGGGAAATCGATGAACCTCCACAAAAGGGAAAGTCTCCAAATAATTCTTTTCAATCTCATGTGATACGTCCTCGAATAAATACACTATTACACGTATTTCTGTGACCTCCATCTTTTGGGCAGCAAGGGCATTTAACCAGATATGAAGAGATGAAAGAAAACGGGAATTTGTTCCTGTAACAAATACTGTATTGTCCATACTTACTACTGTAGAAGATGTGGAAGGAATAGGTTGGTCTACTACAGTATGCCAAATCTTTGTAGGAGTTGTCTCGGTATCGCCCAGAAGTTTAGGAATTGTGGCAAGCTCTGCCTGCGTTGCCCCTGACGCTGACCAAATTCTTCTAGCACATTCTGAAAGAGTTCTACGGACCAGGTCACGTCGTACCTCATCTAGAGCAGGTTTACTCATTTTATTGAGCCATACACTCGCATCAGTATCCACCTTGCGAACTAGAGAAATCAGCTCAGCAGATGTCTTTGCTTCTCTAGCATCAATGCACCCGTTCATGTCAAAGTCTCTCTCCACCTTAGGGTCACCCCAATAAATAGGAATACATCCAGCCGCCTTTGCGTGAAGCCACTTTTCCGTTGTGTAGCCAGGGGCCTCGGCGTTTTCATACGCTAGACTAAACTTGTAGTCCTTGAGAAACTCGTGCTTTCTTAACTCACCGCCGCCCCCTCCTAGTCCTGCGAATAGCCCATCGCCCATCGTATTAAAGAGACGCCCAGCAGAATCTACTGATTTATAGCTATTTAACCACTGAAACGCTTGGTTCCTCATGGGCTGACAAGGGTTTGTGACTACAAATGCACAGAATTTAGTTTTTTTAGAAATCTCCTCAGGGAATACTCGGCAACAACGGTCAATGGGGAGCGGCTTAGGATTCTTAATCCGCTCGGCATCTGCATTAAACCAATTAATCTCCAACATCCACAAGGGGAGACGCAGATACTTTCCGTCATTCATATCAGTGTGTCTAAATCCGAGATTTAGAACAATGTCTTCTCGCTCAACAGGTCCAGTATTCTCACCTGTGAAATGAATCTTAGGAATTTTCCGATTCACTGTCTCCCAGCGATTTCCGAAAGGACCGAAAATTAGAACATCTATGTTTTCTTCTCCTTCATTTGCGGTATCAATTAGTGAACCCGTTACCTCCCCTAGTCCAGCAGCTTCTAGCATCAAGGTAAACATATTATACTCTGGGTTAAATGAGTCCCACATACACGTGAAGCCAACACGTAGAGATTTTGCTTTTGCATTTGCTTTTGCACTTGCATTTGCATTTGCATTTGCTTTTGCACTTGCATTTGCATTTGCACTTGCATTTGCATTTGCATTTGCTTTTGCATTTCCTACAGAAGAAAGAGCCTGATTCCATGGCCCTTGAATCTTTGGTGAGAGGGGACTAAACTCCTCTAGAATTTCCTTGCGCAATTCGATGAGCTGGTCTAGACTGAGAGGTGCGGCAATTACCCGTTGAAATGCCAAAGCCGCCTGACTAATCTCATTATCAGCATAAAACCCCTTTGACACATGGTTCAATCTTGAAAGAACTTTACTATTATGGACAAGAGGTATTCCTACCCATATACAATCAAAATGGTACGGACGTATATCATAAAAACGAGAATGAGCAATAACAATAGATTTCGGGTCATAGACCCAATCAATACACCTCTGCCTTCCAATAAATTGGCCGCTCATATCCGTTATATCAGAAAAGGCGTGGTCCAAGATATTCTGCTGAAAGAATTTAGTCTGACGAATATTATCTGCATTGTGAATCTTTATCATGGGATTTAGCTCGCAAAGTATTGATTTCTTAACTTCTCTCATAATCAACAAGGGTATCGTGGAGCTTGAGGAAGCGCTCATGTTTGTCTCAGAAATATGAATGGACCACTTTGCTGAGGCAACTTCAGGCATGGAAGCAACTTGCTGCCAAACAGGTGCCTTAGTATCTTGGCGATGCAATTCAACTGCTGAGGGAGTCCAGGAATAAGGAAGAAGACGTACAGGCTTTCGTGTTAGAAGCTCTATATACTGAACATCATCTTTAGAGCACAACTCCTGATATGCCCAGATTTCTGTAATTCCCTCTAGGCAACGTTCAGGCTTTTCAAAAGGGAATAAACTAGCCTCGACGTCGTGAAAGAGAGGAGCCTTGCGATTGAGCCAGATACATTTCATGGAGCGACTAGATGGCTTCATGAGATAATTACCAACCTCTATTACACAATCCAAGGGGAATTCTTGCCCAGATAAATCACTCTCATGAATAGTTTTCCATGCATCCTTGAGGGAGGAAACGTCATCCCACCATACTCTGCTCTTATCTTCTATATTAATAAGAATAACATCGTTACCTGTTATTCGCAGGGTCTCTGCTACAGACAGCACTGTCTGTGGCGAGCCAGAGCTGAAGAATGAATATTGAAAGTTAACTGTTACGCCGACTCTCATTTCTTATCTTTTGAAAGAACATTGGTTTAGGCTTTGTCCGCATCCTTTGATGCCGCCAGGCTGTCCTTTGATGCCTCCTTTGATGCCTCCTTTGATGCCTCCTTTGATGCCTCCTTTGAGGCCTCCAGACCGTCCTTTGTTTCTATACTAGGTACTTCATCAATAATCTTTCCCCATATTCTTTGAACATCCGGATTAAAAGGAGAATGCCTCCACGCCAACGCACGAGCATGCCCTCTATATACATTAATATTCTCACTATGCGTTTTTCTAATGGTCTCGACTAGTTTTGCACCAGCCTCAATATCAGAATCTGGATAGTAATATCCATAGTCCTTCCAATCACTTGCGTTATGCATTACAGGATAGCCTGTGATGAAATACTCAAGAACCATATAATTATACTCGTTATTCCATTGATGACATACGGGCATTCCTGAAGGGAATTCTTTGAGAAGCGATAAGATATCTGTACGTCCTCGCATTGTGACCTTTCCATCCTTAACAATATCAAGATTCTTCCAAATAGTCTCCTTAAAAAAAGGAATTAATAACAATCGTTCACCATTAATCACAATCACCTCACCATTCCAGGGTTTATGCTCCCTATACCATGCTTCAAGAATCATGAGGGGTATTAAAGAAGATTTCTGAAAACTGATGTTTGGCTCGAGAATCAAGAATGTTTCTTTTTCACCTGCCGGCGGGCGCCACTGGAAGTTTCTGTCCCCTCCTCCAAGCAAGATTTGAGAATCCCAGACATATGGAACAACCATCGGCTCCTTTTTGTGTATATCAATATGATTTAGGGCACGGGCATACTCGGCATGCTGGGCGTAATGAGGAGATACCCAGATATCATCCAGCTCACCAATAACATGGTGAGCAAAGTGCATTGTTGGATAGAATATGGGTGTTTCAATATCAATATTTAAGATATTTCCAAGATATAATTTTGCTATACGAGCTCCGCACATTTTCAAGAATTTCCTCATTTGTTTATCAATACTCATTCCTACTTCTATATATAACTTCACTGGAATAGGATTCGTTGCTAGCTCTTCAATACTAATGAGCCGTAAATCTCGCATGTACCATGGAATTTTCTCCATGGAATCTGGCTTCTTGTTTACAATCATAAGTGGCAGATGTCCCATTGCCTCAAACATGCGATAAAACACATAGACATTCTGGAAGAGACCGTTGCTAAACAGATTCTCTTCTGAAATCACGGCGGTTGCTAGTAGAATAACCTTTCTTTGTATGAGTGGATTTATATTTACAATGCCGGTATAGGGCTTAACCTCTGTTTGAGAGCCAATATACCGTGTCATTCCTGGTAAGGCTGAAGGACATACCTTTGGTAAGTCTGAAAGAGCTGGTAAGTCTGAAAGACAAACCTTTGGTAAGTCTGAAGGACATACCTTTGGTAAGTCTGAAGGACATACCTTTGGTAAGTCTGAAAGGCTTGGCATTCTGAAGTTTCTTCATACTTACATAACGTCGTGTTTAACGCATTAAAATGTTCAAATGCTTAATCAGAAGAATGGCACAGGGAGAATATCTAACAGTGTCTACTGGCCAACTTATTACAAGTAGTATAAATACTTTTACAATTTCATCAGGAACACTATATGCCCGGACTTTGAGCACGGTGAATGTATACGCTGATTATGTAAAAGGAGATGGTTATCAATTATCCAATGTTCCCTTTACTCCAGCAGCCTATTCCATTCCATGGAACGCCATGCAGCCATATGGTGGCCTTGTTATTCAAAGCGGTGATTGGTATCTTCAGAATGTTACTGCTTCAAATGTTGTGACAAACTCCTTAACTACTGTTCAGGGAAAGATTGCTTCCCTAACAAGTCGAGTCATATGTACCTTCTTTTTGAGCACGAATTCAATGAAGGCAATTTATAATGACTTTGATGTGCAAACAGGTGGAGTTCAAATCGTTCAATCTTCAATCATGGGCTATCTAAGTACTGGAAGACTTGATGTGGGATTTACTAATATTAATCAAATCACTTCAAAATATGGTCAATTTTCAACTATATCAACAGGCGTTTGGAACGCTGGAAATATCCAATTTAGCTCTCTGAGTTTATTCGATAATGCCCTACAAATCAATAATGTAATCACTATGAGCTCTGGTATTCTTTTACTAAACAATAATGACTATCTCTCTAACACAGTCGCCATATCAAATCTTGTTAGTACAACTACAAATCTAAGATTTTCTCTCCTATTCACTTCCAATGTATTGGCCACAAAAGAGGCAGATGATTTTAATAGTACAAAAATTGCCTTATCTACACTTTCTACAGTTTCTGGTTCTAATCTTTCAACAACTAATACAACTATCTTTTCATCTCTAACAGGCCTAGGAAGCTTAGGATATGTTTCAACAACCTCTCTAACATCTTCTCTAACAGGCCTAGGAAGCATAGGATACATTTCTACGTCACAACACACATCTACTGTTGCTGGTCTAGGTAATGTAGGATATGTTTCAACAACCTCTCTAACATCTTCTCTAACAGGTCTAGGAAGCATAGGATATGTTTCCACGTCACAACACACATCTACTGTAGCTGGCCTAGGTAATGTAGGATACGTTTCAACGGCTTCTCTAACATCCTCTCTAACAGGTCTAGGAAGCATAGGATATGTTTCTAGTACACAACTACAATCTTCTCTAACAGGTCTAGGAAGTCTAGGATATGTTTCAACCACCTCTCTAACATCTTCTCTAACAGGCCTTGGCTCTCTAGGATATGTTTCTAGTACACAACTACAATCATCTCTAACAGGTCTCGGCTCTCTAGGATATGTTTCCACGTCACAACATACATCTACTGTTGCTGGACTTGGCTCTCTAGGATATGTTTCCAGTACACAACTACAATCATCTCTAACAGGTCTAGGAAGTCTAGGATATGTTTCAACAACCTCTTTAACATCATCTCTAACATCATCTCTAACAGGTCTAGGAAGCATAGGATATGTTTCAACAACCTCTCTAACATCATCTCTAACAGGTCTAGGAAGCATAGGATACATTTCTTCAACACAAAACACATCTACTGTTGCTGGACTTGGCTCTCTAGGATATGTTTCTAGTACACAACTACAATCATCACTAGAAGGTCTAGGTTCTCTAGGATATATTTCAACTCCAGGTGTAAATTCCAGCTATATCAATTCTACTCTAACAGGTCTTGGTTCTCTAGGATATATTTCAACTCCAGGTGTAAATTCTAGCTATATTACGTCTACTGTAACGGGTCTAGGAAGCTTAGGATATATTTCAACTCCAGGTGTAAATTCTAGCTATATTACGTCTACTGTAACGGGTCTAGGAAGCTTAGGATATATTTCAACTCCAGGTGTGAATTCTAGCTATATTACGTCTACTGTAACGGGTCTAGGAAGCTTAGGATATGTTTCTAGCACACAACTACAATCATCATTAGAAGGGCTAGGGTCTCTAGGATATATTTCAACTCCAGGCGTGAATTCTAATTATATTACTTCCACTGTAACAGGTCTAGGAAGTTTAGGATACATTTCCACATTAGGTGTAAATTCCAGCTATATTACGTCTACTGTAACGGGTCTAGGAAGCTTAGGATACGTCTCTAGCACACAACTACAATCATCACTAGAAGGTCTAGGGTCTCTAGGATATATTTCAACTCCAGGTGTGAATTCCAGCTATATTACTTCCACTGTAACAGGTCTAGGTTCTCTAGGATATATTTCCACATTAGGTGTTAATTCTAATTATATCAATTCCACTGTAACGGGTCTAGGAAGCTTAGGATACGTCTCTAGCACACAACTACAATCATCACTAGAAGGTCTAGGGTCTCTAGGATATATTTCAACTCCAGGCGTAAATTCCAGCTATATTACGTCTACTGTAACAGGTCTAGGTTCTCTAGGATATATTTCAACTCTATCAGTGACTCCTTCATCATTAACAGGTCTGGGCTCTCTAGGATACGTTTCTACTACACAACTACAGTCATCACTAGAAGGTCTTGGCTCCCTAGGATATATTTCAACTGGAACAAATGCAAACTATATTAATTCCACTGTAACAGGTCTTGGCTCACTAGGATACGTCTCCACAAGCCAACTACAGTCGACTATAACGGGTCTTGGCTCTCTAGGA
>Ga0209354_10001345_pt1 | contig 10900 bp, 14 predicted proteins | sample LauGreSpBDMM15DD_2_FD_187562 | JGI IMG/M metagenome (GOLD analysis project Ga0209354, IMG submission 187562) | Freshwater lake microbial communities from Lake Michigan, USA - Sp13.BD.MM15.DD (SPAdes) (version 2) | ecosystem: Environmental > Aquatic > Freshwater > Lake | place: Lake Michigan...
CTTAGCCATCTTCTTATCTACTGATATGTCATAGTAGTTTGTGAATGCCTTGATTGCCTCATTTAGTTGTTCCTTACGCTCACTTAATGGTAGCTTAAGAGAAATCTCTTGTTTAGCAGACTTAACATTGTTAGTTCGTTCAGCGATCCGAACAGGTTGCCAAGCAAACTTCAATGTATTATAGTATTTGATAGTCTCTGGACTGACAACACTAGGATCAGAAGATGCTGCTCCAATAATATGAAATAGGTTATTTAGCTTTGTTCCGAGTTGATATTGGTCTAACCATTTGCTAACCTTCTTAGTATCATTAAGAAAACTGAAGTCATGTGGGTTCTTGAACTCTTTGGCTAATTTACCTAATACAGATCTCCGCATACGAAGTGTAGTCTCTGCGGCTGTGCCTGCGATTTGATCTTTAATGTATTGATCCATTGCTGTTGGTATAACTATATGTTAATATGTCAAAATGATTATCCATTCAAATCGTTTCAAATTGATACTCAGATCTTATAGTATATAAACCAATCTAATAGTATAACAAGATGCCGTGTGAAGGAACAAATGCTCGAAACTTGCCTTGTGGGGTAAATCCTAAGAAGGGAGATCGTTATTGTCATATTCATGAACGTATGTATGCTAGGATGCGTGCTCTTGCTGAACATCGGCTAGCTATGATTAACCCAAAGACTATGCATGAAGTTCAGTCTGAACCTAAAGTTAAGTCTGAACCAGAGACTGAAGTATCAGACTCTAGTGATGATCAATCTAGTGATGAGTCAGTTTCATCTGAGCTTAACCTAGCTAATGAGATGTTAGAAGAACAAGTAGTCGCTCTAAAGAAACAGCTATCTGAGAGTGAAAGTAAGATCAAAAAAATGAGTAAGGACTATAATGCATACCAAACCATCCGTAAGTATCAGACTTTGTTTGAAAAGCTTTGTGCAATCTACATGGTTTCTGATAACTATCAATTAAACAATGCCATCAAGGACAACCCAATTAAGGCCATTCCCCTACTTGGGGATATGCCTCACCTCAAGTTCAATTCACTAAGGATTGAACGTAACAATCTATGCCATGCTCTAAGCTAGATTACCTCTGGATCAATACGATCTTTTTTTTTGTGAAAATGCGAGTACGTCTAAGCGGAGTAGGTGTGTCTAATGTGTCATTAGTTGGAGGAGTGGTAGGTACATTTAGGTTCCTAGCACCTACCATAAGCTCGCATTTTTCTTTAAGCTCAGTGATCTGATTCATCATATCATCCATAGCTTTCTGCTGAGCTTGAATGCATTTATGTAGAATAGGTATCATATCAATCATAGATACGCATAATCGTACATCCCCCGGTAGATCAATCGTTTCTCCGCTTAATTTCATATCGCCAAGCTTACCGTCAGTATCAAGGATGTAGGTAGGAATCTTCTCTTCAGGAAGAGGTTGATCAGCATGAGTCATTCCCACAAGAGTAGTATATCCATAACTCATGAGCTGTTGAGCTGAGTACCCATAATGCTCGCGATCATCATCATGATTATACTTGAACTGAATGGGATTGATGTGTTTTATGAATCGAGAGCATAGCTCATCATTAAGTGGTAGTACATTTTTCTTCAATCGTAGATCACTAAACACATCAATCTCACCGCTCCCTACTATGATGCCCCATTCACTATAGATCGAGAATGGACGGTTTGTGAAACCGGTAGCTGTCCCTGAGCCACTAGAAGCCAAGTAGCCAAATCCAGTCGCGCGAGTAAATCCAGTGCTACCAAATACTGCTAGAGGGGCATTCTGGGTAAAGCTGCTCGTATTGATATTTACATAGCCATTTGAACAGCTAGCTATTGAATTGTTTCCTATCATAGTATTTCCATATTGGCCCGTACCATAATCGTAAGTGAAAAAGCTCCCGGTACTTGCACCGAAATGCATGTGAGCACTATTTCCCAGTGCAGCAAGCCCGGTAGTGTTCAGACTATTACTATGGACTCCAGCTAGAGATATAAGATTTTGAGTGCTAGTAAGCGAACCGCCACTGGTTAAATTGAGTAGTTTTGTTCCAAGGGCCCCATTGCCGGTAGTCCCCCCATACCAGGCAAATGCCGATCCACTATGAAACTCAAGCGCCGAGTTGTTTGCTCCTATCGCGTAGGCAGCATTGGAGCCCGACTGAAAGAGGCAGAGCTGTATATCATTAGCAGTTGCTTGTAGGTCAATAGCATATCTAGCCGCCGCTGAAGAGCCCGAGGCTATTGTTACACCAGCTGATCCAATATTAACGGCATAGCCATTAACGACGCGCAGCATATTAGGACTTGCTGCAAGCTCTATGAGACCACTATTAGAACCATTAGTGAAAGCAAGATTAGATCCATTACGATCTAAGGTAAGCGTTCCAGTACAATACATGTTCTTCACGACTCCTAATCCCCCAGAGAGTTTTAAACAACCAGTAGAAGCACTGGAACTATCAGTAGTAGATAGGATAGAAGTATCGCCTGTGGTATTCATTAGGAGTTTATAACCTCCATTGTAAATGTAAAACGTATTTGGATTGCTTGCAGTGCTTCCTCGAGTACCACATTCCCATGTTTGCGTATCTGTAATGAATTTGATTGTGTTTCGAGCCGCTGATGATGTGCTAGTCAAAGTGATCATATCGCCTCCTGATGCATTAGGTATAACGATTCCAGTACCAACATATAAGCTTTTAGCTACTCCAACACCTCCTAGAGTAGTAAAGGAACCTGTAGAAGTTGAGGTTGAATCAGTTGTAGCAGTGATGTTAAATGAACTAGAGATACTCATGGTAGCCGTACTCAATGAATTGATATTATTGATATTTCTGCTAGCATCTAGGACCAATGCATTAGATGCAGTTCCAGATCCAGGAGTACTCCCATGTAAATAATTTAATTCAGTACCAGTCGATGTAAGCGTTATACTATTCAATATCAGACTTGCTGATGGTCCTATCGTGAGAAAGCTACTAGTACCAGTGATAACAATTCCAGATGCAGCTCCTGTACATTGGATGGATGTTGCAGTTCCACTTAGGACAATATCTCCTGAGACTCCTGATATATTGATGGCCGTAGCAGAGCTAGTACAGTTAATAGTTGATGTAGTGATCGAATTAATATTGGTTATATTTCTGCTAGCATCTAGAACTAATGCTCTGGATGCTGAGGCTAATCCAGGAGTAATACCAGTTAAAAAGTTAATTTCAGTAGCAGACGCTGTGATGATAGTTCCATTCAAAAGAATGCTCCCAGTCACACTTAAGCTATTTGAACAGAAAAGGATCCCAGTCAATGTACCTCCAGTCAATTGTAGATACCTATCATCACCTTGCTCTAGAGTTAGAGGAGCCATAGAATGATAGAAATCATTAAGATTGTATAGATTTGGTACATAGGGATCTGGTTTAATATTGCCTGACATTTTTGCCCTATATAATTAACAATATAGTGCGATGGAGAAGGCCATTGTTAATCATTACACGAAGTTACCAAAAAAGTATATCCCTAAAGCTCATAACCCTAACTTTAAGAAGCATGGACTCAATCTACCAATGCGAGCATTCGTAGTAGGTCCAAGTGGATCAGGGAAGGGTAATATGGTTATGGAATTACTTCATAGGTTTGGGGCCACATTTGAACGAATCATCATTTGCTGTAGGAACAAGCAACAGCCTTTGTATGAGGTTCTAGAGGACAACAATCCTGACATAGAGTTCTATGAGATCGAGGAAGGAGAAGATATTCCTGAGATGATTCAAGACAAGACTCAGAAGCTAATCATCTTTGATGATTGTCTAGCTCTGAAGGATCAGAGTCGTATCAAGGACTATTTCATTCGTGGTCGCCATTGGAATTACTCATGCATCTATGAGACCCAATCTTACTACTGTACAAACAAGGACTATAAGACATTCCGTACCCAATGTAGCTATATCTTTATCCTGAAGGTACGATCAATGAAAGATCTCAATCTAGTTCTTAGTGACTTTCCTCTGGAGAAAACTCGCCAGCAGTTACAGGAGTGCTATCATATCGCTACAAAGAAGCCAATGGACTTTCTTTTAATTGATTGTGATAAGGAACAATTGCGACACAACTTTGCCACCATAATATAATACTACACTAAAGGAAGTCTTAGACGTAAGAACAATGGAAGCGCTTAATGATATTCTAGTTTTCAATCGTGCTACATTGGTAGCTGGTCCGACTATGAATAGCTTTCGCTATGTTTGGCCTGGTGCTCAAACATTTAAGAATAGTATGGTAGCTATCAAATCAATCTCTATGCCATACAGTTGGCCTAATATCACAGCTGCTTATGGAAATAATACATATCAAGTTAAGTGGCCACTAACTCAATTGACAGGAAGCACTACTTCAATGACTACTTACACGATTACTATGCCTGATGGCTTCTATATCTTCGAGAATAGTGGTAATACCTTCAATACCTATCTTCAGCAGTACTGCTTTAATAACTCATTGTATCTAATTGGAACAGGCCTCACATCAAGTCAGGGTGTTACCACGATTGCTGGAAAGATCTACTATTTTATTAGTGCTCAACAGAACTCAACATACTACTCAATTGAGTTTGATTTCTTTCCTCTTCCATTGTCTGCTGATATCGCAGTAGGAACTGGTAAGGCATATCAGTATCCTACTGGATGGCCTACAACTACTACTGGCTTCACTAGTAATTTTACGCCTCAACTAGTTGTTCCTGCTGCTACGACTCAGTACAGTTTCTCATCTTATATTGGATTTGCTCCTGGTACCTATCCTACTCTATCATATGATGCTACCAATGTTAATGTTGGAATTCAGAGTACATTCGCGCCTCAAGTAACTCCAGTACAGTCAATCATTGTATGTCTATCAATCGTATCCAATCGAGTAGGGCTCAATCCTAATGTGATTGGTACATTCGGCATCTCAAATACTAAATATGGATCAAATATCATTTATGAGCCATCCGCTAATTGGTATTCAAAGGTACTTGATGGTACATTCAATAATGCTACTCTTACCTTTTATAATCAGGATTTCGTTGCCCTTCCTATCTATGATCCTAGTATTGTTGCTGAGATCAGTCTAGTTATTAAGGCAACCTAAGCAAAAAAAAGACTCAGGTGAGTCTATTAACTTAACGTCGATAACCAAGTTTGGTTGCGATATACTTTTTTTCACGTGGCTTAGGTACATCACGAACTGAGAGGTGAGTTAGCTCCTTACGTAGCTGAGCTACATTAGAGGAAGCAGATCCCATATTCTGGATAGACCCACCTCTCATGCTCATGTGATGGGAGTTAGTATGAGCAATGTGTTTGCTATGGCAGCCAATAATACGGCCACCACGTACGCGTACTCGAGTAAGACTCATAGTTATATTATTTGGTCAGATATTAATGACAAGTTATTAATGCCGCTTAGCTGCACGAACTTTGGCCATTAATGCCTTAGCTTCGGCTGATCCCTTAGTAGGACGGCTACGAGTAGTACGACGAGTAGTTTTACGAGTACTCTTACGGATAGGCATCTTTAATCTGATTATATTCTTATTAAATATAGTAAGATGGTTAAAGTTAATTATAGCAAAAAGCATGTTAGCCAAGAGGCTAAACCTCTAATCCAAGCAATGGATCAAGATGTACTTAAGTCAATGCTTAAGCATAAGAATCACATTGCATCATGTTTCTTCTCTTTTCATCCAGATGCTAATAATTGTGCATCTGGACAGTGTGAACATGATAAAGTAGGCACTACTAAACATCGTATCAGTAGCACTAATGATGATGGTATCAATAAGATTATCATCGATGAAAGTCCTGACACAATCAATGTATGTATTTACATGATGCCTATCATTGGGCATCTAGTAGATTATGAACTATTCAAGACATTTCTCCCAGAGGATCAAACTGAGTTCTAGTAGCCTGCAGCTGCAAAGGAACCACCTTTAGCACTCTTTTTTTGCTTGGCAGCACGAGCCTTAGCCAAGTTAGCTAGACGTTGAGTTCGGAGTGCATCCTTAGTACCCTTACCTGTAATAGTTCGAGCAACATCACGTCCAGCATCAATAAGAGGACTAAGTTCAGGAGCTACAACCTTACCAACAGCTGCTACGCTGTCTAGAATCTTTGTACCGTTGTTACGGAAGAAGTCTGCGATCGAACTAAAGATGGAACCACCATGCATTACGTTATGAGCGATTTCATTAGCAGTCATACTAAGATTAGTACCAGTGCCCTTATTCTTAGCCATACGGGCCTTTTTGTGGTTCTCAGGATGGAGCCATAGAGTGTGAGTGTTACCACTAAGTTCAGCAGCAGTTAGGGATAGCTTACCTGTCTTGTGTAGCTTCTTTTGCTTGGCAGCAGAAATGTCACCAATCTGGATAGGATGATATCCATGAGGAATGTATTGACGAACCATTGTATCTATATTACTACCAGAATCCCAGTCGATTTGAGTTTTGTAATTAATTGTTGAAGTTCATTGATAACTTCTGGATTATCATTACCAGCTAGTACTTCTCCTTGAAGAACCTTGAAACGATGAATCATGTTAGGTTGAGTTAGACCACGTCCATGAATGAGACGCTTATGGTTAATGCCTGCTCCACTAGACTTAAGAGCATCAAGTTTAGCCTTAGTAGCCCTAATAGTATCATTTATCTTATCTTTCTTACCTTTATCATAATCAGGAGTTAGGGACCATTGCCTAGATAAGCGATCAATTTCTGCTTTAAGTACTCCGATTTCATGTTGCTTTTCTTGTGCTTCAAGTTTCGTAGATGAACTTGCTTGCTTTCTATGCTTAATCCTAGCTTCAAGTTTTTTACGATTAATACTAGCTTCAACTGCTTTAGCAATCGTTGAACTTGCTTGCTTTCTTACACTACTATTAACTCTTGCATGTACTGAACCTTGAGTAGCCTTAACCTTATCTCGTAGTTTTTGTACAGTTTCAGCAGTATAAGTTCTCAAATGAGTAATCTCATGTAGCTTGCCAACAGCAGGATTTAGAGTTTGTGTTATATATGTCCGTAGCTTACCAATTTTCATTGAATCAATATCAGCATTAGATGCAAATATAGTCTTTAATTCATCTTGATGCTTCTGAGCTGATGGCTTAGGCGTACGAAGTACAGTTGTAGAATATTTGGCCTCACGTTTGATTGGAAGGAACTGATCCTCAGGATCATTGTTCTTCAAAAGCTCTTGATTGTATGCTTCATTCTGGATATACTCATCCTTCTCATCTGCTGGTAGATACAACACATTAGAGTTAATGTTCTCATGTAGTTGTTCTATGAAGATCTGCCAATAGTTAATGAACTCTACGTAAGAGATGGTCTGATCACCTAGAGCCTTCTTGAAGTTACCTGCATACTGATTGAACTCAGTAATCTGGTCATTCTTTAGTAGCTCTCCAAAAGCATTAGCAGCATCCTTAGGATACATGAATGTTTCGAGTGTTACCATAGCTTGTTGGTTAGCATGAGCATAGTCAGCAGTTGCTTCAGCCGCTGATTGATAGCGAGCGGGAGGAGGAATTATATTGAGCTGTCGATCACGAGCAGCTTGTGCCTTTTGGCGGCCAACATCTTCACTAAGAGTTTGAGCAAGAGCTAGATTATTAGCAGCCTTAGCATCAACTCGATATTTATCAGCCAAACTATTGTACGATGCACGACTCATAGTACGCTATATTGTTCCACATCAAAAAAAGAGCTGGTTATAAACTACACACAAACTATAGATCATGATATCCTTTTACTCTATTACTTCTCAATCACTCCTGTGGCCGTGTGGATCTTAAACTCATCTCCATACATCAAGAATGTATGGAGATCCATAGGAGTAGCTGAGTTATTAATACCAAGTACATTAACTGAGGTAGGTACTGAAATATTCTCAACTGAACGACGAGATAGATCAGCTACATAGTAACGCATGGCATTCGTCCACATGAACTCTGAAATAAGACCAGAGTTCAAACGATCAGTAGCACCGCCATTAAGAGCTTGAATGCGAGATACATTGTTAAGGAAATGATCATACTCATACGTTACAGGAGAACTGAAAACAGGACGAGTGCCAAGATTGACCTGATACTGACTGATTGATGCAAGAGGCATTGTAGTACCAGGGAAACTATCAAAGCAACTTTGGGGCTCAGAGACAAGTACATATGGAGCAGCAGCACCAACTGTAGCCGCAGGTACTGATAGTAGCCACTTAGGATTCGTGATCGAAGGAACAACCTGAGTATTAATAGTGCCATTAGGAGCAATACCAGTTTGTACCTGATAGTAAATACGCTCATAACGAACAGTCTGTACAGGACGAGTAGAAAGTAGCTGAGCACGATACTCAGGAGTAAGTTCATACTGAGGAATCGTTAGAGTACAACCAGTCGTTAGTGCATTAGAACCAACAGTCATTACAAAAGTATTATCATTAGCTGCAGTAGCTAGCAATGCTCCACCATTATTAGTAGAAGAACTAGCTACCATAAAAGGGCAGGTATTACCAAACTGTAGTCCAGAAGTTGCTTGAGTAAGAGTAGGTCCAGTAGTAGGTGACACAGTAGGATTAAACTGATTATAACCTAGATTGAGCTCAAGCGTACCAATTTCAGTTAGAGGAATCTTATCAAATACATCACCAAGATCAGGGAGACGAGTATTAATCATTAGATTAAATGTAGCTGTTTGTCCAGATACTACTACATATGACTTTTGTACTTGAATTAGAGAAGTAGCTGCAATACCAGGAGTACTAGGAGAGCCAACAGTACCAGTCATACCACCATAACCAGCAGAGTTATAAGAGTTAATAAACTTCTGACGTAGATAGAATCCCTCATTATAAGATTCAGGAGCAGTAGTATTAATAAGAGCGAGACCACCTGTCGTACCAGTAGTAGGTGCTACATCAATGTTATTACAAAATCCAAGTCCTTGAGCTCCAGGAGTACCAATAGGATTATATTTAATAGAACCACATGAATCAGGCCAGAATCCCAATGATGGGCCATACTTTCGAAGAGTCTCTTGACTCCAACTTGCAAGCATCACAAAGACAGCAGGAATGTTATTGAATACCTGAGGAGTAATGATAGAAACACCATTGAGTTTGAACTCAACCTGATCATAAAGATTTACGGTACCATTCTTAAGACCAAGAGTCCATTGGCTTACAGTATTACTAGTACCAGCCGTAGCAACAATCTTAATTGGAGTAGATACAAACCCTTCAGCGAAACTAGTCATTAGACCACCAAAGGAGTTAGAGTTAAATCGAATCCAACCATTGTAACTACCTTGATTTGAATCAGTTACTTGGGTAACAATACGCTTAGTGGCAATTGCCTCATAGTCAATGGGACTTTCGCCCATGAGCGAACGCTCATATACAGATTTTTCAGCCATCGTTATATTGTCCTCAAATATAGTTCTCCCAAAATATTTAATATGTTAGGAACCACTTCTGATTCAGATCTATGGCATCTAGCTGATAGAATCAATCTTCCTCTACAATGGATTGGATTTAAAAATGAGTTACCTACTCATGCTCTCGGCAATTATATTGTTAATCTAGCCTCATCTACTGATGGAACCGGTGGAACACATTGGTGTGCTATTAGGCTAGAGAAAGGCCAAGCATTGTACTTTGATCCATTTGGCATAGCTCCTCCTAAAGACGTGCTCAAATGGCTATTTAGATGGGTAGGACCTAATCACAAAAAAATCATAATCAATCAGACTGATATTCAGAACTTAATATCTAATTGGTGTGGGCAATATTGTATCCTATGCTTGGAGAGAGTAGAGAATGGTTCAGGTAGTCTTCGCGAACGACTACATAGCTTTGTTTCGACCTTCAGATCCTACTAGTAATAGTCATGGATGATCATCAGTTTATCCATCCAGTGTATGCTGAGTGCGATTGTGATAATAGGCCTACTTATGTGGGTAATAAACAACCAGTATTAGCTGACATCAGTAAGATGATAGAAGAGAACACTCAAAATATGTCAATGTTTAATATATTGATCGAGCTCTATCCCGAGTACAATGCCAAACATAACCATTCAGCAAGCAACCACCATGCGATTGCCAAGAACAACTATACAAACAATCGAGATACCTAAAACATGGACACTTAGACGATCAGCTGACTGGCTATTACGCAATGGATATAGTATCATTAATAAGCGTGAGACTACTCATTTTAGGCGTTTCTTACAGACTCTGCCTATCATTAATGCTCATTACTATTCAAAAAAACTAGACAATGGAGTCATCCTAGTGTTTCAGCGATACTGAGTACAAATACATTTATCCTAACACATTTATAATACAATTATATACCTAATCAATAAAGATGGAAGCCCAAACAAAGACACCTTCAACTCATTACCTAAAATACAAGGATAGTACTAAACGGAGGGCCCTAGAATATTATTATGCTCATAAGGAAGCATGTATTGAAGCTAATCGAAAGTATCAAGTTGCCAATCGAGCTAAGATCCTAGAACAGCAACGTAATCGACGTCAAAAAAAGAAAGTAGAAGCAGCAGCAGCTACTACTCAGTAGATCACTTATACTTACTCATCTCGATACGATGATCAATCAGATCATTCAATTTCTGTTTCTTTTTTTGCTTGCGATCATACAGGACATCCATTAATGTCCGAGTGGTACATCCTACGCCAATCATAAGGGCGATTAGTGATAGACTCTCTTTCATACGAGTAGGAATCATTATAATAGTAGATATGGATATCACAATAATTATGAATAAGCTGCAATAGTATCCATTCGAATCAAATGCTTTCTTTGTGTTCTATGCTTCTTTAG
>Ga0209354_10001347_pt1 | contig 10899 bp, 4 predicted proteins | sample LauGreSpBDMM15DD_2_FD_187562 | JGI IMG/M metagenome (GOLD analysis project Ga0209354, IMG submission 187562) | Freshwater lake microbial communities from Lake Michigan, USA - Sp13.BD.MM15.DD (SPAdes) (version 2) | ecosystem: Environmental > Aquatic > Freshwater > Lake | place: Lake Michigan, USA...
TGCTGGCTGCCGAGGCAGATGCCGCTGCGTTGGTGGCCGAGGTTGTTGCTGATGCGGCATCAACCAGCAGAGTCCATTTTGCAGAGTCAGCGTTGGTGGTAATCGGCAAAGCCCCGCTTGAGGTATGTGCCGTGATGACTTGGAAAATGTTGTTGGTGGTGGTGTCCTTTGCAATGTCTCGCACATAGTAGACAGTGCTAGCAGCCCAGTTGCCACGGTTGGTGCCCAAGGTTTCGCCCAGTGCAGGGTTGCCATTGGCATCAAAGCCCAGCGTCTTGTTGGCTCGCAATGATGCAAGCGGCAAGGTCATGTTAATGTTGGTCGGGTCTGTCTGTGGAGCTGACAGCGCCCTGATCAAGCCCTCGGCATTCTGCTGCGCAAAGATGGTCTGCTGATCCAGCTCGTCATTGAGCGTGTTGGCAAAGAAGTCGCCGCCGGTTGTGAAGTCGGTTGCCCTGGCAATGGTGCGGTTGCCGACAATGGCGTATTGGGTTGGCGAGGTTGGTGCCAGCGCCAAGCCGGTGGCTGTGATGGTCACCGAACCGGTGCCGTTGGCGTTGATCGTCACCGTATAGTGGGTGGTCAGCGTCAGCAGGACATCGTCTTTGAAGACGGCAATGTCGGTGTTGGCCAGGATCTCAAAGGTGAACGCATAGGGGCCAGCGCCACCAGTGCCGCTGGGTGCGTAGACTGTTCGGCGGGTGACATTGCTGATTGGGATGGCCATGATTCAATCCTTGCTTATGGAAATTGTACGGGTTTAATCGGGTTTGTAAAAGTTCACGCGATCATTTTTTAACTCTTCACGCTCGTCAATTTTTACTTGTATCTCTGGATATTCTGTAAGTAGTTGTTTTCTTGCCATGTCCATGTATTTGCTATGCACGCCTTGCACATACTTTTGTTGGTCTTTACGCAACAGTCTGTCAAAGCCAGGTGTCTGCATGGTGGCAAGAATTTGATCTTTGGATGGCAGCTCTTTTCCGTAGATCGTGATCAATCGGTTGTATTGCACTGCGTTTAATTCAACACCATCGATCTTGCGATCTGGTTTTCCTATTGGTGAAATTATGCGTACAAGTAAATCATCGACTTCAGAAAACTGCTCTGGTGAAACCTTGGTTGGCAAAAACATTTCATAAACTGCACCCGTGCCCGACTTCATTGGATCACCCCAGAGATTTAATTCTTCTGGCAAGTCTGCATTGAAATAAGGCAGGCGTGATTTGTACCTATTAAAAGATTCCATAAAGCCGCGAACACCCATGGGCAACTCTGGGTTGGCGCGAGGGTCACGATTTGTTGGATCGACCATCCGCTCAGTAGCAGCAAACAAAGAGCTGTAAACACCAGCCGGTGAACCGCCAATTACAAAGCCGCCCAATTGCTTAAATGCATTGTCAATTGTTTTCTTAATATCAAGCTCTTGACCTTTTTTTCCAAACCCAAGCAATGCAGCCATGTCAGCAATGCCTTGCAAGTAAGGCTGCTCTGCTAGGTATTCATACATGCCAAAGACAGAACCAAGAAACACTTCTTCAATCTTGCTGTCGTCCGTTTCGCGCTGGGCGTACTCGTTGTAATCTGAGGCAATACCAATCATTGCAGAGATGGGCTCCATACCGCTATAGCTGTAGTAGGTGTCGCCTGGCTTGAATGAATACGGTTTCCATCCGGTACGCTCAAGCGCGTCTCGATCTTCTTTTTTGGCCGGGCCGCTGCCGGTAATTTTTCCCTCGGCAGCCAGCAGCGCAAAGGTGGCCATGATGGTGCTGCCCAGCGTTACCTTGGCTAAGGCCATGTCGCGGTACACGCCACCCTTGGCGATCTCTTCACGCCACTGGCTTGACAGCGGCGCAAAGGGACTGCGCTCAACAACCTGTAAACCAATGTTGGCGGGTGTTTTGAAAAACGGCTGCATTATTTTCAGCACAGGATTACTAAACGCTTTCTGCAATGATCTAAGCACTGGCGGCAGCTCGGCAGTAAAAGTGCCCTTCTGTGCAAACAGGGATGCAGCTTCGTCAAGATCTCTTGGCGGGTTTTCAAATAGGCTGATGGTCTCTGCCTCGGCCTTGGCCAAGGCATCTGCTTCTGGCATGCCAGCGTCCAGCGAATCGCGGTAGACCTTTTTGCTGCGCCGGGTAACCAAGGTGTTGAACTCCATGCGATAGAGCACGCCCTTAAAAAACTCATCCTCAGTTAACAGCATCCGACCCGGCAGGGTGACAGCCGCGCCATAGTAGTCGATGGCCTTGCCAAACCACTTGTCCTGCTCAATGCCAAAACCTGCGGAACTGATCGCTGGGACAGTATTGCCGCGCTGTGCCTCAATCTTGCTCATCAGATCGCTGGGCTGATTCTTTCTAAACGCAGTGCTTGCCAACTGCAATCCTTCAAAGAATCCATTGCGAAGCGACTGGATCATGGTCAACGCTTCGTCAAGTGCAATTTTTTCGTCAGCGCTACCAGGTAAAAGATCACCCCATTTTGTGATGACATTGGGCATGCGTCCCTCGCGCACACTTGCTGGTAAATATTTTGAATACAGAGAGGCAACCGCACGCTCTGGTATTTGATACAAACCAAAACTGCTGTTTGATGCAATATTAAGAACATGTGTTTTTGGTGACGACAGCAGCCCGTTGATGAAGGTGCTAAACCACACATCTTTCACGCTCGACATCATTGACTTCTCAACCAGCTTGTTCTGTTCAGCTCGAGACTCCAATGTCAGGTAGGACTTGGCCAGATCAGACAGGCTTTTGTCACCACCGTATTCGTCGATCACTTGCCGCACAATGGCAGCGTTGCCATCACGGGGAATGCGAAACACAGCCAGCGACCTGGCGGTCTCGGTCTGGATGCCCTTGACACCGCGCTGGATCAGGCCGTGGAAGGCGATCTGCTGGCGCAGCACCAGCTTGTCCACATCGGTGGCTGTTCCACTGTTGACCATCTTAAACAGGCGATCCAGCTCGTTGGCGCTGGACTCCAGCACCTCCAGCGCTTTGTAGGTCTCGACAGCGTTGGCCATCATCTTGCCATCGGTGCCAATCAGGCGGGACAGGAAAGCCTCGCCAATGCCCGACTCAGCGGCCTTGTCCTTGATCTCTTGAAAGGTGACCGCCTTGGTGCGAATGTTCAGCGCATCAGCCACGCCGCCCACAATGGCAGCGGCATCCTCGGTCTGGTAGCGGGACAGGTTAAACGGCTCGTCAGGTGTACCACCGGGTTTACCCTCGGTGATGCCAAAGGTCTGCCTGCGACTGACCGCACGGCCAACCTCATCAGTCAGGATTTGGTCAGCCTCGGGGATCAGCTTAAAGCGGCCAGCCTTGGCAGCATCGGGCAGCTCGCCCGGCAGAGCTCGGGCAGCGTCTGGCACCAGGTTGCGCTCGGCCTTGGTGGCCTGCCGGGTGATCAGCTTGCGCAGGGCGGCATCTATTGGGCCTGCGACCTGGACACCCTCCTCCATGGAAGGGGTGCCGATCTCAGCGACCTCGGGCATCTCAGTTGTGTCGGCTGGGCCAGCCGCAGGCATGGGCTCCAGCGGGATGTCTTCGGCAGGCGTGCTGGGCGCGGCACCGGGCAGGATCTGGCCAAGCCGTTGATCAAGGGACTTCTGTTCAATGGCCATCACTTAGCTCCAGATTGCGGAGCGGTGCCGCCCCTGTTTACTGCTGCGGGTTTGCTGCTGGCTGCTTTTTTACGGAGCCGGTCAGATACAGCTCTTGAAAAGTCTTTCCCGACTTCTCCGCTGTTATCTGGTTGCGCAACATCTGCACCGCTGGATGATCTTGACCCAGGCGTTGCACTCGCTCCTTGAGTAGTTCTTCCAAGGTAAGCATCGTAATCACTCCTAAAATAGACTTTTGTGTCATAGAAAACGGTACGGGCATCAGACACATTTCCCTCGCCAATCATATCCTCAACCACTTTATCAAACAAGCGTTGTTTTTCAGCCATTATTGCTGATCGATTGGCCTGATTAAATCCGTCATCAAATTCTGGGATGTACTGAAAACGCAAGCCATTAAGGCCAGCAGTCTCAGCGCCACCAGCTCGGGCTTGCACATTGATGCGGTCACTGAAGCGCATGTCGGTCACATAGGTAAACCCATCAACACCGTATTCGCGCAGCTTTGCCGTAACAGCCGCCATTTTCTCAGGGGTGATTTTTTCCTTAAAGTAAATTTCCACACCTGGCCGAGCGTTTGGTGCTGCGCTGTCTTTGACCACTTTTGAAATAAACACAGCGTCTTGGTCGTAGGCTTTGCCTTGCTCAACCATGCGGCGCTCAAGCGCAGTGGGCACAAAGTTCTGTTTGGTAATGAACTCAGCGTTAAGGGCTCGTTCAGTGCCGCCCATAAATGATCCATAAGTGTTTGACAAATTGTAGGTAACGACACTCGGGTCATTGCGAACAACATCATCAAACTCAGCAGCCAGCTCGGCCTGGCCATAGTTGCTCATTGGCTTGTCTGGGCGCTCGCCAGAAACGCCAAGCGTGTACCGATCAACGCTGGCTTTGGACTGCAAAAGCTCTTGCCGCATGGCCTCTTTGTTTTCAAGGTCTTGCTTCCGCAAAGGTTGCATCCGATATGCGTAAGCCTGCTCGCCCATTTCCAATTCGCCCTTGCGCCGTGCCGGAGCTTGGAATGACTTGTTGATCCCCTTGCGCAACTCACTGATGCGACCTGGATCAGCCGCACCCGCCAAAGACATCTCGTAATCAAGCGAGCCGCCTTCACCGGCTTTTGTTGTCCAGCCGCTGTTTGTCCACTTTTCTTTTTCAATGAACCATGCAACAGCTTGAAGGTCATCTGGGCCAAGATCGCCAATGTCTGGCGCAATGTTTTTAATGATGCCGCTTTTGTTGATTTCGTCAGCCGCTTCTCTAAACACATCCTGGCCAAACCCAAACTCACCACTGACTTGTGGCTCAAATAAGGTTGAGCCTTTGGTGTGTGCGCCGCCGACACCTTTTTCTGCCGGTGGAGGTATTCTTGGCAAGTCAGCCAACCGGCGCAGCATCCGGGCAGCCCATACATCGATGGTTGCTTCATTTGTCAGGCCAATCAAATTGCCTGTAAAGTTTGGCGTCTTTGGAGAGTCACCTGCCTTTATGGCGCGGAACATGTCCAGCAATGCGCCCATGGTCGCCGGGCTGTTTGTGTTGAACAACTTGCCAGCATCACTTTTGATCAAATCAAAGGTTCCAGCGGCATCTAATTCGCCCAGTGTTTTTGCGTCAACAGGCTGACCCTTGGCGACCCTTGACTCGTAAGCCGCCAGCGTTTTGTCGTAATCGCCTCGGCTGAACTTTGTAAGAACAGCCACTGCGTTCTTGAAGTTTTGACGCACATCTGTTTGCGCAGAGGTTGTACCTAAGACATCAGCAAACACATCACCAATGCCACCAAACTCTGTGCGCAGTCTGTCGCGCATGGTTCGATACCAACTGGCTTCTGCCAAGATATCTAGAGCGGCTTGATCACCGGCAGCAGCTCTGTCAACAACGGTCTGTACCTCATCTAGAACACGCGAGGACATTGTGGCTTGCCACGCCTCAACCGGCACATCTGCTGGCGGCGTATGGAAGTCATACGATATAGCCTTGGGCTCAATTTCAACTTTTACAAACTTGCCTGCTTTGTCAAGTTTTTGCTCAACCTTGTTAATTTCAATTGGTGCCCAACCATCTGCTTCTGCATAGTTGGCCTTCATGTCTGTAGCAAGTTTGGTGGCTTCTTCTCGCACTTGTTTTTTGCGGCCAGCGCCAGCACTGATCACGGCTTTTTCTTGGCGGTTTAATTGCACAGACCCAGGATCAACAGCGAACATTGGCCGAGCACCCGGCGGCACCAGACCCGACAGAGGCCCGGTGCCCTCCATCATGGCGCGGTCAAGCTGAGAGCCTGTTTCTCTGACCAGAGCCTTTACGCCAGCAGCACCAGCTTTTACAGCTTTGATTTGGCCACCAGGTGCAACTACTTCACCAATAGACTCATACGGCACCTTGCCACCGCCAACCGTACCGACATTTTGATCCAGCCACTTCTTGACTTCTTCAGTCTTCGGCAATATTGTGCCGCCTTGAAAGCCGCGCAAGAATGCATCTAGCATGCCCTCACCAGCCCCGCGATTAAATATTTCCTTGACGCCATAGCTAATTGCCTCAACCTCGCCAGGCAACCCAACAAAGCCTTGAACCAGACCCTTGCCGGTAGCCGCCAACATATCGGCCATGCCCATGGCTGGCTCGGTAATATCACGCATGCTTGGTGACCGTAATTGAACGCCGCCGCGCCCAGTACGCACGCCCGGCCCTGCGTCTGTCATGGTTGTGCTGGGCCCAGCGGCCAGCAGCACATCACCAGGTTGCCTGCCTGGGGCTGTTTGCTCAGGCATGGCCACCTCAACCGGCTCATCCGGGAATTGCATGGCAGTCAGTGCCGACAGGTACTTGTCTTCAATAGGGCTGTAGGCCATGCTTAGTTTCCTCGCGCTCTCTTGAGCAGCTCTTCAAGCTGAATAATTTGTCGCATCTTGGCAGCATCATTGCCAGCCTTTTGACGCAGGGCGGGTAAATTTTCTTCAGTCACCGGCCCTGTGATCCAATCACGGCCTGACTTGTACTTGCCGTCTGGGCCTTTGGCAAACTCAGCCAGCGCCTTCTGTGCGGCCTGGGCATCTGCACTGCTCCGGCGTTTGGCAATGTTGTCTTCAAGCTGGGTCAAGATCTGGCGCGGCGACAGGGTTGTGCCTTTAAGTGCAGCCTCTGACTGAATCTGAAATGCCTCGGCTTGCAGTTCTTTGCGGCGCTTAAACTCATCGCCCTTGGGGTCGAGCACCACCACGCTGCCAGAGATTACTGGGATGCCAGCAAGCTGGGAGATGCCGCGCTCAAGCTGAGAGCTGTCGCTCTTGTTGTCGCTTTGTAGCAGCTTAAGAGCCGATACAGCATCTTTGCCGGTGATGCCTTTGCCAACCAATGCCTTGATCTGAGATGAGTCGGTAATGGTGTTGTTGTAGATGCCATCAATCAAATTGAAAAGGATGCCCTGGTTGGACTCAGCTTCTTTGGCTGGCTTTGGCTCTAGCACATCTTTGAGGATGCCAATAGGCACCGAGCCCGGTGGCAAAGCAATCAGCTCGCTAATCAGCGCTTTGCGCTTGGGGCTGTTCTCCGGCAGCGGGAAGATCTGCTCAAGCAGGTTGATTGCCTGGCCCTCGGTAACCCGCTTCTCATCTGCTATCTTGGCATCCTTGATCGACTTGCGGTTGTTGACGGCCACCATAAAGTTGGCAGTCACCTTGGCCACCGACTCAAAGTCATTGGTGATCATGGATTGCAGCACCGGGCTCATGTTGCCCAGATCGCCAGCTTTGAGCTTGGCCAGCGTCTTCTCTGGGTCAGCCATGTTGGCATCAGACATCAGCGCCTTGGTTACAGCGTTGACCTTTGCCGTGCGCAGTGCCACCTCAAACTTAGTGCTGTAGCCGGTCTGCAAAGCCTTGTCGCCAAGCAGCAGGGATTGAGTCAGCACATTCTTGCGGAACACATCTGCGAGCTCATCAATAGATCGCACTTGGCCGGTTGAGTCTGTAAAACTGCCTTGCGATACCGTTGCCTCCAGCAATCTGATACTGTTGTCAAAGTCAGCGTCAAACTTGGCAATGCGCTGATTCTTGGCTCTTTCTAGCTCGGCCTTGTAGGCGGCGTTGAGCACGGTGTTGCCGTGCGTGGCCATAGTGGCGCGAAACTTAATTGAGGCTTCCGGGTCACTGCTTGCCAGCGCTTTAGGAAAGAAGCCGTCTGACATGGCTTTAATCTTGGCACCGACCTGCTCTGATGTGACGCTGCCGTTTTCTACACCAACCAACAATTTGTTGAGCTCGTTGCGGCCTTCAATTTCAAAATGGCTTGACAGCTCCAAGCTGCGAGCCTTGGCCACGGCCTGATCAAAGAAGTTGAGCGAGCCGGTGCTGCCAATTGATGATGTTTCACCCCGACCGCCAAGGCCAATTGTCACGCCGTTTTTTGCAGCCTCAAGCTGTTCGGCTGAAGGCGGGTTGCTTGCAACATATTGCAAGCCTTCCTGCTGGCGCAGGGTGCCTGCCATCTGGAATGCACTTGCGCTCATGCGGTCAAGAACCTGGGCAAGCTGGCCAGCGCCTTGAGCCGCCACCCGTGGGCCAATGTAGTCCACCGACTGCTGCTGGGCCTGCACCATGGGCACGCTGCCGACCGAGCGAATTTGCATCTGACCTGATTCGATTCGTTGGGTGGCCATGCTTATGTCACTTTCAAGTAATCAGTGCCACCCTTGAGCAAGGTTGCATTGGCTAAGATGCCACCCGTCCTGCGAGCAGAAGCTCCAGCAAAATCGAGCTGGCCAGCCTGGCTGCGTGCGCTGTACAGGTTGAGCATGTTCTGGTAGTCGGTTGATTGCAGCATGGCGCTGGCATCCTCAAAGCCCAACACCCTCGCGGTCAATGCGTTGAGGTCGGAGATCCCAACATCGCGCATTGTTGCGCCCACATTCTCGCGCTGCACAGCAGCTACAGAGCCCTCGCCCACCACCACGCCACTGGCAGCAGCCCGAGCTCGCATAGAGGCATTGGTGGCACGCATGTTCTTGAGCAAAGTGTTGCCAGCGATCTGGTAGTTCTGCGCCTCAATCTCAGCCTTCTTGACCGTGCGGCCAGCTTGGATGGTGGCGTACTGTTCGCTCATGTCGGCACGCACCTCGGCCACCATCAGCGTGTCTCGGGCTTGCAGCAAGTAGCTGGTCTGCTGATTTATCGCGGCAGCTTTTTGAGCCTCGGCTGCGCCGTAGGCACCAATGAGGCCTGCCGCACCCGCCATCTGGCCTGCATACGGATTCGCTGCTGGTGTTATTGCCATGTCTTATGTCCCTGAGAAAACAGCCACTCGGTAGTCCAGGCCGAGCAAATTCATCTTGAGCGGCAGATCTTGGGACAGCTCAATAGACTGCTCGCGGCTGTAGCCAAGCACCCCATTCACGCGCTTGATTCCGGTGAACTCTGGCACGGGATCATCCAGCAGCGGGTTGTCAAACAAACGGAAAGCCACCGGCTGGTTGTTGATGATCAGGTTCTGGGTCTCATTGACCACAGCGCTGATCTCGACAATGCGCTTCTTGAACGACACCCGACTGCCGGTCTGTAGCTTGACCTCGGCAGGCATGGTCTTGACAAACACGCTGATGGGCAGACCGACCTCGTAGCTGGTGGTGCTGGCCCGGTCAAAGGTTACCGAGCCGCCGCCGCTCACAGTCTCGTTGCCTTGCGGTGAGCCGTCTGTAATGACATTCAGCACCTTGGCCAAATGGGGCAGGCTGCTGGCGCTGGCGGCTGCACCGCCGACAAACGCACAGTCGGTGAAATACTCGTAACCAAACATTTCAATGAAGTACCTGTCAACGCTGTTGAATGTGCGCTTGGTCACCGCATAGATCGTATTAACATCCACGCCCACATCAATGAACCGGCCATCGGTGGTGAACTCGCTGGGGCTGGTTACTTGCTGGCTGCGCATGATGCTGAAGGCTGCAATGCTGCCGTCATCGGTGTTGGTCATCAGCAACAGATCAGCCTCTTCAGTGCTGGATGCCTTGCGCAGGGCGACCCTCTGCGGCCCCTTGAGCAAGTGCCCAGACAGCAGCGAGATGCGCTGGGTGATGTAGGTCAACTGAGTGTCGTTAAAGATAAACTCGTTGAGCGACTTGCCCTGGCGCTGAATGTAGATCGAGCCAGAGTCCACCGACTGCACTCGGGTGCCAGGCTTGATGCCGTTGCGGCTCACATTTTTAAATGTAAAGGTTAGCGGGGTGACCGGGTCAGACCCTGCCTGCGGAATGAAGAACTCACCGCCCGTGCTGAACACTTGAAAGTCACGCCCAGAGATGATGTCGGTGATGACATTAAGGTCGTTGGTGTCTAGCGTGGCCTCGACCGCATCATCATCCAGCGACTCGCTGGGCACAAAGTCAAAGAACAGGCCGATCTTGGAGCCCCAGATTGTGGATGGCCGAGACTTGCTGCCGCCAAAGTAGAGCCTGCCTTCGTGGAAAGTCACTGTGCGTGGCCAGCCCTTGGTGCTCGACCAGACATCTACATACCCGTGCTCAAGCTCCCAGCGGCCTGCGTCAACGGCAGTTGTGTTGAAGAACGGGTACTCGGTCACCACCTCGACCACTGTGGCTGATACATACCGCACAATCCTTGCGCGGCCTTGTGGCTGCACATTGATGTACTGGTTGACAGACAGGGCCGAAAAGGTGGTGGTGGTGTAAGTGCTTGTATTGTTTGGCGTGACGGTAAAAGCCTCTTCAACGGTGGCCACCTTGGTAGTGCCGTTGTATGCCTCAATAAGCCGAGTTTGGCCAGAGCCTGTGCCGCCTGTGATGTTGACATACATGCCAACATAAATGCCATCAGTTGCACTAGCTGTTGACTTGAGCGTCACGGTCGTGCTGGTGCCTGCTTGCAGGGTGCCAGAGTCGTGATGGGTGGTGGAGGCCGTCAGCGTCACATTGCCCGACACGGCTGACGGGGTCAGGGTTGAGCTGCTATTGGTATGAAAATCAATGTCAAAGGCGTGCTTTGGAATTGAGTCAAATGTGATTGATGTGGCCGTCCAAGCGGTGTCGCTGGTGCGGGTGATGCGCACAGGGTTTAAGTCAGGATGCACCACGATCAATGTATCGGCAGACTGAGTCCAGCACATATCGTCAACAATGTCGCTGCCGATTGTGGTGGTCAAGTAGCTGTTGCCGGTGCCATTGATGTTGGCCTGCACCACGCCATTTTTGATGACATGCATGCGGTTATGGGTAAAGCACAACATGTAGCTGTCAGTGACTGAGA
>Ga0209354_10001351_pt1 | contig 10881 bp, 10 predicted proteins | sample LauGreSpBDMM15DD_2_FD_187562 | JGI IMG/M metagenome (GOLD analysis project Ga0209354, IMG submission 187562) | Freshwater lake microbial communities from Lake Michigan, USA - Sp13.BD.MM15.DD (SPAdes) (version 2) | ecosystem: Environmental > Aquatic > Freshwater > Lake | place: Lake Michigan...
TGGAACATGTCGGCTTCTTGCCGGGTATCATGGAAGGCAAAAAGGGTAGGGGACAGATCGCCGGCTTGCTCCTCGCATTGGCTAAAATCAATGGATGAGCCAAGGATGCGCGGAGGGGTCCCAGTCTTAAGGCGCTGCAGCTCAATTCCAGCGTCTAAGAAACTGCTAGACAACGACTTAGCACTAAAATCACCCAAGCGACCGCCTTCCGTTTTATTGTTCCCGATATGCATCAACCCGCGCAGAAAAGTGCCCGTCGTAACCACGACGGTTTTACCGTAGAAGGCTAGGTCGAGGTTGGTGTTCACCCCGACCACGGACCCTTGCTCAAAGATGAGGCCGGTGACCATGGCCTGGAAGATGGTTAGCCCAGGTTGAAGTTCGCAGAGGTGCTTCATCCGGAACTGGTACGCCTTCTTGTCGCATTGCGCCCGCGGGGCTTGGACGGCGGGACCTTTAGAGGAGTTCAACAGCCGGAACTGGATACCGGTGGTATCGGCGGTCAGGCCCATCTCACCGCCGAGGGCATCGATCTCGCGAACGATGTGCCCCTTGGCCTGTCCCCCGATGGCGGGGTTACAGCTCATCTGGGCAATAGTATCAATATTCCCACTGAGCAGCAGGACCTCAACGCCCATGCGGGCCGCGGCTAAGGCGGCTTCGACGCCGGCATGGCCAGCCCCGCAGACAATGACGTCGTAGGGCCGAGAGGGGCCGAGGCGGATTTCTTTGGGCGGTCGCATAGGAGGCTTCCCTCCTAGCGGAGGGAATCACTTCCCTATGCAGAAGGAAGCAAAGAGCTTGTCCAGCATACGCTCATTATCAATGCGCCCGACAATCTCCCCGAGGGCGTCCAGGGCCTCCCGACACCGGGCCGCCGCCAATTCGGTCTGGGCGGGGGGTGCCAGGTGCTCCCGGGCCACCTTTAAAGCCGCGGCCGCCCGGAGGAGGGCGTCCGCATGGCGGACCCCGACGACCAGGTCTTCGGCGCCCGGGGCGACTTCGCGGTCGACCAAGATTTGGCCCAGCTGGTCGCGGAGGACTTCGGCGTCCCGACCATCTAAGAGGCAGGTGGGAAGTTTCGTGAGATCTGCCCGCCAGGAGGCGTGGGCGGGGTGGGCGGGAAGGTCAGACTTATTAGCGATGACGAGCGTGCGCGTTGGATCAAGCAGCGCCTCGAGTTCTGCGGGTAACAGCGGCGGCGGTGCCGAGCGATCGACGACGAGCAGAAGAAAGTGGGCGGCGCGCGCCTGTTCAAGGGCACGCTCCATGCCGGCATGTTCCAAGGCGGAGCCTTCCGTGCGTAAGCCCGCGGTATCGACCGCCGTGACGGCGAGAGGGAGCCCCGCAATGGGCGCTTCGAGGAAGTCACGCGTGGTTCCCGGTTCCGCACTGACGAGCGCCCGCGCGGAACCACTCAGTGCGTTGAGCAAACTCGATTTACCCGCGTTCGGTGCGCCGACTACGGCGACGCGGAGGCCGGCGCGCAGGGCGGCGTCATGCCGCGCGGTCCGAGCGTATCCAGAAAGTTCCGACTCAATTTTAGCCAATGTTTGCAAAGGTCCTGCGGGGTCTTCGGTTGGCAGGTCTTCTTCAGGGAAATCGATATGCGCTTCCAGCGTGGCGAGCGCCGCGAGGAGGCGGTCACTCCACGCAGCGACTTGCCGGCCCAATTCGCCTGCGAGTTGGCGGCGCGCTGAAGCGAGCGCTCGCTCCGAACTGGCGTGGATTAAATCAGCAATCGCTTCCGCCTGGGTGAGGTCGATTTTGCCAGCGAGGAAGGCGCGGCGCGTGAACTCACCAGGCTCGGCCGAGCGACAACCACGGGCGAGACAATCTTCGACCAGCCGACGGACGAGGAGGGGATTGCCGTGACACGTGACTTCCAGCGAATCGTTGCCGGTGAAAGAATGCGGTGCGATGGCCAGCACGGCGACAACTTGATCGATGGGCGCACCCGCAAGGTCACGCCAGACGGCCGTTGTCGCGCGGCGAGCGGCGGGGGCGGTGTTGCGGCCGAAGGCGGCGCAGGCGATGGTCGCCGCCAAGGGGCCATCGATACGGATTACCGCGAGCGCGGAGCGTCCGGTGGGCGTGGCGGCGGCGACGATGGTCTCGGAGTTGGACATGCGGTCGGGTCATCCCAAGGGGGCGGGGCAGGGGAGGCAAGCGGTGTCATCGGCGTTGAAAAGGCTGGAAGGGCAGGGGGGGAATGGCAAAGTTCGCCCATCACTCTCGTGGAACTCCATCGTTTCCTCTCTCCTGCCGCCGCCGCGGCCATCGCTGCCGCCCATGGCACGCCTTGCTACGTCTACGACCAGGCCACCCTCGCGGCCCAAGCCTCCGCCATGCTGGCCTTCCCGAATGCCTTTGGGCTAACGGTCCGCTTCGCCATGAAGGCCTGCCCGAATGCCTCGGTCCTTCGGCTCTTCGCCGCCCAAGGCCTGCACCTGGATGCCAGCTCTGGGTATGAAGTCCGCCGCGCCATTCAGGCAGGGGTCCCAGCCGAACGCATTTCCCTCTCGTCGCAGGAGCTCCCCGGTGATTTTGCGGAACTCCTCCGCTTGGGCATCCACGTGAATGCTTGCTCGCTCCTGCAGTTGGAGCGCATCGGGGAAGCGGTACCTGGCCAGCAGGTCGGTCTCCGTTTTAATCCCGGTCGTGGCTCCGGTGGTACCGGGAAGACGAACGTCGGTGGCCCGGATTCTTCTTTCGGCATCTGGCACGAATGGGCCGACCAAGCTCAGGCGATCGCGACGAAGTATCAGCTCAAGGTCATCCGTATCCACACGCACATCGGCTCGGGCAGCGATCCCGTCGTGTGGCAGGAAGTATCCGCGGCCAGCCTCGCGCTCGTCTTGCGCTTCCCGGACGTCGTCACGCTTAACCTTGGCGGTGGCTATAAGGTCGCACGCGTCGCGACGGAGAAGGGCACCGATCCGCAAATTGTGGGCGCGCCCGTGAAGCAGGCTTTCGAAAAATTCGCCGCCGACCATGGCCGACCCCTCCGCCTCGAGATTGAGCCGGGCACTTTCCTCGTCGCCAATGCGGGCGCGGTGTTGTGTCGCGTGCAGGATGTGGTGTCCACGGGTGCCCGTGAATTTTTGAAGCTAGATTCGGGTATGACGGAAATTTTACGCCCTTCGCTCTACGGCTCGCAGCACCCGGTGTATTTATATTCGGCGAACCCGACGGGTCGTATGCGCGATTACGTCGTCGTCGGCCATTGCTGTGAATCGGGCGACCTCATCAGCTGCGCCCCCGGCGAACCCGAAACCTTGGCGACGCGCGCGTTGCCCGAAGCGGTCGCTGGCGACCTCGTCGTTATCGGAGGTGCGGGGGCGTACTGCGCTGGTATGAGTACGAAGAACTACAACTCATTCCCAGAAGCACCCGAAGTACTTCTGCAGCCGGGCGAACAATTCCGCCTCGTTCGTCGTCGCCAGACGCTCGACCAGATTCTCCAGAACGAAACCGGCCCCGAAGGTCTCTGAGCTGTGCCGCTTTGTCCGCCATTAGGAGCAACCTTGCCGGCCTCGCCGCATGGCACGGTAGTCTCCCTGCCGACTCTGGCCGATGTCGAAGGCTACGAACGCCGCGAGCCAGCGACATGGAAGCACATCACGGCTGGCTACCCGCGTTTCGTCCGCAACGCCTTAGTGTCGCAGGCTGCCCAACAGGCCGCTCAACAGTTCGGGCGCTCGGGTTCACTCTTTCCGCTCGCATCGCGGCGGGCCGCCGACCGCATCCTCGCGTGGACGCACGTCACGGACGCACACATCGACGCGGTGGGTGATTGGGTCCTGGTTTCCTTCCCCGAAGGCCCAGTCTCCGAACCGTTCGCTAAGTTTGTGCAGCACACGGGCGCCCTGATTTCTTCGCGCCAGGCGGAAGCACACTTGGCTGGCCGTTCGGCAGATCCGGCGGAGACCGCGCGCGCGTTGGAACAAGTCCGTGCCGTGCTATCCCCTTATCTAGCGGCCGTTAAGCCCGCAGATATCTTGGTCGCTTTAGCCGGCATGAACGCTGTCGCCGCTGGCATCGCCGCCGTGAACGATGTCCAACGCCCGCGCGGCAAGCGCGTGTGGATTCAATTAGGCTGGCTCTACGTCGATTCCACGCGGCTCTTTGAAAAGGCGACCGACACCCAGCACGTGTTTGTGCCCGATGTGACCGACCTCGGTGCCGTCGAGCGTTTACTGGCCCAAGGGGATGTCGCCGGCGTCTTCACGGAAATCCCCAATAACCCCCAACTCGAGACGGCCGATGTCTATGCGTTGCGCCGCCTCTGCGATCAGTACGGGGCCAAGTTAGTTCTCGATCCCAGTTCCGTCGGCTTAGCTTCGGTTGATGTGTTGCCCCCCGCGGACATTGTGTGCTCCAGCCTCACCAAATATGCAGCCAGCTCCGGCGACGTCATGGCCGGTGTTCTCGCCGTCAACCCGGCCCGACCAGACGCCGAAGCTTTGCTTCAAAGCGCACGGTCGTACATCGATGCGCCTTATGCGGCCGATACGATTGCGCTGGCCCAGCAGATTGTGAAGTTGCCAGCGGTTACCGCGCGACTTTCACAGCAGGCGACGGAGCTTGCCCAACGGCTGGCCCAACACCCAGCGGTGAGTCGCGTGCGCACCGCGCTGACCACGTCCACGGCAAAAAACTATCAAGCCATGTTGCGGCCGGGCGCAGGTCCGGGTGCCTTGATTACGCTCGAACTCAAAGCCGACCTCCGGACCGTTTACGATCGCCTACAGGTCGTGAAGGGCCCGAGCTTCGGCCTCGAATTTACCTTGGCGACCCCCTTCCTCTGGCTCGCGCATTTTTCGGAAGTCACGACGCCGGAAGGCCGCGAACGCCTCCGCCGGGCCGGCCTCGACCCGGATCTCTTGCGCGTTTCCGTTGGGCTGGAGCCGATGGAAGAAATCTGGGCCGCGTTTGAGGTGGCCCTTAAAAAATAGGCCCACCATGAGGTGGGCCTAGGGTGAACTCGCCGCGGGTTTATCTTTCGTTCCGTTCGGGATCGCCGTCGGTGGCCGAGTCCGGGTTGGCGGCGGCTGGCTTGCCGGCGCTCGCCTTCTTCTCCGTGCGGGCCTTGAGCATCTTTTCCCGGAAGGCATCGCGCTGCTTTTTTTGGATACTAGCCGCTTCGGGATCTTGTTTCGCCAGGGTTTCGTCGAAGGCCTTGCGGTAAGCCATTTCGGACTCCGCAGCCTTGGTGCGGGCGTGTTTATACTCAGCCGAGGACTTAGCGGCAAGGGCCCGGTCGGCCTTGGCTTGTTGCTGCGCGCTAGCGATTTCTGGTAGTTCGAGGACCTTGCGCTTGGCGGCGCTCAGTTTGGCCTGTTCGGGGTCGGCCGCGGTGGCCGGCTCGACTTCGGTGGTGCGCTCGGGCGTTGGCGGGCTGGCCTTGGCGGCGAGGAGCGGGGAGGGGAGGGCGGCGACCGTGAGGCCGGCCACCAGGAGGAGGGAGGTGAGTTTCATAGGAGGAGTGGGAACGGGCTTGAGGAAGTTCACAGGTAAACGATACTGCAAGGATTGCCCCGTAAGGTTCATTCCATGAAATTTTTCTCCCGTCTCCTCCTAGGGTTACTCCTCCTCGCTCCTTCGGTCGCCGAAGCGCAAAAGAAGGATCCCGGCCGGCTGATCACGACGACGCCCCTGCCGCAAGTGCCCGAGTTGCCGGATGCGTTCCCGCAGGTGCTGGGCACGCAGGTAATCGGGCCGGCTTACAAGTTTACGAAAGAAGATCCGATCGTGGAAGGCGCGATGGTCGTGCAGAACCTCGGCTCCCGTATTCTGAAGGTTCAGGTCCCGCCCGGGCCGCAGTTTAACCAGCTCATCGCGATGCCTTTCACGCACTACTTAGTGTGGTTCCGCTCCAATGGCGATTGGAGTAAGGGTTTCACGCCCGAGATGCGCCGCCGCGAATATAATGCCACGTATGCATTTACCAAGGACCTGCTCACGCGCCGCGAAACGACCGGCAAGACCTTCTTTATCGGGCATTGGGAGGGCGACTGGTACCTTTTGCCCGACCGGAATACGCAGGCTGACGTCAATCCCGCCGCAGCTGCCGCGATGGTCGAGTGGCTCAACGTCCGGCAGGAAGCCGTGGACGATGCGCGTGCAGAAGTCCCGTATACCCGCTGCCGCGTCTACACCTACGCCGAGGTGAACCGCGTCCGCGACGCTATGGTCGGTGGCAAGAAGCGCATGGCTAACCTCGTTGTGCCGAAGCTTAACGTCGATTTCCTCTCCTACGCAGCCTACGATTGCCAACTCCTGCCGGCCGCCGAGGTCACGAAGACTTTAGATTGGCTCAACGGGCAGCTGCCGCCTAAGGCCAACCTACCCGCCAAGCGCGTCTTTATCGGCGAGTGTGGCTTGTCTTGGACCGCCTGCGGGAGCGACGGCAAAATCCACGAGCAGAAGAACCGTGAGATTTTCACGAAGTTCCTGTCCTGGCGCCCACCGCTGGTCCTTTACTGGCAGGTCTATAATAATGAGGTCGTCGATGGCCAGCAGGTCGGCTTCTGGTTGGTCGATAATAAGAATAAGAAGACCCCGCTCTATGAGACGATGAAAGAGCTTTTCGTCCAGCAGGAGGAAGCCGCCAAGGAGATGCGCCGGCGTAGTAATCGCTTGCCCGCGTTCGAACAGATAGCGGAATTCTCCGAAAACTGGCTCGCGCAGAAAGGAAAGTAGTCGGGGCTTGAGGTAGCCCGGCGGTTCGCAAGATTAGTCCCATGCGCCCCAAGCTCTTGATCGAAGGCCTTGCGACTTTCTTCCTTTGCATGGCCTGTTCGCTCGTACAAGGCCCGCTCGCCCCTTTCATCATCGGTGCCCTCCTGCTTGCGCTCATCTATATGGGTGGCCCGGTCTCCCAGGCCCATTATAACCCCGCCGTGACCTTGGCCTTTTGTGTCCGTCGCCGGCAGGCTTGGTCGGCCGGTGCGGCCTATGTCGCGGTGCAAATGGTGGCCGCCCTCGCGGCGGCGGTCGTCGCCGGGTTGTTCCTCGGCCACTCGGAAGAGAATAGTGAGCACATCCTGAGCGCCCTCACGGAGCCGGTCTTGGAGGGCTGGCTGCCTGGGACGATGGCGGAGTTTTTCGGCACCTTTCTCCTGGTCTTCGTCATCCTGCTGGTGGCGACCTCCCGCCGGACGGTTGGCAATAGTTACTACGGCTTGGCTATCGCCGCGACGGTGGCAGGCCTCATGGGGATCTTTGGGGCTTTCTCCCCCGACTTTAATCCGGCCGTCGCCATCAGCCGGGCGGTTACGGGCTGTTTCGGGGCTCTGAATGCGGAGGGCAGTGGGTGGCTCGCCTTTCAGCAAGAATTCGCCTTTTTGGCCCATTCAACACCCCGCATCTTGCTGGCCTTAATCGCCCAAGGGCTAGGGGCGTTTTTAGCGGCTTGGACCTTCTTGGCTGTCTTCCCCGAAGAACGTTAAACCCAAAGTGTGCCCGTGCTTGAGTCCGGGGCGGTTGCCATCAAGGTCGGGGTATGAATCCGCTCTTCACCGCCCATAAGCACTACGGCTCCCTGCTCCTTGTTCTTATCCTCGCTGTCATCGTGGTGGCCCTTCTTAAGGGGCCGAACACCAAGTTCCAGCGCATCGTCACCGTCTTGGTCGACGTCAACCTCGTCGTAGGACTCGTCGCTTTCTTCTACACCGTCCGCCCGATCTCCTGGTTTCACCCAATCCTCGCCCTCGCCGCCGTCGCCTTGCTCCACATCGGCGCCAAGAGCGAAGATAAGGGCAAGGTTGTCCGCTGTTTCTCAATCGCCCTCGTCCTCCTCGTCGCCGCTTGGGCTGTCAACGCCTCCTGGGGTCCGGAATGGTTCAAGACGAACTTCGTTAAGTTGCCGGCGACCGCGGTCATCGCCAAGTAAGCCTTCGCGATACAATTAGGTGACGACGGCCCGGACGTTATCCGGGCCGTTTGACTTCCCACTGAACCGAGGCTTATTGGGGAAACACTCCACAGACACGCTAGATGTATCGCCTCGCCCTAAACATGCTCTTTGGAGACCGAGCGAAGCTCGCGATGCTCCTCTGCGGCTTGGCGTTCTCCGCGCTTTTGATGGCCCAGCAGACTTCGGTCTTCTTCGGCATCATGAGCTGGACGTATACGCCAGTGTATAACATTCGGGCCCCCATTTGGGTCAGTGATCCCATGGTAGAGCAGGCCAACGATGCCAAGCCAATGCGCGATACCGACCTCTACCGCGTGCGCTCGGTGGATGGCGTCGCCTGGGCCGCGCCCCTGCACACGTCCTTCCTGCAGGCCCGTATGCAGGATGGTAATTTTAAGTTGATCACCATGGTCGGGATTGATGCCGATACCTTCGCCGGGGCACCCGCGGTTTTGTCGCAAGGTCTCATTGAAGACCTCCGTCTCCCCAACACCGTCATCGTGGATGAATGGGGTGCGCAGTTAATGGGCCGCGTCACCAAAGGAGCCGATGGTAAGGAGGTCGTCATCCCGCTGAAGGTTGGTGACACGTTCGAGGTCAATGACCTCGAGGCCCGCATCGTCGGCATCTGCAAAGTACGTCGCGCGTTCACGGGCGGACCGTTCGTCTACACCACTTACGACCGCACTAAGCAGTACACCCTCGGCGCACGCCGCACGTTGAGTTTCATGTTGGTCGAGCCCCAGGCCGGCGTTGACCCCGTCAAGCTGTGCGCCCGCATCGAGGCGGATACCGGACTCAAGGCCTGGACGTCCGACACGGTCATCTGGAGTTGGTCCGACCGCAGTTTGGCCCGTAACACTTTCTGGTGGTTCTGGAAGAACACCGGGATTCCGTTCTCCTTCGGCACCGCCGTCGCGCTGGGGCTCTTTGTCGGTATCGCGGTCTCTGGCCAGACGTTCTATTCCTTCGTGTTAGAGAATCTGAAATACTTCGCCGCGATTAAGGCCATGGGAGCGGGCATGGGCGTCATCGCCCGCATGTTGCTAGTCCAAGCGTTCACCGCGGGCCTACTCGGCTTTGGTCTCGGGGTCGGCATGGCTCAGGCTATCGGACGCGCGATGATTGAAAAGGGGATGCCGCCCTTTATTATGTTCCCGCAGATCTTCTGGGCCACGCTCGCGCTGGTGCTCGGGATCAGCCTCGTCTCCGCCATTATCGGCATCATCAAGGTATCGCGCGTCGATGCCGCTACCGTCTTCCGCGGATGAGCACCCACGCTGACCAACCCGTCGCCGTCCGCACCCGCAGCGTCGACATGTTCTTCGGTGATGGTGAGACCAAGGTCACCGCCCTTAAGCAGGCCGACTTCGAAGCCAATCGCGGCGAGCTCATCATGCTCGTCGGCCCGTCGGGTTGCGGAAAGACGACCTTGCTCTCCGTTATCGCGGGCACGTTGACTCCGCAGACGGGTACGGTCGAAGTCTTCGGCCAACGCCTCGATGGCCTGAGCCAAGAGGAGTTAACCACGTTCCGTCGCAAGCACCTCGGCTTCGTCTTCCAGTCTTTCAACCTGATTCCGACCCTCTCGGTGCTCGAGAATGTCATGGTGCCATTGCTCATTCAGGGCGCCTCGCACGATGTGGCCGTCGCCAAAGCGCGCGCAATGCTGGAAAAAGTCGGCCTCAAGGGTCGTGAGTACGGACAACCCAACGCACTTTCCGGCGGCCAGCAACAACGCGTCGCGATCGCGCGCGCCCTCGTGCATGAACCCTCGCTCCTCATCTGCGATGAGCCGACCTCCGCCCTCGATAAGGACACCGGTGCACAAATCATGCAGATGGTCCGCGACCTGTCCCGTTCGCCCGAACGCTGCGTGGTCGTCGTCACGCACGATCACCGCATCTTCCGCTTCGCCGACCGCATCGCCGAAATGGAAGACGGCCGTATCCGTCGCGTCGTTGAGGACGCCAGCTTACTCGACACCAACCATCTTTAAAACCTATGTTCCAAAAACGCTATCTCTTGGTCGCCTTAGCGATCGCCGGCGCCGCCGCCGCCCTACAGTTGACCCGTGGTACCGCCACCGAGACCCCGACGAACCCGCCCGCCTACCCACCCGCGACCCGCGACAAGGACGGTCTAATCGCCGCCGCTGGCCTCGTCGAAGCCGTTGCCGAGAACACGCTGTTGGGCTCACCGACCTCTGGCACCGTCCTTAAGGTGCACGTCAAGGTTTGGGACCAAGTGAAGGCCGGCGATGCCATCATCACCCTCGATGACCGTGACCTCACCGCGCAACTACAGGTGCAGCTGGCGTCCGTCACGGCCGCTGAGGCCACCGCTGAACGGGCCGAAGACGCCGCCCAACGCTGGACGGGCCTGAAGGACAGTGGTGCCGTCAGCGCGGGTGATTTACTCGGCTACCAAGTTGCCGCCAAGGAAGCCCGCGCGCGTGTCGCCCTGGCTAAGGCCCAAGTTGCCCAGACGAAAGTGATGCTCGATCGCTTGGTGGTACGTTCGCCCATCGACGCAACCGTCCTCCAGGTTTCCGTGCGCGTCGGCGAATTCGTCGCGGCTGGGCTCAAGGCTCCGGTGGTACTCGGTGATATTTCCCGCCTACAAATTCGCTGCGACCTCGACGAACAATTGGCGCCACGCATGAGCGCTGGCCTCTCCGCGAAGGGCTACCTAAAGGGAGAGAGCGGTCGCGTGGGTAGCGAATCCCGGGCGATCCCGCTAAAGTTTGTGCGCATCGAGCCTTATGTCATCCCGAAGGTTTCGTTGACGGGCGGGAGCGCCGAACGCGTCGATACCCGCGTGTTGCAAGTCATCTACCAGTTTGATCGTCCTTCCGACCGCCCGATCTTCGTCGGTCAGCAGATGGATATTTATATCGATACCACGAGCAATGTGCCACGTAAGTAAGAGCCTACTTCTCGCCGCGGCCATGCTCGCGG
>Ga0209354_10001352_pt1 | contig 10879 bp, 13 predicted proteins | sample LauGreSpBDMM15DD_2_FD_187562 | JGI IMG/M metagenome (GOLD analysis project Ga0209354, IMG submission 187562) | Freshwater lake microbial communities from Lake Michigan, USA - Sp13.BD.MM15.DD (SPAdes) (version 2) | ecosystem: Environmental > Aquatic > Freshwater > Lake | place: Lake Michigan...
GATATTGTTTGTATTTTGATACTGAAGCAGCAATCACAAAATCCCTTTTGGAAAGCAGGGGAATTGACACAACTCGCCTGGTGGTTGTCAATGTAGTCACGATTGAAGATTTTCGTAATAAGACTCTGAAAGCAGTTGATTTATATCTGAAAAAATCGAAAGACGAAAGACGACCTTGTATGTTTGTACTTGACTCTTTGGGTATGCTTTCTACTAATAAAGAAATCACAGATACACTTGCAGAAAAGGATACTCGTGATATGACCAAGGCACAACTGATTAAGGGTGCCTTTAGAATGTTGACTCTTAAATTGGGTCAAGCAAATATTCCTATGATAGTTACCAATCACACTTATGAAAGTATGAGTCTTTATGGTGGTAAACAAATGTCAGGTGGCTCTGGACTGATGTATGCATCATCTACAATCGTATACTTATCTAAATCAAAAGAAAAAGATGGAACAGAAGTTATAGGAAATATTATCAAAGCAACAACAAAGAAATCAAGATTAAGTAAAGAAAATAAACAAGTTGAAATTCGGTTATTTTATGACGAACGTGGACTTGATAAGTATTATGGATTACTTGAACTTGGTGAGATTGGTGGATTGTGGAAAAATGTAGCAGGACGTTATGAGATTGGTGGTAAAAAAATCTATGGTAAAGATATATTAAAAGACGTAGACAAGTATTTTACTCCAGAAGTAATGCAGGCACTTGATGAGACAGCACGAAAAGAATTTAGTTATGGTAAATGAAAAATATCCGTATTATAAAAACTGGAGTTGATGTATCAAGAATACTACAACAACTCAAACAATATCCAGAAGATTGGGGTTGCCAAAAAAATGTTGTAGATGTAGAACAATTAGATCCCACAGAATTTATTGTAACTGCCGATGTTCTTCAATTGATTATGGGTGGAATTGAAACCGAAAACCAGTATGTTGGTAATACTGAAATCTGCATTCAAACTCCGGCATATGACAAGCATACAGAGATTCTTAATTACTTAAAAAAGTATTTTAAGAAACTTCGTCGTTGTGGGTTTCTAGCACTTCCTGTTGGTGAAGAAGTTGGGTTTCATATTGATGAAGGAACTTATTATCTTTCAAAGGATAGATATCACCTTTCAATTCAGGGAAAATACGAGTATAGTGTAGGGGATGAAACTATAATCATTGAACCAGGAACTCTCTTTTGGTTTAATAATAAACTAGAACATCGGGCAGTAAATGTTGGAAATAATGTTAGAATTACCTTTGTATTTGATGTTCCGCATCATAAAAAAAATCTTTAATTAAACTAATGGAACGCCTTGAGATTACAATTCTTCGAAACTTGATATTTAATGAAGATTATGCCAGAAAAGTTATTCCATTTATTCAACCAGAATATTTTGAAAAGAGAACCGAAAAAATATTTTTTGAAGAGACTGTTAAGTTTATTGTAAAGTATGGATCTTCTATTACAACCGAAGCACTCAATATTGAAATCGAAAATCGTAGAGATTTAACAGAAACTGAAAATAAAGAAATTGTAGAATTATTTTCTAAACTTAATAATGATGCTGTTGATAAGCAGTGGATATTGGATACTACGGAGAAATGGTGTCGTGACAGAGCAATCTATATTGCTCTTATGGAATCAATACATATTGCCGATGGTAAAAATGATAAAAAAGATAGGGATGCAATTCCCAGTATTCTTTCTGATGCTCTTGCCATATCTTTTGATAATAATATTGGACACGATTACATAAATGACTATGAAAAAAGATTTGAGTTTTATCACAGAAAGGAGGATAAGATTCCATTTGATTTGGAATATTTTAATAAGATTACCAAAGGAGGTCTTCCAAATAAGACTCTCAATATAATTTTAGCTGGAACTGGAGTTGGAAAAAGTCTGGCACTATGTCATTTTGCATCATCTGTTCTTATTCAAGGTAAAAATGTTTTATATATTACTCTTGAAATGGCAGAAGAAAAAATTGCCGAAAGAATTGATGCAAACTTATTAAATGTTCCTATTCAACAATTGGCAGATCTTCCTCGTCAAATGTTTCAAAATAAGGTGAATGGAATTGCAAAGAAAACTCAAGGAACATTTATTATTAAAGAGTATCCAACTGCATCAGCACACTCAGGTCATTTTAAGGCGCTTCTGAATGAGTTGGCACTTAAAAAATCATTTAAACCTGATATTATTTTTATTGATTATTTGAACATATGTGCTTCTTCCAGATTTAAACCAAGTGGTAATATCAATTCTTATACCCTTGTGAAATCAATTGCCGAAGAACTTCGTGGACTTGCTGTGGAGTTTAATGTTCCAATTTGCAGTGCCACACAAACTACAAGAAGTGGTTATGGGAACTCTGATGTAGAATTAACCGATACTAGTGAGTCCTTTGGTCTTCCTGCGACTGCTGATATGATGTTTGCTCTCATTTCTACAGAAGAACTTGAGGGATTAGGACAAATTATGGTAAAGCAACTTAAGAACAGATACAATGACCCAACAGTCAATAAAAGATTTATTGTTGGTATTGACCGTGCCAAAATGAGACTATATGATGTAGAGCAAGATGCTCAAAAAGATATACTTGACAGCGGTAAAGAAAATGAGTATGATGTTGAAGAAGAAAAAAAACCTAAAAAATCATTCGAGGGATTTAAATTCTAATGTCTATTATCGATACAAAAAAATATATTGAATTCGTTCGTGAAACTACAAGTCCAGCAAGTAGTGATTTTGCTGTACTTCTATCTCGTATGACTGAACTTGAGGTTCAGAATGATGCTGATATTCCTCGTCTTATGACTGCAGCATTTGGTATGAGTGCAGAAGCAGGTGAATTTACCGAAGTTGTAAAAAAAATTATTCTTCAGGGAAAACCTTATAATGAAGATAATGTATTTCACCTAAAAAGAGAACTTGGTGATATTTGTTGGTATCTTGCTCAAGCCTGTATGGCACTTGATACTAACTTTGAGGAAATCTTACAAATGAACTTTGAGAAACTTTCGGCAAGATATCCAGAAGGAACTTTTGATATTAATCGTAGTGAAAATAGAAAAACTGGAGACATTTAATAGTTAAATCGTATTTGTATAATCGGTGTCTTCTGAATACTAAATACTGTAAAAGATTATTTCAATTTTAATGAATATTCCTCAAATAGAATTGGAGTTAAAAAAATCAGGATATACAAATTTTAAAAACAAAACTGTTAATCGAATTGCAATACTATCCGATGGTGATCGTTCGGTAGTATTGAGAAAAGTTGCTGAAATATTTAAAGATAAAGGTGCTATTTATAATCCTAATTACCAAACACCAATAATAAATGGTAGGGGTGGAAATCAAGTATCATCATTAGGAGTAGTTGAAATCGGAAACAAAATCATATTTACTAGACCAGCATCTAGACAAGGAAATAACTCCTCTGGAATTGGAAATGAAATTGCATTTGTGAATGGAATTAATAAGTATCTTGACACAGGATATGGAATATTTCATACAATAACTGTTGTTTTTTATGTTTCTGGCAGAACAATAACTGTTAATAATGTTTTAATAGCAGAATCTACCGGATCTGATACTGGCGGTAGAAAAAAATCTGATGTGAATTTAGTTAGATTAAATGCTCCTACATTTAGAGTTTCACTAAAACAATCTGATTCAAAGTTTTGGGAATCTGCAGATAGTTATTATGGATCTCAAGCAGTTTCTATTATAGAATCATTAGAAAAAAGTGGTGACATATCACTAATAAGAACAGGAAATCGAGTTGATTTTGGACCTGGTATTACTGGGATAGCAATTCCTACAACGGATGACGAAAAATTAAATGTTATATTTGGATCTGATATATTAGGAAATGGTGCTATTGTTAAACAAACATTTTCTGGTAATACTCACTTTAGTTGGGACGAAACTAATTTGATTTTAACAGTCAATTGTCTCAAACTTTACACTGATATCAATCAGGTTAAATGTTCAGATGAGGACCCCTATATGTTGATAAGAAGAGGTTCTGATAGATCATTGGGCGGTAGGAAAGATTTTACGGGATTGCGAGTGCAAGCTGTATATAAATCTAGAATTACTGGAGATATTAAACAATTCCCAAGAAATAAATTTACCGGACTTATATAAATGGAAGATCTTCAATTATTTTTTAATAATATTCTAGACTCTTTTATTACCAAGAATGCAATATCGAAAAATATTATAAACGATTTTATTAAATATTTTTATTTTATTCTTGATAAGGAAATAAAATCAAATAAATCTAAAATATTAAAGAATAAATATGTAAAGATTCGAAAGAATGGTTTGCAGTATATTATTGCAAACAAAAAACTAATATTATCTGACATTAGTAAGAAAAAACAAAATAAATAATGAAAAGTTTTCATCAATTCATACATGAAGCAACTTCTCCATCAGAACAAGCTCGGCGACTTGGTTTCCGTGGAGATGGTCACGGTGATTGGTATGATAAAAGAAATAATGAATTTGTTGCTAAAACTGTAGGAGGAAAATTAAAGTTTTATAATAAACGAGAAAGAATTGGACAACAAGATCCAATACAGACTGCTCACGAAAAGGATGTTCCTTCTCCGAGTTATAATGACTCTAATTCTCAACTACCGCAGCAGAAACAATCGCAAAAACTCCCACCAGAGCAAGAATTATCAGTACAGGAACCTCAACAATCAGTTGCAACTCCTTCACTAGTACCTAAGACTAAAGGAACTCTAACAGTTGCCTTCGGACAATTTAACCCACCTACATTAGGGCATCAACAATTAATGGATGTTGCTGCACAATCTGCCGATGAAACTGAAGGAGAATATCAAATTTATCCATCTCGAAGTCAGGACAGTAAAAAAAATCCATTAGACCCGGATACTAAAATTTCATATATGCGACAAATGTTTCCAGTTCATGGAGAACGAATTGTAAATGACAACTCAATTGTATCAATATTCGATGTTCTTAAAAGAGCTCATAATGATGGGTATACTAATATTAGAATTGTAAGTGGTTCTGATCGAGTAAAGGAATTTGAAAAATTATCAAATAACTATAATGGGCAATTATATCAATTTGATACAATAGAAGTATTGTCTTCAGGAGATCGTGACCCTGATGCGAAGGGTGTAGAGGGTATGTCTGCATCTAGAATGAGACTTGCTGCCTCTGAGGGTGACCTACGCAAGTTTAGGGAGGGTCTTCCTGCTGATATGCCGCGTAAATCATCTCAAGAATTATTTAATTCAGTAAGAGTATCTATGGGTATTAATGAGAACTGGAATCTTTGGGAAATTGCACCTAAATTTGATTATCAATCTCTTCGTGATAATTATGTTTCTGAAAAAATATTTAAAATTGGGCAATTGGTTGAAAATACTAATACTGGACTTGTTGGAAAAATTATTCGTCGTGGTACTAACTATTTGATTTGTGTAACCGAATCTAATATGATGTTTAAATCTTGGATTAAGGATGTAATGGAAACTAAAAAATATACAGAAGTCAGTATGAATAGTACGATAAGAGAACCAGGAAAACCAAATACACTAACTGGAACTTCTGGATATTATAATTATGTTAATGATATGACACCAGAAGCACCTGAAACAAATCTACAGTATGGAGCAAAACCTTATCGTGGGTATAAAATATCCAATATCAGGGAGTTTATAAATAAATATAGAAAATAGTAAAGTAGTAAAGTTTTAATATGAAAAATCATATTGCCGAAGATTTACCAGCAAGACAATTTGCTGCTGCTGTAGATAAATCCAGCACACTTAAAGGTAAGACTGCAAAAAAACCTTCAACAAATCCAGCATTACAAACAGTATACGATATTAGATATGAATTTAACAATAGTTCGGATAATATTACTCTTAAACAAGTATATGATAGAGTTATGAAAACTAGTAAATTAGGAAAGGCAGAAAAAAATATCGTACAACAAAAATTATTTGGTAGAGGAGATGTTGGTGGTATGAGAGCAGAACACTTCAATCCTATCTTTAAGAATGCAGCAGCGGATTCTATCTCAAATGCTCTATATCAAGTATTTGTAGAGAAACTTGAAGTAGATGCTGATGAACTAACTGCAGAACTAACTGAGTTTTATACTAAAATAAATAAATCTGGCGATATGATTTATCATATCCGAGTAACTGATAACAGAACTGGTGATAGTTATACTATTGATGCATCTCGTGAAAAAATTGCTAAACTCCGTGCAAATTCAGACCTTTCTGTTGAAATGTCTGATATTGACTTAAGTCGTAAAAAAGGAAAATCGACAGCAAAAGGTCTAGACCCTGTAGGAAAGGAAGATGGTGATGTTGATAATGACGGAGATAAAGATAAATCTGATAAGTATTTAATGAAGAGGCGTGATGCAATTGGAAATTCTATTGCAACCCGTAAAGAAGATTTTATTCATGAAGCAGGTAAAAAAAAAGAACGTGAAGAACATGATGTAATGCCAAAGGGTATGAAAAATAAATATACTGTTGGACCAGACCAAGGTGCTAAAACTGGATTAATGGCACATACTGAACTTAAAGGAAATGTTATATATGAAACTGGATATGCTAAGTTTCTTAATAACCTATCTGTAATTCACGAAAAGGCAGTAAGTCAAAATCAGCAACAACTTGCTGGAATGGCACTTGCATTTTTAAGAGGTGATATGCCTGATGCAAGTGAAGAAGTTAAAAAAATGGCAGAAATGGGAGAAAAAGAACTTCGTAAGTTTGCCAAAACTCCTCATAAAGGTCTTCCTGAAAAAGTAAAAGAAGAAATGAATTGTGATGATGAACTAGATATGCGCCCATTAAAAACAAAAATTAATCTTGAGAAAACTAAATTGAGATTAATGGGTGCAAAAAATCCAATTGTTATGATGATGCCTAGTCAAGATAGTCCTAATACATAAATAATTCGGAAACATTATAGGGATTATTATGTCAGTCGCAATCGCATGGGTAATTGCTAATCAAGCACTTGTAGCAACTGTATTATTTGCAGTTTCTGAAGCACTTGGAGCAAATCCAAAAATCAAGGCTAATGGTATTCTTTCACTTATCATTATTCAGGCACAAAATGCTCTGAAGGCGAAGGGCGCAAAAGATATTACACCTTGAATTTTTTTACGATATACAAATAGAGACTGCATATCGTGGTCTCTATTTTTTTATAAATACTTTTTAGATTAACGAATTATAGGTAAAAAGAATGGCACTCTGGGGAATTTCCACGACTTCTGAAACATCTGGTAATAATTATAATATTCCCAAGTTTTTTCTTGATACTGATAGAAATAATACTCCACATAACTGCTTTGCAGATGTTCGTGGATGGGTTTATCGCAGATATGGAACAACCCAACAGTCTGGTCTTTCTACCTCCTATTATGATGAGGTAATTGTTCCGGTTGCAGGACTGAATACTGTTGGTAGTGGGGCAAGCACAACAGGTCTTGGATTGTCAACTCCTGTTGCAGTATTCTTCGAAGATGAAAATCTTGCTTCTCCAATTTCTATCGGTGCTGGTGGAACTACTGGAATTACGACTGGTTCAGTTGGAAATGTTCATTTAGTGTTTAATGAACTGGTATATGTTTCTGCAGGTGCAACAATTAGACTTCGTGCCTTTGATGCAAATAATGCAAACGAAACAACTGCGATTGTCGCAACAGCAGGATCATTTGCAAACGGATCTACTGTTTTCAATTATATTAATAATACTGGATTTGTTGCTAATACAAGTTACAACGGACAGATTACAAATCGTCCTTCATTTGCATTCACCGCACCAAGTTCAGTTTTGACTGCAAACGTTGCATTCACAACATCAGTAACTACGGCAGGACAAACTGTTGCGATTGGTGGAACTAATATCTTTGTTGACTCAGTAACGAGTGTTTCTATTGGAAGTTCCCTCACAGTTGCAGGTAAACTTACAAACGTTCCTGTTGTTGCTGTTGGAACTACTTCTGTTCAAATTGGAACAGCAAGTACAATTGCTTCAACAATTACTGCAGGACTTGGAGTTACATTCAGCACTCGCACGAATGCTACCAAACTATCAATTGATATGTCAAGAGGATTTATTGGAGTGATTACTGATGTTTCCGGTGGTGCCGGTGTGACGAGTTCATTCACTTCAGACATCATTCGTAATATTGGAGGTGCCGGATCTACAAGTTCAGTTGGTATTGGAACCACAACATTAACCGTAACTGCATAATATGAGATTTGATGAGTTGAATGAAGATAATTATATCTTATTTGCAATTAAATACTATGAAAATCCACAATCAGTGACGATGGAAGATTTTCAATCTGATTTAAAAAGAATTAGATATGTTAAAAGACTTCTGAAAAGATACAAAAATACTGGAGAACTTAAAACTCATTTGATAGTAAATCATCTAATAGTATTGTTTAATGTTTTTAATGATGCAACAGTTCCTTTACTTTTTTATAATTTAGAAAAAGATTTGTGGTCTTATATTAAAAGTTTTTTAATATTTCTAAATCGTTTACCAGAATATCCAAAAACTCAAATTCATGAAATTATGGAAGACACTGAGTGTCTATCTCAATTACAACTAATCTAATGAATAAACTAGAAAAATTAATTGGTATTATTAGGTCATTAAAAGAAGATGTTCCTACCATGAGTACAGGCAGCACTACCGGTTCTGCCGGATTTGGTGGAAGTGCTCAAGGATTTAATCCAGGACCAACTGCAGGGTATGATATTCCTCTTGATGGAAGGTCTAAAATTATGAGAAAACTTCCTCCACTATTTCGTAAAGAACTTCAAAAAAATAAATAATTATGAGACCGTTTTTTTATGGAAAACATTACCCCCCACAATAAAAATGTACTCCTCCTCTCAATCTGTAGAAACTAAAGTTGCAATATTAGAAGAAAAACTTAATTCTTCTGATCAATTATTGGCAAAAATTGAGAGTGCAATTGATAAATTGATTGAGGCAAATTCAAATGTGACTAGAATGCTTGCTGTTCATGATGAAAAATTAGACAAGAACGACAGAATTGATGCAGTATTATTTGAAAAAATAGATAGTTTGCATAGAGATATGACTCGTCAGACTGATAATATTAAGACTGGATGTGAGCGAGATATTATAAAAGTTAGTGATCGATTAAGTAATTTAGAAAAAAAGATGTGGATGATTGCCGGTGGTCTTTCTGTAGTTTCTTTATTGTTCTCTACTGTTGGTAGTAATATTATTTCTAATATATTGACTCCTGAATCTAATTCCGTTATAATAGAGAGACTGAAATAATATAGAATGGATTTGATTGATTCCAAGTATATTGGATTAATTTCTTCTCGCCTTCCCAAATTTAAAAGAATAAAATCAGATCTCTACAACTTTCGTTGTCCGATTTGTGGAGACTCTCAGAAAAATAAAAGTAAGGCAAGGGGTTATTTGTATGCGGTAAAAACAAACACAAATTTTAAGTGTCATAATTGTGGTGCAAGTTTATCTTTTAATAATTTTTTAAAAGAAATAGATCAAGTATTACATAAACAATACACTCTTGAAAAATTTAAGAATGGGCATACTGGTAAAAATTTTGTTGTAGAATCACCTTCATTTGAGGACTCTAAACCAGTATTTAAAGCAAAATTAAATTTACCTAAGGCATCTGAAAACCCAAGTGCATCTGAATACTTACTTGGTAGAAAGTTAAACCCTGATAAGTTTTATTATGCTGAAAAATTTAAGGAATGGACAAACTCAATTAAACCCACATTCCCAAATACCAAATATGAAGAACCAAGGATTATTATTCCTTTATTCTATCAAAATACTCTTGTTGGGTTTCAGGGAAGAGCACTTGGTACTAGTAAGGTTAAGTACATTACTATAATGCTTAGTGATAATGCTCCAAAAATTTACGGACTTGATGAAATTGAAAAAGATAAAACTGTTTACATTACTGAAGGACCATTTGACTCAACATTCATTCCAAACTCAATTGCTCTTTGTGGAGCTGACGGTGATGTTGATAAGTGGGGTATTAGTGATTGTGTTTGGATATACGATAACGAACCACGTAATACAGAAATCTTATCAAGAATTTCCAGAGTTATCGAACTGGGACAAAAAGTTGTTATTTGGCCCCCAAATACTGAAGAAAAGGATATAAATGATATGATTTTGACAGGACAAAATGTTCAGTGTATAATCGAATCTAATACATATTCTGGATTAGAAGCAAACTTAAATTTTAACATTTGGAAAAAAATATGAGTAACGGAACTAAGGTAGTTAAAAGAAATGGATCAATTGAAAGTCTTGATCTAAACAAACTTCATATAATGGTTGAAGAGTCTTGTAAAGACTTGGCAGGAGTTTCTGCATCTCAAGTTGAAATGCAATCTGGTATTCAATTTTATGATGGAATTACAACTGCAGAAGTTCAGGAGATTCTAATTCGCTCTGCAAGCGACTTAATTGACCTAGACCATCCTAACTATCAATATGTCGCTGCTCGCCTTCTTCTATTCGCCATACGCAAGCAATTATACGGTCGTATGCATGAATATCCAACGGTTTTTGAGCATACTACAGAATGTGTAGAATTAGGAGTATATGATGCTGATATTTTAAAACTTTATACAAAAGAAGATTTCGAGAAACTGCAATCATTTATTCGTCATGATCGCGATTATCTATTTACTTATGCTGGATTACGTCAGGTAGTTGATAAGTATTTGGTACAAGATCGTAGTAGTTCAAGTGTATATGAAACTCCACAGTTCATGTATATGATGATTGCGGCAACAATCTTCT
>Ga0209354_10001359_pt1 | contig 10864 bp, 9 predicted proteins | sample LauGreSpBDMM15DD_2_FD_187562 | JGI IMG/M metagenome (GOLD analysis project Ga0209354, IMG submission 187562) | Freshwater lake microbial communities from Lake Michigan, USA - Sp13.BD.MM15.DD (SPAdes) (version 2) | ecosystem: Environmental > Aquatic > Freshwater > Lake | place: Lake Michigan, USA...
CCCCCCCCCGATTTACAGGTAAAAAGAAGGGCTCCCCAGTCGGGGAGCCCTCGGTGGCCGTCGGCTGGCTAGGTTAGCGGGCCTTGTCCGCCACCGGGATGCGCATACCGTAGAAGCTCCGGTAGACGAAGAAGAGGGCGACCAAGAAAATCGCGCTCCCGAGGAGTAGCTTCGGTCCGGCCGGCATCTTCACCGCAATCTCGACGGCGAGTAGGCCGAAGAGCGTCGTGAACTTGATGACCGGGTTGAGGGAGACCGAAGACGTGTCCTTGAATGGATCGCCGACCGTATCGCCGACGACCGTGGCGGCGTGGAGTGGGGTGCCCTTGGCCTTGAGGTCGACCTCGACAATCTTCTTGGCGTTATCCCAAGCGCCACCGGCGTTGGCCATAAAGATGGCCTGGAAGAGGCCGAAAAAGGCCATGCCTACCAGGTAGCCGATGAAGAAGAACGGGTCAAAGAGCGCGAGGGACAGCGAGAAGCAGAAAATGACGATGAAGATATTCGTCATACCCATCTGCGCGTACTGCGTGCAGATGCGGACCACTTCCTTGGAGGACTCCGTCGTCGCCGTCGTTGCGTCGAGCTTCATGTTCTCCTTGATATAGACCACCGCGCGGTAGGCGCCGGTGACGACGGCCTGCATGGACGCGCCGGTGAACCAGTAAATCACCGCGCCGCCCATGAGGAGGCCCATGAGGGCCTCGGGGTGGACCAGCGAGAGCTTCTCCAAGACGTTAAATTTCGCGTCAATCGCCCGGTAATGCTCCTGCAGCATCATGATGATACCAAAGACCATCGTGGTCGCTCCGACGACGGCGGTACCGATGAGCACGGGCTTGGCGGTCGCTTTGAAGGTGTTGCCGGCGCCATCACCCTTTTCGAGTTGGTGCTTGGCACCTTCGAAGTCGGGGCGGAAGCCGAAGTCGCGTTCGAGCTCGGCGGCGATGCTGGGCTGCTTCTCAATCTGCGAGAGTTCATAGACCGATTGGGCGTTGTCGGTGACCGGGCCGAACGAGTCGACCGCGATGGTCACCGGGCCCATGCCTAGGAAGCCGAAGGCGACGAGGCCGAAGGCGAAGATCGGGGCCGCGAAGGCGAATTGTGCCGGCATCAGCGCAGCGACGGCGGCATGCGTGGAGAGCAGATACGCCCCGAACATCAGGCCGAGGATGCAGAGTCCGGTCCAGAAGGCGGAGAAGTTACCTGCGACGAGGCCGGAGAGGATATTGAGCGAAGCGCCTCCTTGGTTGGATGACGTCACGACTTCCTTTACGTGGCGGCTCTCGGTCGAGGTGAACACCTTGGTGAACTCGGGAATGAGCGCGCCGGCGAGCGTGCCAAGCGAGATGATCGTGGACAGCACCCACCAGAGACTGCCGCCTTGGTCGACGAGGAGGAAGTAACTGGCGAGGTAGGTGATCGCGATCGAGACCAGCGAGCTGATCCAGACGAGATTCGTTAGCGGCTGCTCGAGGTTGAAGTCCTTAGCCTGACCCCAGACGGCCTGGCTCACGGCGTCGTTGATCCAGTAGCTAAGGAGCGAGGTGATCACCATCAGGATGCGCATGGCGAAGAGCCAGATGATGAGGGTCGCACACAGCGCAGGATTGGCGGCTAGGGCCAGTGCGAGGAAGGCGATGAGCGCCACGCCAGTAACGCCGTAGGTCTCGAAACCGTCCGCAGTCGGACCAACGGAATCACCCGCGTTGTCGCCAGTGCAGTCGGCGATGACGCCGGGGTTGCGGGGATCGTCCTCCGGCAGCTTGAATTCAATCTTCATCAGGTCGGCTCCGATGTCCGCAATCTTGGTGAAAATACCGCCGCAGATACGGAGGGCGGAGGCGCCCAGGGATTCGCCGATGGCGAAGCCGATGAAGCAGGGCCCTGCGAGATCCTGGGGGAGGAACAGGAGAATCCCGATCATAAAGAAGAGCTCGATGGCGACGAGTAGCAGGCCTACGCTCATGCCGGACTTGAGCGGGATGAGCAACGTGGCCAGCGGATTGCCGCGCAGGGCGGAGAAGGCGGCGCGCGAATTGGCGACGGTGTTGATGCGGATGCCGAACCAAGCGACGCCGTAGCTGCCAAGGATACCGAGGACCGAAGCCGCAAGGATCACTGCGACGGAGGCGGCGTCCTTATGCTCGAGGCCGGCGAAGTAGTAGGTCATGCAACCAGCGATGAGCACCCAGAGACCAGCGAGGAATTTGCCCTGTTGCCAGAGGTAGGTCTTACACGTCTCCCAAATAATATCGGAGACCGCCGACATAGAGCGGTGGACCGGGAGCGCCCGCGTCTGCAGGTACTGCCACCAACCGTAGGCGGTCGCGAGGGCGCAGACAATCAGGCCGAACCACAGGATTTGAGGGCCGCTAATCGTGCCGCCGAGGAACGATGTCTTCGCGAGGTCGGGGATTCGGATATCCGCTTCGCCGGCATGGGCGAGGGCGGGGAGGGACAGCAGCAGTGCTGCCGTGAGTTTCTTCACGCAGTTCATGGTAGGGGTAGGGGGATTGACCGCGGGGTGCAGTCAAGGTACCTGTTCTCGGAGATTATCCCTCGGACTGCGAGGCGAATCTCCCCCCGGACGCCGTCATTTATTGTCTAATAGACTGCGGTTAGTCCAGGAGGTTGGCCTTTAGGAAGAGGACCGTGGCTTGGAATTGGAAGTCGGCATTCGACTTCTTCGCGAAGCCGTGGCCCTCGTCGTTCGCCATCACGAACCAGACGCGCCCGCCCTGGGCCCGGATGGCGTCCCGCATGCGCTCCGCCTCGGTGAAGGGGACGCGGGGGTCATTGCGCCCTTGGATGATCAGCAGGGGTGCGCGGATGCGGTCGGCGTGGTTCGCAGGCGAGATGCGCTCAAGGAAGGCCCGGACCTCGGGCTTGCTTTCATCGCCGTACTCGAGCCGCCTATTGGCGCGGCGGTAATCGGCAGTGTCCCGCAGGAAGGTGACGAAGTTGGCAATGCCGACATTGTCGATGCCGCAGCGAAAGCGGTCAGGGTAGTTCGTGAGGCAAGCTAAGCTCATGAAGCCACCGTAGCTGCCGCCGTAAACCGCGACGCGCTTGGGGTCGAGGCGATCGGACTTGGCGACCCAATCGAGCACGGCGCTGACGTCCTTCACCGCATCCTCGCGCTTAATGGTGTCGTCGAGGCTCAGGAAGGTGCGGCCGTAGCCAGTTGAGCCACGGATGTTCGGGTAGACCAGCGCCACGCCGAGTTCGTTGAGATAATAGAGTGCCGAACCGCGGTAGCCCGGGCGCGATTGACCTTCCGGCCCGCCGTGGAAGAGCATCAGCACGGGGCGCTTCCCCGGGAACTTCTTGGCGTCCGGGTAGTAGACCAAGGAGGGGATGCTGAGGCCATCGAAGCTCGGCGTGCGCACGACTTCCGGTTGGGTCACGGGAATTTCCTTTTTGGGCTTCGTCGTCCGGTTCGTCCAACGGGTGAGCGCCCCCGCATCGAGGTCTAGCGACCAAGCATCGCTGGCGGAGTCTTCGCTGTTCAAGGTGAAGCCAAGCTCGTGGCTGCCTGCGCGCCAGGCCAGGTTGCTGAGGACGCCAGGCTTGAGTGTCGGCACGGGGATTTCCTTACCGGTCTCAAGGTTCCAGCAACGCAGTTGCGAGAAGCCTTCCACGTTCATAGCGAAGGCGAGGCGCTTACCATTAGATGATACGGCGAGTTCTTCGGCATCCCACTTCGGTGCTGGCACCAAGAGGGTGAGTTTCCCGGTCGCGACTTCGAGGCGCATCACGGAAAGGAAGTCTGACCCATGGTTGGTCAAGGCATAGATCGCCTGGTCGCCTTCGGCGAAGACGGCTTGCTGGTAGAGGCAGGAGACGCCCTTCGGACTGACTTGCGTGCGTTTGCCCGTGGCCACTTCCACAGTCCACAGGCGCGAGGCGGCGTTGCCGAGGCTCTGCCGAACGAGCAAGGACTTGCCGTCCGCGGTCCAGTCGACTGGTGCCCAGCCGCCGGCGTCCAGGCGGACGAGTTCGCGCGGCTCACCGAGACTGCGTGCATCGGCGATGAGGATGTCGCTGTCTTTGCCGTTACGTCGATTGGAGCTGAAGGCAATCAGGGTGCCATCCTTGGACCAGGTTGCGTCGGTATTGCGTGATTTTCCATCCGTCAGGCGCCGGGGCGGCTGCTCGGGGTGGGCCGCATCCGTCAGCCAAAGCTGGAAGTTTTCATCGCCGCCTTTGTCCGCGGAATAAAGCAGGCGCGTACCCTTGGGCTGGAACGAACCGCTCCGCACCGTGTCGGGTCCGCGGGTGAGCGGGGTGCGCTTCGCGAGGGGCGCGGCCATCGTGTGCAGGTGGGAGGCATCACCACTGCGGGTGGTTACCAAGATGGTGCGCTGAGTGGTCGCCCAGCCGCGGAAGCTGGCGCCACCGAGGTTGGCGTAGGGCTCGAGCTCTGCCTTGAGTTCTGGGGTGATGGCCGGGACGCCTTCGACGACGAGGTTCGCGGGGTGCTGCGGGATTGCCTGGCAGGCGGACAGCAGGACGAGTAGGCTGAGCAGGGCGGGGCGGACCATGATGTTGTCATATAAATGGTATGACGTTGGGGTGGTCGATGCCGAAGATGGCTCGCCACGCCTGAGCTCGGCCGCCAACTTGGCGTCATGCATCGCCTGTTGCCCCACATGCTGCTTCTTTGCCTCGCTGGCTTGGCTTTGCCTGCCGCGGAGGGTCTGACGCGCAGTCAGGCCGAAGTCGCGGTCGCGGCGATCACCGCCGAGCGGACGGGTGAGCTCAAGAAAGAGCGCGGACCCGAGGTCGCCGCGAAGGAACTCAAGCTCGGCGACAAGTCCCTTCGCTGGTTGGAAAAGGAATTCAACCTCGCGCCGGAAGGTCAGCGCAGTCTGTGGATTTCGATGCATGGGGGCGGGGGCGCCCCCGCCGCGGTTAATGACCAGCAGTGGAAAAATCAGATTAGGCTCTATGCGCCGGCGGAAGGCATCGTCGTGGCGCCCCGCGCTCCGACCAATACTTGGAATCTTTGGCACGAGGGGCACATCGACCCGATGTTCGCCCGCTTGATTGATGATTTTATTGCCGTGCGCGGCGTGCATCCCGCGAAGGTCTATCTTCTGGGCTATTCCGCCGGCGGCGACGGCGTCTGGCAATTAGCTCCGCGGATGCCCGATCGCTTTGCCGCTGCCGCGATGATGGCCGGCCATACTAATGGCGTGAACACACTCGGCGTGCGTAACCTGCCTTTTGCGATGTTCGTCGGCGGCGCTGACGCGGCCTATAATCGTAATAAAGTCGTCGCCGAGAAGATCACCGAATTTGGCCGCCTGCATCAGGAGGACCCCGAGGGCTATGAACACCTGGGGCGCGTCTACGAAGGCCTGCCCCATTGGATGAGCCTGAAGGATGCGGAGGCTTTGCCGTGGATGGCCAAGTTCACACGCCAAGCCTGGCCGAAAAAGGTTATCTGGGTGCAGACGGGCGTGCCGCACCATAAATTCTATTGGCTCCAAGTGCCAGCGGACAGCACCAAGCCTGGCCAGAAGATAGTGGCCACCGTCAAGGGGCAGGCCATCGCGTTGACTGGCGACGTACCTAAGGGCACCGCCCTCCGCCTCAGCGATACGCTGCTCAACCTGGATGAGCCCGTGACCGTGTCGGTGAATGGCGTGCAGGTTTTTCAAGGTAAGGTTCCGCGGACGGAAGCCGTCATTCGCGCAGCGCTGACCGAGCGACTCGACCCCCAGCTTTGCCCCACCGCTTTACTGACTCTCTAATATGAAAACCCTCCTCTGCTTATGCGGCCTCGCCGCTGTCCTCAACGCCGCTCCGGCGAAGGATCCTTACCCGGTCTCGGCCCCGGCAATCGCGGTGACGCATCCCGCCGCCGACGCGCCGGGTTTCACCCCGTTATTTAACGGCACAGACCTGGCGGGCTGGAAGACCAAGGGTAATTGGGTCTACGACACGGACGGGTCGGTCACGTTAAAGCCGCGGGCCGGTGAGACGGGCTGGAAGCGTTTTGATGCCTACCTCTTCACCGAAAAGAAATTCCGCGACTTCGTGCTCGATCTCGAATTTAAGATCGAGCCTAAAGGCAATTCCGGCGTCTTCTTCTGTGTCGCGGACCCGCTCAATCCGGTGGACAAGGGCATCGAGCTCCAAGTGCTCGACACCTATGGCTTGGCCACGCCCGGCAACCATGACTGCGGCGGGATCATCAAGGCCATGGCCCCGGCCAAGAATATGGTGAAGCCAGTCGGTGAGTGGAATCGCTACACGCTTACACTCAAAGATCGCCTACTTCAGGTGGATTTTAACGGCCAGCGTATCATCCTCCTCAAGCTCGACGAATCGCCGATGAAGGATCGCCCCGCTGACGGCCATGTTGGTTTTCAGGACGAAGCGAAGCGCGTCTGGTATCGCGGCGTTCGCCTCCGTGAACTAAAGTAGTTCAGCGCCGCCAGCGTTGGCTCAGGAGCCAAGCTCCGATGGGGAGGCCAGCACTCAGGGCCAGCGCCAGGCCTTCGCGGTCCTCCGTCAAAGTGCCAATCCAAGCAAAGGTTAGGCCGAGGGGGACGCTGCCGACCGTGAGGGCCCAGAAGAAGGTGCGGAAGGGCATGCGCGCCAAGCCGGCTAAGCAGGCCACCGCCTCCGGCAGGATGGGCAACCACCGAGAGGTCAGCACGAGCCACGCGCCGCCGCGGGCAAAGAGTTCTTCGGTGCGGACGAGACCGTCTTCGCCAGCGATCCAAATCGCCGCCGGTCGGCCCGCCCAGCGGGCTAAGCCGTAGGCGGTCAGCCCCGCGAGCATCGAGCCTAAGATGGAGAGCAAGCTGCCGACCCAAAAGCCATAAGTCGCGCCCAGCGCGGACATGACGATCGTGCTGGGAATGGGTAACGCGATATCAGCGACCAGCAGGGCAACGCCGGCCGCCGCCGCCCACGGGCCGAGTTCCCGGAGCCAAGTGAGTGTGCCCGCTAGACTAAAAGAGCGGTCAAAGGCTTCGCCCCAAATTAGCCAGGGCCCAATCGTGCCCACCAGTAGCAGCGCCACGAGGGCGGCGAGCACGCGGTGTCCGCGGGTGAATTTCATCGCGAGCCGCGCAGGCTCTTCCAGGGCTCTTGGTCGCTGACGTCGACCATGAAGGGGCCTTGGCTGTCGCCGGGCGAAAGAATCGCGAGAATCGTGGCGTCGGCCTGCGAGCTATTGAAGGTCGCGTGGACGAGCCCCGCGGGAATGTGGGCGCTTTCGCCTGCCTTGAGGATGCGGCATTCTTCTTCAACCCACTGCTCCACTTCTCCCTTGAGCACGTAGATCATTTCTTCGAGCTCGGGGTGGGTGTGAAAGTTGTGACCTTCCCCCGCCGGCAGCGTGGCTTCACAGACTTGCAGGGCCTTGGCTTCGGTCACGCCCGGTCGGCAGAGCCAGTAATTGGTTCGGCCTTTATATTCTTCCTTCAGGGCGTTGGCTGGGGTAACGAAGCGCAAGTTTGGGCTCATTTCCGCAACCTAGCGTCATTTAGGGCGGGGGAGCAAGAATGCACCTGCGGGTCACTGTTGACTCCGGTAGGTCGCCGTCCGAAATGAAGGGTCTACCCCAAATATCCCGATGAAATCCAAACTCTCCATTCTCTTGGGCCTCTCCCTGCTGGCTCAGGTTTCTCTCTCTGGCGCCGACGAGGCGAAGAAGCCTGCCGCCGATGCGGCTAAGGTCGCCGTCAAGGCCGCCGCCCCGAAGGCTCCGGGCCAACCCGCCGATATCGCCGCCCCGAAGGTTGGAGCCGATGGCAAGATTAATGCCGGCTTCCAGAAGCAGCACGATTCCTTCGTAGAAATCGCCAAGAAGGGTGAAGCCCAGGTCGTCTTCCTCGGTGACTCCATCACCGCTGGCTGGAACAGTCAGAAGGCCCTCTTCGAAAAAGAGTATGCCCAATATAAGGCCGCTAACTTCGGCATCGGTGGCGACCGCACCCAGCATGTGCTCTGGCGCGTCGAGAACGGTGAATTCGAAGGCATCAAGCCGAAGGTCGTCGTCCTCATGATCGGTACCAATAACAGTGGCGTCGGCGATAACTCGGTCGATCAGATCGCCGCTGGCATCAAGAATATCATCACTGCCATCCATAAGCGCACGCCTGACACCAAGGTCCTCCTTCTCGCCATCTTCCCGCGCGGGGCTGGTGAAACCGGTAACCCTGGTCGCACCAAGAATAAGGCCGTGAATGAAATCATCGCTAAGTTCCACGACGGCAAGAAGGTCCACTACTTCGATATCGGCGCCAAGTTCCTCGCCGCCGACGGTACGCTCTCTAAGGAAATCATGCCTGACCAGTTGCACCTCAACGCTAAGGGCTATCAGATTGAAGCGGACGCCATCCGCGAGAAGCTCGCCGAGCTCGCTAAGTAAGCCATCCGGTCCTGATGGTCACGCAGGCCGACCCCACGGGGTCGGCCTTTTGCGTGCCTATTCTCCGGAGGTCAGGAAGCCGATGAGCTGACGGCGCGGGGCGAAGGCGAGAAAATGCCGGGAGAAGAATTCCGCCCCGAGGATGCCATCGAAGTCCACGGGTAGGATTTCCTTTCGGAGGCTCGCCGGCAAGCGACCAGTGCGGAGGTTATCCGCCGCAAATTCCGCGCCGAGCTTCATCGGGACGTGAAAGGAATCCGTCTGGAACCAGCCCCCGATGAAATAGACGTGGAAGTCGCGGCCCTTGCCGGCCGAGGGAAAATTCTCAATCACCGGGTGCTCGAAAAAGGTCAGCTGAAAGCCGGTGTCTAGGCGCAGTCGATACTCGCGGTCGCGGATCGTGACCCGGGTGCTGAGCTGGCCGTTCTCTGTCTTGAGGGGGAAACTCCGGTCGCGAATGAGCGTTACCTCCGTCGTCGCGGTGCAAGTGCGCTTGGCGGCGTTGAGTGTCCAGTCGAACTCGCCAATGATGTCCATGCCCAAGAGACCGGCGCAAGGGGTGCCCAGGAATTGGACGAGTTTTGGCACGCCGATAATGGGCTTACCAGGCTTGCCGGTCATAATGGGCTTCAGCGCAAAGGTGCGCTCTGCGAGCGTCAGGCTCGGCGCCATGCCGTAACTGATGGCCGTGCCAGTATCGAACAGCCAGCGTTGGTTATTAATCTCCACGAACAAGTGTCCGCCTTGGAGATGGAGGGGGTAAGTAGCCATATCCGTAGGCTCATCTTGCCCACCCGACCGAAGTCCCACAAGCGACATCTCGCCGGGGAATTGTAAAAGAAGTATTAAAAATTACTTCTGCCGCCAAGCGGGCGGAAGGTCGGGGAGGGTCGCTGTGAGGATTTCGGCGATGGCTTGGCGTTCCGCAGCCGGGAGGAAAGCGTAGTCCTTGGGGGGCTGCTCGGCCCGGAGGATGGCCCCCAGACGGGTGAGGACCAAGGTCCGCAGTTCCGGCGGGAAGCCACGGAAGGATTCGCTGTAGATGAGGGGGCTGCACCGGTAACGGAAAAGCCGGGTCTTAAGGTCGAGGTCGCGGAGCGACCGGCCTTGTCCATCGCCCCGCCGACCTTTCGCATAAGCTTTCTCAAACTCGCCATCGCCGTGGAGGCCATCGCTCGGTAAAGCCGGTTCATCCCGGCAGAGCAGCGCAGCGACCACCTTGTCGGCTTCGCTCGCCAGGGTGACGAGCGTGGAACCAGCGAGCGGTGCATCCGCAGGTAACTGTAGGATTTCGCGGGTCGCCGGCCAGCGAGCCAAGGACAAACGAGCTGTCTGGTTGGCAGCGGCGATGACGTTATGGACGTAGACTTGGTGATCGTGGATGCTGAGCGCAACGATGTCGCTCGTCGGCTTCGGGTAGCGGCCAACGTCGAAGTGGTCTTTCAGCGACTGCAGGGTGACGCCACCTTTGCCGGCTGCCGTAAGGAAGTCGGCCTCCGTTTTGCCTACGGTATTTCCACGGTGGCGAAAGGGGCTGGGCGCACCCGTCACATACCAGCCGCCCCAGCGGTCCGCATACGGGGTATCGGGTTCAATGTTGGAAATATTGGATCCGCTCAAGGCTTCGCCTTCCGCGTCGGGCATGATGGAGCGGGCCCGCAGGCTCGGCGTGCGTTCATAGCTCTTGTGACAGGAGAGGCATTGGTTGTCGCGCTGAAGGAGCGGCTTTTCGCCGTCCTCTTGCGCATCGAGCAGGTAGAAGGTCGCCCCGAGGACGGGATCGAAGAGCGTCACTTCAATGGCGCCGCCCGGCACCCAGCCAACATAGGCTTCGTCCGAGAAGAAGAGGACGCGGGGGTTCTTTGGGCCAATGAGCGCGCGTTGCTGACTGGTTTTGCTGAAAACGAGGATTTGCGAATCGAGGGGTATATCGAGTTGTTCGAGCAGCCAGCGTAGTCGCCGGCGGGCGGGCCAGCCGCGGATTTCATCAGCCTGCTTTTGAAAGGCCTCGTTGAGTTTCGTTGCCGGGTCATTCGGCTTCGTTGCCGAATAATTAATCGGCGGGTCTTCAAAAGGCTCCGCTTCTTGACTCCGTGCCGTGGCGGCGGCCAGCAGTAGGCCGAGCCCGAGGAAGAGGTTCCGGCGTGTGCGGATGGGCGCCTTCATACGCATAGCCTAACGCGTGGGGAAGGGGAGGACAAGGTTAGCCTCCGCCCGCCAGACAGTGTCTCGGGTTATTAGCCGAACGCACCCACGGCTTAAGTGGGCGGCTTGGACGGGCGGAAACCTTAGTTGGCGTTCGCCGCCGCTGGCATCAGCAGGGCGCGCAGTTTACGGTAGGCCCGTTCCTCCAACTGTCGCACCCGCTCGCGGCTGACGTTGAGGCGTCCGCCGACCTCATCGAGGGTCCATTCAGCGCCGTCGTTCAGCCCGTTGCGGAGCTCGATAATCAGGGCTTCGCGATCGTTC
>Ga0209354_10001361_pt1 | contig 10849 bp, 10 predicted proteins | sample LauGreSpBDMM15DD_2_FD_187562 | JGI IMG/M metagenome (GOLD analysis project Ga0209354, IMG submission 187562) | Freshwater lake microbial communities from Lake Michigan, USA - Sp13.BD.MM15.DD (SPAdes) (version 2) | ecosystem: Environmental > Aquatic > Freshwater > Lake | place: Lake Michigan...
TTTGAAATTCCACCAAAATAAGAAAAATGCCACCCACATTTTAGTATCATAGTTACTGGAATATTTATTTGATAATGACTATAATACCTTAAATTTTGTGGATTGAAATTTAAAAAGTTATAAAATTTGTATTTAATTATTTTAGATGAATACCACATCTCTGGGGTTCCATCTTTTGAAAATATTTGATTGTTTATTGAACCACAAAAATTATAAAATTCCAAATTACAAAATTCAAAATCACCATTAGACTTTAAATCTTTTAATTTTCTTTTGTCTGGAATTTCATCAATATCAGATATCATTAAAATATCGTCATCAGTAAGATTTAATTTTAATATTCCCTTATCCAAACCACATCTTTGATGTCTTTCCCTTGCCTCATTATCTTGATATTCAAATCCAGAAGGCATATCATCTACCAATATGTAAATTATTTTACTCAGTATTTTTGGAGGAAATGAGTTAATTATTTTTGGAATTATTAATTTTTTACTTTTTCCCGTAAAAGTTCTATTTGATTCTGCAATTATAAAATAATCTACAACATCAGATAAGTATTGTAATCTAAATTTTAATAATTCAACTTCATTGAAAAATAAAAAAGCATCTATAAATTTAGTCATTCTATTGGTTTTTGAACTAAAATCCAAGTCTGAGATTGGCACAATTCATTATTTTCTATGTCTCCATTTTGATTAAACATTACATTGTGTTTTGGCCACTCTCCATAAGTAAATATATATCCAAGATAACTATATCCACCCCAGTAACCACACTCACGAACTTCAAAACCAACACTTTTACTTAACATGCAAAGTCCAAGTGGAGTAATTCCCCAAAAATGAAATGGAAGCATATGGGGAATATTAATAATTGGGACTGTAGTATATAAATATCCTCCAGGATTTAGATGATCATATAAATTTTTCATAGAAATGAAGGGATTATATAAATGTTCCAAAGTTTGATTGAAAATAATGAAATCAAAATCTTTTTTATTTAAATTTAAAGTATGAAGATCATTTTCATTATCTCCTCCATATTCACATACCTCGTGATAATCAAATTGTAAATATTCTAATTCGATATCATCTTTGGAAGTTGAAAGTAATTTAGTTACTTTGTTTAAATTATATTTTTTTATCCAATCTTCAAAATCAAATAATGATGCTACTCTTGGAAAATCAGAATTTTCAATTCTTTCTTTTTGTTTTTCTGTTAATTTTTTATACCTTTTATTTACTTTTTGGTAATATTCTTGGTCTTTTATTACATATTTTTCATATGTCTCAATAATTTCTTTTTGAGTGAATAACTTTAAATCTATGTTCACGTATGATATACTCCACCATTTTCACCAGACATTCCTTTCATCATCGTAAGACCAAGATTAGGAATATCAATAATGTTTTTCTTATTGATAAAACGATAAAGTGAATGTTCTACATCAGTACCAGCAGTAAATTGAAGCATCTTTTCAATATAAACAAATGCTTTCTCAAGTGCTTCTACAATTTCAGTAAATAACATTCTATCAAAAGACCATAACCCAGTCACCATCATACCACTTGCTCCATAGAGATAAGAATAAACATTCTCAAGTTCTTTATCGTCATAATTTTCTGTTTCTTGTGAAAGATACTCGTATCTTTTTACAATATACTTTCCTTCTAAAAACTTACTTTGATAATCTTGAATATCAAAATCATCGTTCAATAAGTATCTTCCAGTTATCTTGAAAACTCTTTGACTATCACTGAATAAATTATGTTTTTTGATTACATAAAGAGTATTCAGTAATCCTCTGGTTTCTAATAGTGATTTGCCGTAAGTAATCAGTTCTGGTCTTTCTTCAAGATTTTCATAGATTTGTTTTAGTGCTGGTTCTTCACAAAACTCCAAAAACAAATCTACTTTTTCTTTGATAATATCTTTTTGGTTTTCATCAATTGATTTAGAAGAACACTCAAATAAAACCACATAAGACTCCGGAACTTTCTTACGAATACACTCAATAGTTTCTAAAGTTTGCTCAAATCTTTTTTGCTCATCATAAGCACTAAACTTATCTTCATGAAAATGTTTGAGTGCCGAACCAACTAAAAATAAAAATTTCATAAGTAATCTGTATTGAAACTAATAATAATTCTTTCTTCTGTTTCTTCTTCTGTATAATGAACCAAATCACTTGAGAAGAGAACTAATAATCCAGAATAAGGTTTGACTGATGCTTCTGGAAAAATCAGTGAAGTACTTCCAGAAATATAAAATGCTCCACTAATAACACTTTCTTCGTGCTTATGTGCCTTGAGTTTATTTCCTGCTTGTGAAATATTGAACCAACTATTGATAAACTTTAGAGGTGGAATATTATATTTTATACAATATAGTCTAACATATTGTTTCAGAATATTTCGCAATCCAGTCAATTCTGGATACGCTAGAACAGGCATTCCGTGATTATAATTGGAAACACCTTTTGTTACAAGTCCGTGAGAAGCAGTTTCTATTCGTAAAAGTGTGTTTCTAATAGTATTTAGGTTGAGAAAAGAAAGGTTATATTCCTCTACCACTTAGAAACTCCTTCAGTTCTTTGAGTGGTTCATTCCAGTTTCTTGGGTTTCTTTGCTTGAATAAATGCACATTATCACCATACCACCAAGACTTACCAGTAGAACTTGTCCATACATAATACTCCATAATCGGCGTAAAGACACAAACTTCTTTACCTTGTGATGCAGCAATATGAGCAATAGAAGTGCAGGAAGTAATCACCAAATCCATTTGAGATACAAGTGAATATGTATCTGTAAAATCACGATTTGGAATATCAAAGGTCTTTATATTAAATCCTTCTGGTGGTGTTTGGTCTGGTAGTTGTAATGAGTATAATGATGCCTTTGTATTTGAGAGTGTATCAAATAATGGTTCCGTATCTATGGAACGAAAATGTGCCTGCTCAAAACCAGAACCCGAGTTCCAAAATACTCCAATCTTATAGTTTATATCTTTTTTTAGATATGAGTATTGTTCTTCTTTTTTTGGTAGTGGTTTGAGATATGAAATTTGTCCCAAATCTTTCACTTTAAGATTGAGATAATAAGGAAGAGCAAGAGCATATACCCACTTTGAGTTTTTTGGAAACTCTGGATTATCCCAAACAAGCTCAGTATGAAATCCATTATATTGGAAGAGTTTCTGTATGTCCTTTCTGGTTGTAGTCCAGATTGGGTTCATTCCAAGTTCTTTGAGATGCTTCATAAATCTTATATGAATAATCTCATCACCAGCACCACACTGACTATCAATCACAATAGTTTGATTTTCTGTGATTGTTCCATCCCACTTTGAGAAAGTAGGAAGTTTTCGGTTCTTATATGCCTCTACTTCTCCTGCTTTGAGGAAATGGTGTAGTCCTGTATGAATATCATCTTTACGAAAATAATGCCCTGATAGATTATGATATGCTTTTCTTTCTATTTCTTCTGGTAATGGTTTTTTGATAAGATTGAAGAGTAGTTTTTCTGATTTTTCTTTTTGATTAATCGCAGAATATGCAAAGGTTTCTTCTAATAGAAGTTCAGTATCTTGAGGATTTTGTGATTTAATCTTTGAGATTTGAGTGATTGCCTTCTCTGGATGATTTGATTGATTATAAGCATTAATCAGGTTTTTTGCTGTTGTATATTTTTCTTCTTTTGATTTTGCAAGTTGTAGTGCTCTTTCACCATATTCTATTGCACTGGGAAAGTTTCTAAACTCAAAGAAATATTTTGCAATCTCATCGTATTGGGAGAATGTCTGTGCTCGTTTTCCAAATGCATCAAGAACTTGTGTTGTAAGTTCTTTCTCATTAAAAGAATATAAGGTTTTTGTGATTAACTCAAGAGGGTTCATTTTATAATCATAATGTGATTTAGACTATTTAGATGCCGATTAAATCATCTGATGTTTTGATTGCTGCCGTATGATCAATACCACAACCAACTTGTTTCCAGTTGGTTCCACCGGCAAATGTGGTCACTGGAGTATTTCTATTTCCACTAGCATTGATTCCAAGTTGTCCCTCATTATTACGTCCCCAGGTCCAGAGAGTTCCATCGGTCTTGATTGCTGCTGTGTGAACACCATTACTCACTTGTTTCCAGTTGGTACCACCAGCAAATGTGGTCACTGGAGTTGCTCTATTGGTAGTATCATTGGTTCCAAGTTGTCCTTCACCATTACTACCCCAGGTCCAGAGAGTTCCATCGGTCTTGATTGCTGCACAATGTCGATAAAAAAAATGTAAAGATTTCCAGTTGGTTCCACCAGCAAATGTGGTCACTGGAGTACTTCTATTGTTAGTATCATTGGTTCCAAGTTCTCCAGCACTATTAAGACCCCAAGTCCAGAGAGTTCCATCGGTCTTGATTGCTGTACAACTAGAATCTCCATTACTCACTTGTTTCCAGTTGGTTCCACCGGCAAATGTGGTCACTGGAGTATTTCTATTGGTAGTATCATTGATTCCAAGATTTGTATTATCATTATTACCCCAGGTCCAGAGAGTTCCATCGGTCTTGATTGCTGCAACGTTAATTACTCCAACAGAAATTTGTTTCCAGTTGGTACCACCAGCAAATGTGGTAACTGGAGTTGCTCTATCGGTAGTATCATTGGTTCCAAGTCCTCCCTCATTATTACGTCCCCAGGTCCAGAGAGTTCCATCGGTCTTGATTGCTGCAGTTATATAAATACCAGCACTCACTTGTTTCCAGTTGGTATGATTACCAAATACTTGAACCGGAGTAAGTCTTTGCGTACTGTCATTGGTTCCGAGTTGTAAATTAGCATTATAACTCCAGGTCCAGAGAGTTCCATCGGTCTTGATTGCTGCTGTTTGCTGATAACCACAATCAACTTGTTTCCAGTTGGAACCGCCGGCAAGTGTGGTCACCGGAGTTGCTCTACTGATAGTATCATTGGTTCCAAGATGTCCAAAAGCATTACGACCCCAAGTCCATAACTCTGGAGTTATCAGTTGGTTTGCAATCTGTGGATAAACACTAATCAAATAATCTTTACTAATCAGTTTCTTACCTAAATCAACACCATCACTATCCTTAAAATTCGTGACGACTTCTGGATTAGGCATTTGGTATCAGTCCTCTCTCAAATCCTGGAAACTCTGGTCTAACTACAGGAACAGCAATCTCAATTGCATAAACATCTTCTTTACTTACTGTAGCATCAATCTCTGCAAGTTTTGCAAGCTCCCAATCAAATGCTTCCTGTACCTTTACATCAATCGCAGTAATAATGTTCTGTAAGTCAGTCTTTGTAATCTCTGCCCATACTCCATCATTAAACTTAAAGTTATAAGGACCATCACCCGATACTACTTTAGATACCAGTGCAAGTCTATTATCTCTACTTGTGGATACTGTAATCTCATCATCAGCAATCGTAACAGTGACTGTACTATTCTCTCTATTCCATCTCTCTGGTGCAACTTGTGTCTTATATTCAGTTTTGATTTGCTCTAAATCCTTATCTCTTTTTATATAATAAAAGACAACTTCGGTTTCTGTAATACTATGACTGAATTGAGATACTGTCTCAAATCTTGGGTCGTGGTCTGGAATATCATTTCGTGCTGGTAGTATCTTGACCGTATCTGTAATACTTATAGGAACTGATGCATAATCTTGAGTGGATACTCTATGAGATAACTCAAGTTCTTCCAGTTCATCATTAATCATTCTATAGTTAAATCCGATTGGACCTAACAGTAGTTCTTGTCCATTTACGAGTGCGTACATATTATTCAAATGTCTTGGAGTATTTATGAAACAAAGAAGGTCGGGTCTGTGCCTGATGTGACTGCTGCACAAACGTATCCACCAGTACCACCATAAACCGATTTCCAGTTGGTACCACCAGCAAATGTGGTGACTGGAGTACTTCTATATATAACATCATTGGTTCCAAGTTGTCCTCTAGAATTATTACCCCAGGTCCAGAGAGTTCCATCGGTCTTGGTTGCTTTTACTGAACCATCTACACTACTGCCTGAACCAATCGAAACCGATTTCCAGTTAGTTCCACCAGCAAATGTGGTGACTGGAGTATATTTTACCCAATTTACTGTATCATTAATACCGAGTTCACCCGACTGCCCTAGACCCCAAATCCATAATGTTCCGTCGGTCTTGATTGCTGCAGTAGTTCCATAAAGAAACCCACCAGCACTTACTGTTTTCCAGTTACTATGACCTCCAAATACTGTATTTGGAAAAGACCGGGCAGTTTGTGATGCATTATTATCTCCCATCCCACCGTAAGGACTGCTCCCCCAAGTCCATAAGGTTCCATCAGACTTAAGACCCATAGTATAAAAACGAGTCCCAACACATGCTTGTTTCCAGTTAGTTCCACCAGCAAAGGTTGTCACTGGAGTACTTCTATCGGTCATACCATTGGTTCCAAGATTTCCATGAACTCCTTGACCCCAGTTCCAGAGAGTTCCATCGGTCTTGACTGCTACGCAATGATTTTCCCCAATACTCACTTGTTTCCAGTTGGTACCACCAGCAAATGTGGTCACTGGAGTATTTCTTTGCGTAGTATCATTGGTTCCAAGTTGTGCATAACCATTATTACCCCAGACCCAGAGAGTTCCATCGGTCTTGATTGCTGCTGTTTGAACATTACCACCACTCACTTGTTTCCAGTTGGTACCACCGGCAAATGTGGTGACTGGAGTATATCTATGGTCAGTATCATTGACTCCAAGACTTCCATAAGTATTATTACCCCAGGTCCAGAGAGTTCCATCGGTCTTGATTGCTACAGTGTGATAACCACCAGTACTCACTTGTTTCCAGTTAGTACCACCGGTAAGTGTGGTGACTGGAGTACTTCTATCGGTAGTAGTATTATCTCCAAGTGCTCCATTACCATTATAACCCCAGGTCAATAAGGTATCACCAATATATTGGTCTATTAAAAAATATTCATCTACAAAATGCTCCTCCAGGTTTCCTTCTGGTGAATTAAAGTTACTGGCCATTTACTTTTCTCTCCAATTCCTGAATACGAACTTCTTGTTCTTTGATTGCTTCTATTAATACACCAATCAGACCATTATAGTTCACGGTCTTATTCTCACCACTACTCACAAGTTCTGGTAGTATTTGTTCTACCTCTTGTGCAATCACACCTATAGATGCTTGATGAGTATTCTTCCAATCAAAGGTAACTCCACGAAGTTGAGATACTGTATTTAGAGAAGTTTCTATTGTTTTGATGTTCTCTTTGAGGTTTATGTCTGATGTGGATTGGAATGTAGTTGCAGTTACAATACCAGTAGTAGCATTAATACCTGATGCATTAATCGTAACCACACTACCAACAACAATACTTGTTGCTGTAACAGTACCATTAACTTCAAGCGTAGTGTTAGGCGTTATGGTATTAATTCCTACACGGCCATCCGCCTTAATCGTCATCCGCACCGTAGGACTAGGCGAGCCATCTGCCGTGGTAAAGAACGCTAGGCGGCCAGGCATGGCAGCAGCGCCAGGGGTGCCGTCTACTAAAGCTTCAATTTTTGCGCCCTGAACAAACTTGGATCCATCTGCACCTTGGAAACTTATAAGCCCAAGTGAGTCTCCCCCACTGGCTGAGCTAACACCTGCATTAGATCCAACAGCAGGGCCTCTGGATCTAGCTAAGATTAAATGTGGGCCATCACCAGTGGATGTTGTATTTGAAATGAAAGAAGCACAGCTATTTTTATAGTCAGTTCCTTCTACTTGAAACTGCCAAGCATTTCCAGACGCTGCGTTAAAGAAGTTGTCACGCGCAGTAGGCGTGCCAACTAACAGTCTCCCGGAGCTGTCCAGGGACATTTTTACTGTATTGCCTGTCGCGAATTTTAGATTACTAGAAGAATCTGATATGATAGCCCCATGTTGTGTAGTGGCCCCAGCATCAGTGAATTGTATGCCAGCAGCAGCAGCAGTAGCGTTCTGACGAAGGCGTAGTGCATTCCCTGCAGTGGTGTCAGCAGAGGCAACGTCTAGCGCGTACCCAGGCCCAGTCGCGCCAATCCCAAAGTTGCCTGCGGTTGTTATTGTTAATCCCGTTGCTGCACCAAGTGTTGTGGATGGTTCAATTCTAAATTTATTAGAGTCGGCTTGGTCTACGCCTGCCGACCAGTTTGCGGTTTGCGTACCAAAAAGAATAAAACTATCTCCGTCAACGCCGCTGTTTTGCGATTGTAAGTTAAGTAATGGTTCTGTGATTGTGGAACCCGCCCGACGAAAAATCATTAAGGGATATAAAGGGCTACTAGACCCCAGACCTAATTTCCCTCCGGAGTCTATAAAGAAACTGTTAGATGGTGCGCTTTGGTTAACGCTAAATGCAGGACTACTGCCAGCAGTACCAGCACCCTTGATTTCAAACAGGCCATCTCCACGGATGCGCATCCGCTCAGTGTTGTTCGTTAGCAGCCGTATAGCTGCGTTATTAGCATTAGTAATATCTAGAATGTTTGCCAGTGTGGTGTACTGTGAACCATAGAGAACAATCTGCCCACTGCCATCACTAGCGTCATTGCCAATTTGAATACGATTAATGGCTGATGACCCGTTACTGGTATTTGAAAACGTATGAGAGACAAATCCGTCTGAACTAGCCGTAACATGGATTGGCCCACTAGGTGTCGTAGTCCCAACGCCAACTCGGTTATTAGTCGCGTCAACGTAAAGTGTATTTGTGTCAACAGCAAGATTACCACTGGAATCAATTGTAATTCTTGCGGTGCCACCAGTAGATGCACCAATAGTATCAGCACTCGGAAAGAATATTCCGGTATTATTGTCCCCTGATGGAGTTATTGATGGGAGTGCAGTACTACCGGCAGATACTGTAGTGATACCAGATACTACAAGACTTGTTGCTGTTGCAATACCTAAAGTACTAATACCAGAAACATTAAGTTGTTGTGCTGTTAAGTTAGTCGCACTTGTGACTCCTAAAGTACTAATACCAGAAACATTAAGTTGTTGTGCTGTTAAGTTAGTCGCACTTGTGACTCCTAAAGTACTAATACCAGTAATATTTAAGTCGGTAAAAGTATTAGGTGCATTTGCAACCGCAGATTCAATCGTTGCAGTCGTTGTAGCATCTAATGAAGCAATATTTTGGAGTTGTCTTGCCGAACTAATGACTTGTGTTGCGCTTACATAATAAGCAGATGCTGTTACAATACCAGAAAAGTTACCAGTCGTTCCACCAATTCCCGTAAGACCAACAATCCCGGAACCAGTAAGGTCCAGATTATCGCCTGTTGGCAACTCTTTAATGTAAAGAGTAGACGTATCTACAATTAATGGAACTCTATTCGCCATTATATCTTATTGTTTAAATCTATTTATGCTGGATTAATAAGAACACCTACAGTTTCAGTTCTTGTTAGAACCGGAACAGTAGTTGCCGTAATTGGAATAACATTTCTTGCCCCATCTCTTGTAAAGATTGGAATGGATTTTAGTCCACCAGTATGAAATGTATCTCCAAGTTTTAGACAATAATATTGAGAATCTACAACAGGTGCAGAAGCAAAGGTAAGTTGGTCCCTATCAATAGTAAAAGAAACAATGGGTTCTTGTATAACACCACCAAGAACTAAAAATAATGTATAAGGATTTGTGGTATAAAAAGGTTTACCCCCAGAGGTTAAACTGAAAGTTTTTGTACTTCCATTAAACAAATGAGAAATACTATCAAGTTTAATGTAAGAACCTAAATTTGGAGGTATACCTAGATATGGCATTATAGTTTTTTAATTATTTATGTCTGCTTGGTGTAGTTGACTACTCTACTGGAACCTTTGATGCCTCATAAGCAGAAACTACTTCTGGGGTCCACAATGCAGCAGCAACTGCTTGAAGTTCAGCGCAATCGTCACTTACATCTTCACCAGGAGTACGAACGTGGCGGTGATAAGTTTTACCTACTTGAACGCCATCTTTCTCGATGATGTCAGCACGACGGCATTGGATGATGCTGTAAGGCGGGATGATTTCAAGCTGGTGCTCTTGACGTTCAACAAATGAAGCCATTTTAGGAACTGCCGACTGGCAGGAACAGGTTTAATGGAAGTAGTTTTGAGCCGTTGCGGGCTGTTAATTTGTTACGTAGCAAGATAGGTAATAGAGCCTTGGATTCTTGTTGAATTTTTAAACACAGAAGTACCAGTAGTTACGGATGCACCGCTTGCGTTCATAGATGTAAATGAAATTAATGAAGTGTTGTTTGCGATAGTAACATTTAAAGCAATAACGTTTACGTTAAGCGAATCGAAGTAAGCAGTCACGCCATATCCTTCTCCACTTGCTCCAGTGCTAAAAGGTGCACCTGTTATGGTTGTAGAAGATCCTGTCCCTATTAAATTCACTGAAATGTCAAAAGATATTGTTACTTGTCTCCCAATTTTTGTATATATTCCTACTCTAAAGTTATATGTAGTTGTTCCACCAAGACTTGGCGTCCACGTCCCCTCTTCATAATCATCCAGCAACTCACTTGTCATCCCAGCGGCGTTGCCATCAGCAGAGAAATCAATACCTTTGCCTGCTATTCCGATAATTAAATTACCAGTCACGATACTTACATCGCCACCACTATCAATTCTCATTCTTTCTACGCCTGTTGTAGCAACAACAAAAGTGCTACTACCAGGAGCACCACCAAAAGCATCAGCAAATGTTCCTATTCCAACACTACCTCCATATGGATTAATTTGAACATCTCTAACACTTACAACTGGATTAGCAGTATATAAACCTTGATA
>Ga0209354_10001363_pt1 | contig 10837 bp, 9 predicted proteins | sample LauGreSpBDMM15DD_2_FD_187562 | JGI IMG/M metagenome (GOLD analysis project Ga0209354, IMG submission 187562) | Freshwater lake microbial communities from Lake Michigan, USA - Sp13.BD.MM15.DD (SPAdes) (version 2) | ecosystem: Environmental > Aquatic > Freshwater > Lake | place: Lake Michigan, USA...
GCGGATGTACTAAAGCTTTTTGTGTTTTTCTAATGAAATATTTGTCAAAATGTATTAGACTATTTAATATATGTGTTTGGTATTATTTTTTTCTAATGAATTTTAAAGGGTGAATTTTTTTATAGCACAATAGTGATTAAAAAATATCATAGAATTGTTCAAATAGTTATATTTTTGTTAAATTTGAATCGTTTTATTGATAGATTAAAAAAAGAAAATATGCTAAACATGAAAAAAATATTATTACCATTATTAGTGCTGGTTTCGGCTAATTTATTTGCACAAGGTGTTTTGAAATTTAAATCTGAAAGCCATGACTTTGGTGTTGTCGAAGAAGGAATTCAGGCCGCGCATACTTTTGAAGCCGTAAACACGGGGAATCAACCTGTAGTGATTTCAAATGTACAGGCTTCATGCGGTTGTACTACACCTGATTGGCCTACAGCACCTATCATGCCTGGCGCTACTGCTAAAATTAAAGCTTCTTACAACAGTCAAGGTCGCCCTGGGGCTTTTAACAAAAGTATTACCGTAACTTCAAATACTGCAGAACCAACTAAGGTGTTGTATATCAAAGGGATTGTAGTGAAAAAAGATACCAACGCAGTAGTGTATACCGAAGCACAAAAGAAGGCTTCACCAAAAGCAACTTTTGAAAAAACAGCCTATAATTTTGGAAAATTAGAAAAAGGACAAAAAGTGAGTTACAAGTTTAAAGTGACCAATACCGGCATGAGTGAACTTAAAATTTCAGGTATTCTTGCGGGTTGCGGTTGTGTGACACACACTATTTCAAAAGAAACCATTAAACCAAAAGAATCGGCAGTATTAGATTTGATATATACGCCTAAATCTTTGGGAGATATTGAAGATGTAGTAACCATTACTTCAAACGATATTGTCAATAAAAATATTCAGGTTAAACTGAAAGCCAATGTAGTGAACTCTTTGGCACAACCTAATTTGATGAAAGAAGGTGGGCAAAAAATAGGATTCTAAAAATTGAAAATATAGTTCAGCATTTTCAAATTTAATTAAAAAGGAGCGAATATTGGTTTTCAATATTCGCTCCTTTTTATATTAAACCTCTTCGTTGATATAAGCTTCTTTCGCTGCGGGGATTTCTTCTGCTTTCTTTTCTTTCAAATAGAAGGGGAAAATTTCCATGATCGGAGTAAAGGCCAATTCTGTAATTTCATGATCGTCAGTAGTAGCACCAAATAAGTCGTTTACAGAATCATAAGCATCTCGTAGGTTTTCTGCTGAAGTCAATATGATTTGGTTAGACTTTAATTCTTTGCCTGATTTTTCATCCAATGTGGTCAGGTTAACTTTTGCTTTGTACCATTTATAGGATTCTTCGTTGTGAATCAATTCTGTTACCTTGGCTTTTTTAACCGAGTCCAAATTGAATTCGCCAACAAGTTCGGCCATCTCTTTGTATATTCTTGTCTCAGCTTCAGTAAAACTCACTGCATCAACCAGGTACATTTCACTCACTTTTGCTGTTTTACCGTTTTCTAAAGTTTTTATATAAGAAACTTTACATTCGTACCACGCTGCCATAATGTATATTTTTTAATTGTTTTTGAATTTTTTTAGCCTACAAATATACCATCACAATTTTATAATACTATTGATTTTTGCCTTATTCAAAAATGATTTCTAAGGTTTCATTTTCGTCATCTAAAAGCTTGAAACTTGTACGGTGAAGTGACGTAATGCCGTGTTCTATGATTCCCTTTCGGTGTAATTTAGTTGCGTAGGCGGCATTTGTATCCCAACCATAATACGGATATTGTTGGTGGAGTTGTATCATCAAATCGTCGCGGTATGTTTTTGCCAAAACTGAAGCCGCAGCAATGGCGTAAAATTTTCCATCTCCCTGTATGATACATTCATGAGGGATTTTTTTATATTTTTTAAACCTGTTACCATCTACCAATAATAATTCTGGCGTAATCTCTAATTGGTCAAGTGCCAAATGCATGGCCAAAATGGATGCATTTAAAATGTTGATTTCATCGATTTTAACATTGGATACTTCTGCTATTTTCCAGGCAATGGCTTCTTTTTCAATCACCTCTCTCAATAAATACCTTTGTTTGATGGTTAATTTTTTGGAATCATTGAGTAACTCATGCTGGAAGTCTTTGGGCAATATTACCGCTGCGGCTACTACTGGGCCAGCCAGGCAACCTCTCCCGACTTCATCCAAACCTGCTTCAATTAAATCTTTGGTAAAAGACGATTGTAATCCCATGTTGCCTAATTATTGTTGAATAATTTGTTGGTTGAATTGACTAAAGTGTAGACAATATATTTAATAATGCTTTCAAAATTCCCATGGAATATTTACTTGAAATCTCATTGATGAATTTTGGGAAATCTATATGTGCCTCATTGTTTGCACTGTCAGAAATGGTTCTGATGATGGTGCAAGGAATATCAAATTCATAACACACCTGAGCCACTGCTGCACCTTCCATTTCTACACAAAGTACATGAGGCAATGCCTTTTGTAAAGCCAATTTGTCTTCATGCGAGGCAAAAAACTTGTCTCCACTCGCGATGTTTCCAATATGGATTTTAGGGTTTACAATATTAAATGCTGCCAAGGCGCTGATACTTATTGAAATCGTTTCTAAAAATAGATTTACTGCATTTGCTGCAAGTGAAATGTATTGCTCAGGTGTTTCAAAATAGGTTTTATTTAACAAAGGAATTTCAAATTGTGCCATCAAAGGACGTGCATCCATATCATGTTGGTACAACTGTTTGGCAATCACAATATCGCCAATGGCCAAATCGTCATGAATGGCCCCAGCCACTCCTGTGAAAATCAGCTGGTCAACTTTGAATTTCAAAATTAAGGTACTGACAGTTGTCGCAGCCGCTACTTTTCCCCACCTAGAAAATACGATTACCACCGGTTTTCCCCAAAGGATTCCTTCGTAATAGGTGCGCTGACCAATAACCTGGGTCGAATTTAAGGTTAAACAAGCTACCAAATCGTTGATTTCTTCGGGCATCGCGCCCATGATTCCAATCATTTTTTAGTGTTGAGTGTTTAGTGTTGAATGTTGAGTAGCTTCGCTTTAATTATAATGACTTAATAAAATATAGTTTTTTTTAACTGTAAACTGATTACAACTAAAAACTCAACACTCACAACTCAATACTATTTACATATTGCTCCCACAGCACCAATCGCATTGGCATTGCCAAGTTGGGCTGCTATTTTCCAGTCTTTACAAGCCATTTCCAATTGTTGGAGTTGGTAGTAAGAATTTCCTCTGTTACTCAATGCATTGGCGTCGTTGGGATTGGCTTCAATGATGGTAGTATAATCTGCAATGGAGCCTTTAAGGTCTTTGAGGTAAGCTTTGGTATTTCCCCTGTTTTTTAAGGTTTCAAAATCTGTAGGATTGATTGATATCGCTTTATCAAACAATGCTAGCGCTTCAGGGAATTGCTTTAAGTTGTATTGGCAAAGTCCTGCAGCGCTCAATGCTTCTACATTATTGGGCTCAATTAACAGTACTTTTTCAAAATCTAACAATGCTTTTGAATGTGCATTTAATTTTAACAAACAGGTTCCTCTGTTGAAATAAAGTTTTGGAATATCCTGTTTTAAAGTTGCAGCCTTGTCATAATCCTTCACCGCTTCAGCGTATTGATTGGTTTTAAAGAAAATAACTCCACGGTTGATATAGGCTTCAAAATTTGCTGGATCTAAAGCAATCGCGCTATTGTAATCGTTGAGTGCCGCTGAGTTGTTTTCTTCTTTGCTGTAGGCATCTCCTCGAATGCTGTAAGGAATGGCTACTGCTGGATATTTAGCGATAATGTCTGTAAACAAACTGATACTATTTTTCCAAACGCTTAACCTGTTGAATGAAACAATTCCAAGGATTATGCTGACCACGAGTAAGGTTATGGTTTTGGTAGAATCGGATTTGAATACATCATTTACCCCCAATCCAATTCCAAAAAACAATCCTAAATAGGGTAAGTAGGTATACCTTTCTGCCACTACGGCATTTCCAAAAGGAACAATTTTGAGTACTAAAGCAATTGAAACAAGGAAAAATAGCAAGGAAAATAGGACGTCTTTTTGAACCGATTTTAGTTTCCAAACCACTACTGCAAGTAAAGGAATAACGATTACGGAGAGGTAATATATGCTGGGTAAAGCATTGTTTATTTTATCGGGATAATAATGAAATGCAGCTTGTTGAAGTGGTAAAATTGTTTTTACCAAATAAAAACCGACGGCATAAGTGAGTAAAAAAAGTCGGTCAAGCAAGTTGAATTTACTGCTCAAATTGTCCGTTAAATTTCCTGTATCGTGAAATAAAAAAGGAATCAATCCAAATACAATACTTACCAATGATAGCATAAGTACCGGCATATAGTCTTTGAAATTAAATTTTTCGGAAGATTTATACCATTGTAGCAATGCCAATATTACCGGTAATGTAATGGCCATTGGCTTTGCCAAACATGAAATGACAAACAATAATAAGGTGTAAATTAGGTATTTATTCTCTTTGGATTCAATGAAATTCAAATAGGTAAACATGGCTGATAAATAGAAAAATGCATACAAAACGTCTTTTCTTTCACTGATCCAGGCAACTGATTCTACGTGCATGGGGTGTAAGGCAAACATGGATGTTACAAACAACACTACCCATTGTTGCTTGGTGATTTTGCTGAATACCGCGAAAACAAGTAAGGTATTTCCTAAATGAAAAAGTAGGTTGGTAAAATGATAACCAAAAGGTTTGAATCCCCAAATGGCATAATCAACGGCAAATGAGGTAATCGTGAGCGGACTGTACATGTTCAGCAAGGTATGCGTGAAAATGTACTTGATGTTTTGAAAAGTTAAGGAGGTAATCGCAGGGTTTTCTGTTACAAAATGGTTGTCGTCCCAACTGTTAATAAATTGGTTTTGAAGTGATGGGAAATAAACAAAAATGGTTGCTACCAAAATAAAAATCAAAGCAGGAAGCTGCGAATTGCTTTTTGAAATAGGTAGCGGTGTCTGTTTGTTTTTGTTTGCCATCGGTTAAATTGTCACAACGTAAGCATTAGTCATTTATCTAAAAATCAAATAGGAATACAACCCTTATTCAATTAATATTCAAAAACTTTTCCATGAGCTTTGATGGTTAATTTTTTGCCTTCAAAGTTTTCTACGCGTCCTACAATTTGCGTATCAATGTTAAAAGATTTTCCAATTTGAATCAATGCTTCAGCATATTGTTGGTCAATATATACTTCTAATCGGTGTCCCATATTGAAAACTTTGTACATTTCCTTATAGTCCGTTTTGCTTTCTTCCTGAATCAATTTGAACAAAGGAGGAACATCAAAAAGCCTGTCCTTGATAATATGCACATTGTTGGCGAAGTGTAATATTTTGGTTTGCGCACCTCCGGAACAATGAATCATTCCACCCACAACTTCCCTGAATTCGTTTAAAATAACATTCACTACAGGTGCATAAGTACGTGTAGGAGAGAGTACTAACTTTCCTGCATTTAAAGGAGAACCTTCCACATGGTCGGTTAGGTTTTTGTTTCCGCTATAGATCAGGTCTGAAGGAATTGCGTTGTCGTAAGTTTCAGGATATTTATTGGCAAATATTTTAGAAAACACATCGTGACGTGCTGAAGTCAAACCATTGCTTCCCATTCCGCCATTGTATTCTTGTTCGTAAGTTGCCTGTCCGTAACTTGAAAAGCCAACAATCACTTGTCCTGGTTTTATTTTTTCATTGGTGATTACGTCAGCGCGTTTCATACGGCAAGTCACGGTGCTGTCTACGATAATTGTTCTTACCAAATCGCCTACGTCTGCAGTTTCTCCTCCAGTGCTATAAATGCCCACACCATTGTCTCTAAGCATTTGCAGTACTTCTTCAGTGCCATTAATGATGGCTGCAATTACTTCTCCTGGAATCAGGTTTTTGTTACGGCCAATGGTGGAAGAAAGCAATATGTTGTCAGTTGCACCAATGCAAAGTAAATCGTCGGTATTCATGACTACCGCATCTTGTGCGATTCCTTTCCATACAGAAATATCTCCGGTTTCTTTCCAGTAAAGGTATGCCAAAGAAGATTTTGTACCCGCTCCGTCAGCATGCATGATATTGCAAAATGCATCGTCTCCACCCAAAATGTCAGGAATCACTTTGCAAAAAGCATTGGGAAAAATACCTTTGTCTATGTTGCTAATGGCATTGTGTACGTCTTCTTTTGAGGCCGAAACCCCACGTTGCATATATCTTTCGTTCATGGTACTGTTTTGGATGGACAAAGCCATTGAAATTAAACTGCAAGATAAATTATTTTAGGGAAATAAGTTTACAGTTTTATGTTTTCTGTTTACAGATTTTAATTAAAAATGGATAGTTTGATGGATATAGATTTGTAAACAAAAAAAACATCCCAATTTTGGGATGCTTTTTGAAAATTCGTAATAAAATGTTGCTTAGTCAATGGTCAATTTTTGAGTAGCAGTGGAGTAGCTAAATTCAATTTTAATGACATAAACTCCAGCAGCAATGGCTGAAAGATTGTAAGTGTTGAGTGCATCGAAACTAGCAACCAAATTGCCATTCAAGTTGTAAATGCATACAGTTTTGATTTTTTGCGGACTAGAGATAGTCAAATAATCATGACATGGAATAGGGTAGATGTTGAATGTCGCCGCTGAAGATTCCTGTATTCCAGTATTTATAAGAACATTTATAGCTTCATTCAATTGTTTTTGTAACAAGTCCAATTGAGATTTTGCTTTGTCAAGTGAGTCCTGGTTGAAGGTATTGAAGTTGGAAATATTGTTAAGAAAAACATTGGCAATAGAATCATTTTTGTGTTGAATGATTGCCAATTGATCCGATAATGCCAGTAATGAATCTTTGTTTAAGTAGTTGTTGGCGATAATGATATTGGTGATTGAATCTTGTTGTTGTTTCAAATTATCCAATTGATTTTTTAAAGCAATAAGAGAATCAGATGAAATGTTTGTTGAGTCAGCAATCAATTTAACAAGCGAGTCCTGGTTGGCTTGAAAGTCATTGATTGTTTGCGTCAATTGCTTTAATGAATCAGCATTTAGGCCTGTATTTGAAACCAAAATATTAACAAGTGAATCTTGTTTGCCCAGTAGGGTTGAAACTTGGTTTTTTAAAGCATTCAATGAATCAGCCGTTATTTTAGTCGAATCAGCGATTAATTTTAAAATTGAATCCTGATGAGACTGAATAAATGAGATTTGATTTTGAAGACTGTCCAGTTGTGTTTGGGTGATAAAATTTGAATCAGCCAAAGTTTGAGATACTTGGTTACTCAAAGAATTGGTGATGTTTTTAAAATCAATAAACTGGTCTTTAAGTGCATTGACAGAATCCAGGTTTACATTTCCAAAGTTTCCCAGGTTACCTGAATTTCCTAAGTTTTGAGAAATACCATTTGTTGAAATACAACAAAGGGGAAAGAAAGCAAGTAAAAAGAGCCGTTTAGTAATGAAATATTTTTTCATTGTGTTATTTTAATTAAATAGAGGTGTAAAAATACAAACACGGACATATTTAGAAAATGTTATTTGACATAAAAAAACCTGACTTTTATCAAGTCAGGTTTTTTGGTGAGCTTTATTTTGTTGAATTAAGCTTTGGTAATTTCATTGTTAATGATCTCTTCTTGTTTACGAACAGATTCTTCGTGTACCAATTTGAAAATATCAGCAACAAATTCTTCGCTTACATTTAATTTTCTAGCCCATTCTTTACGGGTATTGAAAATTTCAATCCAACGGTCGTTTTGGTATGTAGTAACGCTATTGACTTTTTTGTATTCTCCAATTTTTTCAGAAATAATCATTCTTTGCGCCAATGTATCAATAAGGTCTTTATCGATATTGTTGATTTTATTTCTTAATTGTTCTAATTGACTAATGAACTCAACGTTATCAGAAGACTCCGTTTTGTATTTTAATTCAGAAAGAATTTCAGCCAATCTTGCTGGAGTAACTTGTTGTGAAGCATCTGACCAAGCTTCATCAGGATTGATGTGTGATTCGATAATCAAACCATCATAATCAAAATCCAATGCGCGTTGAGAAATGTCAAAAATCAAGTCTCTTGTGCCACCGATATGACTTGGGTCACACAATAAAGCCAAGTCAGGAAACTGACGTTTTAATTCAAAAGGAATTTGCCAATTCGGAGTATTTCTAAATTTAGTTTTTTCAAAGCTGGAAAAACCTCTGTGGATTGCACCAACTTTGCTGATGCCAGCATTGTGAATTCTTTCCAAAGCACCAATCCAAAGATTGATATCAGGGTTCATTGGGTTTTTAACCAATACAGGGATGTCAACTCCTTTTAAAGAATCAGCAATTTCTTGTACTGAGAAAGGGTTTACTGTAGTACGAGCTCCAATCCATAAGATATCACAACCATATTTCAAGGCTACTTCTACGTGAAGTGCAGAACCAACTTCTGTGGCAAATGGCAAACCGGATTCCGCTTTGACATCTTTTACCCATTTTAAAGCTTCAATTCCCATTCCTTCAAAACCATTTGGTCTTGTACGAGGCTTCCAAATACCTGCGCGTAGGGCGTCTACATTCAATTTTTTCAACTCAAGAGCAGTTGATAAAAGTTGCTCAGGAGTTTCAGCACTACAAGGACCTGCAATTACAAAAGGCTTTTTAATGTTTTTGCCCCATTTGTTGATTGGTAACGCATCTTTTAAATCCATAACGAAAATTTTATAAACTTTTACAACTATTACGCAGTTATGCGTATATTAACCTTAATTCTATTTTACGAGCATAAACCTATGAGAAATAAATTTAATGTATCGTTTAAAAATCTTACAACAGCCTTTGAATCAAAGTCTGATAAAGATCTTAAGAAAGCTTATCAGTTGTTTATGCTGATGAATAGCCAAACACTGACAAATGTAGGCACTTTTTTTATAAAATTTGCGCTAAAATTTAATTTTCCTGTAAAATATTTAATTAAAAATACAGTTTTTGCTTATTTCTGCGGAGGCGAAAGTTTAATCGACTGCTTACCAACGATAAAAGCACTTCAAAAATACCATATAGGGACAATTTTAGACTATTCTGTAGAAGGAATTAAAATTGAAGAGGGCTTCAAAGAATGTATGATGGAGTTGTTGGCGGTGATTCAAAAAGCTGCTGAAGACGAGTTGCCATTTGCCGTTTTTAAACCATCTGGAATTGGTGCTGCCGAATTGATGGTTAAAGTACAGAAAGGTCTGCCTTTGTCAGTGTATGAAAGAAGGAATTTTGATAATTTTAAATCACGTTTTGAAACCATTTGTAGGGAAGCTTATTTGCATCGTGTTAAAGTATTGGTTGATGCGGAAGAAAGCTGGATCCAAAATGTTATAGATGATTTAAGTCAAGAAATGATGGTGAAATACAACAAAGAGTCACCTATAGTATACAATACTTTTCAAATGTACAGAAAAGACAGGATGGCTGCCTTGAGTGAAAGTTATGAGGTTGCTAAAAAAAGAGGGTATATTTTGGGAGTTAAATTGGTAAGAGGGGCATATATGAAAAAAGAAACTGATTATGCTGCTAACAACATGTTGCCCAATCCAATTCATAATACCAAAGCAGATACTGACAGGGGATTTAACCAGGCGTTGGAATATATTTTAGAAAGAATTGATCATATCGCAATTTGTTGTGGTACGCACAATGAGAAAAGCAATTACAGGATGATTGTAAAAATGGATGAATTGGGAATTAAAGTAAATCATCCACATGTATTTTTTGCCCAGCTTTTTGGGATGAGTGATAATATTTCCTATAACCTGGCAAAAGCAGGTTTTAATGTGGCTAAATATGTTCCTTACGGACCTGTAGAAGCTGTAATCCCTTATTTGATTAGAAGAGCAAGTGAAAATGCTGCGATAGCAGGGCAAACCAGTAGAGAATTGATGTTGCTCAAAGCCGAAATGAAAAGAAGAAAACTTCTTAAAGAGCAACAAGACAGTTTGAAAAATGAAGCACATTTAAGTGCTGACTTTCAAACCAATGGATTTGAATTTCAGGATATTTAATGTCTTAAATTTTGGGATAAAAAAATCAATGAGTGTTTTTTTGTAATATTTAACGCCTTAAATGGGTGTTTTTAGCTGTTTAGTTTTGCGATATTCAATTCTATAAAGAATATTTTAGGGTATGAATTTGCAGTATTTGGGTGTGTTATTTTAATATTCCTATATACAGTTTTTGAAATTCAAATCATTTTATATAAATTGGCCAGCAAACTAAAATAAAAGCTATCGTTAAAATAGCGATTTTACACTTTAAATTATATCAATAAGTAATGAATGACTACGTAATTTATGCGGTACCCGCTTTAGGGATTTTCGCACTGATAGTAATGGCAGTAAAGTCTGCCTGGGTTTCAAAACAAGATGCAGGTGATAAAAACATGCAGGAACTTGCTGGTTATATAGCTGACGGAGCTATGGCCTTTTTAAAAGCAGAATGGAAAGTACTGAGTATTTTCGTTTTATTCGCTTCTTTATTGCTGGCTTATTCTGGAACAATCCATGAAATCAATGGCAAGCCAATTCACTCAAGTTGGATAATTGCAATTGCATTTATCATTGGAGCTGTATTTTCTGCCACAGCTGGATATATTGGGATGAAAGTGGCTACAAAAGCTAACGTTCGTACCACTCAGGCTGCTCGTACAAGTTTAAAACAAGCACTTAAAGTTTCTTTTACAGGTGGAACTGTAATGGGATTAGGTGTTGCTGGATTAGCT
>Ga0209354_10001364_pt1 | contig 10834 bp, 17 predicted proteins | sample LauGreSpBDMM15DD_2_FD_187562 | JGI IMG/M metagenome (GOLD analysis project Ga0209354, IMG submission 187562) | Freshwater lake microbial communities from Lake Michigan, USA - Sp13.BD.MM15.DD (SPAdes) (version 2) | ecosystem: Environmental > Aquatic > Freshwater > Lake | place: Lake Michigan...
AAAAAAACAATAAAAATGAAAAACTTATTTAAGGCATTAGCCAACTTCCAAAATGAAGTACCTGTAATTTTAAAAGACACTCAAGCATACGGTTATAAATATGCTGACCTTCCTGCTGTATTCTCAACCATTAATCCATTACTCAAAAAGCATGGATTAGGATTTACCCAACTGATAAATGGAATGCAAGTAAAGACTATTGTATTTCACATTGACTCAGCAGAGCAGATTGAGAGCAACACAGACATCCCTCAAGGAGTCCAACTAAAAGGAATGAATGACTTCCAGGTACTTGGCTCTGCCATCACTTATATTCGTAGATATGCTTTATCATCAATCTTAGGACTTGTAACTGACAAAGATACTGATGCAAGTGGAGAGCAAACGACTAAGGAAGCACCAAAAGAAGCCATTAAGAAGCCTTTAATGTTTGAAACGAAGGATTACAATAACTGCTATGCTAAACTGCTTGAAGGAGCTATTACACTGGCAACGATTAAACAACATTACTCACTATCTGCAGACGTAGAAAAAGCCTTAAAGAATGCAATCAACTAACACAGCACCTGAACGATTTGGCAAATTTACAGCATCTTCCATTTGGAAGTTGCTTGTTGCTGGCAAGGCAAAGGACCAAGAGTTTGGCGAGACTGCATTAACTTACATTGATGAGAAGATAGTTGAAGTACTTACCCAAGAACGACCTTTAAACTTTACCACCTCAGCAATGTCATGGGGCATCGAACACGAATATATCGCAAATGAGAAGTATAAGAGTATGTTTGATATTCAAGATTCCGATATCGAATATTTTGGAATAGAGAATCCAACGTTTTACACTTGTCCTATGTTTCCATTGAATGCTGGAGCAAGTCCTGATGCCTTGCATGGCGATTGGTATGTTGAATATAAATGCCCTTTCAATTCAACTGTCCATTTAAAAAACTTGACTATATCACGAATGAAAGATGGTCAGCTTGATGCCTTTAAAAAGCAATACAAGGATTATTATCCACAGATTCAGTATGGAATGTGGTGTACATCCCTCAAACAAGCAAGATTCGTTTCCTTTGATCCACGATTTAAAGATGAGTTTAACAAGATAGCCATCATTGAGATTCCACTTGATGAGGAGTTTATTAAGGCATTACTAAAGAAGATTGAATTTGCTGTGGACTGCTTAAACGATGCTATCAAATGAAGTATAAATCAACTGCCTATATTGAAGATGGAATGCTGAAGCTCCGAAATTCAAAGGAAGCGACTAAGTTTTGTCAGTCATTAAATTGTGCTGAGTTTACCGTTACCTTTGAGAAGAAGAAAGCCATCAGGAGCTTGGAGCAGAATGCCTATTATCATGCAGTAGTGCTTCCACTAATGAGACAAGGATTTGAGGATTTGGGGAATACCTTTACTTTGGAATCAGCTCATGAATTTATTAAGTCGGAGTTTAACTTCAAAGAAATTATTAACGAAAAGACAGGCGAAATCAAGCGAGTGCCACAATCAACTACAACACTATCAAAGAGTGAGTTTTGCGAGCTTATAGATAGGTTAAATGTGTTCTGTGGCGAGTGGTTTGGTTTCAATATTCCTGCACCTGGCGAACAGGTCGAATTAGAATTGCACTAAAATAATTCAAAATAAATTTTGAATATCAAAAATAAGATTATATCTTGCACCCATTATCAAACTAAAAAAACAAACTAAAATGAAAAAAGAATATTCTGACTTTTTAAAGTCAAAACAAAAGAATCATATTTATTCAGGATTCGATATTGAAGAAAATGAGTTAAATAATAACTTATTTCCATTTCAAAAATTTATCGTTAAAAGAGCATTAAAAGCTGGCAAGTATGCAATTTTTGCTGATTGTGGATTAGGTAAAACTTTAATGCAATTATCATGGGCAAATGAAGTATCAAAGAAAACAAATAAAAAAGTATTGATATTAGCTCCTTTAGCTGTTGTTGAACAAACAAGACAGGAAGCAGTTAAATTTAATATTGATATTGATTGCTTTGATGCAGATAATTATGAGCAAATTGCTAATATTGACTGCTTATCTTATTCAGGAGTAGTTTTAGATGAAAGTAGCATTCTTAAAAACTTTGAAGGAGCTACTAAAAAATTGATATTAGATACTTTTGCCAATACTCCTTATAAATTAGCTTGTACAGCAACACCATCTCCTAATGATCCTATGGAGTTGGGCAATCATTCAGAGTTTTTAGATGTAATGAGCCGTAATGAGATGCTTGCAATGTACTTCGTTCATGATGGTGGAGAGACAGCTAAATGGAGATTAAAAGGTCATGCAATAAAATTATTTTATCAGTTTATTGGTAGCTGGGCAATCATGCTTAATAAACCTCAGGATATAGGATTTGAAATGCAAGGATATGCATTGCCACAACTTAATATAATTGAAAAGCAAATTATAACTGAGAATAGAGATAATGGTCAATTATTTAATGATGTTGCAATATCAGCAACTAACTTCAATACTGAGTTAAGAATGACTAAAAAAGAAAGATTGAATGAAGTAGTTAAGATAATTGAATCAAAGCCTAATGATAATTTTATAGTATGGATTAAACAAAATGAGGAAGGAGAGATGCTTAAAAAATTATTACCTTATGCTGTTGAAGTAAAGGGATCAGATACTGATAAATGGAAAAAAGAAAAACTATTAGGATTTGCAAATAATGAATTTAGGATTTTAATTACAAAGACTAAAATAGCATCTTTTGGAATGAATTATCAAAATTGCCACAATCAAATATTTGCTTCTTTAGATTTTAGTTTTGAAGGATTATATCAGGCAATGAGGAGGTCATATAGATTTGGTCAAAAACATGAAGTAAATATTTATTTAATAACTACAGATACAATGAGCAACGTAAAACAATCAATTAACAATAAACAAAAACAATTCGAAATTATGCAAGATGAAATGGCTATAAGCGTAAATGCTAACTTAAACAATAATACAATGACACAAGCAGACTTTGATATTGAAAGCGAAAACAATGAATGGTTTGATATTAAAAGAGGGGATTGTGTTGAACTAATTAAAAATGTACCAAGTGAGACAGTTGGATTAAGTGTATTTAGTCCACCATTTGCTGAGCTTTACACATACTCAAGTCATGTTGAAGATATGGGCAATTCAAAAGATTATAATGAATTTTTAGAGCAATTTGGATATCTTATTAAAGAGCTTTATAGAGTTATGATGTCAGGCAGAAATGTAGCTGTGCATTGTATGGATATTCCAATTCAAAAAGGCAAGCATGGATTTATAGGATTGAGAGACTTTAGTGGATTGCTTTTAAAGGCATTTGAAGAAGCAGGATTTATTTATGCATCTCGTGTAACTATTTGGAAAGATCCTGTAATTGAAATGCAAAGAACTAAAGCACTTGGATTGTTACATAAGCAAGTAAAAAAAGATAGCACAATGTCAAGAGTTGGTATTCCTGATTATGTAATGATATTTAGAAAGGATGGAGATAGAACTAATCCTGTAACAAGTTTAGATATACCAGTTGACCTTTGGCAAAAGTACGCATCTCCTGTATGGATGGATATTGACTATGGCAATACTTTAAATGGATTTAGGAATGGTCGTGAAAGCAATGATGAAAAGCATATATGTCCTTTGCAATTAGATACTATTGAAAGATTAATACATCTTTATAGCAATAAAGGAGATACTGTATTAACTCCGTTTATGGGGATTGGTAGTGAAGTTTATCAAGCTGTTAAAATGGGCAGAAAAGGTATAGGATTTGAATTAAAAGAAAGCTACTACTCAATAGCAAAGCAAAATGCACAATCTGCTGTAACTGCAAAGAATCAATTAACTTTAATCTAAAAAAACATCATGCAATTAGATATATTTACATCCCAAAATTTAAGAGATAAAGGCATTCAACAAGCAATCAATCATGCCGATAAAGTAAAGCCATTATGGAGTGAACAAGCCTACAACTGCTTATTAAATTACATCAGATACAATGATGAGTTTATGACTGAAGATGTAAGAGAAGCATCCAAGAATCAATTATCTGAGCCACCATCAAATCGGTCTTGGGGTGGAATAATAGTCAAAGCAGTTAAATGTGGATTGATTTATCGAAAAGGATTTAAGAATGTGTCAAATGTAAAAGCTCATTGCACTCCAGCGACTTTGTGGGCAGTAAATAAATAAGTGCTAAAGCATATAAAATAGCAATTATTAATCAAATTATATTAAAAAGCATATAACATGGAACAAAAATACACAGCAGTAAATTGGCTAATAAATACTTTAGAAGCTCTTGAATCCAACCTTGAAAAAGGATTGATAAGTGTTGATGACTTCATCATTGATGTTAAATGGTCAAAGGATAAAGCCAAAGAGATTGAACGTGAGCAGTTAATTAATGCACACACACAAGCTTATTTAATCGAAGAAGAACATATCAGCAAAGAGTTTGCCGACAAAGTCAGCACCGAATATTACAATAATAAATATAAACAAGATTAGAATGAATGAATTATCAGCTAATAAGATTGAATTAGCAAAAGGAATGCTCGAAGATATCAAGAGCCTGGAGATACAACTAAGAACTAAGAAGCTTGAATATTCTAAATATTGCTTTGAGAATGGAGTGCTTGACCTCACACATTTAAAGCCTGATGATCTAATCAGCATCGCCTGTGAGACATTCAACCTAACAAATAAGCAACTTACAAATGCAGGTAGAAAATTTGAAATTTGCCAACCAAGACAAGTGCTTATGTACTACTTACATCGAATATTCAATGACCTTAGAGTTACCGAATCAGGTAACAAGCAGGATGGATTTTTATCTTTAAAAGAGATAGGGAATATCTTTGATAACAAGGACCACTCAACCATTATTCACTCAATTAGGAAAGTTGAATCATGCATCCAGCAACCCGAATGGAATCCTTTTTTGTATGGTTTTTACACTAAATTAAAAGATGCCATCTTCTCTAAAATTGGAGTTGATATTAAATAATGACCAACCAACAAGCACTCATCAATAACATCTCACTCTTGAGAAAGTATCATCGAATGACAGAAGCAAAACTTGCTCATCGTTTAATGGAAACCATAAGCAATTATAGACTAATTGAACAAGGCATCAAAGAACTATCAGCTATCCAGCTTCTTAAATTATTAAGGATTTACAAGATGAATATTGAAGATATATTGAGCAGAAAATTAACTTTGGAGCTAAGAGTCGAAGTTGCACAAATGGAGATAGCAGAGAAAAAAGCTCTTGAGAAAATCCAAATCAAAAGAAAAAAGGATTTAGTCCAGGAGATTAGATCCGACATAAGAAGCGAGATGAAGCACCTCAGATGCAGTAAGCTTCCGAATAATAGCTTTTATTAGCTATGAATATCTTAAATATCCCTTTATTGATGTTTTAGCTCTGCTTCTTTTACATACTTCATAACCCTCTCTTGATCCTTCATCATTACTATTACCTTCAATAGTGTTGATATGAGTAGATGTTACTGATTCAACTATTCCTGTATGACCTAATCCTTTGCCAAAATCCATTATAAATATATCGCCAGGTGCAGGAGATGTAACCCTATTTTTTACATTAGCTTTATTCCAATGAGCCAACACACCACCAGTCTTTACCAATGGATTAGGTATTTTTAAATCTATACAAGTCTTTTGAAAACACCAATAGACAAAAGCAGCACACCATGATGCTGGAAATGTTATGCCTACTGATGCTAAATAATCTTGAACAGGTTTACCCCAATTAGAATTTTTTGGATGTTCTTCTTGTCCTATTTGAGTTATTGCTATTTGCAATGCTTTTTCTTTTAACATAGTTTTTTTGTTTTAATTTTATAAGTTTCAATCAATTCTTTTATCTCAGGTATCGAATAATGGACCACCTGACCTCTCCTGCTTTTTAAAGCTTCAAATCTTTCTATGCCTATCCTCAATGGCAACTGCTCCGAATAGGCTATCAAGTTACCATGTAGATTTTTGTTGCAGTAGTTACCACATTGCTTGTGGACATTATCCTCATCAAATCTTAGATTAGAATGTGATCCACAAGAATAGAAATGCCCTGCATGGTATTGGATATCTTGTTTGTTCGTTCCACAACTAATGCAAGGGAGTGCCTTATCTCGCATTCTTATATAGGTATTAAAGACTTTCTGAGCTATGTTAAGCCATTCAGCCTTTGAAGTAATTTTATCCTTTAAAACAGCCTTTTCCTTGCTCCATTCCTTTTTCTCTTTCTTAGCTTCCAGCATCTTGTTGTGAGCAATGGCACATTTAGGCGAGCAAACCGATTGCAACGGTCTTGCTGGAGTGAAGATGATTAAACATTCCTTGCACTTTTTATCCTTCACTTTAAAATCTTTTGGACCTAACATTTTTCATCTTATTATATTCGATTCCTACCATCTCAATCACTCCTTGCACCGACTTATCATAAATGGCTATCTTGTTCTTAATAATCTCGATTGAGTGATTGGTCCATAAAGAGTAAAAAAACTGCTTAGCGAAGCTGTAAGGTGGCTTAGATTCAAAGTTTAGAATAATCTTGTCATAGTCAAAGTAAAGATTGATGCTTTCTGATAGCAATCTGCCACTATTAGGCACTTGCATAAATTCAGTGCTTATCTCTATCTTGAGCTTATCCATAAATCAAAGATAGTGTTTTTGAGACAAGTGTAAGAATCGAACTTACTACAAAAGTTTTGCAGACTTTCTCACATCCATTGTGAATACCTGTCTAATATTACCAGTAAGGAGCAAATCTTGTTAATAAAACAATGTTTCCAATTAATGAAATACCACACAAAGAACTGCTGATGACATTCCTTACTTGCAGAGCTTTTCTCTTATTCTTTTCAATCTTCAATGTGCTATTAATGGCACTTATCTGAGTATCTTTTTCAGATATTATCGTATCATTAGCATCAATTATTCGATGCAAATCATTAATGACTACATCCTTACTGCTGATGGCAATCCTCAGCTGTGTATTCTCTCGCTGGCAATCGTAAAATAGTGTGTCTAAGACATCTTTTTGCTGATAAGTCTTGATGACTTCCTTCTCCTGTTCGATGGTCCGACAATAAAGGCTATCTCTTTTGATGACTTGCCCAAAACTTAATGATGTCAGAATCATCATAAGCATTAACATTGTTATTAATTTTTTCATATTCGATTTGATTTAAAATGATTTTTTTACTTATTCGATTTGCTTTAGCAATGGATGAGTCGGCAATAATGGTATGCAACACTACATCCTTCTTTAATTTGTCAATCTCTTTCTGCTTCTCTATGATCACTCTTTGTGATTCCTTGATAGTTTGCTTGTTCTGCTTCTTTAAGTCGTTTAATTCGCTATTATGAGCCTTTGTAGTGGTTATTATAGCCAATATGTAGATAATTATTACTGCTAAAACTAAATTTACAAAGAATCTAAATGTATGATTGACTTTATATGCCTGGATGAACGATTTAATGCTTTTCATGATGATTTTTTACAAAGATAATCAATTTTTATTCAAAATAAATTTCATTATTCAAAATAAATTTATAAATTTGCATCAAAACTTAAAAAAATGTTAAAAGTAAAAAATACTAAGAGGATGTTAGATCGAATATTGCCCAGCAATGCAACTATTGAAGCCATAATCAATAAAGTTGTTGAATTTAGGAAGCAACAGGACTTAAAAAGGACTCATAAGATAAGTGATTACCGATTATCAATGATTTTGCAAGAAAAGACTCTCCATGAAAGCGAATTAAGAGGATTGATAGCTTACAATACTGCTAATTTCTCTGCACCAACAGAAAGTGAAGGAGCAGAATGAAAGTATTAAGCTTATTCGATGGAATGTCATGTGGGCAACAAGCTTTAGAACGTGCTGGATTTAAAGTAGATAATTACTTTGCATCCGAGATAGATAAGTATGCTATTCAAGTTACAATGGCTAATTATCCTAATACAATTCAGTTAGGTAGTGTTGTAAATGTAGATGGATATTCTTTACCTAAGATTGATTTATTGATTGGTGGCAGTCCATGTCAGTCATTTAGCTTTGCAGGTAAACGCAAAGGAATGGCTACTAAATGTGAAACTGAAATATTGACTTTGGAGCATTACTTGGAATTAAAAGAGCAAGGATTTGAATTTGAAGGTCAGTCTTATTTGTTTTGGGAATTTATGAGATTGCTTAATGAATGCAAGCCTAAATACTTTTTATTAGAGAATGTAGAGATGGGAGAAAAGTGGGAGAAGGTATTGAGCAAGGCTATTGGAGTGAATGGCATCCATATCAATTCATCACTTGTATCAGCTCAAAATAGGAAAAGAATATACTGGACAAATATTGGAATGCAACCAAAAGGATTTTTCGGAGATATGGAAAGTATTATTAAACAACCAAAGGATAAAGGCATATTGCTAAAGGATATATTGGAAAGGGAAGTTGATGAAAAATATTTTTTGAGTGAGAATGGTAAGACTTACTGCTTAGATACTGGCAATACTAATGCTGTTGAGATAAGAGCTATTATGTTAGGCAGGTCTGCATCATGGGGAATGCCTGAAAATGGGGGGGGGAAAAGTTATACTTTATGCAAAGAACAACCTCATGGAATTAAAAGCAATTCACGAATAAGGAGACTAACACCAATAGAATGTGAACGATTGCAGACAGTTGCAGACAATTACACGAACCACGTTTCAGATAGCCAAAGATACAAGATGCTTGGAAATTGCTGGACAGTTGATGTCGTTGCTTTTATTTTTTCTTATATAAAATTACCTACTTTTTAGGCACATAATAAGTCTTACTTACAAGTTGCAACACAAACGATACAATAGAGATTACAAAGGTTATATTCACTCCTAACTGCCCATCAATAGGCATAATCTTTACCAATTCATTTAACCCTCCACAAGTTGAGATAAATGCCATTAGCAAGCCACTAATGGCTATCTTGCTTGGAATACTATCATGCAAGTATTGATAAAGAGCTGTGTTTAATCCTCCAATAATTGAGATGCACCCCATTACTATTGCCATCGTATTATTATCCAATGCACTAAACTGAGATGAGGATAACAGTAGTTGAATAGTGATTATTATACCACCTATCTTGAATAGTAATTTAGCTAAACTTAGTCTCTTTACTCTCGTTAATTTCATGGCTTAATTTTCTTTATTGCTGACTTAACAAGTATGTCAATATGTGAGCTTGTCTTTATCATTACATAAGATACCAAAGATTTAGATGCAAGGCAACTGATTAAAGCAGATGATAGCATCATGCTTGGATTATTAGTAAATTTTAAAGTAATCCACCCAATTGAATAACCTAAGATAAACCCTATTGCACTCTCAAAGACTGCATCCCAAAATGGCTGCTTCTTGATGTGATAAGCATTTAACAAGACTATAAATGAGCCACCAATAGTGATGAATAGTAAATTTGCCTTAGCGAATATCTGAGTGAGTATGTCCCAAGCCATGTTGGTTAATTGTTCCTTTGACATTATGAGTTAATTGTGTCTAAAATTTGTTGTAAATAAAAGAAGTCGCACCCACCACTTGATAGATAGATGGCATACTTCAATGCCTTTGTCTCCGATTCTCCAATAGCTTTAATAATCTGTATATGCTCTGCATCCAATGGATCTAATGACATCAAGATAGTATTGCCTTCTGCCTTAATTTCCATTATCCAAAAATCGCCATCTTGATAATATTTGTAAGTCATTATTTTAAATTTATTGAGATTTGAGCAATGTTTGCCGATGTAGCTGTTGCATTGTTTACCACCTGATGAGAGATACCACTATCAACTAAACAAGATGCTGTGTTTACATAATCAGTTACTCTACCAGCTGCCGATCCTGCTGCAATAGTAACTGTTATTGATGTTGATGCTGCTGAATTTCTAAATGTTACAACTAAACTTCCTGTTGCCGATTGAGCAGTAGAAGTAGCTACCAAGTATCTTGCAGCTGTACAAGCATTATTTAAATAGTAAGTCCTTGCAGATTCAGTAACACTTGCAATGTTTGTGCCTGGCATCACATAAGTAGTTGTACTTGCAGCGATTGTCCCAACAGTCATTGAATTTAATACAGTTAATATCTTGTTATTAAATGTAGTCCAATCAGCAGTAGATAAAGCACCTCTATTAGTAGCTGATGCAGTAGGTAAGTTGAAGTTATGAACTGCCAATGATGAAGCTATATTAAAGTCTACTCCTGTTGTACCTACAGCGAATGATTGTACACTATCAGTCAATCCATTTAATGCACTTATGCCTGTTGAGAATGTTGTAATGATTTCACATAAATGACTATCCTGTGTGTGCAATGTGATAGTCCTACCTGAATGAACGATATCAACACTTATGGCAAGTCTATCAGTAGCAGTTAAGATTGTAGCAGGAACAGCCAAAGCAGTAAAGTAAAGGTCAATAGATGTTCCACCTGTGATATTCTCAGGAGTAGCCGATGAAGTAGCTATTGAAGTAAAAGAAGCTCCATCATACTTGTATAAAGTTACAGAAAAAGTAGGAGAGCCACCACTTGAAGATGCACTAAACCACATTTCAAAATTCCAATTACCAGCAGGAATATTTAATAAACCAGGATCGCCAGCATCAGTCAAAAATCTTGCTATAATTCCATCAGCTGCAATAGTGAAATCTGCACCGACACCAATTACAGGAGTCTTGCTCATTTCATAATAAGTATTGCCAACGAACACACCTTGATTAGTGCCACCATTAAGATAGTAAGGCTGA
>Ga0209354_10001366_pt1 | contig 10820 bp, 5 predicted proteins | sample LauGreSpBDMM15DD_2_FD_187562 | JGI IMG/M metagenome (GOLD analysis project Ga0209354, IMG submission 187562) | Freshwater lake microbial communities from Lake Michigan, USA - Sp13.BD.MM15.DD (SPAdes) (version 2) | ecosystem: Environmental > Aquatic > Freshwater > Lake | place: Lake Michigan, USA...
TAATAAAAAAGAAAGCCCATTAATCAAAGGATCTTTTATGGGTGTTTCATTTGATACACAAAAAAATCTTGTGTATTTAAGCGGTGGAGACGAAGGATCAGTCATTGTATACGACTATGTCAACTACAAGAAAGTAGATTCAATATATTTGGATGGTTTATTTAATGGAGTGCAATACCAAGGTAGCTTTACAAGTGATTTAATCTACAATGCTCCAAAAAATGAATTACTTATATTAGATAGAGGCAATTTTAGATTGGTACGCTATAGCCTCACACAGAAAAAAATAACAGCCTCGATACCCACTGGTAGACAGCCTTTTGGACTTGCCTTATCACCAGATAAAAAAACAGTTTTAGTGGCAAACGTTGGGATGTACGCTTATCCTTTAGTGGAAGGAACAACCAAAGAAAATATAAAAACACAATATATTAATTGGCATCCTTACGGCAATAACACCAAGGAATCGATAGAAGGAACCGAAATTGATGGTAAAAAAATTCCTGGACTGGGCAGCCCAAATGCACCAGAAGCGATGAGCGTATATTGTATAGATTTAGCAACCAATAAAGTTGCCGCTAGATTAAAAACAGGCATGCTACTAGGTGAACTTGTTGAAGACGCAGAGGTAATTGGTGGCGCTAGCCCCAACTCAATTGTAGTAAGCAGCAAGTATGCTTATGTTACAAACGCTACCAATGATAATATAGCAGTAATTGATTACAAAAAGGGACGTATTGTAAAGCACATACCTATTAAGGCTGATCAGCGCATTGATAAATTAAGAGGATTACTTCCTTTTGGTATTGATATTTCTAAAGACGAAAAACACTTGTACGTAGCGCTACTTGGATTTAATGCGGTTGCAAAAATTGAGTTAGCTACCGATAAAACAGTAGGACTTATCCCAACAGGCTGGGGCACAACAAGGGTAAAGCTTTCAAGCAATGATTCAACCATTTTTGTAACCTCATGCAGAGGTTTAGGCGCGGGCCCTAATGGCGGTAAAGATTTTAAAATACCAGTACAAGGAAGCTATGTTGGAGATATACAATTAGGTACTTTTCAAAAAATCGCAAATCCGAATACAGAAAAATTACAAGCATACACCAAGCAAGTAATTGAAAATACATTTATTACAAAAACACAAATAGATAGCCTGCCTCTTCCTGTATTACCAGGAAGCAAAACAAGTCCTATCAAGCACATTGTATTTATCACCAAAGAAAACAGAACATTTGACGAAATATTTGGCCAAATGAATACAGTAAGAGGAGATAATAGCCTTGCTAGATTTGGACTAGACGTAAGTGTATACGGCCAAAAGAATGTTGTAAAAAATGTAAACGTTTCGCCCAATCATATAAAAATTGCAAAACAGTTTTCGTTAAGTGATAATTTTTATTGTGACAGCGATGCGTCTATCCATGGGCACCACTGGATGATGGGCGTTATCCCTAACGAATGGGTGGAAGCGAATTCAAGTACCGATAAAAAGGCCGACTATTTTTCTACAGCCCCAGGCAGACGTTTTCCTGGCTCTACAGGAAGTATGGACCCAGAGGATTATTCAGAAATTGGTGGCTTATGGGAAGCCTTAGATAGAAAAAAAATTAGTTACTATAATTTCGGGCAGGCCAATGAAACAGCGCATGTTAGAGAAGATTGGAATGACACGGCAACAGGTGCTGCGCACATTGTAATGGTTCCTATGCAAAAAGGTGTTTGGGAAAAAACTTCACATAATTTTGCAGGTTATAATACCAACATTCCTGACCAATTCAGGGCTAAGCAATTTGAAGAAGAATTTACTAAAAAATGGCTCAACGGAAAAGACAGTTTACCGCAGTTGATTACCATGATGCTTCCTAACGACCATACGGCAGGACCAAGACCAGAGGACGGTTACCCTTTTAGTGCTTCTTATGTGGCAGACAATGATTTAGCACTTGGTAGAACCCTTCATTTTTTAAGCAGGACCCCCTATTGGAAAGATATGCTGGTGATTGTTACAGAAGATGACCCACAGGGCGGTGTAGATCATATAGATGCGCACAGAAGCGTGTTATTAATGGCAGGTCCTTATGTAAAAAAGAATTACATATCACAAACGCATGCTAACTTTGGCTCTATTTTAAAAGTTGTATATAACATATTGGGGGTACCTTATGTAAACCAATACGATATAACAGCAACATTGTTAACAGACTTTTTTACCAATACCCCAGACTTTACACCGTACAATTTTGAATTTCCTAGCCAAGAAGTTTTTGATTGGGATAAAGCCATGAAAAAATACAACCAAACAATTGATTGGCGCAAAATAATGCAAGGGCCTAAAATGGATAATGAATATGAGCAAAGAAAAGAGCATTATAAAACATCCGGCACCATCATTCAAAAATAAAATAGACGTTGGTATTTCTGGGATTAAGATAACTGCCTTGGTTTTATCGATGTTTCTATTTTGTGTTATGCCAGCGGCTGCCCAAGATAGAGATACTCTTTATAATCAGCTAGACTCGATAGTTGTAACAAGTAGAAATATTAAAACAAGTGAGGCAAAAAGCCCGTACGTAATTAGTTCTATTCATCAAAACCAAATAAGAGAAACCAACGCAAGAACAACACCTGAAGCTTTACAGGGAGTTGCAGGCGTTTTTTTACAAAAAACAAACCATGGGGGTGGCTCTGCATTTATTAGAGGGCTTACGGGCAATCAAACGCTTTTAGTAATAGATGGCATTAGATTAAACAATGCAACCTACCGGTATGGCCCCAATCAGTACCTGAACACCATTGATATGTTTACGCTTGAAAAAGTAGACGTATTAAAAGGCATTGGCGCTATTGAATACGGTTCCGATGCAATCGGCGGCGTCATACATCTTACAACCAAAGAGGCAAATACGACAGGTGTAAATAGCTTTAAGCTGAGCAATACCAGCAAGTTTTTGTCTTCCCAAATGGAAAAGACAAATAGAACAGAGATGAGTTATGCGACCAATAAATGGACCATTTTAGGAGGATTAAGTATCAAAAGATTTGGAGATATTGTTGGCGGAGATGGCGTAGGCAATCAAGCACCCACTGGCTACAGAGAAAAAAACTATGATATAAAAGCAAAAGTAAAAATAAGTGACAACCAAGAAATTACGTTTTCAACCCAAAATACAATTCAACGGGATATTCCTATTTACCATAAAATAGTTTTAGAGAATTTTAAAATAAATCAAGTTGACAAACAGGTACACAATTTAAATTACCTAAAATATAAGTTTGCTAGCAATCAAAAAATAGTTTCAGAAGTACTAGTAACTATTTCTCAGCAACGCTCCATCGAAAACCGTTCCAATCAAAAAAATAACGCTACCCTTTTAAGAAAAGAAAGAGATACCATACATTCTACCGGCATAACCGCCGAAATAATAGTAAAGCCTACAAAAAACTGGACAAGTAACACGGGCGTAGACATCTATTCGGACCTAGTTAATAGCAATACCACCGAAACAAACACGAGCGCTAACACTCAAATACAAAAAAGAGGCCTATACCCCACCGGATCTATTTATAACAACAATTCTTTGTTTAATATCCACTATTTAAACCTTGGCAAACTTAGTGTCATTGCAGGCATTCGCTATAATTTTTTAGATATTCGTATAAATGATACGACCCTTGGAAATGTTACATTAAAACCATCTGCACTCGTTACCAATTTCGGTATCAATTACCAACTAAATAAAAATAATTTCATTTTTGGCTCTATCTCAACAGGATATAGGGCTCCAAACATAGACGACTTAGGCACGCTTGGCATTGTAGATTTCAGATATGAAATTCCGAGCTACAACCTAAAGCCAGAAAAATCAAAAAATATTGAAATAGGCTACAAATACAATTCTGTAAAAACCAATTTCACTGTTTCGGTATTTCAAATGAATTTGAAAGATGTAATTGCTAGAATTATTGTAGATGGTCAAGTGATTAATGGATACAATGTTTATACCAAAAAAAATATAGAATCTTCTTATATCAAAGGGACAGAAATTTCAGTGTCGCATCAAATCAATAACCATTTTGCCTTCCAAACAAATGCGACGTATACCTATGGCCAAAATGTAACCAAAAATGAACCTATGCGAAGGATGCCACCATTTTTTGGTCAAAACAAATTAAGCTGGCATACTAAAAACAAAACCGTTGCTATTAGACACCAATTTGCCGGCAAACAAACCAGACTTGCAAAGGGAGATATAGATGATAATAGAATAGGTGCATTGGGTACCGCTCAATGGAATACCATTCAAATAGACGCGAGCATCAAATGGAAGCATGTAGAAATAAATGCTAGTGCCATAAATATACTCAACGAAAAATACAAAACACACGGTTCTGGTATATATGGAATGGGGCGCTCGTATGGATTATCTGTACATTGGAAATTATAAGCACACTCAAACTGTGCCATGGGAAGTGCTTAAAATAAAAGAGGCGTACGTTATCACGTACGCCTCTTTTATTTTAAAAAATTTGAACCTCGCTATAATTATTTAGCGATCCAAACCAAAGTATTAATATCATCTACGCCTTGTCTTGCAACTGCAGCATCTCTGTTCGCCTTATTTAAAGCTTGTTCTGATAAAGGATAAATAAATCTTACCGGAACGCGGTTATTATTTAAATTATCTGCACCTGGAACAATAACTGGTAAGCCAGTTCTGCGCCAGTCATACCAACCTTCTAAACCAGTAAAGAATAATGATACCCATTTTTGAAGGGCTATTTTACCTAATTTTTCTGTGCTTGTTCCTACATAAGCAACTGCTGGTTGCGTATAATATGTAGCTGGTGGTGTAACAGTAATACCATATGCCGCTGGAACCATTGCAGCATAATATGCAAAATTAGATTGAACTCCATTTAAATAATAGGTTTCTGTCGAAGTTGAAGAAGTAATCATTCCTTTTTCTGAAGCCTCAGCCAAAATAAATTGTAGTTCAGAATAATTCATTAAAATTCCTCTAGCAACATTCGGTAATGGTGCAGCTTGGTTGTTATCATTACAAACTAAACATGCGTAGCTATATCCCACTCTTGAAACACCTTGAGGACCACCATTAAAATTTAATGCGGCAACATCTCCAAGTCCATTAGGAACACCCTCGATTTTTGGACTACCAGCAGCAATTGATTTTTGAGAAGGTCTACCAAAAACTGATAATCTTGGATCATTGATAGCACTTAAACGATCGCTTAAAGTTTTACCAACACGAATTTCATCAAAAGATCCAACTCGACTACTATACAAAGGCCATTGATTAGCAGGAACATCAGCTAAATACTTAAGTTCTGCATTATCATCATTAGAAGTCATGATTGGATTTTGAGTAAGATTCCCAACTATCGCTTGCATATCTGCATTTACAGACTTCTTTTTAGATAAACGCATTAGTAAACGTAAACGTAAAGAGTTAGCTAATTTTTTCCACTTCACAACAGAACCTGCAAATAAAATATCTCCAGCAATTGCTTCATTGCTAGTTCCTAAAATCTCATTGGCCTTTTTTAAATCTGCTAATAAGCCAGTATAAATAGCTTCTTGTGTATCGTACTTAGGCAAATAAACACCGTTTGTTTTTGCCTTAATCGCTTCAGAATAAGGTATATCACCATATGCGTCGGTAGCTAGTGAAAACATCCAGCTTTTTAATATTAATGCAACGCCTAAATAATTTTGTTGAACAGGTGCATTGGCACTTGCTAAATCAATCATATTTTGAACGTTACGCATGTTACCATACACATTTGACCATATACCATTTTTTTCACCCCATAGGTAACGGTCTTCATTAACGAACTGGATTTTGGCAGTATACTGTACCAATAAGTTTCCGGTACCCCATGCTTGTGAAACCTGTTCGTTTAAAGCACTTTTTATCACACCAGATAATAGTAAATCCGGAGTAACCTGTGTTGGTACATTTTTGTTAGTATTGATTTCAGTGAAATCTTTAGTACAAGCATTTAAAACTATCAGTGAAAATGCTGTAAGAACGAAGTATATTCTTTTCATGATTGTAGATTGAAAGATTAAAATTTAAAACTAAGGTTTACACCAAAGCTTCTTGAAGAAGGAATTGACATATGTTCAATACCAGGTAGTGCTGTACCGCCAGAGAATGACATAACTTCAGGGTCAACATGCGGAACATCTGACCATACTGCTAAATTTCTGCCTACGATACTTAGTGTAGCTCCCTTAAATGGTGAATTCTTTAAGAATTTTGCTGGAAAATTGAAACCAACTTGTAGTTCTCTAAGTTTAGCAAAAGATGCATCGTACATAACGCCTTCAGCAATATTTCTACCTGCTGTAAAAGCTGTGTGCCACTCTCTCGCTGTTCTTTTAACATCGTTAGGCACGAACTGACCATTCACAAACATTACACCATTTCCAATAACACCATTTCCTGGCTTTGTTAAATCGTAACCATCTGCACGACCTTCTAAACTTTCAATAATGATACCACCTTCTCTTCCAACTGTTTGTGTATGAGAATATAATTTACCGCCCATTCTTACATCAAATAAGAAACTAACTTTAAAATTCTTATAATTGAAAGTGTTATTGATACCCGCTAACCAATCTGGATTGTAATTACCCATTTTGATTCTATCAGTTGTTCTAACTGGTCTACCATTACTAAATACCATTTGGCCAACAAATTTTCCTGATGCATCATAATGAGCACCAGCAGGGTTGGTATTTTGAACCCTTGCAAAACCAATACCATACATATCGCCCATTCTTTCACCTACTCTAGCTTCAATACTTACACTTCTGCTAGCCATTACTAGGTTTGTAAGACCATCAGAAAGTTCCATTACTTTACTTCTGTTGGTTGAGAAATTCAAATCTACATTCCATTTCAAACCATCATTTTTACCTACAATTGGAACCAAATTTAACATGGCTTCAAAACCATAGTTTTTGATTAGACCCGCATTGATAGATCTAGTGCTATAACCTGATGTTTGAGATAATGGAATATTGATGATTTGGTTTTTGGTATTACTTTGATAAAATGTTAAATCCAAACCAATACGGTTGTTTAACATCTTTACTTCTGTACCAATTTCAAACGAAGTACTAATTTCCGGCTTCAACGATAAATTAGCCAATCGATCTGTTTCACCATAAATTTGAGCTGTACCAAAAGCTGTGCTTGGGTTATACGCCTGTGTAAATGTGAATGGATCTGTATCGTTACCCACCTGAGCTAAACTACCTCTTACTTTTGCAAAATTTACAAATGATGGTAATTTAACCATATCACTAACCACTGCACTTAAGGCAGCAGAAGAATAAAAGAATGAATTTTTTTCATTACCTAAAGCTTTAAGTTCGGCTGGAAGTGTAAGTGCACTACTCCAATCGTTTCTTCCTGTTACTTCTAAAAATAAATAATTTTTATAGGAAAGTTGAGAAGCTCCGTATAAACTATTCACTCTTTTTTCAGTTAAGCTTTGAGATACATCAACAGGAACCCTGTTATTTGTTAATTTATAAATACCTGGAATATTTAATTGTCCTGCATTTATTTCGTTGAAATCACTCTTTTGCTTGGTTTGGTTACCACCTACTGAACCAGAAATTGTAAAATCATTAGATACCTTTTTGTTTGCAGATAATAAGAAATCACTATTTCTTTCTTCTGTTATAACCCTTGCTTCACGGTACTGTCCAAAAGGGAAACGTTGGGTACTAAATGATCTTTTATAAGATCTTAACTCTGAAGCATAATCTGTAGCAGTTCTCAACTGTAAATTTAACCAACTAGCTAATTCATATTTAAGTGTGATGTTACCAATAATACGGTCAATTTCTTGTCCATTGGTATTTTCATACATTGTTAAATAAGGATTATCATGGTAATTGTAATTCCAGCTAAACTGTCTTCTACCATCTAGTCCAGGCATATATAAACGCTTCATATCCGCTAAATTCACAGACCTTGGTAACCAACTAGTAAATAAATACATGATGTTTTCTGTACCATAGCTAATAGAAGGTCTATTACCACTATTATTTTTTATGTAAGAAACAAAAGCACGTGCCGAAAATTTATCTGTTAAATTATATCCGCCCGTAAATGATACTGTGTTTCTTTTTAAATCTGTATTTGGAACAATACCTGTTTGATCTAAATTGGTATAAGACAATCTAAAATCACCTTCCTTATTGCTACCTACAACAGCAACGTTGTTTGTCATGGTTCTTCCCGTTTCAAAGAAATTGGCAACACCATTAACATCAGGAAGCCATGGAGTAGCTGTAATTACACTTCCTGCTGGGGCGTTTAAATCACCACCTAAAAATGGAATTGTTTGGCCATTAAAAGTTCTTGGAGAATTAAACTGAGGATATGATTGACCAGCAAATGCAGGTCCCCATCCCTCATCGGTACCATCTGTTAATCCTGCACCACCACCATTAACAAATGCAAATGGTCCACCGTTACCATTTCCTTGTCCATATTTATTTTGAAATTCAGGTAATTTCAACGCATTTTCGATGGTGAAATTACTATTCACTTCAACACCAAGTCCTTTACTACTTTTACCTGATTTTGTTTTAATAACAATAACACCATTGGCAGCTCTTGAACCATATAGTGCAGATGCTGCAGCACCTTTTAATACGTTAATGCTTTCAATATCATCTGGATTAACAAAGCCGGCTCCGTTACCAAAGTCAACTTCCATATTACCACGTCCGTTAGCACCTACAATAGAGTTACTAATAGGTACACCATCGATAACATATAAAGGCTGATTTTTATTCAAATCTACAGATCTTTCACCTCTAATAGTTACCCTTGCAGAACCTCCGATGCCTGAATTACCACCAACAACGGTAACACCTGCAACCTTACCAGCCAATTGACTCGCAACGTTTGATTCTCTAGCAACGGTTAAGCTTTCACCTTTAATTTCCTGTGAAGCATATCCTAATTTTTTCTTTTCACGCTTAATACCAAGCGCTGTTACTACAACTTCATCAAGCTCTGAGCTAGATGGCTTAAGTCTGATATTCAACATTGAGTTACTAGCCAAAACAGAACTAGCAGTGTAACCAATAGAGGAAATCGTTAATTGATCGCCAACATTTGCTAAAATAGAAAATGCACCTTGAGCGTCAGATACAACACTCAATTTAGTTTTACCTAGGGTGATAGTTGCGCCAATAATTGGATTACCATTAGCAGCATCGGTTACTTTTCCCTTAATACTACTTTGCGCTGAAACAGAAATTTGAAGAAGCAAAAAAGCAAACATGTAAAATGCCGCTTTTAAGAAATGACTTTTTTTTCTCATGATAGTTTGGTATTTGAAGCGCAAACTTATCGCTGGCATGTTACCAAATTGTGTTGTTAATGTTAACACAATATTTCATAAGTAAATATTTTTTATATGTCTAATAAGAGCATTTAAAACAAGGCATTGAATTGACCCGAATAACAATTACTTAACATTAAGTTAGTAATAAATTAACTTAGATAAAACGGAGCATTTAATGTAGAAAAATTCTAAAAATGAATGGGCATGAGTTTTGAATTCTTACCTAGCCTAAGCGCAGGTGTTGGCACTTTGATATAATTTAAGACGTGTGCAAGCGTTTGCCAGAAAGGCTTTTTAGGAAGCAAGCCCTTAAAATCGATATCTGGCGCCAAGTAAAATTCATACCCACCTTTACCCCAATCTGAAGTACCACCAGGCATATTAATGTAATAATTATTAAGCGTATGATCTACGCCAAGTCCAACAGAAATACCGAGCCATTTGGGCCATTTACCTGATGGCTTATACCGGTTAGGATTATAGGTGAGCCAAAATGTAGAATTCATATAGTCGTCCTGAAAATTACTTTCACGCTTAATAAAATCGTAGTAGTAATTATGCTTTCTATAATAACTATACTTGATATCGAGTGCTTTTAAAAATTTACTTTTAGACTGAAAGTATGGATAAAAACTTCCCAGAGAACCACTCATCCAGTCATACATACTAAAGCCCCATGTAGGCGAATAGCCATCTTTGATTTCAATAAAACCCTGTACCGCCGTGCCTAACAAACCACCCCACAATAGTGATTGCGCCTCGGTTTTACCTGACCATCTAATACCTCTTGCAAAAATATCACTCGTAATTCTGGCGCCATAAAAATGGCCTACTTTGTCTAAGCTCTTTGCATAAATAGCGTCTCTTCCAAAATCAAAAGCTTGCGCAATATTTGAACCGCCCCCATCAAAATGAAACGTTTTTTTAGAATCGGCCCACCAGGCGTTATTAATATAATGATAACTGCCATACAACGCTAAAAGTGAAGTTCCGTTGACAAATGCAAAACGTTTTACATTGAGCGTGTCAGCATTTTTAAAAAAAGGTGTTTTTGTAGAAGCTGCTATTATACTGTCCTTTATGTCTAGCATATTTGTTTCACCTGCCTTTGAAGCATTTGAAATAAATAAAAACAATGAGAGAAGAACAAAAGATAAACGCATATAATTTAGATTGGAACTCAAAGGTAAAGAAAGTTTTTTCGGATTGCCAATGCGAAGCATTGTCATCCCTAAGTGCCTCTTTGGATTGCCAATGCTTCGCATTGTCATCCCAGAAGTTCTCTTTGATCAAATTCTTTGAAACAAAAGTGAAACTTTTGTTTCTCTTTTATACTTTTCGTCTGTTTACGAAAGCAAGCTTTCGACACAGCCTTAAAGTATAAAAGACTTTGCAGAGAGGAAGGGATTCGAACC
>Ga0209354_10001367_pt1 | contig 10817 bp, 17 predicted proteins | sample LauGreSpBDMM15DD_2_FD_187562 | JGI IMG/M metagenome (GOLD analysis project Ga0209354, IMG submission 187562) | Freshwater lake microbial communities from Lake Michigan, USA - Sp13.BD.MM15.DD (SPAdes) (version 2) | ecosystem: Environmental > Aquatic > Freshwater > Lake | place: Lake Michigan...
TATCGTTACTATAAGGAGTTCTCTGGTTATAGTATGTATTCGTGTCGCCGTTTAAATGCGTGTATTCATGGGCATACCAAGCATCTTCTAAATTATTTAAAATATGTTTCAACGAATTTGGACAATAAAGGAAGTCATCCTGAAATAATGGTTTTATATATTTTCCAGAACTATGCTCAATACAGCTATTTAAGTTTGCCGACATTGATCCCCGACCATGCGAATTTTTAAAATACTTGATGTTCAAATCTTTGAAATTATCACAACATTTCTTAATTTCATCATCCAACGAATGATCGGATATTATGATTTCAATTTTGGAAAAATCACATTCTTGAGATTTCAGAATATTTAAAGAATGAGATAGGTGGGAACCCCCCATTCCACTCATTTCATAACAAGGAATACATATTGAAAGGTCTGGTATCATTAGAGTGTCCAATTTTTTATGTATGTTTTCAATTCCTCAATATCAGAACATTTACCAACATATTCGGAGTGTTGATAATTATTATTGTAATATGGGTGTTTTTCTCTCACCGTGTTTTCATGGGGTAGGTGCCATGCGATTGCTTCTGCATTATTGACTCTAGAAATTTCCCACCCCATTTTTATAAATCTGTTTGTAATTTCATCATCTTCAAACCCCCATCCTCTGAAATTGGGGTTGTATCCATTACATTCGATAAATGATTTTTTACTAAACATTACCATACCCCCCTTGCTGTGGGGATGGGCAACCAGAAAATTCTCATCCTGATCATAAGGAATAGGTTTCAATGTTTGAGATTTGTCCAATAGGTCAAGTAGGGCTTGACCTACGGCGAATATTTCAAACATTGGTTGCTTCAAATGTATGAACATCCCGTTATAAGGATACACAATCCCCACATTATTTCTGAATAATTCCTTTGCTTCCAGAATATATTTCGGATCAACAATCACATCAGTATCACCAGCAATTAAATATTCAACATCCAGAATCTTAGACATTTCATTAAATGCCTTCGTTCTCCAATAGACATCGTTGTTCTCCATGAAAAGACCCTTGCAATCGTATTGCTTACATAGTCTCTTGAAATCCTTATCCAATTCCTTATCGTCATTTAGAATGGCGATTTGTAGGTTCTCAGAATTATCACGATAGAATTTCACAACCATTTCCAGATTGCGAAAGCGGTCATCCACATCCCTACGGAAGTGAATCATTAAGCCAATGTTATTAAGGTCTGTTTTCATGTCTCACGTTTTTCAAAAAAGTTAATATTTCCTGCTCTATCGTATCTGGAACACCATCGCCCCCAAATGGGAATACCCCAAATTTCTCCTTGAAATAATCCATGGAACTCCGAATATTATTACTCCATTGCTGCATGGATTCAGGAGTCTTGATGGATGAATTTTCCTCTGAACACGCTTGCTCTTCAATGTAATCCAAGGAATTGGCTAGATCAGACCACCACCAATAAGGAGTAGAATATCCTTTTAAGGCAAGTTCGTAACTATGGGAAACGTGATCAAAAGCATTTCGGAATTTCTCGTCAATTAGACCCACATCTTCCAGAGACTTGCGAGAATAGTAACAGAATGCTCCAACACAATGTTGATTGAAAGCTAGGGAGAAATCCCCATAATCTACCACCAATCGGGGACAAGGTGTTCCATGAGAGATACCATTCTTGTTGGCAGGACCGTGGTAGCCGAACATTAAATGTTGGATGCCACTCTTCTTGGAAGCGTCAATGTATGCTTGAAAAATATTGGGGTTCTTGATGAGCATATCGTCTTCAATTAGGAAGATATGATCACATCCAATGTCCAATAAATGTTTCATTGCCTTATTTTTAGATGCTGCAACTCCCAAATTTGTTTCGTTTGTATGGATATAATAATTATATCCGGGGAATTCAAATGGATCACCATCATTGATGATTATCAAATCTAACCAATTACACGCATCAATACTATCCAACAATTTTTTTAGAAATTGTGGACGGTCTTTGGTGATAATACCTAACCCGATTTTTTCACTCATATTTTAAAATTCTTGATCTGATCCGTAAGATTCTTGTATTGCTGATCCTTCTCAATCCAAAGTCCTTGGTCTTTCAGCATTTGTTCCATCATATCCAGATTTTTGGGATCTAGAACGCTTTCTCCCGTCTCAATGAGATTACCCTTCGGATCAAGGAACTCCCCAATCCACTCAATCCTGTCATCTAAATTTGTCATGTCAATCGGAATGATTGCTGGACAATTTTCAGCAATAAAAAATGGCGTTTTCTCCAGATGATCGGAGTATTGTTCATAAAGTCCTGCGAAGATGTCATCAATCTCCCGAATATAATTGAGGTCGGAGTCGCGTGTCCCATCGTTCACGATTTTGATAGCGGGATCATATTTCAACCAGAATATAATATCCAGATTTTTAAGGGAACGACGAACGATATCAACGGTGAGTCCTAAAACTTCTTCGGAAATCAGGTCTTTTTCCGCAGCATATAGAGAATATGCTAGGTTATCTAGGGGATTTCTGTCGTAAATGACATGTTTTTCATCTTTATTTTCCTCCAATGTTTCGGTCATCCAGTCAAGAATCAAAAGCTGTGTTTCCGCATTTGTTTTCGATGAATGTTCCAGATTATTCTCTGTTAGAATATTGCGGTATGTTTTAGCGGTGGTCTTATACATCGGCCATTTTTTTAGAAAGGCTTTCACTAATGTTGATTTTCCCGTGCAACTTGTTCCGCTGAAACTTACTCTCATAATGATATTAACTTATCAGACAATTATCGAATTGCAAGCGATTTTGGTTAAGTAATAATACATGGCTATTAAAAAAGCACCTCGCAAGAGGAAGGAACGAGATGTCACAGAAGATTTTTCTGAACACATTAAAAAACAATTTGATTGCTCAAATCTGGTTCTTAGAAATAACTTCCCCATGACAGACAATCAACAGAAATTTTATTTCTTGACTCAAAATCCTAAAACCAATATGGTGTTTGTAGATGGACCAGCAGGCAGTGCAAAAACGCATCTTGCAGTGTTTTCAGCATTGGAACTATTAAAAGCGGGTCACGTTGATAAAATAATATATATCCGTTCCGTTGTTGAGAGTTCTTCAAGATCCATCGGTTATTTGAAAGGCGATGAAACTGAGAAATTCATGCCATATATGATGCCTATGATGGATAAGCTGAATGAAATTTTATCTAAAACAGATATAAATCATCTACTAACAAATGAATATATAAAAGCAGTTCCCGTAAACTTTGTCCGTGGCTTAACATTCCATAGATGTGCTGTGATAACCGATGAATCGCAAAATGACACACGAGGCGAACTTGTAAGTATATTGTCCAGAATAGGTCGTCACACTAGATATTTTATCTTGGGCGACTCAAACCAGAAAGATATCAGAGACTCTGGATTTGAAGATGTTTACAAAGCATTTGACACCGAATTCTCAAGAAAGAATGATATTCATTGTATGAAATTTGATCAATCTGATATTGTCAGATCAACAATTCTTCGTCATATAACTCAGGTTTTAAAGGTATAGTTCACCTTCTAAACAACATATAAGCTTTATATTGTATAAAGAATATAAAGCTCATTCTTTCTCAGCATCCGTCATTGGATGTTACTTTTGATATTTTTATCATTTCAATCCCCAAGATGTTCCATTAAACCATTCGTGTCCTGATTTATTGTTTAGGGTTGCTTCTTTACGTTTAGGTGGTTCCGGTTGAACGGGTTGTTCTGCGATTTTTTCTGCTTTCAATCTTTCAATTGATTTTTGTTTAAGCTCTTCATCCCGTATCTCTTGTTGTTTTTGCTTTTCTTCCAATTCTTCGGGTGTCATGTATTTACCATACCATTTATTCCAAGTTCTTCCAACCAATACATCATCGTCATTGTTTACTGAACTGACATGGGAATCATCTTTAAGATCATCCGTCTCGTCCGTTGTAATGAATTTGAAATTCTCATCCTCCTGCGCTTTGATTACCACTTGCATGAGAAGATTTATTGGAGTATTTGGGAATGTCAATCATAATTTTATTTAGTTCTCAGTGAAAAACCCCAGCATAAGAGTCGCCACCCGATAAGAACGCTTCACGCTCATCATCAGGCATAATTCTACGCTCCACACAGCTATAAAGTCGCATAGTAATCATAAATTCCCTTTCCGTCATTTTATAAATATGTTTTGGTGTGCAGATTTTATCCTTTAGATATGCCACAGCATCTCGTAGCATTTGGTCATTGCCATCCTCAAACAATACATCCAATAATTGATCAACCGCTTTGATTTTCACTTGTATGAGAAGATTTACAATTGGATTTCAATTTGTCAAGTAATTGTTACTTGATCAGTGTTCGTATCATACACGAAATTGTGTTTTTTCGTTTTACCACTACTATCGCGTATATTCACAATTCCGGTTATAGTCCCATTTGGTCTTGTCGTAATGTGTTGCAACCTACTGACAACATCATGACCCGCTTTTTCCAACGCATCCATAATTTCATCGTGGCTGGTTGCCAAATGTCTTTCTGGTCCTTTAATTCGTTTGGCGGTTCGGTCTTTGGGATTGAATTTTAAAATATAAGTTGATTTATCGTTTGCAAATGTTCTACCCAACTTCGGCTCCCCCGTAGTTGGATCATTTTCCAACTCTCCAACCTTTATAGTTCCGGTGTATGTGCCATCAGAATTTCTTTTACTATTCCAGCGTATTTTATTGTCTGGAGGATTTGGAAAGAATCCATCTTCCATAATATATTCCATGGCGATTTCATCTTTCGTCATTCCAGCCCTTTGTCCTTTTTCTTTTGTATTTCTTAACCATTCCTGTCCTTTTCTTACAGGATTCATAATTTCGGGGGCAACGGTATCAGCAATCGATCCCATCCAAGATGCGACTTTTGCAACCTTTCGAGATGTTGGATTTTGAGTAAAGTCATTCCAAAATCCCTCCTCAAGCAAATTTTTTTGTGATATTTTATTAGACATCTGCTGTTAAATTTTGATCTGCCACGTTTTTAAGGGCAACATCGATAAGCGCATCCAACTGCTTCGCAATAAATCCCTTACCAATTAAAACCTTATGATCGTTATCCGCTCTATTACCAATTGAAAATGGCGTATTGGGGAATCTCTTACCCCCAATTGCACAATCAAATAAACAAACTGGGCGTTCCTCCGTATGATCGACACCCCCTAGATTGATAGTGATGGTATCTTTGACTGGTTTTTCTAAGCGTATGGAATTCATGGTTGTAAATCTTACTATGGGTTGGTTGGTTTGTCTGTCTTTTCCGAACTCAAGGTCTTCTCCGTGTAAAACATTGTAAGCACCATTACCCGTATCCAATTTGGCAGAAATGGTTCCCACCCCATCAACTACGATTTCCTCTTCCAAACCGAGGATGTTTTTTTCCACAAAGAATTGTTTGAAACTTCTCATTCATTTATCATTTATTAAAATCGTCACTTTGTTCAAAACCAGTGTTGGCGAAATCAGCCATGGCATCCAGACGGTGCCAAACATCGGAAACATATGTGGAGGCAATGGTGATTGCAGAAACCATCCAATCCTCAAAATCAGCGGAATCTTTCATATCGTAAAGACGCTTACCATATTCCGAAAGCTTCTTGAGTTCCGTTACCAGAACCTCATTTACCTCATGAGCTTCCACGGAAGCAATTGGTTCAATTTCCATAACCATTCCATGCGCTTGAGGTTCATCGTCATGTTCACTATCAAATCCATCTTCACCGAAATCAGGATCATCATCCATGTCATCTTCAAAATAATCTTCAAAGTTATCATCCATTAAATCATCATCCTCTGCATCCTCCTGTTGGAATTTTTTTCCCATATAGTATTCCCAAAGCACGACATTTTCTTCTCCTTTGAATTTCATATTATTATTTAGCTCATTTGATCAGAAATATCCCGAATATCCTGTGCTTGCTGTGCAGGACGGATAATTGGAAGAACTTTTGATTGATATAAATCTTTGGCAGTCTGTCCCGATGATTGAATTGTCTTGATATTATCAGGTCTGCGTATCAAATCAAGAATGTTTTCTAGAGCAATACGATCAGTGCCGCTAGGGGGTTCCATGAGAGCCGCTAGAATGACATCCTCCATGTATCGAACTTCAGCGGGAGAACTCAGAGGAATAGTATTTGAAGGCTCTTCGGGAGGCATCTCTGGAGCAGTTTCTTGCCCTTCTTGGGGTGGTGCTTGTTCCATACCACCTTCAGGATTTTGTTCATCCTGTTCCAAAATGGTTTGGTATCTTGCGATTAATTGTAAGGTTTTTGATTTCATATTATTGCACCTGACTTCTGTAATTCTGTAATTGTTGTTTAACGGTCTTGGTTCTCTCCTTTACAGCATTTGCTAATTGTGGTAATATCTGCGCTCGATCTTTAACTGCGGCACTTACCATTTTTCCTCCTTTATTTGATGCAGTGGGGAGTCTTTTCTTAATAAATGATTTTTGATCATATGATTGCGCTGCATTATCAGCCATTGAATCGATATCTACTTCCTTTTCCTGATTTTCCTCTTCAGCATCCGCCACTTTTTTAGCTTGCATACCCACCGCTTCCAAAATAATATCTATATTCTTTTTTTTATCATGAAGGATGATTTTGGAACCTTTGGAACTGAAAGGGACTTCCTGTTCATATAGGAAGAATTTAGCCTGAAATGCAGCATCCATCTTCGATTGGTTCGAAGGATCATATTGCTCTAAAATCTCAATAAATTTGCTCATATTGTTATTTAACGAAATATTAAATTTTGATTTTTACCTTGATATTAATTTTAAATTTACGTTTTACATTTTCCAAATTAATATCAGCACTAATATCAGCACCAGTGAGGAAGGATTTTAATCCAACCACGCTAATATTTTTATCTTTAAGAGTTTTCAATATTATGTTTTTAACCATTTGATCGGCTTCTTCTTGAGAAGAAGCGATTACGTCCCCATTAATACTCAAAAGAACTGATTGTGAACCGGATTCTTCTCCCTTTATTTCAATAATTTCTACCAATAAAGACCCTGATATACCATTTAAAGATTTTTCCAACAATTGAGCAACACTATTAACGTATTCACCCTCCCCCTTAATTTTTGCGCTTTGATTTGAATACAAATTTTCAATTCCCGATTGTTTCGGAGTATAAGATTTCATGGTATCTGATTGCGCTCCCCCCATCATTCCAGAACCTGCCATTACTCCCGCTGCAAGCATTCCTTTCAAATTCAATTCATTTATTAAAATTTCATCATATGCCTCTTCAAGCATCTTCTTATCATTAAAATCTTTTGATTGCATATCATTATTTAACTTAATGGTTGAAAATTATCATTTTGTTCACCACATCCTGAAAGTATTTCTCGTTTAAAAATGTCAGACCCTCTTTCTCCAGATATTTGGAAATCTTTCGGAATGATGGGGGATTACGATCCGAAAATGCCATTTCCAATCCAGAAATGGTGGAACAGTCCCGAATATCAATCAGATATCCCAAATGCTCTAAATCATAATTGGCATCCCAAATTCTTATTTTGAAGATTCGCCGGATTTTAGCCAAAAGCTGGTTGCGAAACTTGTCCTTGGTAAGCGCATTAGAAAAGAAAATAAAATCAGCATGAATATTTAATTTCAAGAATTGTGTTGTGGTCTTGATGAACTCGTGGGTGTAGAGCTTTTTGTTATTACGCTTTGAGAAATCGAAAGTGGTGGTCAATCCAAGAGATTCCAAAAGGATTGCAAAATTTACATTTGTTTCACGAAATATCTCATCAATGTCGATGATCTTTTTATTTTCAAATTGAATCCTTGTCACAGATTCAAAATAGCAGGATTGCGTTCAATGTCAACGTAACCTTTTGGGATCACACCAAGCCGACAATTTATTATGCCATTGAAAAACCTGTCATCAAATAGAACTCTACATTTTATTTGCCAGTCAATTTCTGAGAATGACATATGGAATTTCGATTGACATACCTCTATCACTTCCCTCGAAAAATGCTCGATCCCATATTTCTCAATATCATTCAGGAGTTCTTTGGATGATCCCCAATACTTCTCTACATCGTTGTCCACAAATGAAATGCGATTGCGTGTCTTACCTTTCAATGGTTTGCGCTTCACACGTTTGAGAAGCTGTTTTTTTCCAATGTAAAAACGCTTGCTACTTTTGTTTTGGATTACATCTGGATGATTGTTGCGAATGAGGTAAACGAATCCCACAACACCTTCTGTATCGGTTGGGAAATTCTTCCAAGTGGTTTGTGATGCGGTTTCCAAAATTTTTTCCATTTATATTTAATTATAATTAATCTAAATCAATATCTAATGATGAGCTTTAGTAAGCTGATTGATTGTATTTATTAGAATTAATTTTTTTTCTTTGTTTCTTTCTTTAGTTATCTTTAATCATAGTTAATATCTAATCAAAAACTAATAATAAGCTAATTAATTATTACGCTATTGACATTTAAAATAGTCATGTTAAAGTATAGGGAGGAGGGTGGGCATGGTCTTATGTACAATATATCATCATTTTAAAATAAATGATATTAAACTATTGACAAATGAATATGACGATTTAATGTATAGGGAGGAGGGTGGGTATAGATAATGTACAAAAAATGATCAAATTTAAACGTGAGAAAATTTATCAATTATTTTCGAACACGCTTTTTCTTTCGTTTTTTGGTCTTTTTCGTTCTCAATCTTCCCCTTCTCGTAGTGATTCCCATTCCATAAGGATTTCTGGCATCTCCCGGTGCAAACCAATCAGTGTTTTCCATACCAGCATGACCCCCAATATCACCACCAAATACACCACCGCTTGTCATGTCTTCATTCAACATCTGTTGATAAATGTTTGCTATATTTTTTTCATCCTTGACACGAGAGTATTCCATGTTACTATTTAGTATATGATACGAGTGGTGAATAAAAAGACCCATAAACCAACGCCCGATGATTTCTACATTGGGCGCGGTTCCGTCATGGGTAATCCTTATCATCACAAGGAATCCAATCATCCCCAAGCTATGTATAAGGTGGAGACGGTGGAAGAAGCGATCATTGGATATGAAAATCATCTGAATCAGGCTATCTTGTCCGGTGATCCTTTCATTTGTGATTTTATTAATAATTTATTTATTCGGGAATTGACCGGAAAGGATTCATATTTGGTTTGTTACTGTGATCCCGATCCTTGCCATGGTTGTATTATTAAAAATAAGGTGGAATCCAGTAAATATTGTATCAATTGGTTCTCCAATATGAGACGAATGGATTCCCCCATCATATATCAAGGCATCAATTACTGGACTGTTGAGAATTTCTATGTTGCCATGAAAGTTCCCAACAATTCCATCCGTCATAGCGAGAGACAGAAAATCGCTCAAATGACTCCACATAAAGCCAAGACTTATGGTAGAACTCTGGATATTCGGGAGGATTGGGATGTTGTGAAAATGGATTTAATGCGAATTGCCATTGAACATAAATTCAAAAAAGGGACTTCTTGGTATGATAAGTTGTTATCTTTTGATAAGCCTTGCATTGAGTGGAATAATTGGGGTGATGTATTTTATGGTAAGTGTATTTTTACTGGTAAAGGACACAACAACCTTGGAAAATTGATAGATAGAATAAAAACCGAAGAATTATGAGTTTAGAATTAATTAAAAGATACCAAGCACAATTTGAAGAGTTTATGAAAATAGACGATTTCACGCTGGAGGATCGCTGCAAAAGAGTCCCAGCAGAAAAACATTTCTGGGTATGCCGTCTGATTGATGCGAAGATCGAGAAGGACAAGCTCTATAAGCTCAAGGCATCCACCAAGCACACGCTTCAGAAGAAGCTGATGGAAGAGTCTCCCGTAGCTCTCAACAAACAAGTGCTGGACGATCTGGATAAAACCCCATCGTTGGAGAACATCAACCAGAAAATTAAAGAACAAGAGTATCTGGTGGAATACCTAACAAAAATTGTTGATTTAATTACCTATATATCACAGGATATCAAAAATATAATTGCGATAAAAACTCTCCAAGAATCTTAAATGATAACCCTTGACTTCAAATTGTCCAAACGACAGGGACAAATCATCACCGATTCTGACACCCTTGGGATGATTCGCAATCATTTTTCCGTCAAGAATGATGGGGCATTTTTCGCCAAAAGTAAAGGCAATCGGTTTGTTAAGGATCGTAAGTATGCCATCACCCCCACAGGATTGTTCGATTTTGGTTTCCACGGAGAGATTTTAAAATATCTCAGAGATAACCAGATCACCGACATATCCTTAACGGATGATTTTAAAAAGAGATTGAAATGTGGTGTGGAAATCGAAGAATTTTGGAATGAATTGAAATATGATGCTCGATATTACCAGAAGGATTCAGTGATTGCTGGTTTGAAAAAAGGGTTTGGAACATTTTTACTTGCCACATCTGCTGGGAAATCGTTAGCACAAGCATTATTGGTTGAGAATTATACACGAAACGTATTGAATGATACTTTTAAATGTCTCATAGTAGTCCCCGGATTATCTCTCGTAAATCAATTACAGGGTGACTTTGGAGATTATGGTGTGACATTCACGTATTCGGGATGGACGGGGGGAACCAAACCACAGGATACTCAAGTTGTGATATGCAATTCTGAGAACCTTCTTGCTCAATTTACCAATAATCCATGGATTTTAAGTGTGAATCTGCTCATAACCGATGAGTGTCATAGAATCAACGAC
>Ga0209354_10001369_pt1 | contig 10807 bp, 5 predicted proteins | sample LauGreSpBDMM15DD_2_FD_187562 | JGI IMG/M metagenome (GOLD analysis project Ga0209354, IMG submission 187562) | Freshwater lake microbial communities from Lake Michigan, USA - Sp13.BD.MM15.DD (SPAdes) (version 2) | ecosystem: Environmental > Aquatic > Freshwater > Lake | place: Lake Michigan, USA...
CATAATATGGATATCTGGTTTAACGAGTTGGAAAAAATAGCGAATAAATATTCTCATCTTGAATTTATGATACCGTTGCATCCAAACCCCAATGTTCAGAAACACAGACACATATTCAATAAAGTGCGGGTTGTGGAACCGATGACTCATTCCGAACTGATTGAATATATTAAGAAATGCAAATTTGTGATTAGTGATAGTGGCGGACTGCAAGAAGAATGTAGTTATCTAAATAAAAAAATAATTGTATGTAGAAAAACAACAGAACGGCCCGAAAGTATTGGGACACACAGCTTTATGTGTGGAGAACCAGATTTATTGCTAGAACTTGTTGACGAAATAAATAACAATTATTATGTAAATGCAGAGTGCCCATACGGAAACGGAGAAAGTTGGCGGAAAATTGTGAATAAAGTCTATAACCCATAGACAAAAGTGATATGCAAAGTTCTGATCAAATTCGCGTATATGTATACCGCGTTTACTCGGAAACGATAAAGTCTAGCAATAATGTGAGTTTTAAAAACTGCCGAATTGACGTTATAAATCAACGCAACGAAACCATTTGATAAATACATATTATATAATCGGAGGAATTTCGGGAATTGCAATTTGCCGAATCCTTTGGATTTATGAAGAACTCCCAACTACGGCCTACAATTATAATATAATATTAATATATAATATGGATAAAGTCGCGATTTTAATACCTTGTTATAATGAAGATATTAAATATCTGCATGAATGTATTGATTCTGCGTTAAACATTAATTATAATAACAAAGAAATTATTATATTAGACGATGGCTCTTCTGATTTATCCGTTTATGATAAATACTTAGATAAATCAAATATATATATTTTATCTCAAATCAATCATAAACTTCCACAGACTTTACATAATCTTTTTCACTTGACACAAAAATATGATTATATCACATGGGGATCGTCTGATAATATATGGGGGCCAGAGTTTTTAAATAAGCATCTCGATGCTATAAAAAATAATAACGCTGATATAACTTATTCGAGTTACTATTTGATAGATGAAGAGAGTAATTTCTTAGAATCATCGTCGTATAGAAAACATGAAAAGGATCGATTAATTTGCGAAAATAAAATTTTTATACAACCGCCCGATTTAAATTTAATACAATATTTAAATAAGTTATTATTTGAAGGAGATAACTTTATTGGAGCATCTTTTTTAATAAAAAAAAACACATTTATTAGTTATTGTAATTTAGACGGGATTGAAGACTATGTTTATTGGGTTAGTTGTCTTAGTAAGAAACATAAGTTTCATTGTATTGAGACAAATGAAATACTTTATAAATATAGAATACATGAAAAATCGGCCACGTCTATAATGATGAATTCAATGGTGACAGACGGAAAAATGATAATGTTGAAAAAACATTTATTCTCACTATACATACAGCAACAGTTATTATGGGATTATAGAAAAATATATGATTATTCATTAATCAACTTTAATAAATTTATATATAATATGGGGGTTAGTGATTTTGATACATTATTGTTGAATATCGGCACTAAATATGGTACTCCCGGTATAGATACAATTAATAACCACGATTTAGAAAATATCCATGTTATAAAAACAATTCTCCCGCTATTAGTAAACAAAGATAAGAATATAATATTAAAACGGTTGTTTAAACCAGAAATTATCTGTGAATTTATTCCACCCAGAATAATTACCATGAATAAAATTAACGTTTTGTTAATAACCCAAAAATTTGGTTTTGGCGGATTAGAAAATATTATGAAAATAAATTCAAGGAGTTCTATTAGTTTTAATGTTACAATTGGTTCGTTTGAAAATTCAGATAATACTGATATAGTCAATTTTAATTCATCGGTTAAAAATATTATAGATTATGTTAATGTTAATAATATAAGCATTATTGATTTTCATTATACATTATTTAATATAAATGAAATACGAAATGAAACAACATGTAAATTAGTGTTTACTAATCATAATTCTTATTTTTGGTTAGACAAAGGATCAAGAGAAATTATTAAAAATAATGATATATACATCGACGCATATGTAAATGTTTCACAAAATGTTAAAAATACGTCGGTTGAAATATTTAAAAATGATGTATCAAAAAGCTATATTATAAATAACGGTGTTGATTTTAACGATATAGCGAAAAATACGACATCCGAAGACAACTATGATAGTATAAGAAATTTTGATAAAAAAATATTATGCATGGCAAGTATAATTCCAGATAAGGGTCAATTTGAATTAGTATGTGCATTTAAAACATTTTTAAAATCATATCCAAATAGTGTATTAATCTTGCTTGGAAAAAAAGTTGATAAAAACTATGTAAATAAAATATTAGGTTTTATTGATATAAATAATTTAAGTAAACATATTATTTTAACCGAGTGTTCTCATAACCAAGTAATTAATTATATTAATCTAGCAGATATTTGCGTCCTTACATCATTTGTAGAAGGTTGTAGCCAATCAATTAAAGAATGGATATATCATAATAAACGAATAATTGTAACAAATGTTGGTAGTAACTTATATTTACAAGAAAAATTTAAAAATATAATTATAGTTCCTGTACCCTTTTCAATATATGATATAAATACGCAAGAAAAATACTTTGAATTTTTGTTTAATAATGATAAAACGGAATTTATAAAATCAATCGAACATGCCTTATGCAATAATATTAATATGGAAATAGATATTAATAATAATTTATCTTTAATAACCAGTGACTATATGAACCAAAATAAAGAAATACTATATTATGCATTATTAAAAAATAATTATACTATGTTAGAAATATTTAAATAATTATATATATGAATATTGTAAATACATTTTCCGGAATAAATCAAACTAATTTGAAACACAATTAAAATATGCAAACCATACATGATTTTTATTTTTAAAACAAAAGGATTAATCATTAACTAAAATACATATCATATATGATATGTATTTTGGTGGGGGGGAATGTAGGCGCCGAAGGAGTTCATTTATAAAAATAGCTCACATGGAAATTTTATATTTGCTTCCTCGCGCTTTTGTAAAATTGTAAAAATTTCACCATCACTGGTTAAGCCCGATGCGATTAATTCAAAGTTATCAAAGTATAAATATAACATAGGTTCTATTATTTTTGATATAAATCATAAACGCTATTTGGTATAACATTGGTTGAAGTTATGTGTAACATAATAAACATTGTTTGTATACATCGATCATATTTGAAACGATCCATAACCGAAGGTGTGTAGAAAATATAGGTGAATCAAAGTTTACATAATTTTTATGCAAATATTTCGGATATTGTAAAATTGTTTTTTAATAACCCAAAATATACTAGATCTATTTTTTTATTCATATTAGTATAATCGATATCGGTAACATTATTGTTTTCGTTAACTACATGCTTAGATGAATCAATTAATCGGGTGTATATATTATTTATAATTTCTTGTTTATCAGATTTAATTAAAAAATTGTAATATTTTTCTGGGCTCTCCCCTATATTTTTTTGCTCAGGAACATTCTTGATTAAAAATATATTATTATATTTATTATACAAATAATTATTGCTTCCAACGTTTTCAGATATGATTATTTTTTTATTTTTTATTATTGCCTCTTTTATTGCTTGTGAACAGCCCTCTAAATATGAGGGTAAAATAAACGTATCACTAATATTTAAATATGTATTCACATCTTTATGACTACATTCACGTATATAAATATAATTTATGTTATTTTCTTGAATGAACAAATTTATTTTTTCTAGATATTCAGGTTGTATAACTTTTCCTAATAAAATTAAAATTATATTTTTATTGTTCATTTCATGATAAAATTTGTCGAATGCTTTAACAAGTTCGAATTGCCCCTTATCTGCAAACAATGATGCAACACAAATATATATTATTTTATTTTTAAACTCTTCACATATTTCAGAATTTATTTCATTATTATAAATATCACAACCATTATTAATTATAATTGATTTTTTCGGATTGTTATTTAAATATTTGGTATTAAATTCTTTTACTGCACTACTAACGTTAATAAAACAATCAATTGATTCATTGAACTTTTTAAATATTTTCCGCATATTATTATTAAACCAATAATAGGTATTGTGATTAGTCATACATAGTTTAGATTTTGTATTCAATTTTAATGAACTTATATCAAATGTAATATAATGTAAATTAACTATATCTATATTATTACTGTTTACATAGGATATCACATTTTCAATATTTTTATTAAATGATATAACATTTTCATCATTTGAATTTTCAAATGAGCTCAATTGAACATCACATACGCTTGATTTAGAATTTAATATCATAACATTTTCTAAACCCCCCTTTGAAAAATTTTGTGTTAAAAGCAAGACCTTGATTTTTTTTGAATAAAGTGGCGTTGGTATTACAAATTTACAATCTTCAACATGTTTAATGTTACTAAATATATTTTTAATTGTTATTATATCGGTCTTATTCGCCCATTTCTCAAAACAATCATAAAACCATTTATTATATTTCCCAAAAAAAATCCACATATTATCTAGTATGTTTTGTTTACTAATAGAATTTATAATAGTATGAATTTGCGTATTAATATTTTCATAAAATATCTTTCTTGAAAATACGTATTTATTATCTGCAATACATGCACATAATGCGTTTACCTTATATAATATCATATTTTTATTAAAATAGTTCTCGTCCGATTGTCCAGACATTGATTCCGAATGATATCTATAATAATATAAATTTTCATTAATTTTAAGAAATTTAAAATTATTTGTATATGCTTCTATCCAAAATATAAAGTCTTCAATCCCTTGAGCATTTACATAGGGAAATTCAATATTCGAAAATACTCTCGAATTAATCAAATATGACGCTCCAATAAAATTGTTATGTTTATTTATCATTTCTTTAAATTTTAAATTAATATCATCAACAATAACCAAACTTTTATCAACACTACTCAAATCATATGGTCTATATTTGCAATTTTTTAGCGGAAGGTTATTTTCATCAATTACAGAATAGTTTGAATATGTTATATCGACGTCTTTACTATGATATTGTAAATGACTTTTAATAAAATTAGGATCCCATATATTATCACTTGACCCCCATAGAACATAGTCATACTTTTTAGCAATCGTGAACAGTATATTTAATGTGGTAGGCAGTTGTTTATTTTCTTGGCTAAATATCATTATTTTATCACTATATTTTTCAAATATCGTTTTATCTATCGACCCATCGTCTAATAGAATTATATCAAATTTCTCATAATCTATGCTTATAGCGGAATTAATGCAATATTCTAAATAATTAGGATTTTCATTATAACATGGTATTAAAATTGCTATTTTTTTAACATCGTTTAACACTAGTTTAATATTTTTACAAACATCGTCATAAGTAACGATTTTATCGGCATGCATATTCACATTATATTTAATTATTTCCTTTTCGCTAGCCATATATTCCCACAATTTACATGGATTTACATATGTGGTTAATTCGCAATCCTTAAACGGCAAAAAACACTTGTCGAACCAACTCAAATAATACGGTAGTTCATCATATGATTTGTGAGCTAACCACGTAATATTTGGATGGTCAAATCTCAAGTTATAACTTGCACTAGTTACTATTCCGCCAATCATTACTATCTGATACACCCCTTCATCTGCATGCTTTCGAATGATATCAAAATCTAACCATTGAGCAAATGCACCATAGTATCCTAATATTGGTTTATCAATTGATGGAAAATCAACTGGTCTTTCGCCAATTCTATTTTTAGCTTTGGAAAAATGATCATAATCACATGCATTTGAAATATAATGATACGTTTTATTCGCATCAATTTCATTCAAAAACTGTATCAAATCCGGATGAGAATACATTACGCAATCCGAGTTTTTTACGCATTTTTCCAAATTCGGTTTCCACACAGTAAACTCTTCAATCGGGGCGTCAATTAAATCATACAACTTTCGTCCTCGTCTGTCGATTACTTCATTATATAATCGGGTATCGGTGTAATATGTGGTTATATTTTTATTCGATAATGCGTTGTATACACATTCTCGCAATTCATATGGAACGATTAATAAATTATATTTTTCTTCGTAAATAACGGTATTTGTAATTCCGATAAAACATTTAATTTGTGATTTGTCGTAAAAACGCATGATCTGATGCGGTCGTTGAAACAAAACATCGTATTTCGTTTTTGAATAATATATAAATGCATCGGGGCTATTCGATGCGTACAATTTTTTATATATCTCAACGAATTTCTTCTCAATTTGTTTTATAGCAATTTTGTGCTTCTCGAATTCCGAGTCCGGATGTCTAACGTATTGCATCAATGAACATTTTACCTGTTGAATATCATTAGTATGTAAACTTTTAAATGTTCGAATCATGTATTCATAGTCTTCGCATCCAGGCAGATTTTCATTATAAATCCCTATTTTTGAGATAGCATGTTTTGACCATAAAAATGACGCGCATCCGATATATCCATTTAATAATGATTCAACGCTACCAAGAGGGTTACGGCTTGTAATTATTTCACCATTTCCGTTGCGAGTTCGGTTTATGATATCCCACCAACTATATGTAAAATCTTTTCCATAAATATATAATTTTTCTAAAAAGGTAGGATAATATTCATTATCGTCAGAAACCCATGTAAAATGCGTAAATTTACTATCCTGTAAAAAATATTGAATTCCGCGATTCAGTGTAAATGCGATATGCTGATTTTTATCATTTTCCAAAAAAACTATTTGGTTGTTTCCTTTGTATTTGTCTTGAATCGATTTAAACGCCGTCTTGTTTTCAACCGTAGAGCCATCGTCTATGATTAAAAATGTCCATTTTTTTTCGGTTTGATTTAACATCATTTGAATTGAACGTTCTATGTTTGCCGCGCGATTATAAGTCGGCATTACTACTAATGGATAATACGACAAACGCCATTGTGGATCATCATCCGACTGCCGCATAAATGCATTAGTAATTAGCTCGTCGACGGTGCGGTCTTTGAATACGGTTAATATATTACCTAAATGTTGTCGCCACTGTTTATTGATGTCCTCGTCCGTTGAAATAGAGGCATCATTCTTAAGAGATATCTGTGTATTGTTACCAGTTTTCCGGTTTTCCGTATATCCATATTCGCACCAGTGTCTGAAGCAATGCCACATACCAATATTGTCTCCGCGATCACGTTGTTTAAACACATCCGGATTCAATTTATCATACATTTTCCAATCAAAATCGTATACATATGGTTCATTGGTTCCTAATATAAACTTCGGTCTGTTCTCATTTATACCATGAAATAAATAATGGCATGTAACATCTGAACATGTAAAAATCCCATTTTTCATAGGTTTCCCCATTTTCATAAATCTCGTTTGTATATCGGTGTTATCATGTAAATAACGTTTCCAGTCAAACACACCGTGCCGTATATCGATTGTTACGAGCGATGATCGAATCGCATGATCTACACATTTTTCATCTGTATCTAGACCGTATTTAACACCATAATCTTTCCAAGAATCTGCGAATTTTGTCCGTAATTCGCACATTATAATATATTATAATATATAAACATATTATAACTAAACCAGTTTGATTGTTATTCGAACTTCGCTAACGGCTATGGAGTTTGCGCGAGTAACTTCAGCTAGCGCCCAAAGTTACATTCAAATATCTACCATTATTTTCTCTACCATATCATGTATATGTTGTCTTTCAACAATAGTATAATTTAAATTACTAATACCAGATCCCGTTATTAATTATAACTGTTTTATACAGTTTTCTATATCTATAATATAATTACGTTATGGATATAAAAGTATGGGTTGATTATAGTCCACCATACAGATGCTAACAAATTTCGCAAAGCTGTATATCGCGGTTGATCCAACCCAACAAAACTTATATACTAAATACGTAGAGAGTGTCCAGCGACACAATCAATCTGTTACGAATAATCGATATCCAAATGCAGGTTTTGATCTTTTTTTCCCAGAGGAACGGACGATTGATCCATCCAAGGTGGAATTTGTAAGTATGTGCGTCAAATGTGAAATGCGCATTTTCGATAAAAATACCGGGCAGTGGATACCAACCGGATATTATAGCTATCCTCGGTCAAGTATTTCCAAGACACCACTAATGTTAGCAAACAGTGTTGGTATTATTGATAGTGGGTATCGCGGACCAATCATTGGGGCATTTCGGAATTTGTCGCATACATATGTCGTTGATCAATATACACGTTTATTACAAATATGTGCACCCGACTTGCGACCAATTATAGTCGAATTGGTCGGAGAAAACTTTTTCGATAATACATGTAGAGGAGATGGGGGGTTTGGCTCTACCGGAAAGTGAAACTTTTTCGGCTATCGCTTACTGACTTGAGACGAAGGAGTTTTGGAGATCGTCCGGAACAGAGGTATCCCACTCCTCAGAACATCCAACTCATATCGGTCAAATTGGAGACATTCTAATTGCCGATCGGTTGGTTAGATACGGAATTACCACCAGAATTCGTGAACATCCAACTCATATCGGTCACATCGGAGACATTCCAATTGCCGATAGGTTGGTTAAATTCGGAATTAGTGAACATCCAACTAATATCGGTCACATCGGAGATATTCAAATTGCGTATCTTCGCAATTTTTATAAATTGCCCCGTATTATGATCAATATTCAAATGGTAATAGAGGCGGTCTTTCGCATAATAAAAGAAGCCCCATTTAATATATTGTACTTCATCAGAGTCTATGCCCAGGGCATATAGTTGTTGATAATTCCGATAAACGGAATCATCAAATACACGGGTTTTATTATACCAATCCAGCAATACGTCGTGATATTCACGTATATACGGAAGCGGTCTCTCCGGCTTGGACGGGACAAATTCTGCGATATAAAATTGCAATTCACATGGTAATAATTCGAGATAATTCATGGTTGTAAATGTGGGTAATGATATAATATACCAATTTTATTCCTTTCAATTTTACGTCTTTGGACAAACTCCTTCGATATGCGTCGCACATCTCCGGAGTTCAGCCGCTCACCTCCGCTGACGCTCAGGCTTGCTTTAAAAACCGTCGTCGAAGGACTTTATTAAACTAATTTGCGGATTGTATGCGACAATTCCTTCTTGTGTTTGAAGCGATCCGTAGCCGAAGGCGAAGCCTAAGTTGCGCGACTGAACTCCGTAGGTAGTGCGAAGCATTGTCGCAGGAGTTTACTTTTACACCGTGTTTTTCACAATCACCCATTTTATTATTTTTACGCGTTCCATTTGTATATTTTCCTCATTTAGGCATGTTTATATTATATTTATATATTTGTGCAATATTATCGTAAAAATATAGATATTTGACGAAATTCGAAGGACTTTTGCGGATGTGATGCGTATATTCATTCCGCAAAATTTCATCACATTTATATAATGAAATTCATTTACGAAGAGCACGGCGATCATACGTCATTTACAGCAGTCCCTGAAAATGAAAAGGAGTTATTTGGGTTTCGTGCGCAAAGTCCGTATACTCCGATCGAACTTAAAAATAATACTTTAATTGTGAAGTATGTATCAAAATTAGCATTACATCCAGATATAATTGCGGCTATATGTATTACTGCATTTTACCCATTTATTGACCATACAGCGACCATGCCGTTCGCCGTATCAAAGCGGTTTGCCGAAGGTTTACAAATGGATATTCTACCACAACATGCGAAAATAGACGGTGTTTATCGCGCAACTGAGTCTATCGTAATATCCAATATTGACGACAATTTAGAGCCATATTGTCGCGGAGATAATACAGTGATTTCTTATGGAGGGGGGATGAACTCAATATCGGTCGCTTCCCTCTTTCCCGAATACGATTTAATATATTCTGCGGATTTGAACAATCCCGACAAACAGGTTCGTGATTTTGTAGAAGAAAATCTAGAAAATAGAATTCACTGTGTCGAGACTAACTGTAAACAACTATCATCGCCCAACGGATTTACCACATTCACTAATATTTATATTACTCCATTGATCATGTCGGCGGATTTAAATATCAAAAATATTATGTGTGATTCGATACTTGAATCCGCATGTGTGACTAACGGCACCAAGTATTTTCCGCAATTCGACGAAAAACGTAGAAATCGATGGGAGAGATTTTATAAACACCTCGGAATATACGTGTTTTCACCAATTGCGGGATGTTCGGAATTAATTGTGTCTAAGATTATATGTGTGCGCGGCCTTGATAATAATGTAATATATTGTGATTTAGATAATGGATTACCTTGCAACAAATGCTCAAAATGTTTATGCAAGCATCTTGAATTAACATACCATGGGAAAAATTACCCGTTTGATAAATTTGAAGAGCCGACTATAACCAAGTTTTTAAATAATCGTCCACTTTATTTTGGAAACATATTCATTGAGACCATAAAAGTTATTTTTGATAGGCTGAATTTGGTTGAATCTGAAGAGGTGGTTGAATCTGAAGAGATTGTCGAATCTGAAGAGGTTGTCGAATCTGAAGAGGTTGTCGAATCTGAAGAGGTGGTTGAATCTGAAGAGGTTGTCGAATCTGAAGAGGTTGTCGAATCTGAAGAGGTGGTTGAATCTGAAGAGGTGGTTGAATCTGAAGAGGTGGTTGAATCTGAAGAGGTTGTC
>Ga0209354_10001377_pt1 | contig 10791 bp, 15 predicted proteins | sample LauGreSpBDMM15DD_2_FD_187562 | JGI IMG/M metagenome (GOLD analysis project Ga0209354, IMG submission 187562) | Freshwater lake microbial communities from Lake Michigan, USA - Sp13.BD.MM15.DD (SPAdes) (version 2) | ecosystem: Environmental > Aquatic > Freshwater > Lake | place: Lake Michigan...
CTGATACCCCAATGGATCAGCGTTTCTTCTTGATTCCTCCCTCAAGCCGCAACACTTTGATGGGTTTGGCTCGTTACACTGAACAAGCCTTTGTTGGTGGTACTAACAGTACTATCCGCACTGGTGAAATCGGTAACTTGTATGGTATCCCTGTGTTTGTGTCTTCTAACTGCGACACAGGTTCAGGCACTAACAATCCACGAGTTTGCTTGATGGGTCATAAGGACTCACTGGTTTTGGTTGAACAAATGGCTATTCGCTCACAAGTTCAGTACCAACAGCCCTACCTTGCAACTTTGTACACTGCCGACACACTTTACGGAGTTCAAATTCTCCGTGCGGCGGCAAGCGCTGGTGCGGCTAAGTCTGCATCTATGTTCGCTTTGTTGGTTCCTGCCTAATTGCAGTTGCGCCCCCTGCCCTAGTGGTGGGGGGACTTTTTTAACCTAATTAGGAGAAATCAAAATGGCAACAGCAAGTGCAGTTGTAACACGCAGAGGTAATGACAGTTTTCGGGGTTTATTCTCTGATACTTGGTCAGTTGTTTGCACCTTAAATGCTGGCTCATTAGTCGATGGTGCTGGTGAGACAGATGATGTAACAGTGGCTGGTGTCGCCTTGGGTGACATGGTTCTTTGTGCATCTTTGGCTGTAGATTTGGTTGGTTTAACAGTTACTGGCTATGTCAGTGCCGCAAACACAGTCAAATTCCGCATCCAAAACGAGTCAGGTTCTACAGCAGACTTGGCATCAGCCACTATGGATATTATTATTGTCCGTATGGTGTAAGGATAGGGGGGGCTAGTCCCCCCTTTCTCATTTAAGGGTTTTATGGCTACTTTTCGTTGTCTTCAGTCAGGTAACACTGTAACTTTTACATATCAGCATGATATTGACTCTATGAAGGGTCATCAGGGGTATGTAAGGATTGATGAAGAAGAAGTAACCATAGAATCATTTGATTCTGAACGTACAGATACCGCATTTGCGCCTGTAATTCCAACAATTAAGCGTATGGGAAGACCCCGAAAGGTAGCAAATGGCTGAAATTGACGCAAGAGATTTTGGTAGGTTAGAGGCTCAAGTAGAGTCTCTACATGGTCAAGTTTCACAACTTAGTGTAGATGTTAAGTCATTGCTTGAACTTGCCAACAAAGGCAAAGGTGGTTTTTGGATGGGTATGACAATCGCTTCATTTATGGGCGGTGTGATTACCTTTGTTGCTGACAGACTCTGGAAATAAGGAGAAGACCATGTACGGAAAAATGATGGGTGGTAAAGCAAAAGAAACTGAAACCAAAGGCAAGAAAAAGGGTGTGCCTGTGACTGTAATGATTGCAGTTGGCAAACCCAAGATGCCTATGCCTACCCGTGGTAGCAGGACTGCTACCAACATGATGAAGAAATCAGGGAGAGGTAAATGAGTTCACTATCAAGCGCAAAAACGCTTCTAAGCGCAGTTGTTGCTACTGGTGCATCTCAATCTGTTCAAGCAGATGCTGGTCAACCCGCATTCTTGCAAGTTAGTGGTATTACTACTGCAACTGTTGCATTCCAAGGTAGTTTGGATGGAACAACTTTTGCCACAATTGGCACTGCTTTGACGGCTGATGGAATTGTCACCATAGCTAATGCTCCCAAGTATTTGAGAGCAAATTGCACTGCTTACACCTCTGGCACGATCACAGCCAAAGTTCTGTACTAAGGAAAAGCCATGAAGCAGGGACTTTACTCAAACATTAACGCAAAACGGGCTCGGATAGCCGCAGGATCTGGCGAGAAGATGAACAAAGTTGGTTCTAAAGCCGCACCTACAGCGGCTGACTTTAAACAGGCGGCAAAGACTGCAAAGAAGCCTAAAAAGGTGAAGTGATGAAAATTAAAGAGTGCTTAGATAAAGAAACTGTTGAAAATCTAGTTCTTTCACATGGCACTTGGAAATATCTTTTTTATCGCTGTTATGCAAAAAAATCCCCTGATTACAAAAATTATGGCGGTCGTGGTATAGATGTTTGTCACCAATGGCATGGTGAATTTGGTTTCTATCAGTTCATCAAGGATGTTGGGTTAAGACCATCTAAAGAATATTCTTTAGATAGGATTGATGTTAACAAGGGATATTACCCAGAAAATGTTAAATGGGCTACCAACATAGAACAAGCAAACAATAGGCGAAATACAAAAAGATACCTATTAAATGGGGAAAATTTAACTATTTCTGAAATATCAAGAAAGTTAAATATCCCATACAAAAGACTTTGGAAAGCAAATAAACTTTATGGGAGTCCATTTGAGTATAAAAAACTTGACCCTAATAATGGTAAGTATTTTTATGATGGCTCATACAGATCGATGAGTGAGATTGCAAAAATGGTCAATCTTAAACCTAGCACGTTAATGAGGCGAATTAGAACTGGATTAGATTTTGACTTTGCTATTGCGACTCCACTAAGTTCTGGTGTAAACTTAAAGGAGAGATCGAAATGGTCTTAAAAAAATACCAAAACCCAAAAGGTGGTCTTAATGAAGCTGGTCGGGAGTTTTATAAAAAAACCGAAGGGCTAAACTTAAAATCTCCGTTGAAATCGGGTGATTCTGGTAGAAGATCAAGTTTCTTGGCTCGCATGGGCAACAATGCTGGTGCAGAGTACAAGGATGGTGAACCAACAAGACTGCTTCTTTCGCTAAAGGCATGGGGTGCAACCTCAAAGGCTGACGCAAAGGCAAAAGCTAAAGCTATCTCCGCAAGGAATAAGGCAAAGGCTGAAAGCAAATGACTTATCTTGAACTTGTAAACGATGTACTTGTGCGGTTGCGTGAAGTAGCAGTTTCAACTGTTACAGAAACAGCTTATTCAACTTTGATTGGCAAGTTTGTCAATGATGCAAAGCGTCAAATTGAAGACGCTTTTTCTTGGAATGTTTTAGGTCAAACCATCACAGTCACTACTGCATCTTCAACAGCATCTTATTCTTTGACAGGTGCTGGTCAGAAGTTTCAAGTGATGGATGTAATCAACACCACAAGCAATGTGGGACTCATAAACATCACTTTTGTGGACATGAACCGCAAGTTAAACTTTACACCACTTGTCAACTCAATACCTACAGAATTTGCTTTTGATGGGGTTGATGGTAGTTACGACACTAAGGTAAATCTATACCCAATACCTGATGGTGTTTACACAATCAAGTTTGCCCTGACAGTGCCACAAGCAACACTGTCATCTGGTTCAACAGTTGTATTAGTTAGTGATGTTTTGGTGGCTCAGAATGCCTATGCAAGAGCATTGGTGGAGCGTGGTGAAGATGGTGGTCTTACGTCATCTGAGGCGTATCAGTTGTATAAAGCCATGTTGTCTGACAGCATTGCTTTGGAAGGCACTCGCTATCCTGAGAATCAGGAGTTTGTAGCGATATGAGCCAGCAAATACAAACCTTTAGCGTTTCAGCACCAGCACTTTATGGGTTGAATACGCAAGATTCACCTCTTGATCTTGCGGCTGGATATGCTTTGGTTGCGACAAATTGCATCATTGACCAGTATGGTCGTATGGGTTCACGCAAAGGGTTTTCAAGAGTCAATTCCTCCAGTGGCAATCTAGGCGCAAATAACGTAAAGGTCATCCATGAGTTAGTTCAAGCTGATGGTACTTTGACTATATTGTTTGCTGGCAACAACAAGTTGTTTAAGCTTGATGGCTCTAATTCTGTTGTAGAACTTACCTATGGTGGTGGGGGTACTGCACCAACTATTACCGATAGTAACTGGCAATGTGCTTCACTAAATTCAATCACATACTTCTTTCAGTCTGGTCATAATCCTTTGATCTATGACCCTGCTGTTAGCACCACAACCTATCGCAGAGTATCTGAGAAGACAGGTTATGTAGGTACTGTTCCTGATGCCAATATTGTTATCTCAGCATTTGGACGATTGTGGGCGGCAAGTACAACAATTGTTAACTCTACTGTTTACTTCAGTGATTTAATTTCAGGCCATGTATGGTCAACAGGTACAGCGGGTAGTTTAAATGTAAACAATGTGTGGGTAAATGGTGCTGACCAGATCACAGGTCTTGCGGCACACAATGGGTTTTTGTTTATCTTTGGCAAGCGTCAAATTCTTATTTATTCAGGTGCTACTGCGCCATCAACAATGGCTATTAGTGACACTGTTGAGGGCATTGGTTGTATTGCAAGGGACAGTATTCAAACTACCAGCACTGATGTGCTGTTCCTGTCTAACTCTGGCATTCGTTCCTTGATGAGAACAATCCAAGAAAAGTCTGCTCCTGAGAGAGACTTGTCTAAGAATATTCGTAATGACTTAACAACTGTACTAACTGGTGAAACACTGGCAGACATAAAGTCGGTTTATTCTGAGCGTGAAGCGTTTTACTTATTGACTACACCATCCATAGGTGCTGTATTTTGTTTTGACACTAAAGCGTATTTGCCTGATGGTTCGGCTAGGGCAACAACTTGGGACTCAATTACTCCAACAGCATTTTTATCTAGGCGTGATGGTAGTTTGTATATTGGCAAGAATGGCTATATTGGTTTCTATGATACTTACCAAGATTATCAATCTGCATATCGTATGTTGTACTACACAAACCATGCAGACCTTGGGAATCAGAATCAAACTTCTATTTTGAAGAAGTTGTCTATTGTGGTTATTGGCGGTACAAACCAGATTGTTACCTTTAAGTGGGGATTTGACTTTAAGACAAATTATTTGTCTGCTGATGACGCTATCCCAATTCAAGGTGAGTCTTTTTATAACATTGCTGAATATGGTGCTAATGCCACTGTAGTTGCAGAATACTCTGATGGTGTTGCGTTACAGACTCTTACAGTTTCAGCATCAGGAAGTGGGAAAGTTGTTCAAACTGGATATGAGACAGACATAAATGGTACTGCGTTGTCTATTCAGAAGATTGAAATGCAAGCCAAAAATGGCAAAGTAAGTTAAAGGAGTAACTATGTCAGACTACACAAAATCAACAAACTTTGCAACCAAAGATGCTTTAATTTCTGGTAATGCTTTAAAGATAGTTAAAGGTACTGAAATTGATACTGAGTTTAACAACATTGCTATTGCCATTGCTACAAAATCTGATCTGGCAAGTCCTACCTTTACGGGTACTCCGACATTGCCAACAGGTACTATTGCAACTACTCAGTCTTTAGGTAATAGTTCAACTGCTGTTGCCACAACTGCATTTGTTCAAGCGGCAATACCGATTTTGTATCCTGTCGGTTCAATCTACATCAATGCGACTGTCAGCACCAATCCTGCGACTTTGCTAGGCTTTGGTACATGGACTGCATTTGGTGCTGGTCGTGTCATGGTTGGTTTTGATTCAGGCAATGCACTTTTTGACACTGCTGAAGAAACTGGCGGTACTGCTAATGCTACATTGCCAAGTCACACTCATACAGCAACAGTAACTGACCCAAGCCACTTTCATGGTGTTGACACACATTTCCCTGGCGGGGCTGGAACTGGTATTTTTCAAAGTTCTACTTCTAGTGCTGGAGGTGATAGTGTGACTAAAACAGCAGTCACTGGCATTTCAGTAGCTAACTCTACAGAAGGCGCTAGTGCCACTAATGCTAACTATCAGCCGTACATCACTGTGTATATTTGGAAACGCACAGCATGATTACTCACCACTTTTCTGATGGACTATATGCCAAGGAAGCTAGGTTTCCTGCTGGTGTAGCCATCTTGAAGCACACCCATAACTTCAGTCACTTATCTATCTTGGCTGAAGGCAAAGTTGCGGTGTTGCGTGGTAATGAGATTGATATTGTGAATGCTCCTGCTTGTTTAGAGATTAAGGCAGGATTGATTCATGGGGTTAAAGCAATAACTGATTGTGTTTGGTTTTGTATTCATGCCACAGACGAGAAAGACCCGTCTAAAGTGGATGAGATTTTGATTAAAGGAGATTGATATGCCTATTGGTGCAGTATTAGGATTTATAGGGGCGCAAACCCAAGCTGATGCCATGGAGAGTGCGGCGGCTCAATCTGCGGCGGCTCAACGTGATGCGGCTAGGCAAGCGGCTGAAGCTGGTAAGTTTCGCCCTATAGGTATCACTACTCGTTATGCTAACTCCAACTTTCAAATGTCGCCTGAAGGCTACTTAACTGGTGCTGGATACAACCTTGCTCCTGAGTTAAGAGGTTATCAAGATAGATTGTTTGGCTTAACAGAACGTGGGCTTGGTCAAGCTGAAGTTGGAGAGGCTCGACTTAGACCTAATGTTGGTGCGGCTGAATCTTTGTTTAATCTTGGAAGTCAATATTTAGCACAAAGTCCAGAACAAACGGCACAGAAATACATAGAGAGCCAATATAACTTGCTTGCTCCTAGCAGAGAACGTTCTTTGGCAGGATTAAGAAATCAAGAATTTCAAAGAGGTCGTTTAGGATTGTCTGTTGGTGCAACTGGAGAAAGACCTAGCGGTGGCCTTGGATTGTCGGCAACCAATCCTGAATTGGAAGCATATTACAACTCACTTGCTCAAGAGGATTTAGCATTAGCGGCTAGAGCAGAAGAAGCTGGAAGACAAAGGACTGCATTTGGTACAGGATTATTTAGCACTGGAAACCAACTGTTAGATCAATATTATGCTGGTCAGGTTGGCGCATTGAATCCATTTACAACCTACTTGGGTGCTGGTCAAACTATTGAAGAACTTGGACAAGCGCCTTTGAAATTAGGTGCGGCTTTGGGTGGACAAGCGGCGGCTTATGGTGCTAATGTTGGTCAGTCATTGTTAACTGGTGGATTGAGTGCCGCTAGAGCGCAACAAGCTGGCGCTGGAGGTAGTCCATTAGGCGGTTTGTTGCAGGGTGCGGCTAGTAGTCCACAGTTAAAAACTGGATTTGAGAATGCTTATAACAATTACATAATGAATAGAAATATTGAGGGAGCACTTCCACAATCTGCAAATCCATTTGGTAATCCAATGAGTGCAGAACAAATGGACAGAATGAGTTACGGATACTATTAAGGAATAATCATGGCAACCTCAGACATTCTCGGTTTATTTACTACTCCAGAGCAGTACCAACTTGCTCAACGACAAGCGCAAGAGGCGCAAGCTATTCAGTATGCAAATCTTAATCCAATGGCTCAAGCCAACTATGGGACTTTTCGTGCTGGTCAACAGCTAGGCGGTGCTATTGGCGGTGCTTTGGGTGGTCAAGACCCACAGTTGCAGTTGATTGCTCGTAGGCAGCAAATCCTTGGGATGATTGACCCATCTAACCCTGATTCCTATGCTCAAGCTATTCAAATGGCATTGCAGGGTGGGGATACCCAAACTGCATTTATCTTACGTAATGAGATGATGAAGTCAAAGCAACAGGCTCAAGAGTTGAAGCGTCAGACTCAACAAGATGAGATTAGGGGTTATCAAGTTGAAGATATTCTTAGTCAGCGTACTATGACTAAAGATGCTCAAACCCGTCAAGTCACAGCAAATCAATTGTTTGGTCAACTCAAGAATGCTGATGGAACTATCAATGAGCAAGTGAAGAATCAGTTACTTTCATTCCAAGAAGGTCGTGATCTCATCTCTGCACAGGCTAAAGTTATTCCTGACTTGCGTAAGGTTGGTGCGGTTGGCGCTCCTGAAACAAATCCATTTGATTTGTTTATTAGCGACCCAAATGTTCCAGCACCACTTAAAGCAACAGCTAAACAGTACCAAAGTAGTTTTGCAAAAGGTGTTTATAGTGAAGAACAAGCAGATAAATTGATTGCCAATCTATCTACAGCTACTCAACGTGCTGCTGAATTTCAGCAAACTCAAGATCGCTTGAAGCAAAATCAAGAGGCGCTTGATTCTTATAGACAACAAGGATTAGCAAATTCTCAAGCATCTTTGAATCTTCAACGACAACAAGCAGAGTTAAACAATGATTTCAAGCGTCAAAAAATGGAACGTGATGCAGAAGTCGCTAAGAATAAACCTTTGCCAGCAAACCTTGCAAAAGGTGAGGAAGATGACTATGACATTGCAAAAGCATCAACCAACCTTGCTACTGATGCAAATTCATACATCAATCGCATCAAGTCTGGTGATATTAAGTTTGGCTTAAAAGACAGGGCAAGTATTGCAACTAGAGGCGCATTTGGTTCTAGTGACCCTGATGTTATTGCCCGTCAAGACTATGATAAATTTATTGAACGCATGACTTCTGAAAATTTACGCCTTAACAAAGGTGTTCAGACAGATAAAGACTTTGAGCGTGAACTTAAATTGTTGAAGTCTGCCGAGTCTGCTGCTAGTGCCGAAAAAATTATGCAGAACCTTGTAAACATTAATGTCAGGAAAGTTCAAGACGCAAAGGACAGTATTGAAAGACGTAGGTTGAACGCTGGTGCAGGACTGCCAACAATATCAATCGCAGTCCCACAATTCGGTGCAAGACCACCTTTGTCAAATTTTGAGACAACAAACACAAACCCCTCTGGAATAACTGGCGGTAGGAGATAAAACATGGCAGTAGATCGTGAATCCGCAAAAGCGGCAGGGTATACAGACGCTGAGATTGATGCTTACGAGCGTCAGCAATCAATGCCAAAAACTACTCAAGAATCAAGGTCAGTGCTTGAGCCTAAAGTTCAATACTCACCACTTGCCGAGTCAGCAAGGGCATTTGGTCAAGGTATGACATTTGGCACTTTAGATGAACTTGAAGCGGCTGTAAGGACAGGTTCTATTAGCGGTGCTGACTATGAGCGTCAACGAAATCTATTGCGTGAACAACAAAAGCAGTTTGGTGAAGATATGCCATTGGTTAAGACTCCATTGGAGTTAGCTGGTGGTTTTGCTGTTCCATTTGGTGCAGCCCGTCAAGTTGCAAAGTTAGCACCTGAGACTCAGGCATTGATTGCTGGAGAGTCTTTGCTTGGGAAAGTTGGTCGTGGTACTGCTGTTGGTTCTGCTACTGGTGCTTTATCAGGGTATGGATATGCAGAGAAAGATGTTGGCAATGAAGCTGGCATGGGTGCTGTATTTGGTGGTTTGATTGGTGGAACTGTTCCTGTTGTTATTCAAGGGGCTGGTACTGTCATCCGCAATATGTTGAATGCTTCTGGCATTGGTGACCAAACAACTGCTGCCTCCAAGATGTTGGCTAACTACTTGGACAAAGATAATCTAACTCCTCAAGAGGCACAAGCGGCATTGGATGAGTTGCGTAAGTTGCGAGTACCTCAACCAGTGATAGCTGATTTGGGCAAGAACTTACAAGACTTGGCTTATAACGCTTATATTGTTCAGTCCAAATCTAAAGGCTCAACTCAAGCATTTCTTGAGAATCGCCTTATTGACCAACCAAATAATATTGTTAAAGGATTGGTTGAAAAGGCAGGATTGGCTAAGAATGTTAACGGGTATGAGTATCTGACTGCACTTGTTGAGAATCAATCTCAAAAGGCTAGTCAGGCATACCCAAAGGCTTACTCGTTAGACATTGATGCTAGACCATTTAGAGAGTACATCGACAGAAAAGTATTTGTCAAAGCATATGATGAAGCTGTTAAAAGTGCAGATACAAAAGGCATTAAGTTACCTGATTTAAGTGTTATCAAAAATGCTCAGTCAGTACCAACTGAAATACTGCACAAAATCAAAATTGGTCTTGATCGTGTTGTTGATGCAGAAACTGATGCTGTAACAGGCAAGGTATCTGGTTATGGTCGTGATGTAATCAATGTAAAAAATGAGTTCAATGACAAGATCAAGTTATTGAATAATGACTACAGATTAGCAAATGCTGAATTTGCTGATGCCTCACGCATTAAGAGTTCGTTTGATATGGGTCAGAAATATCAACAACTTAACACCAAAGAAGCTGCCGCTAATATTAAGAAGATGAACTCTGATGAAAAAGAGGCATTTAGACTTGGCATGATGGCAGACATTAACCAACGTGTTGGTGACTTTAAGGGTGGTGACTTTACTCGACAAATCTTCAAATCTGACAATCAAAAGATGTTGGTTCGCTATGCCTTTGATGACCAAGAAGCATATAACAAATTCTCTCAGTTTGTTAAGGGTTTGGAGAAGCAAAGCAAGACTTCTAAGACAGTTATAGGAGGTTCTCCTAGTGGTGAACGTCTGTCTACTCAAGAGCAAGCTGGTCAACTTGGTCAGATTGCACAGTCTGCTGTTAGTGGTGACGTTTACGGCATGGCTAAAGCGGCTGGCGCATCTGTGCTTGCTAGAACCAAAGGAATTAGTTCAGAGACTTCTCAGGCTTTACAGCAAAGATTGTTTGCCACAGACCCTATTGAACAAAGACTAATACTTACAGAACTAAACAAACGTGCCAAAAGAAAACCACTAGGCTTGCTATCTGGTGCTGCTGGTCTTGGAACTGCCACAGGCATCTTAGGAGACTGAAATTGACCCAATCTCTATCTGTCTACTTGCGGCTGGCTTGGTCAAAAACATCCAAGCTGGCTGTGACCTTTACAAGCAAGCTAAAGAGCAGTTTGTCTCTATCAAGCGTACTGCTGATGAAGTTGTTGCCATTGGTAAAGAAGTCAAAGGATTTTGGGGTTCATTGCGTAAACTATTTGGCGGTAGTCCCAAACCTCAAGCTACAAAGTCTGTGGCAAAGGCTAAAAAATCTGAGTACGTTGCTGTTGACGAAACTCAAGTCAAAGCTGACATCGTTAAGAACCTAACCGAGTTTTTCAAGTTACAGGAACAGTTAGAAGCGCATATCAGGGATTCAGAGGAGAAGGCTAGGACTG
>Ga0209354_10001378_pt1 | contig 10788 bp, 13 predicted proteins | sample LauGreSpBDMM15DD_2_FD_187562 | JGI IMG/M metagenome (GOLD analysis project Ga0209354, IMG submission 187562) | Freshwater lake microbial communities from Lake Michigan, USA - Sp13.BD.MM15.DD (SPAdes) (version 2) | ecosystem: Environmental > Aquatic > Freshwater > Lake | place: Lake Michigan...
AAGTACCTCGAGAGCAAAATGAGCGTGCTGATTCTATTACCAAGGAAGTTCTGTCGAGGAAGCAGGGCTTTCAGAGAGCTTAGGCCATAGGACTAAGGACGAAGAAGCCAGAGAGCTTAGGCCATAGGACTAAGGATGAAGAAGCCAGAGAGCTTAGGCCATAGGACTAAGGACGAAGAAGTCAGAGAGCATAAAAATATCCCCTAGAAGTAAATGAGTAGGAAGGTGAATGGCAAAGGCTGTTGGGGATATCATCTTACCTTAGATGCAGGTGAATGTGACCATGCGGCAATTCGTTCAAAGGCCACAATTGCCGCCTTTACCAAGGAGCTCGTTGAGAAAATAGACATGGTAGCGTATGGTCCTCCTCGCATTGTAATGTTTGGCACAGGTGGAAAGAAGGGATATACTCTTGTCCAGCTCATTGAGACATCAAATATTACGGCGCATTTCGTGGAAGAAGTTGATGCTGTCTACCTCGATGTATTTTCTTGTAAGAAGTTTGATTCTTCTGTGGCACTTAATGTCTTTAAGAAATACTTCAACCCAAAAACTCTTGTTAAGCGTGTATTTACAAGACAGGCCAAAGGCAAAGGCAAAAGCAAAAGCAAAGGGAAAAAGATGACACGCAAGCTGCGCAAATAGAAAAGTCCCTTATGGATAAACGTCTATTTATTTTACCACAATCAGAAATTGCCGCATATGGCAATCAAGCCTTGACATACGGGTCTCTAACACCAAAAGGTATAAAGAAAATGGTCTCTACAGTGAAGAGGCTCTGTGTAAAATGGGATATAAGCGCCCTTGACCTTGGATGTGGAGATGGAGAATTATTATTCCATCTCCAAACCCATCTTGGCGGAATCTGGGAAGGTGTAGAAATCAGCGAGCACCGAGTTAATCTCCAGACACGGGATGTTTGTATCTGGCAAGGCGATTTCTTAAACGAGGATATGCGCTCGTATAATCTTCTACACGCAGATAATCTGTGTTTAGAAGATTCTGTTGCTGAGGCACTTGAGCAGAAAATTGCCCGAGAGTTTTCTGGCGTATATATCTCGTATAGAACACCTGTGGATATCTCATTCTTAAAAAGAGCTATCCTCTTAGATACCGTGCCAACAGAAACAACGTGGACTACGCATCCAATACAGTATTGGTATCTTTAATCAAATAAAAATTGTCCCTGCCACTCCCAATCAAACTACCCCCTGCAAAAAACACATGGACCTTCAACTGAAGGTTCTCTGCATTCTGAATCACGAGGACGAGTATCCTACTGAGGCTCTCCTCCTAATAAAAGACCACTGCGACTTACTAAATATACCCTTTTACACAAGAGCATATGATTCCATCAAGTTTTCTGAAGACCGCAAATATATTGAAAAGCTCCCAGCATTTCATATATTTGTTAAGGGATTGCATAAGGACACCTTTTACACAGATTCCGCTCCTAAACTAAAAATTCGCAGCGTTTATGACGAATATAAGGCAAAGGCAAATGCAAAAGCAAATGCAAAAGCAAAGGCAAAAGCAAATGCAAATGGTAAAACATGGAGTATCTTCAAGCTATTTTCCTTCTTAAACAAGAAGCCTTTGAAGTTGATTGAGTGGAAGTAGGCTTATTTTAGCAAAATAGGCGGTTTCGCTAATACCTTCTCCCATCCTTCATGTTCTAGCTCATTTAACACATATATCGAATCCTCTTTCTTAAATGTAACAATTGCAGGAGAAATAGTACTCTGAAAAACCATATTGTGATGGGCTAGGCTTTGTGATTTAAGAATTGCCTTTAACTTATAAATGTCATTTACGTTAGGACACAAGATATCCATAGTAATACGTAATAATGGACCAGACCGATAGCTCATTGTATATCTTACTGGTTGTTTTTTAAGTATAACATCACGATTTTTGGAGACCAACGGCCCATAAGACGTGTTTCTGATGGAGAAAACCATCCTAGTGCGTCTTTTTCACGCATATCCCGCTTCATCCTGGAAAATGCCTTGGGGTGTGCACGGCACCAATCTAATTCCGCCGATGCACGCATCCATGTGGCCGTGGTCACCTGTGCCCTGAAGATATGATACTGAAAAAAGGTATTGGCTGGATAATCCTTTTCACGCCCTTCTAACACAAGATTTGTATATTCTAGACCAACAAGCTTATTAATGCGTGCTTCTTCATACACTTCACGCTTGATATTTTCGGCCATGATTTTCACCACGTTAGTTCTAGGATGTGCCAAGCCATCCTTTCCCTCCATCTGTCCTTTTGGTGGCTCCCACTCCTTCCCATTTGCCGCACCATCTGTACGCTTTACTACAAGAAAACGGCTGAAATCAACACATTCTCCCTCCTTGGGAACCTCGTGCATGAAACAACAGGCACGTAGAAAAACACGCCATCCCTTAAGACCACCAGATTCACGAAAAGAAGGTGTTTCAACATAGAAATATGACTTCTCTGGGTCATATGGCATATTTGCCGAGCCACGAAGAAGTCCCTCTTGGAACACGTCGTGCATCTATGTTCTGTTTATCACGGATGTTTAAAATGAAGATGGTAGGCATATTCGAAAGAAATTGGTGTTAAATCAATGAAGCCGCTGTATTCCCATCCTGCCGCCTTCGCCATACCAACGATGGTATCAATGTTCTCCATCTGAAAGGTGTGTCTCTGCCTTCTCACCGTGTCATTATTGAAGCGGAAGGTTTCTCGGAATTCGGCGGCGGGGTCTTGAAGGTCAAACTCGCCTGTATATTTGAACTTTTCAAATACGACCTCACTCTTTGTTACACGTTTCTCACTGTACTTCTGAAGTGAGAACCCGAGCCAGGGTGCTGAGCTTTCCAACATGGGGTCAAACTTGTGTTTATTTACCACATGCACCACAAGTCTTCCACCAGGTTTTATCCAGAAATAAAGGTTCCGGAAGACGGTTTCCTTGTCAGGCACATAGTAAATAGTGAAATATAGCATAATTGCATGTGTATATTCGCCTCCGGCCGATGAAGAAGAATCCATGAGGTCGGCCTCTTTCCATGAGACCTTCTCTTTTTGCTCTTCTGTCAGCGTTGTTTGTGGAACAGTCTTCATCTTTGCTTGATTCAACATTGGTTTAGCATTATCTAGACCAACGACACGCTTAACATTCATTTTTGCCAGACTTACGGTGGCGATTCCTGTTCCACAACCGGCATCTAGAACTTCAAACGTCTTGAGGTCCTCGCCTTTCTTTGTCCATTCGTTCAGCGCTAGACCAACTTCTGCCTGCGTTCTTACAGAGCCCTGGGTGAGTTGGTCGTAGATTCCACAATAAAAGGAATCGTAAAGCTCCTTATTATCAAGCCACCGGATTAACCCCTTTGATTCTGGATACGCACCGTCCACCTCATTTTCAAAACCTTCTGCTCCCCCTTTCGCTTGGTCCCACTTCGCTTGGCCATTAAAATAAGGTTTCAAGAATTTCTCTTCCAGTACTTTGCTGATATAGGTAAGGCTTATACAGACAAGTATCATAATCAGGACGAGCCAGACTTCCATTTGATTTGGTGTTAGATGAAAATCTGAGCAATTGTTAGAATGCAGGCTGAAGCAGTGGCAGGTTCAAGACAGTCAGCAATAAATGCTAAGCGAGCATGGGCAAAGGGACGTGGTCTTATTAGTAATGCTCAGATAGCATCAGGGGAAAATAGTGCAATTCTTGGTGGACTAACAAAAAGAAGCATGGCAAATGCAAATTATAGAAATATGAGAAGTAAGGTTGAGGCTGCTGCAAGGAGCTCATATTCTCAAATAAAAGCTGAATTAATGGCAATAAAGGATGAAGACTCTTGCCCAAGTATGACAAATGCAGATGTTGAGTTTCTGGCTTTTGCTATTTCTGAGATAATGACGGAAGAGCAGATTGAGATGATTTCTGAAAATACTGGTGCTGCGGGTGGATGGCGTAATGCCAGTGGAGGCAGTGGAGGCAGTGGAGGCAGTCAAGGGGGTGGTGCCAGATTCAAGCAGAAGGGAGGTGCATTAGGAGCTGCCATTGCTAATTTCTTTCGCTCCTTATGTGGAAGAGCAAGCGCTTATAGGAACACAGCAAACCAAGTAAGTGCCGCAAATGTTGATGCTGTTGCTCGTGCTATTGATAATACTTCTCATGGAGATATCACACGCAATCTTATCGTTGGAATGAGCTCAGCAGGTGCTCTTGGAACAATGCTCACAGGCCAGAATGGAATGGCGACTTTGGCGCTAACTGCACTAAATATTGTTCGTTCTATTCTTCCTACCCCTGGAGAAGTTCTTGCTAATGCATATTCTGGCATTGTTGCCTGGGGGCCCGTTGGAGCGGCTCTAGTTCCTGTTTTAGGAAATCTGGCAATCATTTATGCTTGCTTTATCGCAATAAAGGAGACAAATGCCTTCGTTCTGTCTGGTAGCAGAGAGGGTCTGGTATTCTTAACTAACGCTGACTACAAGGGATTCTTGGTTCAGCTTTCGAAGAGGATTTTTGATGTATTAATGAGAAGCGCAACAGGGTCTATTCAAGCTAGAATGAATCGTAATGCTGGAGTAAGAAGAACTGTTGCAGCAGCTGCAGCTGCAGCTCCTGTGAGGGCAATCGAGGCAGCAGTTGATGCTGCTTTAGCTCAGCCTGGTCTAGCTCCTGTATTTCAAGCAGCGACTGCAACTGCATCTGGAACAGGTCTTTCCGCAGCAGGTGGAGGTGCAGCAGGTCCTTTACCTACAATCACTGAAGAGCAGGCTGAGGAAGCAGCAGATGCGGCAACTGTAGCTGGCGAAGAGGCAGAGAGGCAGTCACAGGCTGCAGGAGAGGGTCCTCAAGGTGGTGCAGCTGCTGCGGCTGAGGAAGAAAACTCTCAAGCGGCAGGGTTTGAAGGTATGAACTTACCACAGGGTAATCAGGCAGAAAGAAATGCTTTCAATTTCAATACTAGGACAACTTCCACACGTATGGGAGTTCCTGTGAATAGAAGTGGTGGTGTTGCTGGTCCTGCTTCTGGCGCTCTTGGAGCCACGCCCGCAGCATTGGCAATGGCTGCTGCTCCTGCTCCTGTAGCTGCTCCTTCAGGTCGTGGCACAAAGCGCACACTAACGGCAGCTGCTGCTGCTGCTCCTGGTGGAGGCGGTCGTGGGGCCGCCTCTAAGCGTGGAAAGGGCGGCAAGTCCAGAAAGCAGCACGGTGGCAGGAGAAATCAAAAGAAAACAAGAAAGAACCGCAAGTAGAAATAGAATGACGGCAGTAGAGAAAGGTAAGGCATTTGGCTCAGCAAGTACTCTTGTTGCTCAAATGGGCATTCTTCTCGGTATGGTCGTAAGTAATCAGTCACAACCGGCGCTCATCGTTGCTTCCGCAGCATCCGCAATCAGTGGCTCTTTTGGCGACGCATTTTCCATGTATATTAGTGAAACAACTGCAAAAACCCAGGAACCCTTAGTGCCCGCCGTATCTGTTCTCATAACAAAACTTGTTATAGGAGCAGTCTATGTCGGCCTCTTCTTCTCTGTGTCAAATAGGCCAATCCTAATCCCATTAGCGACCCTTTTAACACTAGTTCTCCTATATTACCTAAGTATTATGGCATACCCTGCCGATAACTCTAAAATCAATACGACTTTCTTACAATACACGGCGCTAACTACTTGCGTTGTATTCGTTACTTCCGCCTTTGGATATATGATTAGACATTCCTAAGAACTTTAGTTCTTAGGAAAATGTCGATTGCTCCAACGGGCTTCTGTCTGTTGGTCTAAGAAATCTTTCTAAGTTTCCTCGTTTTACGACACGTCTTTGCTCTCTTTTTCTTCCCACACCCACTCCGATGATTCACCAACTTTTTACACAGACTTTGGAATTCGTCCTTATTGACTAATTCCAGCTTCTGCTCCATACAACATCTGATACGCCATAATTCCCGTATGAGTGTTACACGTTTTTCTAAAGCTTTGTCTTGAAAGGAGCATGATAACCAAGAATCTCGCCATTCGTTCGGTAAAACAGGTCCAACACTCTTCCAGAAATCCACATATTTATTAAACCGCTCATCAGCACTCATCGTATTCCAACGATTTTTCTCTTTTTCACATAAATTATCTTTTGCAGGACATCCTTCCATAGGTAATGATTTAGAAAAACGGGAATAAGGATGATTCTCAGCAATGCTAAATAAGAAATCCCATCCTTCAAATTCTACTCGCATACACCCTTGTGAAACACGTTCTTCATATATTTTATTGACTGTGTTAAATGATGGATTCGGCTCATTAAGGAGGCCTTGATTACGCAACTTATCATTCACCTTATTGTGAATTCGCCAGAGCCATTTTGTCAAGGTCGCCTTAGACTTTAGATCAATGGGGTCAGCTTCCATATATTCCGTTAAGGAAGCACGGCAGAATTTACACGGCAGGACAAAAGGGATGAGCTCAAAAAATTTGCCCACGGCCTTTGACCTTGATGGATCATAAGTAAATGTTATGAGATGTAAGAGTTTCCATCCTGATGGACCCCAGAACTTCGTGTCCATTTACTCTTAGACGATATAATTTCCATTTTTCACAAAAAGATGGAAATTATGATAGGATTGTATTGTACTAGTACAACGGCCGTCACTCCTTTGGTCGTTACACTCAACGGCCGTCACTCCTTTGGTCGTTATCGTCCGTTTCATTATACTCAACGGCCGTAAGGAGTCATGTTTAGAGGAGATAAGAACGGGCGAACTGTGTCATTATACTGGGGGTCAGCCTTACACTTTACAGTGGTAGTGGGGCAAACTGTTCTAGGGCAAGGGGCGGGAGCAGGGCACGCCACCTGAGGGGGGCACGTCACTGTAGGGCAGCGAGGACGAGGGCAGGGAGGGCACTCACCAGCATCCTTCTTACATGCCGAGTTATCAATGATTACAGGCTGCTGCTTAGGAATACTGGACTTTAGAACATATTTGCTCAAGTCGGGAACAGGCGGGCACTCCGTCTTTAGCATGTAATTTGTCATGTCAGGGGCAGCAGGACAAGGAGGAATGCTTGACTTTAGCACATACTTACTTAAATCAGGTGCTTGACAAGGAGGGCAGATTAGACGCGCCATACCCTTTGCGGTACAACCGCATTTAGATGCCTTCTTTTTACATGATGAACAATAAGGAATACCACTCATTCCCTCAGTCGTAAACCCCTCTAAAGATGAGCCGCCCAAGTATTTGCCAAGGCCAAAGCCAACCCCCAGGATTAGCACGGCTAACGCAAGAAGTATTCTGGGAGTTAATTTAAACGGAATAACTGAGGACATTCCTCTTCTACTTATACATAACTATTAGCGCAAGAGCAGCTCTAGCTACGCTCTCTAGCTTCGCCAACCTCTCCAAGAAACCGGAGGACATCCCATTTGTTCTGGTATAGCAGGGTCAGCATTCGTCGCCAATCGAGAGCATATCATTTTGGCATGTCCCCTCCAACTGTAGCCAGCACTCACATGCGCACCCTTTTCCAAACATCCGTAATCAGAAGGATTCATTCCAGCCCTTTGTATAGAATCAGTAATCGCCTCAGCACGTCCCTTCCAATCAAACGAACCTGGCTTACCTCCTGAGACAGATGGAGGGCGCACTCCTTGGGGAGATTCAGAATTCTCAAAGCCATCTAACTCGCGCACAGTTGTATCAAACTCTCCTCTAGCACCTTCGGTCCCAGGATGTAGCTTTGAGCTGGCATAAGCCTTTGCGTATGATGCTAGAGCCCTCTGTTTCTTCACATCATTGTCACTTGTGTAAGAGACTGTCACGTTATAAGATAAGCCTTTGAGCATATCCTTCGTGTACCTTTCAAAGAGTGCCGCTGCCACATCAGCACCTGATGCATCACCCACATCATATGCATTAAAGAGATTACTGAGTGAGCCGTATCCAGATGATGATAAGAGTCCGCCAATCCCTGCCGATGAATCACCAAGAGCAGGGAGGAAGTTATTGTAATCCTTTTTCTTAATAGGGATATCCTTCTCAGTCATTGAGCCATTTCCAATCTTGGTGAGTAAATCGGAGACTGTCTGATTAATCTTTGTAAAGATACTTACTCTTGCGTTAATGACAGGGTCGGTTGTTCCACTCGCTTGTAGGCGTAGAATCTCGGCGCCAATGGCTGTGCTGAGAAGTTTGAGCTGTGTCAGAGTAATGGGCTCGGTGTCTTCGGAGTATCCAGAGCCATTCGGGTCGGCAAACCCCTCTACTTTTATCTCTCCAAGGGCTGACGGAGGCTGTAAGCCGACCGTCTCAGCGCCCACCTGTGAATATCTCTCTGTTGTAGGAGGAACTAGCTCAACATTCGCCAGATTTCTGTAGGTGCGCTGAATATAGCGTAGATTCGCCCCAATATCACTTAGCTCCTGAATACTAATTTGTGCGGGGATTCCTTGATTGTTATGCAAGACTGTTAGTTCATCCTTGACCCGCTGATAATCGCCTAAGAATCGTGTTAAAGGGAGTTTGATGGTGGGGTCAGACATATCCTTCATATGAGGATACTCATTCTTGTAGAAGCCATCCATATCACCCTTTAACACAGATAACATGGCTGACGAACTCTTTTCCATGGCGGGGTCTGTCTGCGGAAGGGAATTTACTGATGCTAGACCATTTATAGGTACTGAGGGTAAATCTGCCACACCCGTAACCGTTTGTTTGTTTGTGAGCGACATAGGAGAAGGCATTTCCTTGATTACATTATTCACAACAAAACCATCTGTCCTTGTAGCCAAAGGCCCTTTGGCCAAAGGCCATAACGTACATGTATTGACAACTATGGCAAATGTCAAGAAAACAAATGCCATAACAATTAAGAGACCATATCCCTTCATCTAACTTATGCGTTCCTTTATGCTGCCATAATCAGTGCCTACGGAATAGAGCAACCATAACAAGGAACAGAATCCTTGCGTATATAATCGTCGGGGTTCTTTCCAGGAATATACTTCATAAAATCCGCTCCCTGCTTTGAGGAAAAGCTATCAATACAAGAATCATCTAAGGTGGTATCACCCCCGTATAAATCACTGTATTTTCCATATAATAGCTCATTCCTAACAGCATTCTTTACATCAGACATCATGTCAGCACGCATATTGCGATAATATTTGTCTTTTGAATCATAGTCATAATCATCTTCTTCCTCCTCCTCTTTCTTAGAAGCACCAGAGCCTAGTAAGGCGAGTAAATCTGAGAAACTTAGTGTGATATTACCAGATGCATCAGCCCCAGAGGCATCGGCGAAATTTTCATTCATAAATACTTGTCCTAGGAATAGGACGACCAGAAGGCCTATAAATGCCATAGTAGTGTGGTCCATCTGTTCTTAGACTAAAAATGAAATGGCGACAACCCTTTTTACACAAGTCCAACAAATGCTAGCTAGACATACTGCCGATACAGCAATTGAAGTGGGTGTTGATGAGGCAGGGAGAGGTCCTCTTTGGGGCCCCTTGTATGCCGGCGCAGTAATATGGACTCATGAGATGAGTCAGGAGCAAGAAGCTCTGTCAAAGCTCATCAAGGATTCTAAGAAACTCTCGGAAAAGCGCCGGAATTATATCGCTGAACATATCAAGAATCTCGCCCTAGACTGGTCTACTGGTATCGTGACTGCTGCAGAAATTGACGAGATAGGAATGACTAAGGCGAATCAACTGGCGTTCACAAGAGCGTTGGATGGACTTTCTGTCATACCAGAGCGCATCATTATTGATGGGTGTCTATCGATAATTACGCATCCCTGGTCATTTGTAGAGCAAGTTGTTGAGCCGGAAGCAGATGGAAAGTATCTTGCTGTTGCTGCTGCTTCAATTATAGCAAAGGTAGAGCATGATGATTGGATTAAGGAATTCTGTGAGCTCAATGAGAATATTGCTGAGAGATATGATTTATTGAACTGTAAGGGGTATGGTACAAAGAAACATCGAGACGGAGTCTTGGAATTTGGTCCGCACGAATTTCATCGTAGACTATTCTTGCGAAAGTTGCTTAGTTAAGAGAAGTCTTAGAGTGTATAACAATCTAAGAATATTCTTATTTATATAGTACTATTCGTAAGATTTACCGAAGGTTACCGAAGGTTGCCGAAGGTTACTTCCTACAGAAGTTTACCGAAGGTTGCTTCCTAGGGAAGTTTACTTACGGCCTTTGCCGTAAGATTTACTTACGGTTGTTCTTGCGGGTGTTCTTGCGGTTCTTGCGGCTCGCCTTGCGGTTCTTGCGGTTCTTGCGCATGGTGTTCTTACGCATATTCGCCATCTTATATTAGTTATTACGATTTTTTATTAGTTCTAAAAGAACAGCAATATCTTCGGCCTGCTGCTCTAGGCCCACAGACCCATGGACAAAATGACCCTGGCCTCCTTCAATTGCTAGTAGTTGATGTGCTTCGTTTTTTTGAGAAGACTTACATCTTACAATCCACTTCGCCGATTCATAAGCAAAGACCTGGGAATCATTCAATCCCGTTCGGACGATTTGACAAATTTGTAGACCTTCCTTCGGTAAGGTCTCCATGGGAGACCATTTAAGCATTCCCGCAAAATCAGAAAGACGCATCGCCGGAAGTCCAAACTCGTCCGTTTCCAAGAATGTCAATGGTAGAGAATGATTCGTTGTGGTGCGTAAAACATCTAAATACGGAACCTCCATATATGCCCCACCAAACAACTCCCCGTTAGGATATCTTGAGCAGAGACCACCTACCCAGAGACCTCCCGCTGAACGTCCATACAAAACA
>Ga0209354_10001380_pt1 | contig 10782 bp, 20 predicted proteins | sample LauGreSpBDMM15DD_2_FD_187562 | JGI IMG/M metagenome (GOLD analysis project Ga0209354, IMG submission 187562) | Freshwater lake microbial communities from Lake Michigan, USA - Sp13.BD.MM15.DD (SPAdes) (version 2) | ecosystem: Environmental > Aquatic > Freshwater > Lake | place: Lake Michigan...
CATTCAAAGATAAAGATTCTTTTTTGATATCAAACAATTCAATCAACTGTTGTCTAAGGTCTTCAGGTGTAACATCGATTTTAAACGCCATTGTATCTTTTCGGTTAAGGTCACATCCAAATAACTTTCCGAAGTGGTCACACGCATCCTTAATAGCCAGTGTCTTAGCAATCGGATAAGCCATGCTTAATGCACCGTTGTTTATATTTTGCAAGTCAGCAGGAGAAGTCCCTTTCGCAGTTTGTAACTGTACCGCACCTATTCCATCGTGATACATCATAGTGGCTTCAGTGGGATGAAAGTAATGGACACGAACTGTAACCCAAACTCCATTAAAAGAAGTCCCTTGATTAGTAATCTCGATTGAGTATTTTTTGAATATCTTTCTAAGCATAAACTCCACCTTGTCGATTGGGATATATTTGTGACCTTTAACAAAGGGGTGTTCTTTAACCCATTCTTTCTTTGGTTCTTGATTTAACAGTAAATTAAGTTGGTCGTTCTTGTAGCTTACAAGTGCATTTTCTTCATGCAGTTCTTGAATTGTAGGTAGTGTGTTGTTGCTCATAATAGTTCTATTTGTTGTTTAACTTGTTTCCACCATTCTGTCAATGGAGTAGGGAATAATCCACCCTCATTAATTCTTTCATTTTCTTTCAATATTTCATCTACGCAAATCAATGCGCATTGTTTGTCATAAGGGTAACTATTGTAATTGCCATCTAAAGACGAATATTTTTCTACTAATTGTTCTGCGGTTTCTTTTGGTGTTAAATTTTTCATAAACTTAAAGGTTTAAATATTGTTTAGTTTCGTTAAGTCTAAGGTTAAAAACTTGCTCAGTAATTTCAAGTGAACTTTCTAATAAGTTGTTCTGCACCGAGCCGATTGAAATCAAAGGTGATTTTTCGTAAGGTAAAACGCAAAGGCATCTTCCTTCAGGTAGTAATTTAAATACGCCCTCACTTTGGTTAGCCCAGTACTGAGGCACGTCTAATTCCGTTTCGATTGTTTTGTTGATTGTTATTTTCATTATAAGTAAATTTCGTGATTTTGGTATACATCGTTCATTGCATCGTGTGAAAGTAATTCAAGGCACATTTCAAACTCAATGTAGTCTCTTGTTTCTTCAGACCATAATGCTCGGCTAACTGAATCAAGTTTGCGTATGCCCTCAAATTGAACTCCTTTGAACTCAAAGTCAAAGTGAAAGTCCCCATACATATCGCAAAATAATTTTTTGATATAAATATCTTCGTTTGAGAAAGTATAACACTCTTCAATTTTTTCAAACTCTTCAGTAGTAAAGTATGTATTTATTTGGCCGTTAAAATGCCAGTTGTTTTTAGGTGTGTACATTATACTAAATTGATTAAGATGTTCCAAACGAAAGTGAATAATAAGGCAAGGGTAAAAATGCCGAAAGCGATGTTTTTTAATTTGTTTTTCATAGGGCAAAGATACACTTTATTTGATATTTTAAACATTAAAAGTGTAAATAGTCTAAAGATATTTGTAACTTCGTGAAAATTAGCCGATTATTTTTTAGAATGAATCATCTTGGCCGATAAAACACACACATAAAACCGCCCCGATAAGGTAAATTAATAGGTAAATCATAGGTAATCAGGGTTACGTTCGCAAAGTATTTTGCAGTTGCATTTAAATTCAGTAGACTCAAAGCAGGTATGTTTCTCATTTTGACTATGCAAACCCTCGTTTACTATCATATGAAGTAAAATAGAATAGTTGGCGAGATCCAAAATAGAATCCGATATACTTTCGTTGTTTACTTTCTCAGAATGGAATAAGTTGCCCAACCTGGATACTTTAACCGCAATTAAATCTAAGGCGATTTGTTTTGCATCAGTCCCCGATATTGCACCGCTTAGTTTAAAGTTGCTTAGACGGTCTGCATTAGCGTAGTCATCGCCTTTTTTAAATAGAGTATGCTCCATTAGTTTGACTAACTCTTTAAAGTGTTGTTGTTGTTCTTGTATATTCATTCTCTTTCTTGTTTAACCAACGCTTTTAAAACCCAAAGTAAAATAACAAAAGCAATAACTCCAAATACAAAACCAAGTTTGTCATACCACTTTGCAGAATTAGTGATTACTTTAGTTGTGTACTGTCTTATTAAGATGGTATCGTTTTGAGCAATAAATTGCTTCACCTGGCGTTCTTTCCACTTAACAACCGTTACTACTTTAATCCCGTTTTTAACGGTGTGAATTGTGTCCACTAAGGTAGTTGTATCAAAAAAGTAAATCGAATCGTGTGTGAAGCCTCGTATTGTATCGTACTTGGTTATTGTGGAGTCTGACAAGTATCCCCATGCTCGAAGTTTACTTATTTTGCGTTCTGCCCTATAACTTTGGCAACTTGTTAGGATTAGTAGTACAATTAATGCGTATTTCATATTAGTCGATTTTAATTACTGATTGGTTATAACTTGTTTTACCCGATTGAACATTATAGTTTAAAACTTGAGGCATTTTATCTGTACTATCTTTAGGATACATTATCCAAATGCTATTCGCCCCTTTTGTGGGCACAATGCTAATCAGTTTATAAACCTTACCGTGAATTTCTATAAAATCTTGTGGTTGCGAAATAATAGTTCCTCTTTCTTGGCACGATGCCAGTAAGCAGATTAGTGCTAAGATTAATTTATTTTTCATAGGTTTCTTTGTAGTATTGTTCTGCTGTTGTGCCATTTGTGCAATTATTGTGCAATTGAATCATCTGCTCTTTCTCCATTGCTTTGGCTTGTTCAAATAGGTCAAAATAATCAACTGCATATTCTCCCAAAGAAATTTCTTTCCGTTCTTTTTGTATTTTAAGTTTCCAAGTTTCTTTATGAAACCATTCGACTGCGGTTTGTTTTTTATTGCTCATTTTAATAAGTTTTTAATTGTAAGTGGTAGCAAACCCTCAGACATCAAAGGTTTGATTGTTGATTTAGAAAGATTCGCAAATGATACAAATTCAGTTTGCCCGAAGTGGATTGTGTATCGCCATTGGTACTCTACAATTTTAACCATTGCGTACTTTCTCTTTAGTTCGGTTTCTAAAAAGTGGATGTATTCTTGTTCGTTCATTTTACAATAAATTTTACACCATCAATTTCCACCGATTTGACCGTCTTTTTCTTGACTTGGTCGTATGCCCATTGTGTAGTCTTGCCGTTTAATAGGGCATAGTTTCTCACTGTTATTAAGTTCTTAATCATATTTGCAATATTACAAGTTTAAACTGACAATGCAAAATTTATTTTTCTAAAAGTCTTTTTTTCTGCAAGTCAAGAACTTTCTCTAAAGTGGTTAAAATAGCATCTTTGTTTTTAATTCGGTAGAGTTGGTTGCTTATCTTGTAACCTAAACCCTCGAACAATTCTTTATAAGTCAAATTAAGTTCAGAGAGTAACGGCAAAGAATCTTCTTTAATCCTTTTGCGAGGCTTTCTCATGTTCAAACACTTTTGCTCATGGCTTACCTCCACTGGATAAATTATAATCGGTATTCCTTGCCTTTTAATGGCTTCTCTATCTGCGATGAATAGTAAGTGATTGTTTCTTATTACTACATGGCTACCGATAACCGATTTAAGATGTTTGATTATTTGGCCTTCTTTTAAAAACCCAAGTTCGATTAGGTATTTACGAACTTTAGTCCATTGAGTTCTATTCTTGATGTGAATTGCGAAGTTACTCATAACAAGCGTTCTCTCTAATATACAACCATTGTTGACGTGTTAAATTCGCAGTCCATGTGGCGTTTACTTTTTTTGATCCCGTGCCGAATGGGTAACCCTCATTGTAATAATCCCCTTTAATTGTAAATCTGAATTGTTCAGGAATATTTGCTGAGGTGTCTAAAATGCTTCCGTAAAAATAAGTGTTAAAAACATTCAAAATAGCAAATTGTTTAACGCCTGAAGTTTGACAAATCAAAGGTTTTTTAATTATGACATAAGTAGCGTATAATCCTATACTTTGCATCAATGTTGTATCTCTAATTATCGGAGTTGCGATGGTTGGCTTTTTACAAACTGCCAGGTTATATTCAAAAAGTTTATAATCCTTTACATAAAAAACCCAATCCCCATTATAAGATGCTGAATAAGGTACAAAGGTAATTGCACCGGTAGAAGTGAATGTAACTTTCCCGACCCCTGCAATAGTTCTAATTGTGGAAGCTGATGCGGTTGCGTACTGTTTCCCATTAATAAAATAAACTGAGATAGGCTTGGATAAGTTAAGACTTACTTTCGTGATGCCGTTAGTAAATAAAGTGTCTTTTTTTGTTTGCGATGTTAGAACGAATGGGGCTAACAAAACGAGTAATAATAATTTTTTCATTTTACAAATATAAGTATTTAAAACAAAAAAGCCTCCCTTTCGAGAAGCTTCTTTGAACTTATGAAAAACAACAACTATTATTCAAGGCAAAGATACAAGTATGTATCCTTTTATTTGCGACATCTTTCTAATTCTTTTGCACACCTCGTAACCCTCTCGGCTTCCCGTATCGTTTGTATTACCCTCAATGGTGTGAATGTTTAACCCGTCTATTTTTTCAACAAATCCCGTATGGCCTAAACCCTTTCCAAAATCCATTATAAATATTGAACCGACTACGGGTTTTAAAGACTTCTTTTCTTTTGGCGTTTTATTCCATTGAGCCAAAACTCCGCCCGTTTTAAAAAGGTTCACCCCTGCCTCTTTGCAACACCAATATACAAACGCCATGCACCATGATGCAGGGAAATTGATTCCTACGCTATTAAGGTACTTCTTAACGTCTGTGCCCCAATTACTGCCCTTTGGGACTTCTTGGACTCCTATTTGCCCTAATGCTATTTCTAAATGCTTCATACGGTTTCTTTTTCTTTTTTGTAAAACGAATCAATGTATAATTGTAAAATACCTAATGCCGTCATCCAACACTGGAGTGCGAACTCCACGTCTTTAATTCCTGCCTTGCTAAAGAACATCGGTAAAAAGGTTGCACCTCCTAAATAAATCATAGCCTTTCTTAGTAAAGATAGGTAACGTGGTGTATTAGTTTTTCTTGTCATTTTTTTTCTTAAATAATTGTATTAATAATTGACCTATGTTTATCTCCTTTAAAATATGAACGAACAAACCTGCACCAACCGAAAACAAAAACGTGATTAGTTTATCGGTCATGTCGATGTTATGGCCTAAGAATAGAAATAAAATTGTACCACAAATTTCCCCTATGTGGTTTTTAATGTTGTGCGCCATAAATATTGCTTGGTATATCATATCATTGAAAGCCCTAAAGAAACACCGACTGCGATAAATTCTTCATATCGTTCCTTCCAAATTTTCGCACACCAAAAAAATATAAATTCTAATTTCATTCTATTGCTTTTATTGAGTGGTCTTTTTCGAATAAGTTTAATATCCAGTTTAAATATTTCCCGATTAAGGAAAGTTTGTTTAATTTCAAATTCTTGCCTAAAACACTCGATATCGTTTCATCGGGATTGCCGAACTTATGACCTCCTTTTTTAATTAAAATATCGTTGAACAATTTAGCAAGATAGGTGTTTGCTTGTTGGTCATCCGCAATCGCACATTTAAAAAGGTATCCGTCTAATTCTTTGTACCCGTTTTTAAACAAAGTCAAAAAACAAGAGTAAAAAAACCCTAAAGGATAAAAAATACCCTTAAGGATTAAAGCCGTTAGAAACAAGATTAAACCCCTCATAGTACGATTATGTTGTTATTAGTTACTTGTAACGCCACATAGTCCCATAATGGCATCAAAGAGCGTTTTAAAGCTTCGTAATTACCGCTATCTAATTCAGCCCTAAATTCCAACCATTGAAAGTAAGCAAGATTAACAACCTTTATACTTTGATAAGTGTCTAAAGGAATAATAAACCCACTTAAAACGAACTTATCTTCAGGGAACGCCCATTGATATATCTCAGGAATCTCAACTGCATAAGGCAATAAACTTGGTGCGGTATAATCTACTTGAAAAACTTTAGAATCTAAGTCAATAGTTTCATAAGTTAAAGACTCAAATATTTCTGCAAACTCATTCAAAGCATTTTCGCTTGTAGCAAATTTGCCGATGTGTTCGCCTGACTTAATCGGTGCAGCATAAAAAGTATTCACACCCTTTTGCGTTCCGTTGTATTCGTTTGTTGTTATAACTATTAGATTCATTATATTTGTCTACCTAATGCGGTTTGTAAGGCTTGAACAATGTTGTAATGTGTTATTTCTTGGGCATCCGTTAGTGCATTACCTACCCTAAAATATGAATAATTCATAACTTTAAAATTAGCAAACGTAAGCGTTGCACTCATAGATGCCCCAATAGTAAACTCATCGCTAACCTTTATATAGTTTGCAGTTGTAGTATATGGTGAAAAACTTGTATTCACGCCATTTTGCCTCATTCTCATAGTTGTACTACTCTCCCTACTTTGGGAGTGCATCCCAGTTATAGGGGAAAGGGGGAATGGGGAAATTTGGAACCCCTCATTATAATTTCTATACCTACTTGTCCCTGCATCTTCGAAAATCCCGAAAGATTGAATTGATGTTACGGATGAACCTGCGTTAAAAATAAAGCCCCCAAAATTATTATTTCTTATATAAATACTCACTTGTTTATCAAAATCATTTAAATGTCTTGCATAAGCATTTGTTCTTACGGCTTGACTTGTTCCATTTAAAGAAACCCCGTTTGAATTATGGGTTGGACTTCCTATAAACTCTGACCTCATACTTGAATTGTTATCAAATGGGTATCTTGCATTCCATGAATGGTCAGCTGAATTGCCTCCAATACATAAATCAATTTTTTGCGAACCTTGAAATAATCCTGCACTAACCATGTCGGTAAAATAAGTGTATACTGCAGTTAATTGTGACCCCGTTGGAGGATTTGTTAATCGGCTTAAATAAAGGTCTGCATAGTTTTCAGGTGTTAATGTACGCAAATCCCATGTCGCATTAGAACTTACCGTATTAGTACCAAAATCATTACCAAATCTATCTATTAATCCTATATTATAAGAGGAACTTGGGACTATCCATTCACTCCCTACTTTAGAACCTACTTGAGTCCCCGTTCCGTCCTTTACAAGAATGTTAGGGTCTACTGCTACGGGATTAGTAAGAAAAGAAGCTGAATTAATCGTTATAACTGTATCGGGTGCGACAATATTACTACTTGCCCCACTTGCTATTGAAGTTGTTGATATTGTAGTGCCTAAAGTATTCTTTAAAACTGCCGTTGCATTAGGGCATGAGGATGAAACAACCCAATTACCACTAACTAATGAGCCTATTGGATTCCCACTTCCATCCACTACTGCAATATCCTCAGTGTTCCCACTCGCTGCACTTCCGTAACTTACCCCGTTTATAGTTATTATCGCAACTGGACATGAACTTGCAGGAGGTTGAGGCGTTCCCGTTGTAGGAACTGCACACTCATTGTAGTCAAAATCAGCCGTTACGCTAACTGTTATTAAATGCCCTGCTATCCTATCTTTAAAATCATGTATAAAAGGAGTTAAAGTATTGCTCTTGTCTAAGTCAACATCTCGGTTAAGGTTTAAAGTAGCTAAAAGGTCTAATCCTATTTGGAAAGTATCGCTTTCTACTTCGACTTTATTTGCATCGCCATCCTCAAGCCTATCTCCGATTAAAATATTAAAGTTATAAGTTATCTCATTCCCGCTTATGTTAGACGGTTGTGGAGAAACCCAAAATAAAGGGTATGTTGTAGCCTGAGAAGAACTAATCTCCCAAAGATCTCCATAGCCATAGTCCTTAATTTGCAAATGGTTGTCTGCAAAATCCTTAAAATACTTATAAAGAATGTTTTTAGTAATCATTTTTTCTTTTCAATATACACCATTAACTTTTGTAAGTTCTTTTTAGTGATTTTTTTGTTAGCAATCTTTACAGTAGGGGTAGTATTTTCGTTCATTGTTTTTTCTTCTTGACCTGCCTAAATAAATTCCTGTGTTATATCCTAATTCTCTCGATTGAATGTCTTGAGCGTTATTATTGCCACTCATCCACAAAGGATAAGAGGTGTTAAATTCGCTTAGATAACCTGACAACCTTTTGCCGTAAAACTCAGCCATACGCCCCCACTTTTGTTCAATCAATTCCAATTCTCTTTGGCTTACGGGTTGTTGATTGTCGCTATTTTGAGTTACGACACCCTTATTACTAAATCGGTAGTTAAAGATAATTGCCCCGTCAGCGATTGTAGCGTTGATAATAAAATCCCGAATATAATCGTCTAACAAAGTTTGGTTTAAACCCGTTAGAGTACTTGCGTTGATTTGGTCTGCAATTTCATTGTAAAGGTCAGAACCTAAAATTTGCTGAAGTTGTAGGTCTTGCACCATTATAATAGTCTGAGCGATTAACTTGTCGTCGACGTTATTCTCAATTACACCATATTTTTTAATGGTGGCGGTGCTTACGAAAAGTGGTTTTAAACTCATGATTATTTTTTCTTTCTAACTAACACTGACTCCCAAAAATGGCGACAACTTGGTATATGAGTAACTGTACCCTTGATAGTTTGCCACCCGCCTTTATATTTAAAAACATCTTCATTATATCCTTTTGTATTTGCTTCATTTTGCATTGCATCAATCTGCGCTCTTGAATATAATTGTTTTGCATTTATAAGTTTAACGCAGAACTCTCTACTTGTATAATTACCATTCTTATCCGTTAATAGTTCAGGGCTTAAATTAGTTGTGTATCTCCATTTAGTTTCCAATCCCACTTCTTGACTTGGTGGTTCTTGTATCTCTTCGGGAGTTATACTTATTTCGCCTTTAACCTCAGTGTACTTTACTTGTAAGATATTAGCCTTATTTAATCGTTCTAAACTTTTGTAAAGTTCGCTTTCGCTAATCTTTAATTTTTTAGCAAGGTCGCTAATCTTATAACTCTTCCCTTTTTTTATTTCGTCTAATAACTTTTGATCGTCTTCCTTTGCGAACTTGTCTGAGTCCGAATAAACAAAACAAGATTTCACTATTTCGTAATTGTCAGCACTCTCGCCAATTTTTAAAAACTCATTAAGGATAAAATCTTCTTGAGTTTCAAATGCGCTTGTTTTTAAAACATCCCCTCCGACAATCGCAGGTAAATTTATAAAACTTCTAATCTCGTTAGGTGTTAATATTTCAAGAATCTTAGGAGCGATTATAGGATTAGAATTTATGATAGTTAAGATGTCATCCTTCTTTACAAGGTTTGGTTTTTCAATTCCTAATCTTTCATATACCATGTCAGCAAATGAATCTGCATCAATAGTTCTACTGATAATATCTGATGTCAACTCTATTCCGATAGGGTCTAAGGTTGTTAATTCAACTGGGTTACCTATGAATCCATAAAGACTAAGAATGTAGTTCATGTCCTCCTCCTCTTCTTGTTGTTTAGGCTTTACATAGGTATTAGAAAAATGTTCCCAAGACAAATCAAATTCAGAACGACCGCCACCTAATTCGCCAGGTGTCTTTATCCCGAAAAGTAAACCGTTAGAAACTCTATGAGAGTAAAGTATCTTATTTATTGTGTCCTTGCTTAGTTGTTCGTATTGTTTATCTAAATCATTAGAACGCAAAGGACTAATTTCGGGAGGTGTTGTGTTTGGATTCTGAAAGTTTAAAAGAATCTCACCTGCATTATCCGTTCCCGAAGCTTTACTTTTAAATGCGTGTTCAATCTCTACTTGTTCTTCATCATTAATAGCCGTTCCGTTAAAGAACGTAACCATAGTACCTGCTGAGAAGCCAGTCTTAACATTGTTTAACTGAAAGAAATTGCACTCAATATCGGTTTCAATCGGTGTAGCACCACTATTATACTCAGGCAAAGGGTAAATATCACTTGCAGGGTTATCGTCTATTAGATAAAGGATTTGTTTTCCTTGTCTTTTCAAGGGATCAAATGCAGGAAGTGTAACGGTGTCTTCAGGAAGTTTCCCGTTTGACCTTTTCCATTTAGCGTTAGTACTTTGTTCTCTTGTCCATTCTTTACTAATGTAAAACTCTGACTTATCGACATTGGTTCTAATTGTGTTAAATGGTTGAAGCTTTACTGATTTGATTGCACCAAAAACATCCCATTCAATTAAATAAGCACATCCACCATACAAAGTTCTTTCAAAGATTTTCTTTCTCGCAAGTTCATCAGCCGTTTGAGAATTGTTGATTGAGTTTAAAGTTTTTTCTAAAGCCACCTTATCACCGTTCCAATCGGCTTTAATTTTAAAACCTTTACCATAGATATAAGTTGCCTTACCTTTTATGATTGCACCATGTATACCAGAATTATTATATAAATAACTTAGGTAATCTGAATAGTCATTATTTTTACCATAAGGCACATACAACATATTAGGTTGTTTGCGAAATATGGGAGTTTCATTCGCATAAAGTGGAAACTTACTGAATGAATAATTTTTAGTTTGGCTCATATGCTTTGCGTGTTAAAGTAGATTCTTGTTCTACTCTTGAGGTTATAATCTTATCGTAGGTCATTAGTCCGTTTTCAACCACCGTTAAACCCGTAGGCACTAAATTTGTTGAACTTACTTGCTCGTAAACATTGTAGGTGTATTCATCGCCTAAAGGTATGTTTATTTCGCCTACTAACGGACTCGGTGTTGTAGTCTTTACTATTATGTTAAACTTATTATACCTTTCGGGATATAGGCTTAAATCGGCCGATATACAATAGTACTTTATTTG
>Ga0209354_10001381_pt1 | contig 10776 bp, 10 predicted proteins | sample LauGreSpBDMM15DD_2_FD_187562 | JGI IMG/M metagenome (GOLD analysis project Ga0209354, IMG submission 187562) | Freshwater lake microbial communities from Lake Michigan, USA - Sp13.BD.MM15.DD (SPAdes) (version 2) | ecosystem: Environmental > Aquatic > Freshwater > Lake | place: Lake Michigan...
CCTTAAAGATAAGAATATGCCCCAGTGTGCAGATCAACCTTTCGTCAACTATCATTTCATTAAGGCAAATAAGTATGATATACAAGCAATTGATAAACACTGTCTAATTTACTGCATTGAGCCACCACCCCCTCCATCTGAACCTACTTCCGTGGTTGTATGTCATTTCGTTTGGCCAATTGGAAATGCCAAACATAAGATGGGTCGTATGAAACCTCACGTATCTCATATCTTGAAGCATTTCAGAGAGATTTCAGGAAAGCGAACATTCTTTGAAACTAATATAATTGGAACTACATTTGAGTGGGGAACAAATGCTAGAATTACATTTGAAGCCAATGGAAAGTTGGTCACACCTTGGGCTGTAGGAACATATAAGTGGCTAGGAGAGTTCTCTCTTATGGCCTCCTGGGGAGGATTTGACCATTTCCTACGATTTAATTTTGATTTCTCTGAATACCAATCGGTCCGCTTAGGAGACCTGGAATACATGAAGGGTAAGAAGATGTAAAGAGATATTTTTAATTCTAAATAATGAGAATTGTTATGTTAATCTGTGGAGAACCCAGAGGAATAGTGTTCAAGGAACAAATACAATTTTTTACAAGCCTATATAATTCGCTTGTCAAAGATGGCCATATTCTCGATACATATTGTATGTTCAAATTAAATCCTACAAATGACTATATACAGAGTGAAGAAGGATTGCAGAATTTCAATGTACTCCTAGATTTATTCAAGCCAAAGTATTTGGAATTCTTCTATGAATTTAAGGAGGACCAATGGTTACGCACAAAGTTCAAACAAATATATCCTCCATGTTATTTTAGTCAAATTAAAATGATAGATAATCTTATTAATCAATGTGGTTCTATTGATTATGATCTATTTTTAAGAATACGTCCTGATTGTATATTAAATCAACCATTAAATCTTAATTCAATAGATTCAGAAACAGTATACACTTCAATTAAATGTGATGCACCAGGGAATGACCAATTCTTCTATTTTTCTAAAGAAATGCTACAAAAATGGTGGATACCAATAATCAGACCATCATTAAATTATATATATGATCTTGATAGTTCTTCTAGTTTGTGTCCAGAATATTTTATTTTTAATCATTGTCAAAGGAAACAAATAATTGGATCTGGTCTAATAAGAGATTATAACAGCATTACATCATGGATAGATTATCCACGTAAGCCAATGATATTAGATAACTTTTGGTCAAATGAACAAAGTTATGCAAAACTTAAAATAAGAATGGACAAACGTATATTCTTAACTATACTCAAACATATGATAACAAAATATAATGGTATCATGCATACGGATATTCCGGTTTAAAAATAGAAGTATTAAAGAATAGAGATGAGTATTCCAAGGATATTCTTTCAAACATCCAAGTTGCCCCTGGAACCGTATATTGTTAAAATGACTAAGGCAATGCTTCCTCAAGACTGGATTTACAGACATTTTTTGGATGAAGATATTGTACATTTCCTTAATAGCCACCAATTAAAAGAATACCCAGGGGCTCTGGAAGTTTTCAGATCCTTGAAGCGAGGAGAACACAAGGCTGATTTCTTCCGTTACTACTTTCTTTTTGTAAAAGGAGGTGTATTCATGGACTCAGATGCAATGATTTATCGACCCATAAATGAAATAGTCAGGGATTATAAGTTTTTCTCAGTAAATTCAACAATGGTTCCTGGTACCATCTTTCAAGGAATTCTGGGATCTGAACCCAGAAATCCATTAATTGGAAAGGCCCTTGAATTCTTTTTCAAAGGGGATTTTTCGGTCCTCGATTCAGATTATCACTTCTTATGCAAGCAACTTTATCTTCTTTACCAGGAAATTCCAGAAAAGGAGGGTTACCATTTATTAGAAGAATCACCGGATCAAGAAGGTGATAAAATATTGGATGGCCAGAAAGTTTCTTTTCGCCATTTCTGGAGAAATAAAGAAGAAATTCCAAGGACCCCTGAAATTCAGAAATCCAGGAATTTAGTGTATTGCTGTGTCTTCTATAACAAGGATTACTTTCGGCTCCTGGATCTTCTTCTAAAAAGTCTAAGAATGTACTCATTTGAAGGCGATTTTGATTTTCTGGTAATAACCCAAAAAGAATTTGAGCCATTGGTAAAAGAAATTGGACGGACTTTGGATTTGGATTTGAAAACCTTTTGCCTAGATTTCAGTACAATTTTCCAGGCTGCTTGTGCAAGACTTTTCATCTTTGATTATCCTGAACTAGATGGATATGAGAAACTCTTGTATTTAGACACAGATATCTTGATCAAGGCATCCCTTGATCCCGTCTTCCAAATATTAGATGGATCTAAGGATATCCTTTATGGAATAGAATCTGGGACAATTGAGTCTTTGAATTTTGGGGGCCAATTCTTTAATTTTAACCAAATAGACAAAAGTTTGACCGGCATTAATTCTGGCACCCTCCTCTTTTTCAATTCACAAATAATAAAATCTCTTTTCCAGAGAATTAGGGTGCACCTGGAGTTCTTCACACAATCAGGTCAGCAACCTCCATATTGTATGGATCAACCCTTCATTAACTTTCATGCAATCAAGGATAATCTCTATGATAACAAGATCATGAATTCTTATGTCAGCCTGTTTGAAAACAATGACACCGTTGATAACTATACAACATCCTCCATCTGTCATTTCTCTTTTCCTATTGGTAACTTTGCTCACAAATATAACAGAATGTGTGATTTCTTTGATAAGACCCTTAATCGAAAGACTTCATCAGGAGATGATGTAGTTATGGATGTAATAGGAAAGAAATTCAGCTGGGGCCCTGGATATATTAAATTTATTATTAATTACGATGGTCGTTATAAACTGGAAACACCTTGGGGTCAGGGGTCATTTCGAATTATTGATAAATTTACTCTTTCTGCAACCTGGAATAATTATGTTCATGTCTTGAAATTTAATAAAGAATTTACTGAATTTATTTCTATTCGTTCATACCCTAAAGACTTTGAATTCTCCAGAGGTTTCCTAATCGAGACATACTTGAATATCTATGGAGATAGCCATGCTATGCTTTCTTTTAAAGACCTTAAATTAGACCACCGTAATCTATTTGAATTTGGAAGAACTATGTATCGACTTGGACGAGATAATCATATTATAAATTTTAAGATAGAACATAATCATATAGATCGTATATTTTGTTTAGCTTATGGGGAAGTGGATGTGCGTGCTCATATAGGAAAACAGGTGTATTATGGAAGACATCATGAAACTGTATGCAAAGAATTAGTTGAAGGCTATTTTAAAACAATTCAATCAAATATTAAAGAATATAGGGCAATTATCATTGTTGGTATTTCTCCCCCAACGGATCCAGTTGATCATAATAGAGCGGATCATACACACAAGCCAGTGATACCATTTGAAGGAACAAATCGTGACAGACTTATTTATACAGTTGAGATGAATAGGCTTTTATCATTATATTGTAAGAAATACGGATATATATATTTTAATCCTTATCAGTACTATGAAAGAGAAGATGGTTGCTTAAATTATGCACTTTCTGATAAATGCCTTCACATTGGAGATACTACGCATTTCCAAAAGGCGTTCAGTATTTTATATAAAACACTTTCTATTCCAATTATTCCAGTTGTATTACATACTTGTGATAAATATAAGCAATTCTGGAACCCATGGTTCTATTATTTCAAGAAACATGTAAAGCCTCCATTCAAAATATATTTCTTATCAGAGGAAGAGGATCCTGATTTTATTGATGAGGTTATTGTAATTAAAACTGGAAAGGGTGAGTGGGGTGAAAGATTAATAAGGGGGTTCAATTTAATACCAGAATCATATATTTATTATATGCAGGAAGATTTCTGGGCATGTAAGCCTATCGATCTTTCTATATTCCTAGAACCCTTCATAAAATACAGTATGGATGCTCTGCGAATTTCCAATGATTCTTATCTCTATACACTTGAAAATGTTAAAAGTGAAACTGATCTTTTTAAATTTTCACAGAACTCTGGTTATTTAATGACCCATCAGTTTTCCTTATGGGATAAGAGTTATTTCATGCAATTTATAAATTCCAATGATGATCCATGGAAAAATGAAATAGAACAAAGCGATGTATTAAGTAAATTATATCATTCTATTTATTTAATAAAGAATGCTTGGTATAACGCTACAGTTAGAAAAGGATCTCTAGAAGCTATTGGAATACAGATGATTGAAGAAATGAATTCCAAAAATTGATAGCAACTATGGCTTAATATTAGGCATGGCACTCCTTGGTCTTATTCTTGCGGCATATGCATCCTCTCTTTCAACGGTATCTGATTGCTCAAAGGGAGCCTCTCAGGTTAAGATTAATTCTATGACCTTTCTGCCTGACCCCCCTGTAAAAGGTCAGAACTCTACACTCACTCTGGATCTCAATGTGCCCACTGAGATCCAGGCTGGAACTGCAACATATTCATTTACTTACAATTTCATTCCTCTATCACCCACGGTTGAGGATCTCTGTTCTCAAGTCCCTGGGGGGTGTCCTGTAAAGTCTGGCCCCCTAAATCTAATTTCCTCGTATCCAATTGATCCCAGCCTCAGAGGAACAATTGTTGCGAAGATTCAATGGAAAGACATAGCAAATGTAGAATTGCTCTGTGTTTCAATTACTATGAAAGTTTAGTGTTCCACTTACTAGTAAGTTCTCTTCTTACGTGTTAGCTTCCTCTTTCTATGTGTCATAGAACGCCTTCTTGATACTCTTTTTTTACTGAATTTTCTAGATATATGTCTTTTGGCCGCCATATTGAATTTACTGTGGCCAAGACGCATACTTGGTTTTGCTAAGGGTTCGCTATTTAATTTAATTGGTTTTGTTAGCTTCAATGCACTCTTAGTGCCCATAATACCAAGTTGAGGTTCATGAACCTTAGAACTTTCTAGAATATTAGTATCCTTATCCTTATTGGTAGGCCAGTGGACCTTTCCTGTGAAATCTGGTTTTGCTAAGGGTTTGGAAGGAATATATCCTGGTCTCAAATGAGGTGGAACATATGGCATCTTACCTTATCTAACATTAGTAAATAAAATATAGGATAAGGAATACAAGGTAACTAAACTCAAGAACCCAGTGTAATGGTAGTCTAATTCCTTCAAGGATGCAGCAATACCAATGGAACCTGCCACCATAACGGCATCTGTTAGAATAATCTTGGGTCCACCTTCTACGTAGGCCTTGAAGACATCAATCATTGAATTATGTCCTCTGGGAATTTTTCCAACTACACCAAAGGCAAAGGCCATATCGTGGACAACTTGTATCACAACTGCAAGACCTATAAAATACATAAGATGCCAACCTTCTTCTTCCATGAAAAACGCACTATATATGTACCGGGTAATGGCAATTCCAATGGCTATAATAGTCACGTCAGACATAACTGCTGCTAAACCAAATTCGTCATACCATTGATTAATAGGTCTTCCAAATATTTGAGGCATGAAGCGTACAAGAAACATAAGAAAGGTGTCGACGAACAGAATAGCAGGAATATAAAACCACCAATCTTCATTAGCTCTGTAGTTGCCGACATTGGCGATGCTAGGAAGTATTTTGGCTCCACCGTCCATTCTCTATTTAGTCTAAACATTTACATCTGTCTTACAATAGGAATGTCATCTTCATCTGATAACGAAGATGATGTTCAAGAAAAGGAATGGTATGTTTATTTGCTAGCAACTGTCCAGGCGCCTACAAAGACATATGTGGGAGCAACTGTAGATCCAGATAGACGTCTGAGACAGCACAATGGTGCCTTGAAAGGAGGAGCCCGAGCAACCTCCAGAGTTCCAGGTGGTTGGTATAGGGTCTGTTATTTGAAAGGATTTGAGTCTAAGAGAGAAGCGCTGAGGTTCGAATGGTGGTGGAAACGTCGGTCTGCGAAGTTGCCTGGAACACCTCTAGAGAGAAGACAGGCTGCAATGGAGGCAATGATGTCAGAATATAAAGATACTTTGGAAGTATTATATTAATATATAACATATAATAGATATATAATGCCAACACTTATTTTAGTACATATAGGAGACAATTTTCCAGAATATATAAATGATTGTATTTCAATGATTAAATCTGTTTCACAAGTTGATATTCATATATTAATAAGTAAAATACATTTTAATAAAATAAAAGATAATATTCTTCGATTTGCTCTGGAAGATATACCATCGAGTAGTCAAAGGATACTCTTTGAAGAACGATCGAAACTAGATAGCTATTTTAGAGGAGGTTTTTTTAAATATGCAACAATGAGGTTCTTTTACATTTATGATTACATGGTATTAATGAATCTAACCGACGTATTTCATATTGAAAATGATGTTGTTATATACATGAATTTTTTAGATAAACTAGAACAATTCCGCGAAAAGTCAATGTGGTGTATAATGGATAGTCCTACGCGATGCATTCCTAGTTTTCTTTATTTCAAGAATTCAAGTATTATTTTAAGACTTCTTAATACTTGTATTCGACATTCGTCTATAGGATCAAATGATATGTTCGCTTTAGGGGAATTTAGAAATAATAATATAAATGAGGTTGGTAACTTACCTATTTGCGGAAGCTACGCTGATCTAATTGATCCTATGTTCTATAAAGAAGCCATTCGCTTTGGATGTATATTCGATGCTGCAGCAGTTGGCCAGTTTATAGGAGGCATAGATCCTAGAAATGATTCAAAAAATTCTATTGGATTTATAAATGAAACCTGTATAGTAAAGTGTAATAAAGTAAAGATTGAATGGCAAGATATGAAACCCTATCTAAATGACATGCCTTTAGTAAATTTACATATTCACTCGAAAGATTTAAAACGGTGGATGTAATTCTGTTTATGTAAAATATTAACAAGAAGTAAATGGATATAATATCAGGTGAGAAAATTCAAGAAGCATGTGATATATATCTAGGTTATCAAGAAGATTTTACATTTAATCCATATATAAATACTCATCGAAGTAAGTGTCTATATATTGAACAAGTCCCTATTAAATGGAACAATCCCTATTTAATTTTTGTTTACAGTCACCGGCTTCCATGCTTTATGACTATAATGTTCCGAATTATAAATAACTTTATTCTTGTATCACATAATTCTGATGAAAATATAACAGAAAAATATAGGCCAATCTTAGACCACCCTAAACTAATATTCTGGCATTCTCAGAACGTTTTAATAAATCATCCTAAACTTGGATGCTTACCTATTGGTATTGCAAATAGAATGTGGGGATTTCATAATATAGAGATTATGAACAAATTAATAAGGGAGAATATAATGAAAATAAATTACGTATATTTCTATTTTAATGTAAATACAAATAAAAACGAAAGGCAGGAATGTAAGGAGAAATTGGAGAATAAGGGTTTACGATTTGGCAGAAATGAACCTCATTATGAATCATATCTTAGGAATTTGTCATCATATAAATATGCGATCTGTCCTCCAGGGAATGGAATAGATTGTCATAGAACATGGGAGTGTTTATATCTAGGTGTTATACCTATTTTTAAACGATCTATATTTACAGAAAAACTATCGAAGAAGTTTATCTGTATAATACTTGATGACTGGTCTGATTTTAATAAAGAGATCTTAGATAGCCAATATCCTGGTGCAATGTATTATAATACATTGAATTTAGGAGATATACGAATAAATAAACCCAATGATTATTTTCTATCATACCAGTGAGCAGATTCATAATCATTTATACTAGAATTTGTTAGCTTATTAACATCTTTCCAAAATAATTTTCTTATATCTATCTTATCTGGGTGGGCTTGCATCATATAATTAAAATAGAGTTCATATTCTGAGGCTCCAGAACCGCTTGTTTCTGTAACTTTATCTAAAAATACTTGGTAAAAAGGCATAGAATGGGACACTTCAACTAAATTAAATATTTCTTCTAGGTATTTAGTTTGAAATATCATATGATGGCAGATACCTGATATTCTAGCATTTACCTTCTTAAAGGATGAATGAAGTCTTGACATATGTTCAAAGTATGGTATATTATATTCACTACCATAATTATATAGGCATTTATTATTTAGCATAAATCGTGTAGGTTTCAAGAAAAATGTATCACAGTCTATTACAAGATATGTATTCAATATATCGGGTATAACTCTTCCAGCGTAGAGTTTTAATAATTGTTGTAAATACCAGCCATTTCGTTTGTTTTTTCCATGAGATTCTTCAACGATTTTTAATGTAAATGGGAATATATTTTCATCAATCATTATACATCCTTCTATAAACGGTATTTCATTCGTAGAAATAATATAAATATTTCTATATGCCTCAATATTTCTCTTAGTATATTCTATTTGCTTGTTAATTATATCATAATCAGATGGTCCAACTGGTATAACTATATCATATAAATTATGTTGAGGTATATTTCTTATATATGTATCTATTATAGTAGCCCAGGTAGGGTAAACACCACTACAATCAGTACGTTTCATCCATATAGAAGGCATAAATCGCTTACCAATACTCTTATCCTGGAAAAAGGCACCTAACCAACTAAAGGATGAATTTGCACAAATAGCACCCTCGCAGTTCGCCATTTCAACCAGTATCTCTAATTGGTCTGTTTTATCTGATAAGGTATACTCTATATTAAAATTTGTAAGATACTTTCTAGCATATTCATTATCATTTGAAAATACTAGATACTTTACATTTGGTCCAAGTATATTAATGCAGTTTGAATAGTATATAGATAAATTGTGATTTAATGCAGGAGACACTAGATAATCACCTGCTCGTATGTGCATAAAATACGTATTCGCATAAGAATTTGTTTTTAGAATAGGTATTAATGAATTTGAAGGGAAATATTTTTCATTCTGAAAATACCCAGTAAGAAGGATATTTGTTAGACAGTCACCTAGAGGATTATATGTAAATCCAACACGTTCATTAATAACTGTAAGATTTTGTAAATTGTCTACAAAGTGTATATTTGGAAATATCTTTGATATTATATCATCGAGGTTTTTTTCATGTGGCTGTGCTCCATTAGATATATTGGATCTTGATATTACAGGTATTTTTTGAAATTTCTCAGAATATCCCAAGGCGGCTAAGAGTTGAAATATTCTATTTCCGACCCCACCCAATAAGCGTACAGTTACATAATCTCCTTGAATTAAGTTTGGTTGTTGAATATCTTGTACTACGTAATGTTCTGAATACGATAGGCCTGCCGTGGATATATTTGGACGAATATGATGTATATTAGGAAGAGGTTTGCGTATTATAATACTATTATTACGCATGGTATTCATTGAATTCATTATACTTTCAGTTTTCTTCTGAATTACCTTTTGCCTTAACGCCATAACCTCTGGAGGGACATCCCATCTTTTCATTATTTGTACTAAATATATTTTATAGATAGAATGATTTACTTCCTTGTTACATGTTCTCTTATAGATAAACACCCATTACCATGGGTTATTAAACTTTCTGAAGAATATCGTCTCAAAGAATATGCACAAGGTATAGAGAAAATATTAAAGATTAGTAAAGAGATCCCTAATTCCAAGGTTATAATAATTGAAAATAATAGTCGAAGGAAGACATTCTTGAACCTTTACCAGGGATGTGATGTTTTCTACACAAACAATAATACGATAAATACTAAGAATAAGGGTATCAAAGAACTCAAGGATATTAAGGATTGTATTGAACATTTTGGAATAGAAGATGATGAATTTATTGTTAAGTTATCAGGGCGATATGAAGTAATGGATAAATCACCATTTATTGAACAGCTAAATAATTTAGAAGCAATAGATTGCATCTTGAGATATGGCTCTTTTAATAAACCATCTGATACAAAAGTAAAGGATTGTATCACAGGGTTAATTGGAATGCGTTGTAAATTTGTAAAAGAGATTGAAGAGCCACCTGAAAATGAACCAGTAGAATGGAAATGGGCTTGGGCAACTTATTCCATGGATGAGACTAGGGTAGTTGCAATGAAATTCCTGGGCTTATATATGAGGCCAATGAATACAGCTACTCTGACTTTATAGGGTGATAGGGGCTAAATGACGGGTCATAGGGGCTTAGCCCCTATCCCCTATCCCCTATATACCACATATTATTCTTCTTCATGAAGTCTTCTTTGAAAGATCCTACCATATAATTATAATGTAGAAGTACAGCTTCTTCAGGTATTTTAAGAACACGTCCATCCATTCTTACGCCAGGGAAAGATCCATTAATAAATATGTTTTTATTAATTGTCAAATAGGATATATTTAGTTTCTTGAATTCAACTGCTAAAAAATGCTGGTCTGTTAAATTATTTATAATATCCCTTTCTGAATAATTGAGCAATGATTTTGTTATAAATGATTGCCTGAATACAATAACTCCTGAACAAATATTGGGACACTTACTCGTTGTTGAACACTGTATTCTATCCTCATCGCACTGAGAAACAACAATTACATCTGGATTATCTGACAATGCTTTTATCATAATTGGAGTAGGATCCTTAAACAAAATTATATCAGTATCAATATAGCCAACTGAGAAATTCTTATATTGCGGTAAGTCTAAGGTATACTTGATTGCATCGAGTTTTGAGAATACAATTCGCTTATAATCATTGGACTTCCAGATTGTAAGACCTTTATTCATCTTCCCTCTCATA
>Ga0209354_10001389_pt1 | contig 10761 bp, 7 predicted proteins | sample LauGreSpBDMM15DD_2_FD_187562 | JGI IMG/M metagenome (GOLD analysis project Ga0209354, IMG submission 187562) | Freshwater lake microbial communities from Lake Michigan, USA - Sp13.BD.MM15.DD (SPAdes) (version 2) | ecosystem: Environmental > Aquatic > Freshwater > Lake | place: Lake Michigan, USA...
ACCCGCATCCGTTTTTGCACGCCCGCAGGCACCATGGATTTTGACATCAAAACCGAGGCGGCCAGCGCGCCGCCCGGTCATGTCCCCTGGTTCGAGTTGCAGAAGCCGCGTGACGACAAACTGCTGTTGTTCGGCCACTGGGCGATGCTCGACGGCCAGACCCATCGTGATGACATCCTTGGCCTCGACACCGGTTGTGTCTGGGGACGCGCCATGACACTCTTGCGACTCGATACGCTCGAACGCTTTCAGGTGTCTTGCACCAAAGTCCATGCAATCTGACAACCACACATGAAGATCTACGAGGTAGGAGGAGCTGTCCGCGACCGCCTGCTCGGTCTGCCGGTCAAGGACCGCGACTGGGTAGTGGTGGGTGCAACCCCTGCCGAACTGCTCGCCCTCGGCTATCAGCAGGTGGGCAAGGATTTCCCGGTATTCCTGCATCCGCGCAGCAAGCAGGAATATGCACTGGCCCGCACCGAACGCAAAAGCGGGAAGGGTTATACCGGCTTCGTGGTGCATGCCGCACCGGATGTGACGCTCGAGCAGGATCTGCAGCGGCGCGACCTCACCATCAATGCCATCGCCAGCAGCGCGACCGGCGAACTCATTGATCCCTTCAACGGCCAAGCCGATCTGGATGCGCGCTTGTTGCGCCATGTCTCACCGGCCTTTGCCGAAGATCCACTGCGCGTCTTGCGAGTGGCGCGCTTCGCCGCCCGTTTTGCCAGGCTGGGTTTTACTGTAGCCCCGGAAACCATGGCGCTGATGCAGCAGATCGTCGCGGCCGGGGAAATTGAACATCTCGTCGCTGAACGCGTCTGGCAGGAAATGCAGAGTGCTCTTATGAGCGACAGCCCTTGGGTATTTTTTACCGTCCTGAACGAATGTGGCGCACTGGCAGTCCTGCTGCCCGAAGTGTCCTGCCTGTTCGGGGTGCCACAGCCCGAGCACTTTCATCCGGAGATCGATACCGGCATCCACACGCTCATGGCGCTGGAACAATCAGCCCTGCTCAGCCCTGATCCAATTGTACGTTTTGCCGCACTGGTGCATGACGTCGGCAAAGGCCGCACGCCTGCCGCATTGTGGCCAGCGCACAAGGGGCATGAAGAAAGCGGTGCCGAATTGATCGAAGCCTTGTGTTTGCGCCTGCGGATTCCCAATGACTACCGCGATCTGGGCAAACTCGCCAGTCTGTACCACACTCGCTGCCACCGTGCCCTGCAGCATGAAGCGCAAGAACTGCAGCAAACCCTTGAAAAGCTGGATGCGCTGCGCCGCCCGCAGCGTTTCATACAGTTTTTGCTGGCGTGTGAAGCCGATGCGCGTGGCCGTTCCGGTTTTGAACAGCGCCCATATCCGCAAGCCGCATTACTGCAATTGGCGCTTGCGGCTGCCCGCAGTATTGATATGCCCGCCCTTCTGCTTCAAATAAGCAGCCCGCAAGAACTGGGCGTAGCCATTCGGCAGGCACGTGTCCAAGCCATTGCTGCAGCGCTCAGGGTTTATTGAACAACCCATTTTTTTACTAAAAAAATAAAATGTTGCATCCAATGCTAATGTGCATCAACAATGGACGCGCGTTGTTTTGGTGCTGCGTGCTCCAAAGCGACACAAACAGACCAAACAAGAAAAGAGACAAGTTCGGATGGGGCGCTTTCCCAGTACCAGTACACGGACGGACACCCGGCTACGAGGAAAGGTCGACTCAACTCAGGACATTCAGCTAAAAATATTATAAAAATCCCAAGAGGAGAAACTGCATGTATCAGGAAAATCAGTTGGCGAGACTGAATAAACCCAGCTCGCTAAGTACTTCCATCGCAATCGCTCTCGGCCTGACACTTCCCGCTGTCGCCGCCGTACCCGCGTTTGCCCAGGAACAACTCGAAGAAATCACCGTTACCGGCTCTCGCATCGTCCGCCGCGACTACGATGCCTCCAGCCCCATTGTTACCGTCAACGAAGATACCTTTGACCAGATCAGCGCGATTGGCGTCGAAGCTGCCCTGAACCAACTGCCCCAGTTTGTTCCCGCACAAACCATGTTCAGCTCGGCCGATGTGCAGCCAAGCGCCTTTAATACACCGGGTATCGCCACCCTCAACCTGCGTGGCCTTGGTGCCAACCGCAACCTGGTGTTGATTGATGGCCGACGCGCCCAGCCTGCCAACGCGCAGCTGGTCGTAGACATCAACTCCATTCCTTCGGCCGCGATTGAAAGCGTCGAAGTCATCAGCGGTGGTGCTTCTGCCGTGTACGGTGCCGATGCGATGGGTGGCGTAACCAACTTCAAGCTGAAGAAAAATTTCGAAGGCTTCAACCTGAACATGCAAACCAGCATGACCGAACAGGGCGGCGGGGAAGAGACCTCCATCAGCGCGCTGATTGGTGGCAGTTTCGGTGACAGTGGCAACGTGATGGTGGGCATCTCGGCATCCGAACGCCAGGCTGTCCATGCCCGTGATCGCGATTTCTACGTTGATGGTTGGGAAAATGCCAACACTCCCGGCGGCGAAGCCTTGCCTTTCAGCAACATTGAGTTCGCGTCCAATAACCGTCCGAGTGTAGCCGCGTATGCCTCCATCTTTGGAGCTGGCAAGGCGGCCGTCGGAGAAGAAATCTATATCAATCCCGACAAGACCATCTTCCTGAATTCAACCAGTGCCGGCGCATTGGGCTACACCGGCCCCCTGAATCAGGAATTCAAGCTGCTCGGCTCGCGCACCACCAACCCAGGTACGCTCACCGCAAACAACATGAACGCGCTGGTCACCACCCCGCTGGAACGCTACTCGATGTTTGCGCGGGCCAACTACAATCTCACCGAGAACATGAATGTCTTCTTGCAATCGAACTTCTCGCAAATGCAGGTTGATACTGTTCTGACCTACGCCCCGGCAACATCCCAGTGGGGCGCGTCCATTCCTGTGGATGGACGTGCAATACCCGCCCAATTGAAGACGCTGCTTGATTCCCGTCCCAATCCAACGGGAACCTACACCCTGTCCCGTACCCTGGATTTCGCCGGCCCGCGCAGCACCAGAAACAACACTCAGATGTTCCAGGTGCTGGCTGGTATCGACGGCAGTTTTGGTGACAGTTCCTGGTCGTATGAGGCCTATATTTCGCACGGCAAAACCTCGCTGTTGACTGAAATGAACGGCTTCCCCGGGCTGCAGAACTATCGTTCCGTGGTGACCGCGAAGGATTTCGGCAAGAACCTCAGTGTTGGCGTTGGCCCACCGTTGTTCTTCGAACTGAAATGCGCAACCGGCCTGCCGATCTTCGACACCTTTACTCCGTCCGAAGATTGCCTCAAGTCCATTTCCGGCAGCATGAAGCACCTGACCGATATGGAACAGGACATCATGGAAGTTAACATCACCGGTGAACTGTTTGACCTGCCTGCCGGCACTGTAGGCTCCGCGTTCGGTGCATCCACTCGTGAAAACAGTTTCCGCTGGCGTCCTGACGATCAATTGGCCAGACCGTCCACCAACTACCCAATCGGTCTTTTCCCCACCAGCTACACCGCTGGCAAGACTGATGTGAAAGAGCTTTATGGCGAATTCCTGATCCCCTTGATCAGCGGTATTACCGGCATTGAATCTCTTAATCTGGAAGTCGGCGCACGTTATTCCGACTTCAATACTGCTGGCGAAATCTGGACCTACAAAGGCCTGATCGACTGGACGGTGAATGAGTCGGTGCGTGTGCGCGGCGGCTATCAGAAGGCCAACCGTGCTCCCAACGTTGCCGAGCTGTACACCGGTGCGACCACCAGTGTTGTAGGCTTCGCAGGTGGCGATCCGTGCATGGTCAATACCAACAACAAAACCTGGGGCAACCATCCAGACAACCCGAACCGTGCCAAGGTCATCGAGCTCTGCAGCCAGCTGATCAACAAGTCTACTGGCGGCAAGAATGACAGCCCCTGGCATACCTCACCGTTGTTCCCAAATGCCATTGTCGGACCCTTCCCGTTCAATTTCCCATTGGAGCTCGCGAACATTACGGGCAACGCCACCCTGAACAACGAAGAGGCCGACACCCTGACCCTGGGCGTGGTATTGGATTCTCCGTTTGAAGGCGTCCTGGAAAACGCTACCTTGTCCCTCGACTGGTACCAGGTGGAAATCGCCGATGCCATCGCACCGACAGACTCCTGGAGCGTCTATGCCAAGTGTCTGAACCAGGATGGCAGCAACCCGACCTACAGCTTCAATGAATACTGCGAATTGATTACGCGTGACAGAGACGGATACCGCGCTACTGTCGATACGCCGTATTTCAACCTCGGCAGCATCGAAACGGCGGGTGTAGACGTGCAGCTCAACTGGGGCATCGATATGGCTGGCGGCCTGTTGAACGTGAACTCGGTAGTCAATTTCCTTGATTATTACCGTGATCAGCAATCACCCACTGCGCCCTTTATCGACAGCACTGGCACTTTCCGCAGTGGCGGCCAGTTCGACTACAGGACCTTTACCACCTTCAGTTTCATGAAGGAAGATTGGAGCCTGGGCGTGAGACACCGCTTCCTGCCTGAAATCAACTCGGTAGACTATGCCACCAACGAGGCAACCACTACCCAGGGCGCGGGCAGCTACCACATGTTCGACGCTTTCAGCAGCTACATGCTGTCGGAGAAACTGTCGCTGCGTGCCGGTATCGACAACCTGTTCGACACTGATCCGGAAATCGTCGGCCGCAATCCTGGCACCAGCGAAGCCAGGGGCTCCACCAACGGCGCTTACTACGATCCACTCGGTCGCCGTTACTACGTTGCAGTGGAACTCAACTTCTGATGCAGCACGAGATGGGCAGTTACACTGCCTGTTGAGCCAAACAAGAAGGCGGGCCACAAGCCCGCCTTTTTTTATGCCTGCTACCAGCAAGACACCTTGGGTTGCATCGGACAAATCTGCAACAATGCCCCGTGCCTGCAACAGTATCGATCACACCAGAAACTACAGGAACCTTGCCATGCGTTTGAACCCACCCAGCATCCTTCGGATTTGTTTGAGCTCGGCGTTGCTGCTGGCAGGCTTGCCGCTCGCTGCCAACGCACAAGAACCCACTGCGCTGCAAACCGCACTAAGCCGCTGCTATGCCATCAGCGAGATCAATACCCGGGTTGCCTGCTATGACGACTTGGCCCGCCCCGGGAATTCAGCGAACACCACAGTCACCGCAACTGCTCCAGCTACACTGCCCTCCGCTTCCGCCCCGGCTTCACCGGCAACGCCGGCCCCTACAACGCCTGCCGTACGCAATGACCCCGCGCCGGCAACAGCAGCGGTCTCTCCAGCTGTCTCTCCAGCGGCTCCTGCGCCAGTCCCAGCAGCAGTCGCCGGATTTGGCCAGCAAGCCAAGGTCGAAACCAGTGAAGAGGGAACCGATGCGCTGGTCGATACAGTGACTGCGCTTAAACGGGTAGAGCCCACAAAATGGCTCATTACTCTGGCAAGCGGCCAGGTCTGGCGCCAGACCGTGGGGAAAACCTTTATGATCCGGGAAGGCGAAACCGTGCGTATAACGGCGAGCGGCTGGGGCAACTCCTTCCGCCTGAGCGTAGAGGGCAGATCAAGTTTCATCCAGGTCAGCCGCGCGCAATAAGTCCACTCCATGTGCAATCACAATACTGATGACGCAGACTTTTGATGCCAACAATGCCGCACCCGTTGCCCTGATTACCGGCGCAGCCGCACGTATTGGTGCCGCGCTGGCACGCACGCTGCACCAGCAGGGCTATCGCATTGTCGTGCACTACAATACCTCGCAAGCCAAGGCAGAAAAGCTGGCCGCTGAGCTGAATGCACAGCGTGCAGACAGCGTTCGTATCGTACAAGCGGATCTGCTGAGCACTACCGCCGTTATCAGTCTCGCGCAACAAGCGCTGGCATGCTGGGGACGCATGGATGTGCTGATCAACAATGCTTCCGCCTTTTACCCCACTCCGCTGGATGACCTGGTGGAAGATGACTGGATCAACCTGATGCGCAGCAATGCCAAGGCGCCATTGTTCCTTTGCAAGGAACTCCATCATGCACTGCGCCAACGCAAGGGTTGCATCATCAACATGGTAGACAGCACGGCGATGCATGGACTTGCAGGATTTACGCCTTACAGCATGGCAAAAGCCGCTCTCGCCAACATGACACGCGCGTTGGCCAGGGAATTGGCACCAGACATTCGAGTGAACGGCATTTCACCCGGCATCATTTTATGGCCGGAATATGATGAACTGGATGAAGAACGCAAGACCGAGGCGATCGCCTGCACGGCCCTGAAGCGCATGGGCACAGTCGATGACATCACGAATACTGCACTGTTCCTGATCCAGCAGGCCAGCTACATGACCGGCCAGATCATTCGCGTGGATGGCGGTGCCGCACTCGCCGGCCCCCAGGGGTGACAGAGAATCAATCCAAACCGCGGCGAATCAATAACGGTTCAACTACAGGATCGCGCCCACGAAAAGTGCGGAATATACTCATTGCCTCCGCACTGCCTCCGCGTGACAACAGCGTGTCGCGGAAGTGCTGGCCATTGGCGCGTGTCATGCCGCCGTTTTCCTTGAACCAATCGACCGTATCGGCATCCAGCACTTCGCTCCAGATATAGGAGTAGTAGCCGGCAGAATAGCCGCCGATGATGTGCGAGAAATAGGGCAACCGGTAACGCGGCGGCAGCATGTCGAGATTGGCACCTGCTGCCGTCAGAGTATCTGCCTCGAACTGCAGGATTTCATCTGCGCCCGGCACTTCACTGGATGGCAACACATGCAGAGCCATGTCAGTGATCGCAGCCATAAGGTACTCGCTGGTCTCAAAACCCTGATTGAACTTGCGTGACGCCAGGATTTTGTCGAGCAGTTCGGTTGGCATCGGTTCACCCGTCTCATAATGCACGGCATAATTTTTCAGCACTTCCGGCCAGGTCGACCACATCTCGTTTACCTGCGAAGGATATTCGACAAAATCACGCGGCACATTTGTCCCGGAAAAACTGGGGTAGGTCACGTTCGAGAACATGCCGTGCAGCGCATGGCCGAACTCATGGAACATCGTGGTGACTTCATCGAAGGTCAGCAGCACAGGCTCGCCCTCTGCCGGCTTGGTTATGTTCAGGTGATTGCCCACGATGGCCCTGGTTTCCAGCAAGGTTGACTGCGCCACATAGTCATTCATCCACGCACCGCCGCGTTTGCTCGGACGCGCATAAGGATCCATGATGAACAGCGCCAGCGTGCTGCCATCCTCGTCGAATACTTCGAACACGCGCACATCTTGCTGGTACACCGGCAGATCGGTGCGCTCCACAAACGTTACGCCGTAGATCTGGTTCGCCGCGAAAAATACACCTTTCTGCAACACATTATTGAATTCGAAATAGGGGCGCAGCTGTGATTCATCGAAGCTGTACAACTGTTGCCGCACTTTCTCGGCGTAATACGCCCAGTCCCAGGCCGCCAGCTGGAAGTCCACGCCTTCGGACTGGATCATCGCCTGCAATTCGCCAATCTCACGCTGCGCGTTGGCAATCGCACGCGGAATCAGATCGGCAAGGCGCTGGTTCACCGCTGCAACGGTCTGCGCAGTCTGGCGTTCAAGCTTGTACGCGGCATGATTCGGATAACCCAACAGCTGAGCCTTTTCCGCACGCAGTGACAAGATGCGGCTGAGCACCGCAAGGTTGTCATGCTCATTGCCGCGGCTGCCGCGCACCAGTGACGTTTCCATCACTCGCTGGCGCAAGCCGCGATTTTCCAGCGAGCTCAGCAGTGGCTGGCCACTGGTATTGAGCAGCGGCAACACATATTTGCCCGGCAGATTCCGCGCAGTCGCGGCATCCGCGGCCGCCTTGATTTCTGCATCGGAGAGTCCTCCGAGCTCTTCCCGGCTGTCGACAATCACGGCACTGTCATTCACTTCTGCCAGCACATTCTGGTCGAAGCGTGTTTCCAGCTCGGCCATTTCGGTGTTGATGGCCTTCATGCGCTCTTTCTGTTCGGCATTCAACTGGGCACCGGCACGTACGAAGTCCTTGTAGTTTTCTTCGACCAGACGCATGGACTCCGGATCGAGTCCCTGCGTATCAAGGGTGTCATGCACGGCTTTCACCCGTGCGAACAATTTTTCATTCAGCAGGATGCTGTCGCTGTGCGCAGACAGTCGCGGCGACATCTCGACCTCGATCTCCTGGATGGCATCGTTGGTGTGCGCAGAGCTGAGCGCAAAGAACACGGTGTTGACACGATTCAGCAGTTGGCCGGAATACTCGAGCGGCACCAGCGTATTGCCAAAGCTGGGCGCGGCAGTCTGGCTGGTAATTTCGTCGATTTCCGCGAGCTGTTCCAGCATTCCACGTTCGAAGGCTGGCAGGTAATGTTCGTCGCGGATCAAGTCAAAGCGCGGGAATTGCAGATCAAGCTCACTGACAGTAAAAAACGGATTTTCTGTATTCATGGGTATCGGTGCGCCAGCCTCTGCAGTGGCCTGCTCGTCGGTAGAAGAATCGGAACATGCAGCAAGCAAACTCAACGCGCTGGCGGCAAACACTAATCGGAAATTAACCATGACTTACCTTTCAAATGAATTTCATGCCAGGACAACATAACACCATCAGGATTTGACCAGCGTCCAGATGCCAATCGCAATAAACCCGGTACCTGCAACCAACTGCAATTGGCGCGGCGTAACAAACTGGCTGAGCACTCCACCGGCCAGTACGCCCAGCGCCGAGGTTGCCACCAGGGCCAGTGAAGCGCCGGCAAAAATCACCCATTTGCTCACACCCTTGTCCGATGCAAACAGCATGGTCGCAAGCTGGGTCTTGTCACCCAGCTCGGCGACAAACACCGTGGCAAACACGGTCAGTAGTATTTTGATGTCCACGCAACATTACCTCTTACTGCTTCAGGGATTTACACATTCAAAACTGGCGGCGGCGTTCACATCACCTTGACCGCGGTATTGCGGCCAACCTGGATAGACACACACCGGACGCGTGCGACCGGCAGTCGCGCTGTTGGCATCGGCTGCCACCAAAGCAGCCGGCGCCTCATTTCTTTCCACCCATGCTTCGAGTGCATCCAGCATCGCGATGCGGGCGTTGAACACGCCGGTGACATGCCCCATGCCAGGCACGGTATAGAAGCGCACAAATTCATCAGCGCCTTCCTGGCCATAATGCGACAGCAAACGCTCGTAATACTGGATGGAACTGTACACCGGAATAAAGTCATCGACAGTGCCGTGGAAGAAAATCAGCTTGCCGCCATTGTCGCGGTAGCGATCAATAAGCACGCTGTTGGCGCTCATCGTGGACGCCACGTCGATGACACGGCCTGCGTAGCGCTTTGGATCAAAATCAGCCATCACGTCCAGCGTCATGTCCTGCGCAATGGCCAGGCCATTGGTCGCCACTCCCGGTGCACGCTGTAGCGCGGTTTCCGGGCCTTCCACCCCCAGGTTGGAGGCACCGCCGTCCATGAAGGTAGACCCTTCGAAAGGCGTCCATTTCGGGAAGATGCTGTTGCGCTCATCATCGTTAAAGATGCTGAAGCCGGCATCGTAAGGCGTATCGATCACATTCAAGGCCTGGATCTGTGCATCAGACAGGCAATCGCTGCCGGTATCCATGCCAAAGGCACAGCGCAGCGGGTTGTCCGATGTCTCCAGTTTAAAATCCGGAGTCGCTGCAACACAGGCTTGCACGGAGCTGATGATGCCATCCTCTGCGCCATCCAGTGCATCGCAACGGCCGTAGACCTGCCCGGTGAAGAACGTTATTTCTTCCGGACTCAACCAGCTGTTGCCATCGTTGGCCGCCAGAGCCCGCGCATAATTGAGTGCGGAAAGATGCAGCATGATGACGTTGTGCGCAGGATAACCCGCCACTACGCCATCGTAGTCATCCGGAAAGCGCTGCACGGCATCGAAGCCCTCATGGCCACCTTGCGATCCCCCGATGAAATAACTGTAGCGCGGCAGCTCACCATAGCGCTGTCCGGTCAGCCACATCGCCACGTCATGCGTCTTCTTGATCTGCATGTGCCCGAAATTCTCCAGGGCTTCCCGGTTAAGATAGAACGTGCCATCGAAACCGCCGGCAGACTGGTGGCCAGAATCAGATCCCAGCGTTACATACCCACGCGCCAGCGGGGTGGCTTCAGCATCAGGCTGCTTGGCATAACGCCCCAAGCCTGTAACAACCGTACCATTGAGACCGCCCCCGCCAAATTGCAGGGCCTTGCCGTTCCAGGTGCTGGGCAGGTTTACTTCGAAATTGATGTCGGGGGCGGTGTAGTCGACTGGATGGATCGCGCCAAGCACCTTGCAGTATTCGCCATTGCTGTTGCCCTCGGCGGTGGCCGCAATCAATTCGGCGGAGAGGATGTCGGCACCCGTGGTCGGCAGACCAATAAGGCCGGCTGGAATATGTTGTCCGATCAATGCCATACAAGCTTCCGCAATGGCAGCACCCTCCATGACAGACGGGGCTGCTGCAGTCGCGTCGGCTCCCTGAGAGGCATCCTGCGTAGCGTTATCTGAACATGCAGCAAGCATCAACGACGCCGACAAGCCTGCATACAGCCAATGGCGACTGGTACGACCCCTGCTGCAGTGAGCTGTTTTACCCATGACCTTCCCCTTGATTGATCCTGTTAGTGCATTATTCAGGTAGCCGGCGCTGGCGGCTCAAGCACGACCTGAGAGCAACAAGTCTGCCACAGGACAGTCACGGGGT
>Ga0209354_10001394_pt1 | contig 10735 bp, 17 predicted proteins | sample LauGreSpBDMM15DD_2_FD_187562 | JGI IMG/M metagenome (GOLD analysis project Ga0209354, IMG submission 187562) | Freshwater lake microbial communities from Lake Michigan, USA - Sp13.BD.MM15.DD (SPAdes) (version 2) | ecosystem: Environmental > Aquatic > Freshwater > Lake | place: Lake Michigan...
ACTTTGACTGATACGCACCAATCCTATTCCGTTGCCGTGGTGCGCTAATTTTTCCATAAATGGCCTTGGATTGCTGAATGGTGGATTTACCCAAACATTACCAAACCATTCTTTAGATAATCCATCATCTGCAGAAGTATAGTAATACTTGATCGGTGCGTTTTTAATTCCACCAATGGGCGAACACGGGTCTAAATCAAACTGCACATTAAGTGTGTCAAATATCCATTTAGGCGTATATCTTTCATCAGTTTCTTTCATTTAGCCCCTATCAATACGGTTATCATCAGTAATGTTTATATTTCATCCAATATGCCCAGGCTTGGCAAGGGGTTTGATGTCGGTGAGCAATGTATTTCAATCCCAAATCAATTTGTTTCATTGGGTTTTTTTCTTTTAAACCCAGCATTTGCGGAATACCGAATGCACTTGATTTTTTGTTTTTCGCTAATGGATTCCAATTGCTTTCCTTCATCCATAATTTTTCAAGACAAGTAAATTGTTTGTAATCAATAACTAAGGTGTGAGCATATAGTTTGTAATAATCTGCATCAGTTTTTGACCAACTATTTTGCACACTGGTTAATTGCAGTAGCAATAAACACACTGCTCCCATTAGGATGCCGCACCTGGAGATTTTCTGCCCTGCATCTCCAGCGGGCATTGGCGATCCTATTGGATGTGTCAAGTGCATGAACATAATCGCAGGTCAGACGGCAAGTGAAGCCTGGCCATCTTAAATTGCAATCTCATTGATCATCTTTATCCCCAGGCATCCACAACCTGTGCATTCCATTAGATGCAATCCAGGGGGCAGTGTTTTAATTACATCAGGTTTTAATTGCCACACCGTTTTCATTTTCTTAGCATCTGATCCCTGGTGTTTTGCATAATTTAAACAAATGCTGCAATCAAATTGATGGGGCATATTGGCTCCGCATTAGGGTTTCAATTGGATGCAAATTAATCTGACTGACCCACCATGCATCATCCTTGGAATGGCGATATTTGGGGCGTTTTGCCGCTGATATAGGAATCCAACCAATGACCCGCATATTTGGTGCCATGCCAACGACCAGCACCGCAATATCTGAATCCCGATCCTTGGGATGCACAATCAAGGTGCCACCCAACCAGGCAGTCCAGCGCACCTCAATATCAGCCCCAACATCAGCAATTGATTTAAAAGTGTTGCAGGTCGGTTTAAAATCGTCAAATCCAAGTGCCTTGGCAACTGCAATTTCAGCCGCCACTGCACCGCTATTTGCCATCACATTTCCAAAATAATTTGTGTCGGTTGATATTTTGTAAGAGTTTTCATAACCCTTTCGCCTGGATGTTTCAACCCTTTCCAGGCCAACCCTGGCAGACACAATTTCATCCGCCTGGGTTAATGTCACCATGATCATTGCTGCCTGCGGTTTCGCAAATAGCACCTGCGACAAAGCACCAATTCATCATCAATGATCCGCACCGTTTCCTGGATTGGATATGGCACAAAACATGAATCACAAACTGATGCCGCTTTATCGCCTAATATCTCACCATTTTCGGTGATATGGATTGATTGGCCATTGCGTGAAATTGATATCCCGCCCATTTTAATTCCAAATTGGCTTGCATGGGCTGACCTTCGCACCACAAACAAATCCTGAATATGATTTGCCAGTTTTTGAATTTACGCCCATTTTTGAAATCATAAACCCATGATCACATTGCGGTGATTGGGCTGGTTGGGTATTGGTAGCAATTTGATCCAAGGTTTGTTCAACCGCAACTGCCATGGCAATTGGCTCACCTGGTTGGGGATGTGCGGATGTCGCAGTGACCCGCTGCATTTCCTCAAATGATGCTCTAGGCACACCCTCAGAAAACTTGCTAAAATCCCCAGTGGCTAATGCTCTACCAATTCCTGATGTAATTGCGTTTTCCGCTGGAAACCGATTGCTAGATGTCCTAATTTCCTCAGCAAAATCAGTTGCAAATGGCAGTGGGTCGCTAATCTCTTTGTAAATATCACATTGGGCAATGTAGCGAGTGCCATCTTGGTAAATTAATTGAGTGTTGATTCGCCCATTTGGGTATTTAACCCAAAATTGCTCAATTCTTTCAGCCACGGTGGAATAATTATCGAGTGGCATTGGTAATCCTCTGAACAACATCCCTGGTTACCGCAATACCCCTGGCAAAACCCCTGCGGCTGCCTTGGGTGTCACCCCTTTTAAACCCTAGTTTAAAGCCCATCAGTAGGCCAATAGATGCCCCTGATAAGCCAACCAAGGCAATTATCATGCTTTGATTCATTTGTTTGCTCCCGATCATAACCCCCGCCCGAATAGCAGGTTGAAATCAGTATGACATCCAGGTCTGACATGTGGCAATGACCAACACGCCCAATGGCCTATTTACGCAATTTTGGTTTTTGTGGCTTACGCTCATTTTTGGCCAGGATTAACAAAATTTGATCCACCCTGTTACTCAAAACCCTTAATTCATCCCGAAGGGATTTTCCACTATTGGGAAGTAATTCAATCAAAATTGATTTGGTCACTACTTTCATGCATGAATAGATTGCAGCCACCAATGCAATTGCGCACCCGATAACTGCAACCCATTCATTTGGTGTCATTATTTACTGCCCACCCCAAAATTTGCATCATTTGGATTTAAATAGCGAATTAACACTGGCACTACGGCAGCCAAGCCACCCATTGCCATTGCTTTAACATCCCCGCCTGACATATAAACTGCCAACGCCGCTGCGATATAACTACGCAACCAACTGGCAACCATCAGTTTTAATTTATCCATTATTTACCTTTCCCTAGGTTTAACTTTTCAATCAATTCAGCGCATTTGGCTTCATTGAATGAAATCTCAAAATGCATTTCATCCTTGCGGTTTTTGTAATCCCCACCCCAGGTCAGCCCATATTTTTTGGCCAGTGCTTGAATCATGACGGTTTGCATGACCGTAAATGTGCCTGCATGACCCAGGGGATGTTTTGCCGCATTTAAATCAATCGCAGTGCCTGATGAATGATTGCTCAATTTGTCGGATGATCCACGCACATTCCTAAAACAATAACCCCAGTCATCTAATGCGCCCTCATCTATTGGCTCAACATGTTGATGAAATTCTGCTGCAAATGTGACCAGCAATGGCGCAACCTTTTCTGCGCACCTCAATTTAATTTTGGTGCCAGGCACTGCAAATGACTTAATTCCAATTGCCGCTTGATCCTGGGATGCTGGCCAACCATTTTGACTAATCAATTTAATCTCCACAATCCTTCAAGATTATGCTAAGAGTAATTTAGCCTCGTCAGCGGTTATGCCTAACTTGTCAAGTAATGCAGATTTGTCGGATTCTTTGATTGCATCCTGCTCAGCCTTCCAAGCATCAAATTTAGCAAAACCTGCTTCAAATTGTTTTTTAGTTATTGGCTCACATTCAACAAATTGGATACCTTCAAAGTCATTGCCATAAATTGCCCAACCGCCATTTGGAATCAACATATTTAATACATCTGCTCCACTTGCCATTTTTATGCTCCTATTTCCATCAGAATTATTGTGCTTAAAGCAAATTGATTTGCATACACATTTCCAACACCCGCAGCATTAAGGATTCGGGTTTTGTAAGTTGTCGCAGAAGTCGTGGCAGGAGTATCTAAAATGGAAGCAGATACTGCGCCAATATAATTAGTTGCTGATGAACCAGTGCTTCCTGCATAACCAGTTAAAAATGAAGATGGTGAGGTTATTGATGTTGCACCTCTGAAAACATCAACATTGATGTAAGTATCACCATTTGCTTTGCCAACAATTTGATTCACTAAAACTAAAACCTTGCTTGATGCAGATGATGGGGTTATTGTTGCAGTTAATCCAGTATCAATATAACTTGCTGTTGTGCTGTTGGCTTCAGTTGCGGTGCTTCCATAAACAACTTGTAAAACTTTGCCACCGCCAGCAGGAGCAGCCCACTTCAGGCCAGTTGGCGAAACGGTGCTATCAGCAGTTAAAACATGTCCATTTGTTCCCACTGGTAAATTATCAAATGTGGCATTACCTGTTCCAACAATTAAATCGGCTTTGGCAGTTATTTCAGTTGCCATTGAGTTAGTCACGGTCACATCACCTGATGTGCCACCGCCTGAAATTCCAGTTCCTGCGGTCACGCCTGTAATATCGCCAGGGGCTGCACTAATCCAAGTAAAATCCAAATCAGTGTTTGATGTTTTGCTTAATATTTGTCCAGTTGTTCCACCTAATAAATCAACAAAATCAGTATCAACGGCTTGACCAAACACCTCAAAATCCGCTGGTAGATTAGTAACCAAATCTGTTGGCTCAGGCATTTGCCATCCAAAATTGCTGGTTGGATTACTCATATTTTTCCTTTCACGCCACTATTGTGGCATTTTGCCAATCTAATATTGGCGAAATTGTATTCCACATTTCAACTCCAGGCACATCATCCCACGCCATTGATTGGATGGAATATGCAAGTGGTGAAAATAATGGGGTCACTGAAACCTGGTTGTAAGCCGCCCTGAATGTCCAGCCCTCAACAAACCCAGCAAATGAGCCTGAATTCATGTTTAGTGGCAAATCTGAAATAAAGACTGGCATGCCCATGAAAATATTCAATAAGGCATCACGGTCTGCATCAGTAATTTCAGGGTTGGTCAATTCATAGGTGATTGCACTAAAAATTGGCTGCGGGTTGGCTCTCAGGGCAATGTAAAAATCCGCCTGATCCTGGGCATCCGCTGAATGTTTGATTGTGGTGGTGATAATTTGTGCCAGCGTGCCATAAGTAGCAATTGATGCAGGATCGGATTCTGAAACCTCGCTATTGGAATTTTGGCCAAATTTGATTGTCACCGCATTGCGAACATCCCCAGCCCTGGTTTGAATGCTGATGGTGTTGGCCAAGGCTTCATTTGCGGTCAAATCCACATAACCATTGGCTGCCAAATAAGTTGTGCGGTGGGTTGAATCTGCATAACCAATTAAGCCATTTGCATCCTCATAAATGTATCCAAGCCCTGATGTTGCCAGGGCAGCCACCAATGAATAAACATCAGTGCGACTTGATGAGCGTTGCGCCAATTCATAATTGCCAGGCTGATCAATTTCACCCAATCCAGTATTTTGGGCATTTTGCCATTGCTCAGTTGGATCATAGGCAGCCCAGGTTTCAGCGGCAGGCACCGCATTCCATTGAGCAAATAAGACACCGCTCAAAATTGTGTAAATTTGGTCACCATCAAAATCTTGACTTAAAACACCATTGGTCAAATATTTTGGCAACCTGGCCAATGCACCCAATGCAATAATTGTTATTTTTTGTGAATAACCAATCCCGCCTGCATCTGCAATTTGGACTTTAACATCAACAATTGATCCACCAAATATGGGCACAAATGTTGCAGTTGAATCTTGCAATTGCACACTGATTGATTGATTGATTTCAGCGGTAATGGGCGATTGATCCAGGTTGATCAATTCAATGTTTATGTATCCCGCCTGTGCCTGCTCATAAATATTTGTGCGACCACTGGTAATAGTCAAATTGCTTAAAATTGCATTTGTGTAATCAACTCCATTGATTTCAACCTGCCAAACTGGATTCCAAATGCTCATTGAATACCAGCCAACAATCCAGCGCCCCTAGTGCCACGATAAAATGAATTGTTTAAAGTATCTACTAAAACCCTGGCCGTGGCTTCAGGATCACCCGCTACACCAATATTTACTGTAATGGGTGTGGTCGCCGCTTGATTTTTGAAAAATGCATCTGCCTGAGCGGTTAATCTGTCACTAAATGACTGCATAATTGCCTTAGATTGTTGCACGGTTGCTGGAATACTCAAATCGGCTGAAATTTGTTGTGATGAAAATAATTGTTGGGGATTGATAACATTTCCAATTGGTGTAATTTTGCCAGCGGTGCCAGCGGCTCCACCCGATACTGGACTGAAATCTGATGTGATTGTTGGTGTTGGAATGGTTGTTGAAGTATTTGATCCAGCCATTGGATTGCCTTGATTGTATGTGAAATTTGATGATGGCTGACCAATTTTGTTCAAATAACCAATGTCTGATCCAGGTTTGATCAAATTAATTCCCCTGATTACCAAATTGATTGAATCTATTATGAAATTGATTATTGGAGTGATTGCTCCCAATATTGTGCCAAATGCACTAATTATTGCTGATGCAACCTTGGCACCAACATCAATTAAAAATCCAAATATTGTTTTCAATGCTGGTAAAACATAAGTTTGAAGCAAATCAAGAAATTCCTGAAAATTCTCCTTGTTGTTATCAATTGCAGTTTTAACCACATTCCAAGCATCTTTAAATTTGTTAATAATTGGCACACCATACTCAAAAACATATCCAATCAACCGTTCAATAATCGGCAACAATCTTTCACCTATGGCTTCTTTACCTTCATCAAATGCCTGCTTCAAACGATCAATCCTGCCTTGAAATGTTTCAGCATTTTTTGCTGCGGCTCCACCGTATAAATTACTTAATGCAATTTGTGTTTGTGTAAAATCCATTGCTTTTAAATCCGCTGCCGATAAACCAATTCCTAATTTGCCCAATTTTGCATCCTGGCCTTCATAGGCTTTTGCCAGGGCTTCGGTGACGGTTGCCAAATCTTTTCCACTGCCCTTTGAAACATCCAATGCCAAATTTAATAATTTTTGGGATGACCCAACATCCTTGGTGCTAAGTGATAACCGTTGCATTGATGCTCGCAAATCTGTATCACTCACACCAGTTGCTAATTGCATTTTTGAAATATAATCCTCAGTTGCTTTAATTTGCGCATCAGTTGCACCCGTTGCATTTTTTAATGCGCTTGCCAATCTTAATTGAGCGGCTTCATCCTCAATGGCGGATTTAACCCCATCAATTCCAATTTTGATTGCATAAGCGGCTGCGGCTGCGGCTGCCAACGCAAATGCTGCACCAACTTTTTTGCCAATATCTCCCATTTTGTCGCCAAAACTTTGCACATCTTTTTCAGCGGATTTCAAACCATCAGTCAGTTGTTTTGTTTCGGCAAGAATTGATAATTTTAAAGTGCGGGTGCCTGTTGCCATTTCACCACTCCTTTACAATTTTGCTGAATGCGGATTCCCATTGATCAATAATATATGGCTGCTCTTTTCTTAAGGTTGGATAAATAAACCAGCCCCTTGATCCTTTACCAAATTTTCCCGACCAACTGGGGAATTGTTTAAATTTATTTGATCCAAATTCATATCCAGGCCATAATTGCTGGGTTGTGCCACCACCGCTGAATTTTTGCCTTGCAAATCCAACATTTAATTCACCAATTTTGGATGATTTGCTGACAACTGAACCCTCAGCAATGCGATCATCCGCCCGATTATTTGTGAAACTAGATGCATCAATAATTTTGCCCCGCAGATATGAAACTAATGCACCTGATTGTTTTTTGGCCTGGGTGACCGCTTCATCACTCATTGCCTTTGTGGCTTTAATAATTCCACGCAATTGCGCCTTATCATAAGTGATTGAATCATTTGCCATTTTGTTCCTCCAAAATTTCAACTGCGGTCAAAATCTGTTCTGCGGTTTCCCATTCCCTCATTGGAATTGATGTGGCAATTGCCAATTCAACCAATAAACGATTTATGCTTCCCCGCTGAAAACTTTTGGGTCATCAACACCAACCACCACATCCGCCACACTTTCGCACCAGGCTTCAAATGGTTTGACTGGTTTTGCACTGGTGCGTTTCATTGCGTGATAAGCCAAAAACATCAAATCAGAGATGCCCATTTTATCCTTGGCTTGACTGATGATGTTGCCGCTTTCCTTTTCCCATTTTGCCCACTCAGGTGGCTGGGCAATGTAGGTGATTGATTCCCCATTTCCATATTCAATTGTAATTGGTAGTTTCATTCTGCTGCTCCCGATTCTGTTTTATAGTGTTGGTGTTGTCACGCAGGTAAATGCTAATGAAACCGTTTGTGCATCAGGTGCGGTGCCGCCTGCTGATGGGAAAATTGGTTGCACATCAAAATTGAAAACTGACCCACTTGCTGCGGTAAATACAACTGCCAATGGTGTATTCGGTGCAGAATCTGCGGCAGTCCATAGGGCGTTGCATAATGATCCGCCTGCTGGCCAATCGGCTAACATCTCCACGGCAAATGAGCCTTGCGAATCGGTCGTAAAATATGCTTTTCCATCAAGTGTTTGATAAGTGTTGATTGTTGATGCAATTGTCAAAACTGCGGATGTTGCTTGGGCATCATAAGTATCACCAGCAATGGTGAAGGTTATGTCACGCCCCGTGATGATTGTTGTTGGCATTTTTTCTCCTTTTATATGTCTTGGTTGTAATAAGTGCTGACGGCCAGGTCAGCAATTAAAAGTGATGATGTGCCAATGTTTGTGATGGTTGGCCGCTGCACATCTCCGACCACATAACCATCAGGCATGATGCCAATGATTTCAATTACTAATTTTTCCAAATTATCTAACGCCCCTGGGTTTGAATTATATGCCACGGCTGCGGTTATGGTGAAATTGATTTTGACACTGACACTTGATTTGCTGATCAATGTTGATTCCAAATAAGGTGAATCAGGAACAATTACGCAAGCGGGCGGGATAATTGCTTCAGGCACAAATGAATAAACCGTTGCACCAATTGTGTTTAATGCAGTTGCCAAATCTCCCCGAACCTCAGCAATTGATGCACTCATTGGCAAATTGTTTCAGTGTCAATGTAAGGTGCCAACAAACCAAATTGACGGTTGATCATGCTTCGGCCTGTCCTGTAAATAGTCTGGGCAAAATCTACGCCTTCAATTTGTGATCCTGGTGCAATTATTGCCTGGAATATATCGGTGGATAATCCCAGCAAGGCATTTTTGATTGCATCAGTATTTGCATAAAGATCAGCCGCACTCGACCCATCAAGCACGGCAATCCCAGCGGGGATAACTGGAATGGTGCTGAGTGTGTCGGCCGCTACTAAGCCTGCACTGAACATGTATGTGTTGGATGTTCGGGCATCCACTGTATATGTTCCATCAGCATCACCACAACCAGTCACAATGACTGATTGACCCTGCACAAAAAAATTTGATCTAATTGTGTAAAAATAAACAACATCATCAACAATTCTGTAAGAATCAACCGCTGATTGATATGCAGTCAGCAATGGCAAGCAAATTTGCTCACTGGATGCAATTATTTGATCCAAATATGCATCAGAATACATGGAAACACTAACGCCCAACACGGCACGCAAATCATCTGCATCAATGATGGGCATTAGCGAATCCTTTCATTCGACTGGGTTATGTTCGGGAGCGACCACAACCCATGATTTATTTATTGATCAGGTCTGATTCCAGCATGCGCCAAATGGAATTTTTGGTGCAATTGCTGCATAACCGTAATAAAGCAAATCAACTGTGCCATCACTTTGAATTGCTGTGCGCAATGTAAAGCGTGGGGATTCATACCATGTCCAAGCCTGTGGATTAATTGTCACCATCGAAAAATCTCCAGTGGATGTTGAGCCACCTGCATTGCCAATTGATCGGCTTACATATAGATCAAGTCCTGGAGATACACGGCCACGCAATGATCCAGCGGTTGCAAGTCCAGCCTGATTGGATGGATTTGCTGCATTGTAAAGTGGTGTTCCATTGTCGTTGTAACCCATGATATTTGCCCATTGTCCTGGAGAAACAACCAAGTTTTGTGCAAAACCTAATGATGAACCATAAACTGCGGCTGCGGCCTGTGATGTATATGCCAAAAATCCTGTTGCACTGTTGGCATTCACACCAGTTTGTTGCCCAGCGGCTTGAATTGTGCCAACTGCAAATTCATCAGTTACTTTTGCATAAGCAAATTCGAGATTTGCAAGTAAAGCGGCCACATATTCAGGCCGACTTCTATCAATCAACTCAACGGTTGTGATTGCACGACCCTTAAATGATTGCACTGGCACTGATAAAAATGTGGCTGACAATGATGATTCAGTCACGGCTGCATTTTCTGCAACATTTGCAACTGTTGGCACTGCGGTGACCTTTGGCAATTCAAATGTCATTCCCTCACCAATTAAAGCCTCACGGCTTAGTGCATCAATCATTCCACGGTCACCATTTGCAAGTGCATTAATAACTTGGAGTGATTGTGGTGTTGGCACCATTCCAGGTGCAGTTGATGTGGTGTTATCGGCTGCACGCACATAAATGCGGGAATCCTCATCACCCAAAACATTTGCTTTCAAAAAATGTTCTAAATAAGTCACTTTGTTAATAATTGGTGACCTTGGTGTTGTATAAGCCACGGGTGCTGATGTGGCTTGAACTGTTGGTGCAACATCAACTGATTCAGTTGGTGTTATCTGTTCAGGCGTATTGTCTGACACTGTTTTTTCTCCTTCGGTTTTGGTTTGATCTGTTTCGGATTTTTCCGCATCAGAATTTTCCTCAGTTGCTGCAACATCACTAACCCTGGCAGATTTAACCGCTGGTTCAGTTACCAATGCAACACCTGTTAATTCTCCTGATGTCACCTTCATGGTGCCATCTTTTTGCATTTCATAATCATTCACGGCCAATTCAATTGAAAATCCATCCCTAAGCCCTGAAATTGCTTCCTCTAGTGCATCAGTTCCAGCGGTTGTTTTTGCGATTTTAAATGTTGCA
>Ga0209354_10001395_pt1 | contig 10719 bp, 9 predicted proteins | sample LauGreSpBDMM15DD_2_FD_187562 | JGI IMG/M metagenome (GOLD analysis project Ga0209354, IMG submission 187562) | Freshwater lake microbial communities from Lake Michigan, USA - Sp13.BD.MM15.DD (SPAdes) (version 2) | ecosystem: Environmental > Aquatic > Freshwater > Lake | place: Lake Michigan, USA...
GTACGCAGACACAGTTGCTGGGTTGCCGTGGGACACCTACATCCGCATTGACGGCACCCGCCGTCCATACCGACCACGACCAAGTTGGATTGACACGCCGCTACCAAGCAACCCGAACTTCACATCGTTTGACTTCAAGCACCGCGTCGTCAGCAGCCTGCTCCTAGACGGCAACGCCTTCGTGTTGTTCCTGACGAATCGCAGCGGCGAGGTCGTTGAGACCCGCGTCCTTGATCCGCAGAAGGTTGATGTCGTTCAGCACGATAACGGCGAGGTTCTCTACCACATCAAGACCACCAACGGCGAGACAATCCTCGGCGCCGATTCCATCGTCCACATCACACTCTTCGGCACTGGCGAGTCACTACGCGGCCTGTCGCCGATTGAGCATCACAAGGTGACCCTCGGACTTGCCAGCGCGACCGCGCTCTTCAGCGCGAAGTTCTACGAAAATAATGCCAGCGTTGGCGGCATCGTGAAGGTCCCAGGCGAACTCACGCAGGATCAGGCTGACGCACTTCGCAACGGATTCTCACGCCGCAACGGTGGCGTCAAGAACGCCTTCAAGGTTGCCGTCCTCACCGGCGGCGCAGACTTCCAGCAACTCGGCGCGAAGGTCTCCGACTTGCAGTTGATTGAGACGATGCACTACGGCGTGGAGTCCATCGCGCGGCTCTACGGCATCCCGCTGCATATGCTTCAGGTGCCAGGTGGCAACACCTCCTACGCTTCGGTAGAACTGATCGGCATTGAGTGGCTGCGTCTCGGACTCGGCCCACTCATCGCTAGGATGGAGGCTTCGTTCCAGCGGCTCGTGCCGGGCAGCCAGCAGACCTTCCTGAAGTTCACGCTGGACGGCTTGCTCCGCGCGACCACGCAGGAGCGATACAACTCCTACAGCACCGCGCTGAACAACGGCTTCCTGAGCCTGAACGAAGTGCGCTCGCTTGAGGACCGCTCGCCAATCGGACCAGCAGGCGACCAATACTGGAAGCCGCTGAACATCGGAGTCGTTGGCGACGAACCCCAGCCGTGATTGAGATCTACGACATTGACGGCACGCTCACGACGAGCGGCGAAGCGCCACGCCAAGAACTGATCGACTACATCAAGTCAGGCGTCGCTGACTACGGTATCGAGGTCTACATCATCAGCGGCCGTCCTATCGCACGGCTTGAGGAGACCGAGGCACTGCTGGAGAAACTCGGCGTGCCGTATGACGAGATCTACTTGCAGGACTTCTCAGAGGAGTCGTCACCGGCTGTGATCGAGGCGTTCACCGCATACAAACTCAGCAAGTTGCAAGAAGAGTATGGCGACGAGATCGCCTTCTTCGTGTCTGATGACGCCTCCGACCGTGATGCCGCTGAGGGAATGGGCATTCACGCGATGACGCCAGAGCAGGTGCTGGAGATGGACCACGAACACCGCGCCGAACACACCGACCCAGCAGCGCCACCAAGTGACCAGATCACTGGGAGCGACACCAACGAGCCAGGCTCTGCCAAAGGCAAACTGGGCGACATTGACTTGAGCGAGGCGACCGAGAAGGCGCTCCAGACAAAGAGCGACGACCACAACAAGGCGATGGCCGAAGCAGACCGACCAGACTGGACGCGCGTGCGCGTGGACTCACTGCGCGCAGTCTATCGTCGCGGCTCAGGCGCCTACTCCGTCAGCCACCGACCAGGCACGACACGCGAGCAGTGGTCAATGGCGCGAGTCAATGCCTTCCTCTACTTGGCGCGCACCGGCGCACCAAACAACGCTGCGTATGTCAGCGACAACGACCTCCTTGATCCTGAGCATCCGAAGTATTCGGAAGAGAACGAGGTCCGCGCTCAGGTTGATGTTCCCGCCTACATCCAGAGCGCAGCCGACAAGGGACTCGCCTACTACGCCGACGGACTCGGCGGCGACGGACTGGTCGATCAGACGATCAGCGACGCACGCGACCTTGCTGGCGGCAGCGTCAGCGATGAAAAGGCGCGCAGGATGATCGCGTGGATCGCAAGGCACCGTGGCGACTGGGAAGGCGTACCGCAGAACAGCGACGAATCCAACGACAACTTCCCAGGACCCGGCGCCGTGGCCGCCTACCTCTGGGGCGTAAACCCCACACAATCAGACGGCGCTGACCGCGTTGTACGATGGGCAGAAGGCATCGTTGCCGCGCTTGAAGACAGGGAGATCATTGACTTGAAGGAACTTGAGACTCGCGCACTTCCAATGGGCGACTTCACCGTCACCGAGGATGAGGACGGACAGAAGACATTCAGCGGCTACGCCGCGCTGTTCAATGTGCCATCCGACGGAATGCAGTTCACCGAGATCATCGCGCCGAACGCCTTCACCCGAACGCTGAAGCGTGTCGCCGATGGCAAGAAGATGATCTCCTTCCTCTTTGGACACGACGAGACGCGCGCACTTGCCACGACCGCAAGCGGCCGTCTGTCGCTCACTGAGGACGAGCGCGGCTTGAAGGTTGAGGCAAAGTTGGACCCAGCCGATCCAGATGCAGCAAGCGTCATCAGCAAACTGACCTACGAAGCGCGTTCGATGGGGATGTCCTTCGGCTTCTCCATCCCGCGGAGCGGCGATGTCTGGAACGAGAATGTCCGCACACTCAACGAAATCAACCTGTTCGAGGTGAGCGTCTTGTCCGCTGGACAGACTCCTGCTTACCCTGCAACGATTGGTCTCACGGCTGTTCGCAAACTGTCCGCTGCGAAACTCGGCGTAGACGGCGACCGCCTTATGAATACGCTTGAAGCCATCAAGGGAGCGCAACCGCTCACCGAAGATGACCTCAAGGTGATTGACCAGGTGCGCGAGAGGCTCTCGCCAAAGCCGGTTGGAGTTGATCCATCCGTTGCGTTGGCGATGTTGCAGACCAAGCGCCTGATGGATCAGGAACTCTAAAGCCACGAGACCCCGCCCCGCTGCCCGATGTAGGCAAGCCCGCGATCAGGTCCTCCCGCTTGGTGAGTCGCAATAATCAAGACAAGGCATAGAAGCGCGTCCAATGAGACGCAAAGGAGTAAACAAATGGCATACGACGCACTCGCTGACAAGCGAGCGAACCTGCTCACGCAGGCTCAGGCGATCGCCACGGACCTCGCCGAGAAGGGTGGAGTTCTAGAGGGTGACGCCAAGCAGCAGTTTGACGGTCTCGTTGCAGAGGCTGGCACAATCGCTGAAGCAATCCGCACGGAGAAGGCCGCAACAGAGGCTCGTTCACAGGCTGACGCAGCCCGTGCCGAGTTCGCTGCTGTGATCGCTCCGAAGGCTGACCGCGACGACAACGCAGAACTCCGAGAACTTGCTCGCAACGGCGGGACGAAGGTCTTTGAGAAGCGTGATGTCTCCCGCGCAACTGGCCTTGGGAACCCAGTAGACATCTTCACGCGAGTGAACATTGTCGCTGGTCAGGTGAACCCATTCCTGGATGCCAACGCTGTCACTGTTTACAATGTCAGCACAGGCAACAACCTTCAGTTCCCACGAGTCACGGCTCTTGGAACCGCTGGTTCATTCGCAGAAGCAGCACAGATCTCCGAGTCAGATGGCACCCTCTCAGCCCTGAGTATCACCCCGGTGAAATACGGGATTATTCTCCAGGTCACCAACGAGTTGGTCCAGGACGCGGCGTTTGATCTTGCAGCGATGGTCGCTGAGAAGATGGGTTCAGAAGTTGCAGTCAAGCACGGCGCCGTTGCAGGCACCGCTGTCGCGGCTGCGGCTGGTTCGTACGCGGTTGGTTCGTCGGCAACGACGGTCACCTACGCCGAACTGGTTGGGCTTCAGTATTCAGTGAAGCAGCAATACCGCAATGCGGCAAAGGCTGCCTTCCTGACGACCGACTCCAACATCGGAACGATCCTCGGGATCACTTCCTCGTCAGTGCCGATCTTCCAGCCAGGTGGTCAGGGTGGCGTTGATCGTCTCCTCGGCAAGCCTGTCTACACGACCGGTGGAATCGCTGACTTCGCCGCAAACGCACGCGGCATCCTGTTCGGCGACCTCGGTCAGATCGTGACCGTCCTCGTCGGCGGGATTTCTGTAACCAGTTCTACCGAGTTCGCCTGGGACACAGATTTGATTTCGTACAAATGCACAGTTCGTGGCGACACGAACCTCGTGCAGGCGAACGCGGTCAAGTTCCTCAAGAACGCCGCTTCCTAAGTCTTAGGTCGTAGCACTTGAACAGCAGGGGGTCGGGCTTCGGCTCGGCCCCCTGTTTAGTTAGGAGGGGTATGAACTGGCTCAAGGTCTTGAAGCAACTGGCACGCCGCAGGGGTGCGGCTAGAATCAACGCAGAGGCACCAACGCGGCTACCAGAGCGCGCTATGCTGATTAGATGGGGTGAGACAGCCACCCTGAAGAGAGAGCCTGTGGATCGCAGGGAAAGGTCGGACGAATGAGTTACGCCACACTCGCGCAGTTGAAGAGCAGCATCGGCATCACCGACTCCGTTGATGACACGGCGTTGCAGTCCGTCCTTGATGCGACCGACGCGCTGATCGACCTCTACTGCGACCGCAAGACTGGCTTCGGCACCGCGACCGAGACGCGCTACTACACGGCTGAGGAATACGAATATGTCTTGATTGACGACCTTGTGAGCATCACCACGCTGAAGACCGACGACCTCGGACTCGGCACGCACACGACGACTTGGACCACCAACACCGACTACAACCTTGCACCCGGCAACGCCGCACTTGACGGCTTCCCTTACACGCAGATCGATGTGAGCGTCACCTATCCAAAGAACTTCCCGAAGAGCGTCTATCGGGGTGTGGAGGTTGTGGGAGTCTTCGGCTTCCCAGCCGTGCCGCAGGCAGTCATTCAGGCTGCGCTGATCCAGGCGGGTGCTGTGTTCTCCAGCCGAACCTCCCCCTTCGGCGTGATCGGAAGCGCGGACCTGGGTGGTCTTTTGCGCCAGAACCGCGCACTGCATCCAGAGTCGCAAGTGCTGCTTGAAGCATTCCGCAAGCGATCTGGTCTGGTGCGGTGAACGACGCCACGATCCTCGCGGGACTCGCTGCACATCTCACGGCGGCAACGCCACCAGGCGGCTACACGCTGCGACAGGTCCACACCTTCCCGCCAGACAATCTCGCCGTGGTGCCAGCCGTCGTGCTGATCCCAGGCGACGACTCGATCTCCTACGGCGCGAGCAATCGCCAGGTCGTGCTGACCATCAACGCCACGGTCTACATCCAGCCACAGGCTGACCTCGGCCGCAAGTACGCCGACCTGATGGCGTGGCGCACCTGGCTGCGAGACAGCCTCATTGACGGCGTAACGCTTGACGGCACTGCCACCGTCGCTCAGGCGAGCGTGACCTCAACGGCAATCGGCACCGACACTTGGGCAGAGCAGGACTACCTGACAATCTCTGCCACAGTAGAGGTGGCAGTCGTAGAAGCAATCAACACTTCAGCGTAGAATCAACCCCACGCCGCACTGCGGCAGAAGATAAGGAGACCTGACTTGCCTGCAGCATCAGCCGGAAATGTACTGTTCAGCAAACTAGTTGCCTTCAAGGAGGCGACTCCTGGCACCATCCCTACGCTGACTTCAGGTGGCCGCAAGTTGCTCGTCTCGCCAACTGGCGTGATCAGCAACGGCACCACGATTGAACTCGGCACCGAGCGATCCGTTGCGCTTCGCAACCCGCTCATCGCAACGACTGGCACCATCGTCTCCGTAGAGCCAACACTGAGCGCCACCGTTCCTGCGCTGAGCATCGGTGAACTCCCAATCTGGATGTCGATGCTTGGCACGGCAACAGCCGCTGGAACAGTTGCGCCATACATCTGGGACTACGACTTCTCAATGACCGCAAGCAACAACCCAAAGTCCTACACCTTGATCGCCACGGACGGCGTGCAGGCATACGCTGCGAACTACTGCTTGGCTGAGTCCATCACCATCGCCGCAGACCGAAGTGGCTTGACGAACCTCAGCGCCTCACTCTTCGCCCAGAACATCGCCAAGAACTCAGCGGTCCTTGCAGACGGAACGCCAACATCAGGCTTCCTCGCAGGGCGACTCTGGAACGCCTTCCAGAGCGGCACCGTCTTCCCAGGCACGGCCTCAGGGACAGCGTATGAATACCTGCTGGACTTCTCACTGGAGTTCTCTTCGGGTCTTGCACGGCAGTCCTACCTCGCCGGTACGACGACCTTCACGACGCACGCTGAGTCCAACCCATTCACTGGCACCTTGACGATGACCGTGAGCAGCACTGCTTCAGCGGTCAGCGTCTTCTACGACGCCTACCAAGCCGCAACGCCAGTTGGCGTGCGACTCGCCTGGACGAACGGCACCAACACGGCAAACATTATGACGATGATCGTGCCAACCGAAGTGCAGCAACTCGCTGGCGCCGAAGACGGCCTCGTCACGATGGCAGTCACAGGCACGCTGGTGTACGACGCGACCAGCACGAAGAGCCTTAGGATTATTGTAGGGAGCGATCTCGCAGCCCTACCATAAGTTAGAGAGAGTAGGAGGAGCAAATGTCACAGAGCAAGCCTGACTTTCGCACCGTTGAAGTAAATCTCCTTGCGCCGTTTGACGGCTGGAAGGCGACGATGCGCGCCGAGGGAGTCCCCGCACGAGTCTTTATCGAACTTCAGAGTGGAAATGTGGAGCGCGCGATGAACGCAGTTGCACGGCTGATCGTGGCGCACAACTTCCTTGACGAGACTGGCGAGCCAGCGGCAACCGTGCTTGACGCACCGATGGATGCGCTCACTGAGTGCATTAGCAAGTGGAGCGATGCGGTAGCAGCACTCCCCCCTCGCTAAGGCTTGACGCACAGAGGCTGGCGGCAGGTCGTTCCATCTCGCCTCACCCGCTACTCGTGGCACACTTGATCGGCAAAGAGTTCGGCATCGCGCCGCACGAAGTGCTTGAGTGGGATGCTGGCGACTTCCAGCGCACCGCGCAACTTATCGCAGACCTACAGCCAAAGGAGCCGATGAGCCGTGGCCGCTAACTCGCAAGACAGGCTGACGATCTCCTTCAGCGTGGACAATAACTATGAGGCGCTGCGCCTCGGCTTCCTGGAGGGATCAAATCCAGCAGCCTACAAACGCCTCCTTAGCATCGCCACCCTGAACGCCACTCGGACGATGGTCAAGCCAATGCGCGCCGAGGCGCCAATCGGCAAGACGACGCAGAACCCAGGGCGACTCCGCAAGTCGGTCACCGCAAGACGCGCTCGCTTCGGCACCCCAGCGGCTGTGGTCGGACCGCGTGCCGGGCGTAATCGAGCAGGCGCCGCTGGCGGTGCGTGGTACCGATGGTTCGTCACGAGCGGTATTAGTGGAGTGCGGCAAACGAAGAACGGAGCGAAGGCGGTGAAGGCGGTGCCTGGCAATCCATTCGTGACGCGAGTCTCTGGCAACGCAAGTTATCAGGCGCGTGCGATGGAGGCGATGGCGAAGACGGTAGAATCATTCTTCAACAACGATGCATTCAAGAGAACCATCCTGAGATTCAAGAGAAGGTGACATATGGCATTCGGGTCTGATCGAGCAGCGAACTTTGTCATCGCGGCGAAGGACGCTGCCACTAAGCCGCTCGGCAATGTTGGCAAGGCGATGGGACGGCTCAAGGGCGTCAGCATCACGGCGTTCAAGGCAATCGGCGGTGCTGCGCTAGCAGCAGCCGGTGCAATCGCTGCGTTCACCGCAAAGGCGATTCAGGGCGCAATCGAGGACGAGCGATCAGTCATCCTCACCAACGCCGCGCTCAAGGCACGAGGCTTTGCGCTAGATGCACTCGCTCCAAAGATTGAGGAGCAGATCAAGGCGGCCCAGCGGCTTGGTATCGCAGACGACAGGGTGCGCGCTGGGCTAGAAGTCGGGTCACGATTCTTCAAGAACCAGACCAAGTTGCTGAAGGCAAACGAACTTGCGATGACCATCTCTGCCGTCACAGGTCAGGACCTTGAATCAGTCGTGGCGGCAATCGGCAAGGCGTCTAACGGATCAACGCGAGGACTCGCCGCGATGATTGGACCGATCCAGAAGGGCGCGAAGTTTAGCGATCTCTACGCGCAGGGGATGGGCAAGTTCCAGGGCATCGCAGACGAACTTGCGAACAGCACGAGCGGAAAGTTCGCAACCGCGCAGGAGGTCTTCAACGAGCAAATGGACGACTTCGGCGCCAAGTTCCTCCCTGTCGTCAGCGAGATTCTCACCTTCATCACTGAGAAGGCCTTGCCAGCGTTCCAGGGGCTGCTTGATGACATCGGTCCAGTCGTCACCGACCTTGTAGACAACTATGTACGACCGCTCGCAGATTCGTTCGGAGATCTGTTCAAGATCTTTTCCGAAGGTGAAGGCTCGATCAGCCTGCTTGATGTCGCCTTCTTCCCACTAAAAGTCACCCTCACCGCCATCAAGATTCTGATTGACGCCATCGTGTTTGGTCTGAACGCCATCGGCTTCGGAAAAGGCATTGAGAAGGCAGCCAATCTCAGCAAGGCAGCAGAGACAGGGGGCTACGGCGGCGGGTCATATGTAAACCCAATGAACCGAACTGGCGGCGGCAACCCTGGCAGCACGAGCGTCGTCACGAACATCGTGCTTGACAAGAAAGTCATCGGACAATCGGCGGCTTCGTATATGGGGATGCTTGACCCTAACCCACGCCGAACCTACCCATAATGGCAAACCCATACTCAGTCACCATCGCTGGAGTTGGCGGAGGGACGGCGAACCTGCTCACGCTGCCACTCTCAACCGCTGGCACCACGCCATATATTGAACTCGGCAGTTTCAGCGCCAATGTGAGCGCCGATGGCGGCGGCAGAATGTCATTCGATGTCCTACAGACGGAGACCCCTGTGGGTGGGCCGTGGTGGAAGTCTGGCTCGGCCGCAGACAATGCGCGCGTCCAGTTTATTGACTCACGCTACTCAGCAGGCACGGCGCTGTTCCTCGGATACATCACCAGCATTGACGCCGCGCTGCTCGGCAGTGGATTCGGCACCAGGGCAACGGTCACCGTCGCGGATGCTGACGGCTGGCTTGGCAAGACCGTAGTCCGCAAGTCATACACCGGCACCGACACCTCTCAGCAGGTCGGATCATTCAAGCAGGGCGGCACTGCGCTGACTGACCGTGACCACATCAACAAGTTGCTGGCAAGGATTCACGACCAAGTGAACGATGCGACCACGCGTCAGATTCTGGACACCAGCATCATCAGCGGCAGCACGCGCGCGGTGTATTCAGGGACAGCGGTGGTACTCGGCACGCTGGACTTCAAGGCGACCACCTTGACCAGCGCGATGAGCCAGATCACAGAAGAGGCAAGCGGTGAGAATGGGCTGCCATACAACTTCTATGTAGACGGCGCTGCGCGCCTGAACTATGGACCGATTGTTGTGCCGGGGACGGCGACCGCTCCAGCCGAGATCGTCACCGACCCTACGGCCGCGCGCACTGGCAGTGCTGGCACGGCGACGCGCTTGCTTGCGCACAATCTGTCGGTAAACCTCGATCACGACAACATCGTGAAGGGCATCTTTGTGCAGGCAGCAGACTCGCAAGCAGGACGCGATGGCAACGCCAGCCCGATCACGAACCAGCCCTACTTCCGCACCTACACAGGCGGCACTCCATACACAGGCTCTGGGCTTACCGCACGGACTGGACCTGTGCCTCAAGAAGTGTTTAGCGCGCCAAAGGTCGCAAAGGTTGGCTTCGGCGGCCGCTCCACGAAGATTCAGCGGCTCACGAAGGGGACGATGCAGGTGCGCTCTAAGCCTGTGCGGAGCGTGTCGTTCTCAATCTCTGGCTCAAGCCAGACGCAACTCACAAATCCGAACTGGGAGTATGGGCTGACGCAGGGCTACTCGTCAGCAGGCACACTCGTCTCTGCGTGGCTGCCAGGGCAGTTCGTCAAGGTGACGGCCGCCGCACTAGACTTGAACGAAATCCTGCGAGTCGCAAGCGTCACCTATTCGTTTGAGTCGCCAGGCTCCTATCAGTTGCGCGTAGACATTGAGGCTGAATACACAAAGCGCAGTGCGGTTGCTGCGCTCCTTGCGAAGGCTGGAGGCTAGAGATGGCAGAGCGATACGGTACAGACCTCACTGGTCTTGGCGGCTTTGAGGGCGGCGTCACGAGCGAGAACGGCGCGGCGCTCGTCAGCACGAGCAGCGACGGCGAGACCGCGCTGCTATTCGGATCAGCCGCACTGCGCGAGATTCAGGCTGGCGTTGCCAACGGCGACTTCGCCATCTCGCCAGACGACTCCACTGGAACCATCACCGCTGAGAACCCGCTGCCGTATTGGACCTTCACGGATACAAACTCAGCAGGGGCCATCACCTGCGCGGTCGTACCAGATGCGGCCAACGGCTCCGGCAATGTCTTGCAGTGGACGGTGAACAGCGGCACGCTCACAGGCAAGAGCGCAAAGATCACGCGCTACATTCCGATCTCATCAACGCTCTCGCGCACATTCTCCTACTACATTGAAGCGTCATTCACTTCAGCAACCAACAGTTCGCAGTCGCAAGTGGAGGTGAGCGGCGCGTTCTACAAGACTGACCTCACTGTTGCGTCAGGCTCATTCACCTCTGGAACTTATGCCTTCAGCGCGCTGACCAGCACGACAGGTGTGACTGCTCCTGCAGGCTTTGACGCAGGTGACCTGGTCTCAACGACTGCACCTGCTGACGCTGCA
>Ga0209354_10001397_pt1 | contig 10711 bp, 18 predicted proteins | sample LauGreSpBDMM15DD_2_FD_187562 | JGI IMG/M metagenome (GOLD analysis project Ga0209354, IMG submission 187562) | Freshwater lake microbial communities from Lake Michigan, USA - Sp13.BD.MM15.DD (SPAdes) (version 2) | ecosystem: Environmental > Aquatic > Freshwater > Lake | place: Lake Michigan...
TCTCCGTTGAACTTCTTGACCGAAGCAATCCAGTATTCTTTGATGAACTAGTTCGTCAGATGGAATATGCTTATGCTTTAGCAACAGATAAGTTCGTTGCAGGACAATTACTGAGCAATGGACAAATCGCTGCCACAGCAGCTGACAATACCGCTGCTGGAATTCTGACTTTCGTATCGGAAGCAGCCGCTGAGGTTTATAAGGATTCTCTAGGATTTGCTAGAAACCTTATTGTTACACCTGAGCAATGGGCAAAAATTATGAGCTACAACGATAGCGGTCGCCCAATTTACACAGCATCACAGCCACAGAACGCAGCTGGTGTAGCCAGCCCACAAAGCCTTCGCGGAAATGTTGCTGGACTTGGCCTCTATGTATCTCGCGCACTTGGATCACTAACTGCTGCTCATCCATCTTTACCGCTTGGAGATGGTTCAATGATCGTAGTTAATCCAGATTCTTACACTTGGTATGAGTCAAGCAGATTCCGTCTCCAGACCAATGTTGCTCTAAATGGTCAGATTGAAGTTGCTTACTATGGCTACGGCGCACTTGCAGTCAAGGTCGCTGATGGAGCTTGCTACTTCAACAAGAACTAAGAACCCCTAATAGTGAGGGCCAGTCCGCTCCCGAGCTGGCCTCTCACCTAACTGCTTGAAAGGATGACGAAATGCCTACGATAGTTACGGCCACAGAGCTTAGGACAATTCTTGGTGTTTCGTCATCCCTATATTCAGATGCTTATCTTGGCGACATAGTTGATGCTTCTGAGAATCTAGTTCTTCCAATGTTAGTTACATTCCAGAGCAAGATTAACAAGGTAAGACTTGAAGATAATATTGCTTACTTCATTACCGCAACAATCCAAGAATTTACCGAAGGCCAATCCGTAATCATTACGGGATGCGGCTCGCCATTTAACGGCACACACACAGTATTAGCAGATGGATTATCAGATTATGAATTTGCCGTTGCAATCACCAATGCAGACATATTGGAAAAGAATGTTATCCCAGCAGGAAATGCTGCGCTCTCTGGATTATCAACCTATGTCGGAAATGCCAATGCTGAAGCTGCTATTCTGGCTATCTCCGTTGAAATCTTCCAAGCCAGAACCGCCGCTGGTGGATCAATCGAAGGCGTAGATTTTGCAGTTACTCCTTACCGCCTATCTAAGAATTTACTTGCCAAAGTAACTGGCTTACTTGGCCCATATCTTGATGTTGAAACTATGGTCGGCTAATGCCAGCATCAACAATTGCAACAGATGTTAGAGGCGCTATTAAGACCGCCTTGGCTGGATGCACCGCTAATATTTACGATTCAGTTCCAGAGGCGCCCATCGTTCCAGCAATAGTGTGCGTCCCAGATGCGCCTTATATGGAGCTTGAAGTTTTGGGTAAAACAACAACTCGAGTTAAATTAAATTACACCATCACTGCTTGCGTTGCGTATTTCAGCAACGCCGCTTCTTTAGACAATTTAGAGCAATTGATCATTAGTATTCTTGGAGCGCTAAACGCTTCCAAGTATGAGTTATCGACAGTCGATAGGCCGTCAGTAACAACAGTAGGAACGACCAATTTATTGGTTGCAGACATACGCTTGAGCGTCCGCTACGAGCAAACCGCATAGGAGACCCAAATGCCAACAACAGTAATAACTGGGCGCGATGTTACCTTCACACTTGATAGCGCTAACTACGATGCCCAAGCAACAAGCGCAGTCCTAAGCTGCGACACAATCATCGAGACCTATCAGACTCTTGATGGTCGCGCCTATAAGTCCGTTGATAAGCAATGGACATTCACAATTGAATTGCTACAGGATTGGGGAGTTGCAAGCTCTCTATTCGAAGCAATGTGGGCTGATGCTGAGTCAGCACCTAACACCACACTTACAGTTGCCTTCACAGCTACAACTGGCGCAGTATTTACTTTCAGCGTATTGCCAATCTTCCCAGCAGCAGGCGGCGCAGCTCCAGGAGCGCTTACTGATACTTGGACGATGACAGTCGTTGGAACACCAGCAGAGAACTTCAGCTAAGAGATCGGAGCATCGGGAGCTATGAAACTATCAATCACAATTGAATATAACTCTGGCGAATCAGCAACTTATATTGCTCAACCGCCAGAGTGGGCTAAGTGGGAAAAGGCAACTGGACACACTATTACTAAAGCTCAAGAAAATATAGGAATCTGGGACTTGATGTTCTTGGCCTATAACGCTTATAAGCGAGAAAACGCTGGTAAGCAAGTAAAGAGCTTTGAGATATGGATGGAAACAGTTGCCGACATTAAGACAGGCAACGATGACCCAAAAGCCATCAGCCCGACAGCGTAAGGCGGCTACTAGTAATAGTTGCTCTTAGGACTGGTATCCCGATGCAGTATTGGGATGATTGGGACGATGTAGCAACGGCAGTCGAGCTGATAAAGGAGAGAGATAGCAATGTCTGAAGAAGTCTCAGCATTTGACCGGACAGAGCTTCGGCAAGTCTATAAAGCCTTCTCCTTGCTAGGCGATGAAGCCAAAGCCGAGTCTCGCCAAGTTTCTAATAACCTTGCTACTTATCTTCAGCAACAAATTGCTGCCAAAGCTTCTACTCGCGTTAAAGGCCAGCAAGCGATTAACAAAATCGTTAGCGGATCTAAAGTGTCTAAGACAAGCACTACTGGCGAAATTAAATACGGCTTTGCTAGTCAAAGATTTAGCGGTGGAGCTAATACTCAAATGCTTTGGGCTGGCTTTGAATTTGGTTCTAATAAATTTAAGCAATTCCCTGCCTACTCTGGCAGACAAGGGCGCGGCTCTCGCGGATGGTTTATTTATCCGACTTTGCGTCAAGAGCAGAAGAATATTGTGGCACAATGGACTAGAGCATTTAATAAAATATTAGATAAGTGGGGCATCAATGGCATCTGATTCAAGAGCCTTAACGCTCAAGCTTTTAGCAGATACGGCCGACTTCCAAAAGAAGTTAGCGGCTGGCTCTAAAGACATTGATTCCATTGGAGATAGAGCCAAGGAATTTGGCGTAAAGGCAGCTGCTGCATTTGCTTCTGCTGGAGCAGCTATTGGGGCATTTGCAAAGGTTGCAATTGAAAATGCTGCGAAAGATGAGGCAGCTCAAAGGACATTAGCACAGACAATAGAAAACACTACAAAGGCAACTGCCGAGCAAATTGCTGGCGTTGAAGAATACATAAGTATAACTTCAGTTGCTATAGGCGTTACGGATGACCAATTGCGCCCTGCTTTTTCAAGATTAGTAAGATCAACTAAAGATGTAGAACAAGCGCAAAAATTACTAAATTTATCTTTGGATATAGCATCTGCAACAGGCAAACCATTAGAAGCAGTGGCTAATGCTTTAGGCAAAGCTTATGATGGGAATTTAAACGCCCTTGGAAGATTAGGGTTAGGCTTAGATCAATCAATAATAAAATCAAAAGACTTTGATTTAGTTTTTAATGATCTTACAAAAACCTTTGGGGGCTTTGCGGCTAATGAGGCACAATCAACTGAAAAACAGATAGATCGAGTCAAAATTGCTTTAGATGAAGCAACAGAATCAATTGGGGCTGCATTGTTGCCCGTAGTGCAAGAATTAACGGCTTGGATTTTAGCTGACTTCATTCCAGCTTTAAATGGATTTATTGCTGGACTTACTGGAAAAGATAGTCTAAACGAATCTCTGACCGAAAGCCAGAAAACAGCAGTCGAATGGGGCAAAAAAGTAAGAGGGTTTATTGACACAGTCATTGATCTCAAAGATGAATTATTAATAGTTGCTGGAGTATTAGCGACAGTATTTGTAGTTTCTAAAATAGCAGCTGGAATCCAAGCCACTATCCTGCTAATTCAAGGCTTGGTAGTTGCTTATAATCTTTTAAGAAATAGCGCCGTAGCTGCTGCTATAGCTTCTAGATTTGCTTTGAATCCGTTAGCTGGTCTAGCCACTGGTGCAGCAGTAGTTGGCGCTATTATCGCCGCGACTAAATTATTTGATAACCAAGCTAATGCTGCATCAGCAACGGGAAGCAACACAGTTTCTCCATCTAGCCTTCCATCAGGCTTTACTGCTGGAACGCCAGTTATTAGCGGTGGCGGTTCTACTGGTGGCGGTTCTACTGGCGGTGGCATTGGTGGCGGTAAAATTATTGCTCCAGTTGTTACAGGAACAATGCCAAGTTTCCCATCTGGATTAAATCCAAGTGGCAAAGCAATTCCATCTGGATTTGATGTTGCAGCTGCTAGACGCGGAGATGAACGCGGCAATGTGGTAATCAATGTAAATGCTCCATCCGTAATTGATGAAGAAGGATTTAGCCGAGCAGTCCAGCTTGCTTTGAATAACAGCAGCCGCAGACTTGGCGGCGGCGGTGATCAACTAATCCTATGACCGCTTGGAGTCCCGTCTATCGAGTTAAGGTCAATGGCTCTACAGTTACCAGCGCCACACTTAGCGGACTTACTATTACCTCTGGTAGGGATGATATTTATCAGCAGCCTTTGGCTGGGTATTGCAGCTTAACGCTGATTGAAACTGCTGAAGCATCAGTCCCTTTTGAGATTAACGATGCAGTTACTATTGAAGTCCAAAATACTAGCGCGGTTTATGTAAATCTATTTGGGGGCTTTATCACCGATTTAGGCATAACAGTCCAGACTTCTGGCTCAACTGCCACTAGCCAAAAAATTCAGATAACAGCAGTAGGAGCTTTAGCCCGACTCAATCGCGCCGTCTATATCGGAAACTTTGCTCATCAATTTGATGGGGATAGAATTTTAGAATTACTTGAAACAGTTTTATTTGACCAATGGAATGAAGTGCCAGCTGCCGAAACTTGGAACGGCTATGACCCGACTACTCAATGGCAGGATGCAGAAAATAGCGGTCTAGGTGAGATTGATACTCCTGGGGATTATGAGCTTCATTCTGAGAATGGGCTAGACGATACAGTTTATAGCCTTGCTTCTCGCTTTGCGACTAGCGGCCTTGGTTATCTATATGAAGATTCGCAAGGACGCATTGGTTATGCAGATTCAACCCATAGATCTCAATATCTTGCAATTAACGGCTATGTTGATTTAGATGGCAATCACGCCATCGGCCCTGCGCTATCAATCCTTAAGCGAGCTGGCGATGTAAGAAATTTAATAACAATTAACTACGGCACTTCCGGGGCTGAGGTAACTGATGAAGATGCAGCTTCCATATCTGACTATGGCCTTCTTGCTTCTACCATATCGACCACACTTCGCAATCAAGGCGATGCTGAGGCTCAGGCTGCCTTCTATCTACTTATCCGCGCTTATCCTCAATTTGCCCTAAGGCAGATAACCTTTCCATTAGCTAGCGGTGAAATCGACAATTCAGATCGAGATAACCTTCTTGGCGTATTTATGGGCCAACCGCTCAATATCGTTAATCTGCCAGCCAATATGGTAGGTGGAGAATTCCAAGGCTTCGTAGAAGGTTGGACTTGGACCGCCAGCCTAAATCAGCTAAACCTAACTCTAAATGTATCGCCTATCGCTTTTAGCCTTCAGGCGTTCAGATGGAACTCAGTCCCAGCAACTGAGACTTGGAATACAATAAGCCCGACTTTGGACTGGCTCAACGCTACAATAGTTGCATAGGAGACTAAATGCCAACGACAAGTAATTTCGGCTGGACAACGCCAGCTGATACAGATTTAGTAAAGGATGGCGCAGCTGCCATTCGAACTTTGGGTAATGGAATTGATAATTCATTTCTTGACTTAAAGGGCGGCACAACTGGACAGATATTAAGCAAGGCTTCAAATACCGACCTTGACTACACTTGGATTAACAATGATGTTGGAGATATAACTGCCGTAACTGCTGGCACTGGAATTAGTGGCGGTGGCACTACTGGCGCAGTAACAATCACAAATGATATGGCCACAACAATTACTGCCGCTGGCGATATTGTAGTAGGCACAGGGTCAAGCACTTATGATAATTTACCGATTGGCACTACTGGACAAGTTTTGACGGCTGATACAACAGTTTCACCATACAAAGTTAAATGGGCAAATGCTGGTTCTGCCTTTGTCGGTTGCCGTTTATATCTTGGTTCTAATTTATCGATTAACGATGCAACGGATACAGTCGTTACTTGGAATTCTGAAACATTTGATACAGATGCATTTCATTCAACATCATCAAACACATCGCGTATAACGATTCCAGCTGGCAAGGACGGCAAATATTCAATCAGTGCTCAATTTATGATGGGTATGAGCGATACAAAACAATTGATTATTTATTTATACAAAAATGGATCATTGATAGGTCGTTCTCAGAATTGCGGAGCGGTAACAAGTAACAATTTAAGCGTTGCTTTTAATGATGTCTATAATTTAAGCGCAGCGGATTATTTAGAGGTTTATATTTTCCAAAATAATGGCACTGCTACAAATCTTTTGGCAACCCTTAGCACAGCTGAAGTTTCTTGGTTCGGCGTAACATATTTAGGAGCATAATGATTAAATATAAAAAACCTGCAAAATTAAACGGAAGTAAATTGATTGAAGAATTATTGGCTGCCGGCATTTCAGTTCAACAGGACTCTGGCTATCCATCTGGTTACACCGCGCCTCGTTTGGATGCTGATAATTCATTATGGCTTGCGATTTCTTCTAATGATGAAGCTGCTGCACAAATAGTCTTAGACGCTCATCAAGGCTAATGCCAACACTTTGCAAAGCTGGTCAGCAACTTCGGGAGCAAATCGATGACGATTATCCTGATCGCGATAGGAAGTCTGATGGCTGGATTGCTGACGCTAGGCATCTTGCTAAAGGTAGTTCTGACCACATACCAGACGATAGAGCAGGCGGAATTGTCCGAGCTTTAGATATTGATGCTGATTTATCAGCTCACAAAGAAGAGGCTTACGCGCTAGTTGAGAAGATTCGCAAGTTAGCCAAAAAGGGCGATAAGCGAATTAAATACATAATCTACGATGGAAAGATTATGAGTCCGATACTGGGATGGAAACGGCGTAAATATAACGGCGCTAATCCCCATCGGTCGCATTTCCATATTTCATTCACAACTTTGGGAGACAAAGATGGCAGTTATTTCAACCTCGAAGGAGAAGCTAATGAGCGACTTAAAGAAAATGGCAGAGAGCTGGGCAAAGACATTCCTAGCAACGGCACTAGCGACCTACCTAGCAGTCGGCCTAGATGTAAATGCAATTGCCAATGCGGCTCTCGTATCAGTCTTGCCTAGCATCATTAACTGGCTAAACCCTAACTACGAAAGATACGGCAGACTCAAGTAATGGCGGCTACTGAGCTAGCAACCCTAGTTGCCTCAGTCCTAGGATCTATCGCCTTACTGATTGCTGGACTTCGCTACATAATTAAATTGGAGAATATTCCAATAGTGTCGCGCCTTGATAAAATGGAGTCTCAGTTAGAATTGGCCCTAGCGAGAGGGGTCAGAAATGGCAACGCGAAAGCGCGTAAGTAAGAAGGCAGTCAAGCGTCCTAAGAGACGCAGGACTACTAAAGAAACGCCTTTAACAAAGCTTGATTTCTGGGCTATTGCTGCCAATGAAGTTTATAAGGCTTGCCGTAGAGCAGGGATGGATGAGGGAACTGCGTTAGCCTTCGCAATGGATCGCAGCTCTTATCCCGATTGGATAGTCCCTGCCGATGACCCAATTAAGAAGATTGGTTGGGAAGATGGAGAAGAGGACAACTAATCTACTTTCGAGAGGTTGAGCTCTTCGAGGCTCTCAAGTCGCTGTATCCAGACTTGACGCCTTTATCAGCGACCGACCGAGCAGATGGCATAACCCATAACGCTTATCTTGAGCTTAAATGCCGTAGGACTCATTACGACACTTTGATAATTGAGAAGAAGAAGTGGGACTATCTGGCCGATATAAGGGCTAGAACGGGCGCTAAGACCCTTTATATCAATTCGACACCTAGAGGGGTTTATCAATGGGACTTAGGGGCTGTAATCGAGCCTGAGTGGGCTCTAAAACGCCTTCCTATAACGACCGACTTCGCCAACAAAGCTACTAACGAAAGACTGGCTGGCTTTTTAGATATTCGCCACGCCGAGCTATTGCTTGTCTAAATAGATTTAAGCAAATACATTTAGCCCGTTAATCCATTTACGGATAACAGAACGGGAGCAAAATGATAAATAAAGTAACTCTAATTCGATTTGATTCTCAAGCAGGGGCTTGGACTGATGAGACAAATTGGGTTAAGGGATCAATAATAAGACGATTTGCTAAAGAGCGGATGGGCAAGAAGCAGTTGAGAGGCCGTTTATCTAAGGCTGAAATCTCTGCATATTGGTTAGATAAATATGGGGTGAGTGCAGATGTTGCCTAATTTATCTGATGAAGCAGTAGTAGGAATAATTATTGGCGTTCCATTTATCGGCCTTTATCTCTGGGGTTTAATTACTTCAGCCAAAGCCAAAGCTTTTAACGAAGGCTATAAGAGAGGCAGGTCAAGTGTCCGATACACAGAAATCCTTAAATGAATGGCTTGAAGAAGCTGGAAACACATTATTCGACAGGGGCATCGAGTATGGCGACCCGAGGCACAATTTACTACGCATTTACAAAATCAGTAAAGCACTCGGTATTCAGCTCAGAGACCCATCTGACTTGGCAATTATTGCTATCGCGACCAAGCTCTCAAGAATGGTGGAGAGTCCAGAGCGCGAAGATTCGTATCTCGATCTCATTGGATACGCCGCTATCTTGGGTCGATTACGATTTTCAACACCAGAAGATTGGGACGACATTGAGTCTGACTCGCAATCATAATTCCAATCAATACTGCGACCTATGCAAATACCGCTGGGGACAAAATAAGAACGGCTGGGATTTAAGAGCTATGACACCAGCAGTATGGAAAGTCCAAAGCGAGACACCGCTACGCAAAGCGCAGGTTAGGTTCTATTGCCAGCCTTGCGCCGATGATGTTCAGAACTGGCCAGATGGCACATTTTATTCATTAAAAGAACAGTTAGAAGATGCGATAAATGATTTCGCAGGGAGAGAGAAATTAGATGTCCAATTACCTTGATGATTATGTAAGTGTCCAAGATAGATTAAAGGAGTTTATAAATGCTTACCCAGACTACAGAATTAAAACTCATATATTGGCAGAGTCGCTTGTCAATACTTGCGATGTTTATATTATTAAAACTGAGTTATATCGGACTGAAGCTGACGCTAATCCTTGGACAACGGGTTTATCCTCTGAGTCTAAGTCAAAACAATACGCTCTCGAGCTTGCAGAGACTGGATCTCTGGGACGAGCACTTAACCTCGCTGGCTACTTTGCGAAGGTCAATCAAGGGCCAAAGAAGCCAATTGAAACGACTAAGCCAGCGCTTGCGGAATTCATAAAAGAGCAACGCCCTAATGATCCTGAGCCAATTGTCTGGGATGTTGCACAGATAACCAAAGAATTTGGCGCAGAGATAATTGATGAAATTCCGCTTTGCTCTGGTGGGGACGGGCCAATGGTGCTAAAGACTGGCACAAAGGAAGGCAAAGAATATAGGGGCTGGGTCTGCCCAACACCTAAGTCTGGCCATCCTGCTAAATGGATGCGTATTGGTTCAGATGGGCATTGGGTCTTTCAAAAATGAGAAGTGATGCTCATCCGTTTATCTGCTCAGCTTGCAAATTAGTTACTCCGCATATTGAGCTGCATAAATATGATGCTAGTGATATTGCTGAAGCACCTGAAGAAGTATGGCTAGTTGAGTGCCAAAGGTGCTTTATGCAAAGAATCATTTATCCAGCAGATCGCGTAACTGCCAAAGAGGACGATATTGTCCGGTGCGACCAATGTGGTAAATGGAAGATGAAGGCGGCTAAGTGTCGAATATGCCGATTAGCTGCTGGACTTGAATCAATATCGGAACGCTATTGGACTGGTGGCGAGACAATGGAAAGGCCCTACAATGCCAATTTATGAATATCGATGCGATAAATGCGATAAATCTAAAGAGTTAGTTGCATCAATAGTCCAGAAATATGAAGTAACCTGCGATAATTGCGATGTGCCTATGTGGCGCGTCTGGCATCCAACGCCAGCAATTTTCAAAGGAGAAGGATGGGCAGGGAAGAAGTAAGCAGACCCCATTCCGTTAAATATATCCGTCAATTAATGGAATGGGGATTTGACAAGGAGTTTATAGCAAGGGATTGTGGTATTAATCTGGCATCACTAGAGACCAGATTAAGAAGGGCAGAAGAAAGGGAGCGCAATGGGAATCAAAGAACTGAGTCTGGAACTAGCAGCGGTGAGTCTAATAGCTGATGAGGCTAAGAAGGCCAAGGATAGGCTAAGAGCTGCACTACAGACCGAGATGGACAAGATAGGTGCAGATCGCGTAAAGGCTGAATATGGCGATGATGTTATCGCTTATGTAACGACCAGTAAGCCTAAATTTAAGTGGGTAGTCAAGAACGATAAAGAGTTCCTTAAATGGGTCAAAACTAATATACCTAGCGAGATAGTTGAAACAGTAAGAGAATCGTCAATTGATGCGATATTGGATAAGTTCCATTACATAAATGGTGATGATGTTATTGATCCAAATGGTGAAAGAGTTGAATGGCTAATTGGCAGTATAGCTGAGCCTTATCTTGTAACTAAGTTCCATAGTGATGGCAGGGAAAGGC
>Ga0209354_10001404_pt1 | contig 10692 bp, 8 predicted proteins | sample LauGreSpBDMM15DD_2_FD_187562 | JGI IMG/M metagenome (GOLD analysis project Ga0209354, IMG submission 187562) | Freshwater lake microbial communities from Lake Michigan, USA - Sp13.BD.MM15.DD (SPAdes) (version 2) | ecosystem: Environmental > Aquatic > Freshwater > Lake | place: Lake Michigan, USA...
GAACCACAGTAAACTTCAGTAGCAATACAGTATATGCTCCTGCATTACAGCATTATAGCGAGAAGATAAATGTCATAGGTAATTCTGGAACACAGCAATTATTATCTCTTGAGAGCGGTAATCTTGTTACTGTTACTTTAAATCAGGCTATAGTAGATATTGTTTTATTGACAGATGGTCTGGTCTCTGGTCAATCACATACCGTCACGCTGGCATTAAAACAAGATGCCACAGGCAGCAGAACTGTAGATTGGTCCAACCAGACGATTTACTGGCCTCGAGGAGAAGGAATCTATTCTCCGGACGGACCTACGCTTTCTACAGAAGCAAACTATACGGATTTTATCACACTAATGACGTTCGATGCGGGTACTAGTTGGTTTGGTGTTATATCAGCAAAAGGCTTCCCTACTACTTAATGGAATCGTAAATTATGCCTGTATCTGGTATTTCAAGATTAAGAACTGACGGACAGATCAATGCACAAAAAGGAAATCTTCCTTATGTGCCATTTTATTCTGTTTTGTTCTGGTATGGCAAGGATTCAGATTTTGCTAACACATATTCTGGTACGCTGAACCTCAATTATTACAGGCAGTATTCTGAGATATACTATCCGTCAGCCATATTTTATAATGCCAACGGGACGTTCAATCAGCTCCAGAGCAATCCCATGATTGCTTGTGTATCATTGGATGCCAACTGGCAAACAGCTACAGGATCGTGTGTGGTTCCTACGATAAGCATGCCCAACACTGCGACTACGCTATTTGATTCATTTACACATGGATTATCGACTCTAAACAGATCAGCAGTATATCCTATATTATCGATTGGTCCTGGAGATGCTCCCAGCAGCAGCGCAACCGCAACATACATAGATCAGTCAGGCGACAATACTCATGCTCACGATGTTGTTAAATTGGCAGATGCTTTTAGAAATTTAAACTTCGGCGAATTAAACGGTGAGGGTGTATATGACGGCATCAATGCCATTGCAGTGGATCCTATATTGAGAGATCCTACGCTTTCTACGAATATTCCAGGATATAATGACACCAAATTAAATTATCTTCCCAAGAACATCATCGTGTTTGCTAACACAATCACAGGTGCAAATGCTGCATACTATACACAAGATGACGCCAGTCATATTTACTCGGCTAATGGGAAAATATTGCCATTAATTGCTAAAGATTCCAATGATGGTGTGCTAGGACTATCCAATTCTTTAATCATGGTGATATCTTCAAATACTGTTGCCAACCATGATCATAATTCATATCCTGTCACAGTTAGAAAGAGATCCTCAAAGATCGGACAAAAAGGATATAATCTTGTTCCTGCAGGATCACATTCTCACAAGATAACCTATACTGCCAATGTGGCGCTTAGATCAAAGATATTGAGAGCCTGGATCACCACGAGCGATCAGACACCCATAGCAAACGGTGTCATTATAGGATACTCTATCAATAGAGATACTGCAGGATTTAATGGCACAGGTTCGAATTCATATAATATCCCTCTGTACTGGCATTTTTGTGATGGAACAGATGGGACACCTGATCTGAGGGGATATTATATCTATGCCAACTTTGATGCATCAAACACATATCATAACGTAGTATACAACTCTTCTAATACGATGACTATATCTTCGATAGTGATGGAAGCAAATGGCAATCATTCTCATGCAGGACCATTGACGGGAACTATCATCGACACAGGAACTCCCATAGACATTGGAACGCATTCTTTTGAAGATGTGTTAAATCATACACATACGATTGCTGCAGCAGATGAATTTAAATACAATCCTACCGACAGCGCTAATGTGGTCAACGTTAAAGCATCGCAAAGTTATTCTTATACGCCACCAACCGTGAATTTTGCTTTCATCATGTACAATGAAAATGTAATCTAAGGAGCATAACATGTTAACTGAAGAACAAGTAAAGAAAAATTATCCGACTTCTAAGCCAGATGTAGTCAAGGCCTTGATCGCTAGCATGTCCACGCTCGCAGAAAAATATGGGTTGTCATCTCCATTACGCCTATCACATTTCCTTGCTCAGACCGCACATGAATCTGGCGGGTTCAGATTGATCGAAGAGAACCTAAACTATTCTGCAGACGGATTGAATAAGATCTTTCCAAAATATTTCATCAAAGCAGGACGTGATGCACAAGCATATCATCGTCAACCAGAGAAGATCGCAAATGTCGTATACGCTTCTCGCATGGGTAATGGCGATACAGCATCAGGCGAAGGATACAAGTTCAGGGGTCGTGGACTGATCCAGCTGACAGGCAAGAGCAACTATAATGGGTTTGCTACTGATTCCGGAATAACTATCGATGAGGCAGTGGCTTATCTATCTACACCCGAAGGTGCTGTAGAATCAGCCGCATGGTTCTGGAACAAGAACGGCCTGAATGCTCTAGCAGACAAGGACGATGTGACAGCAGTGACAAAGAGGATCAATGGCGGTACTATCGGCCTTGATGACAGGATTAAACATACCAATGAGTTTAAACACATCCTTGGTGCTTGAGAATGAGTCGTAATGGTAAAGAAGATAATAGATCTTGCAGATTCTAGCACGTTTACAGCAGGTGCTGCAGCACAGGTCATACTACCATCTGAGAGTCTAAATCTACCTTACCTGGTTGATTATCTTTCTGGAGCATCAACCACACCTTCGAGAACGATTCCTATCGCAGACCTATTAAACACACCGACAACAAAAGTCGGTGTGTTTGGTGCTGTTCCTAATATAACAGGTACGGGTTCCCGAGTATTTACTTCTACGAGCAAATTTAAATTAACTCCTTATAATACTCTCCAATTTTTTGTTAATAGAGCAAGTGATGATACATGGGGTGATGAGCCGGATGCTGATACGACATTCACATGGAGCAAGTTCGGACCTTATCCTACACACACTCCGATCCTGCAAAATTATGGGATACAACCCAGCAATGCGGGTGATGGGATAACAACTGTACTGAGGACATTAGTTTATTTTCCTGGCCCAGGAAACGCCACATATACTTTTAAATTTGCTGCTGACAATAGCGGGACTCTCACTATCGATAGTAATGCCACTGCTTTATTGACATTATCAGGTTCAGTCGCTACAAATTATACATCTTTTGCTAGCGCATCTCAGATGCTTTCGCAAGGTTATCATCTGATAACAATCTCATTGACTAACGTAACTGGTCCCATGGGAGTTGCTGCTCAGATATTAGATTCAAATAACGTTGACATATGGCATACTGCTCCCGGAAGATATGGGACTACTACTGTCAATGAATCTTTATTTCTCCAATATTCTAAAGATGGCATATTCTGGAATGATATAAAAGAGATATTGCCGGCAGACATAATCAATCCTAATGAATGGTATCTGCAGACTGCATTGATTCCTGCAGATGCTAAAATACAAGAAGTATATCTGAGATTATTTCAAATACAAAGCAATCCAAACGATAATCCTGCTGACAACTGGGCTGTATCTTCGCTCAATGCTATACCTGTGGGTGTATCAGCATTATTGAACTTCAATGATCCGGATTCATACATCGCAGGTGATGCCACTCAAGTATCGTTTCCTTCAGACATTGCAAACGGGATATCTCAATATTTTAACGGCACTTCTCAGTATTTCACTGTAGGATACGATTCTAAATTCAATTTCGGTGCAGATGATTTCACTATAGAATTGTGGTTAAATATGTCTTCTGCACAGACAGCAGGCAGGGTGATCAATTCCTGGAACAATGCTACAGGTGCTGCGGCACAATGGGAGATTGTTTGTGGCGGCGGGAATGCGATACAATTCAATTGTAGCACTGCTGGAACGGCACTTGCAGTATCACTCACTGCTGGTGGATTGACAACAGGAACATGGTATCATGTGGTTGCTTCTAGGACTGGCAAAATATTTGCTTTGTTTGTAAATGGAATATTTAAAGCGGCAGCTACTCAAGCAATCACTCTACAGACTGCGGATACACTGACGATAGGTGCGAGAAGAAACAGCGCATCTTATATTGAATTTTTTAATGGGTATGTGACCAATGTGCGTATTGTCAGCGGCAGATCATTATATCGTACAGCAGTCGCTGCTAATGAGGTTGCTTTCAGCGGCCACACACCCGGTCCGCTTGCTTTGACCGCAGTCGATAATACTGTTTTGCTAACATGTCAGAATTATACGAATATCGATAATTCTAGTTTAGCAGGAACAATAACCAATGTGGGATCAACTGCAGCAGGAATAGTTGATAATATAATAATATCACCATTAGCACCACAAGTAATCATGCCACTAGTTAATCCTTATATGTCTCCTTGCAAAATCGAAGGATTTAATCGTGCAGATATCAGAATAGGAATACTAGGAAGAAATGGAAGCATCAATGCTGATAGAGTACGATGGTTCAGAACAAAAGACAAGGTCAGCCTCAGAGGATATACAGGACTGAGATTTTATTTAAATAAAGGAAATAATGTATCAGGACAATGGGGTGATATTCCTGATACTTCTCAGGCAGAGACTGATGGAACAATAGTCACCGAATCTTTTCTTGTTCAATATTCTGCAGACGGATCAACCTGGACTACATTCTCAGAGATAACTCCTGCATCTGTAACCGGAGATAATCAATGGTATGTTAATGACATAACGATACCTGATGCGATTAAAGACTCTACTATATATCTCAGATATAATATGAACCAAGCAGCAACTACTAGCGGTACTGCCAATGATAACTGGGCAGTGTCGCCGTTGTTTGCATTATCAGATTCTGCAGTAGTAATTGGTGGAACGCTTGATGGCCCGCTATTTTTGGGCACTTCAGATACACCGCTTATTTTAGGATAAATACTCAATGGGTACTGTATTTAAAGTAGCAAGATTGGGAGATCCCAGCGACCACGGAGGAGTCATCGTCACTTCTGCTTCTGTGACAAATGCAGAAGGACAGCTTGTTGCTAGAGTGGGTGATCTGCATTCGTGTCCTATTCCAGGTCATGGTATAACTCCCATAGTAACTGGTGCCAGTAGATTCTCTTGTGAGGGCAATCTTGTTGCTATAGATACGAGCGTATGTGGTTGTGGAGCATCGATAATTGCAACAGCTTCGGTGACTGGGGCTTCAAAGTAAGGTATTAAAATGGGAAAAACATACGTACAGGGTGAAGTTTTAAATGCGACAGATCTTAATGCTAGTTTCTTAGAATTAAAAACATTACCCATCAATCCACAAACATCTACATATACTCTTGTTGTCGATGATCTTGGCAAAGTAATAAGTGCTACAGGATCTATCAACATTCCGGCCAGTGTCTTTGCATCTGGTAGTACGGTATCGATATTTAATAATAGCAGCGCAGTCATCAATATCATCCAAGCAGCAGGATTGACATTATATAATGCATCTACTAGCGTTGCTGGAAGCTTTACTTTAAATAGCAGAGGAATATGTTCTGTTATTTTTGTTAATACTACTACTGCTGTATTGACAGGAGTCGGCGTCAGCGTAACAGCATCCGGCACACTTCAAGGTCCTGTAGGTCCAGCTGGATCATTCGGAACAATATCTGCAGGATCTGCTGCAGCACCATCAATTGCACCTGCAGCTGACACCAACACGGGTATGTTCTTCCCTGCGGCTGATACGATTGCCTTTGCTGAGGGTGGCACTGAGGCTATGCGTATCGACTCTGGAGGCAATGTTTTAGTCGGAACGACTAGCACTCTTGGAAACGCATTGTTTGTATCAAGAGTAGGGATTGCAGCTAGATCAGTAGCAGGAGACGGTATAATCCCATACATTCAAAGCTATAATGGCAATGCTGGAACAGATTTAAAAACGTGGCGTCTTGGAACGCATCCATCAGGCCATCTTAGTATTGAAACTGTAAACGATGCATACACTTCTGCAGCAGAACGTCTCCGCATAGCATCAGCAGGGCAAATTGGCATTGGCGGTGCAAACTACGGAACATCTGGTCAGGTATTAACATCAGGTGGTGCGTCAGCGGCTCCATCTTGGACTACGGTGTCAGCGTCTGCGTCTGGTGGACTCATCCGCGCTCCACAAGTCCTAACATCTGGCACGTCTTACACAACACCAGCAGGTTGCACGGCAATTATTGTTGAGGCAGTTGGTGGAGGTGGCGGTGCTGGATCTAGTAGTACAGCCATTGTATCAGGAGGCGGGGGCGGTGCGTATGTAAAAAAATATTTTACAGTAACTGCGTCAACATCCTACAGCTATGCTATTGGCCAGGGAGGGGCGGGGAGGGCTTCTGGGACCGGCGCAGGCGCTGCGGGTGGCAGTTCAACTTTTACGGTTGGCGCAACTACAGTAACAGCAGGTGGAGGTAATAACGGAGAAAATTCATCAATTACTGTAACAGGTGGCTCAGCAACAAACGGCGACTTAAATGTTGTGGGTGGGAGAAGTATTGGAACCGGAACCGGTATCAGTTTTGGCGGAAGCTCAATGTATGGGGTTGGCGGCCCTCCCGGAAGCGCAGGAACAGGTTTTGGTGCTGGTGGTGGGGCATCACAGAACAACCCCGGCGGAAATGGAACCAACGGTGTTATTATTATCTCGGAGTATTCATAATGAGATGTGCAGTAGTTCAAAACTCAGACAACGCAGTTGTTAATCTAATCATGGCTGATCCGTTTGTCGATCCTGCTCCTGAAGGCACGACCCTTGTTGGTTTACCAGATGATTCTCCTGTTAGTTTTGATTGGATTTACGACCCTGCGACAGGCCAATTCACAGACCCTAATCCTCCATTTGAAGAAGTTGTCGAAATAACACATGTCAATCTTTAACCTCCTTGCCGGATATAATTATGATATAAGGTCTGCAATTCAAGCCCTCGTGAGCGTCATTGGCGGAGGGGGTGGCGGGGGTGGAGGTTCAACTATCGTACCAACATCGGATTCGACGACTACATCACCTGTGGTTGTAGTTGCAGCTGCAGGAACACAGATATTTAATTCAAGATCATTGGTGGGTACTGCATCTTTGGTTGCAGCAACCCATAGGTGGTGGGGAGCGTTTATGAACGCATGGGCTGTTTGGATTCCAGGTGGCGGCGGCCCAGGTCAATCTATAGATCTTAACATTACAGTAAATTTTCCAGGAACAGGATTATATAGATTTGCATATGGAGGCGATGATACCGGATTCATACAAATAGACGGTGTTCAGGTTATAACTGGTGGTGGCAATATTTTTAATGCTGACGGCGCATTATATAATATTAATGTCACTGGAGGAAATCGTGTTTTAAGATGTTACGTTGTTGATGGCGGCGGAGCTCCAACAGGATTTGCTCTGACTATTACGGTTGTTAATAACATAACTGCCGGGGGTGTCACTACCACAATCCCGGGCACTAAATCTCCTGGGGGTGGAGGAGGCGGTGCTGGCCAAGCAGTATCATCTTCTCCTGAGATTAAAGCAGGGATTACATACACTGTAACAGTAGGTAGCGGCGGCGCAGGTGGTTCTTCTACAACAAGCTCTGCAGGTACAGCAGGAGGTCTTAGCTCTATATCCGGGGCTGAATTAAACACGATATCTGCTGCTGGGGGATCGGGCGGCGCCGGTCCTCCTAGTTCCACGAATGGTGGCAACGGAGGAGCATCCGGAGGATCTGCATTTGCTGGCGGCACAGGTGCTTCAACCGGCGGGAAGTTTGGAGGTGGTGGTGGGGGTGCAGGCGGTGTAGGAGGTTCTGGTACTAGCACATCACAACCTGCTGGAGGTTCAGGAGTCACACTTAGTTATTCTGTCAATACACTAGGTACAGGTGGCGCAGGTGGCGGCGTGATTGGATTATCACAAGTAAACGGCACTGCAAATAGAGGCATAGGCGGACAGGGTGGAGGATACGGTTATAACGGAGGCTCTGGCGGTTCTGGCACAGTATTGATATCGACTTCACCATATTATTTCCTTTCATATACTGCAGGAGTACCGAGCGCTGTAGCTAAAACAACATATGATTCTCGAGATGTATATACATTTACTGCTAGCACATCCATCATATTTTCCTCGACTGTTACATTGACAGGGTTTGCTGTAACTCCTTCTAGTATAGTATTTGGAGCAGCTGCTCCGACGATCACGGTTCCTAATTCTAATTATCCTTTAGGTTCAATACAATATACAAGTAGCAACCCAGCAGTCGCAACGATAAATCAGACAACCGGAGCAATTGCAATTATTAGTGCTGGAACTACAAATTTATCAGCAACAAATATAGTACCTAGCCCTCTTGTAAATGTTTCTCAGACTGTCACTTTGACGGTTGTTCCAGATGCAGGTCATCAGCTATTCACAACGCCAGGATCATTCAATTGGACTGTCCCTGCTGGTGTAACTTCTGTCTGCGTAGTATGTGTTGGCGGTGGCGGCGGCGGCGGGAAACAATATACATCTGGCGGCGGCGGCGGTGCATTAGCTTATAGAAATAATATTGCTGTTACTCCTGGTGAAGTCATAGCCGTCGTGGTTGGTGCAGGAGGAGCAAGATTTACAGGTTCAACATCAACTCCTGGAGGGTTGTCTTCATTTGCGAATGGCATTGCCAACAAGCAGGTGAGAGCTGGTGGTGGAGGTTCTAAGTACGGCACAGGTACAAATACTGTTGATTCTCCTGGTGGAGCAGATGTTGTTAACGGCACCACTGGTGCGGCAAATGCGATTGGCGGCGGCGGATTTGGCGGCAAAGGATCCAATGGCGGCGCAGGCAATTATGGAGGTGGCGGCGGTGCAGGTGGATATACAGGTGCTGGCGGAAATGCTGGTGAAAACGCCGCCGGTGGTGCTGGAGCAGGTGGTGGTGGTGGTGGTGGTGCAGATGGCTCCGGTGATGCTACAGCAGGAGCAGGTGGTGGCGGAGGCGGCGTCGGAATATTTGGCCAGGGTGCAAATGGTGCAGGGGGTCAATATAATGTTAATGTAAGTAGTATAAACGGCAAAGGTGGATCAGGCGGAGGTAATGCGACTGTTAACACAGGATCAAACAATTCAGATGGCGGATTATATGGAGGCGGCGGAGGTGCTGCAGGTGGCTCAGGCACTAGACAGGGTGCAGGTGGAGGCGGCGCAGTCAGAATACTTTGGGGTGCAGGCCGTGCTTTCCCAAGTACTAATGTTAGCACCGCAACTAATTAACATCATTGTACATTCAAAACATATAAATATCTAAAAGAGGATATATAAAAAATGGCTATCAGTTCCAGAGACGATTTTAAAGAGTATTGCTTACGCAAGCTAGGCAAACCTGTCATCGAGATCAACGTAGATGATGATCAGGTAGAAGATCGTGTGGATGAAGCTCTTAAATACTACTGGGACTATCACTTCGATGGCACAGAGAAAGTATTCTATAAGAAAGAAATAACCGCAGAAGATGTAGCAAACAAATACATCACGATGCCGCAGAATATCATCGGCGCTGTTCGAATATTTGATATCGGTGACTATCTTGCTACAAATAACATATTCAATATCAGGTATCAGATAGCGCTCAACGATCTCTATACATTGACATATCAGTCGATGGTCCCGTATTACATGGCGTTCCAACAGATCCAACTATTAGAGCAGCTTCTTGTTGGTAGTCAACCGATCAGATATAACAGGAATACGAATAAGCTCCATGTTGATACCGATTGGAATAAATTAACACCGGGTTATTTTCTTGTCGTAGAAGCGTATTCTATCGTAGATCCTGCAGATTATAACGATGTATGGAATGACAGATGGTTACAGAGATATGCAACAGAATTGATCAAGAAGCAATGGGGTTCTAATTTAACGAAGTTTGTCGGTATGCAATTACCTGGCGGATTGACGTTCAATGGCGAGAAGATATATAACGATTCTCACGAAGCGCTCGAGAAATTAGAATCAGAGATGATCACAAGCTATTCGCTTCCAGTAACTGATATGATCGGCTAGCACACATATGGCTACCAACTTTTTCTTTAATAATTTTTCTTCGTCGGGTGAACAAACCCTGATAGAAAATCTCGTGATAGAATCGATCAAGATTCATGGCGTTGATAACTATTACATCCCGAGAAAGATCATTAACCGAGATAATGCTTTTAGAGAACAAGAATTTTCTGAGTACGGTGAAGCGATACAGATCGAGATGTATATCAGGAACGTGGATGGGTTTGAAGGGGATGGAGAATTCCTTTCGAAGTTTGGTGTAGAGGTAAGAGATCAGATAACATTCTCGGTCGCTCTGAGGGTATTCGAGAACGAAGTAGGCTCGGTACTCAGAAGAGATAGACCGTCAGAAAGCGATCTGATATTCTTTCCTTTCACCAAGGCATTATATACCATCAAGTATGTCAATAAGAAACCTATCTTCTATCAGATGGGTGCTCTCCAGATGTATGATGTTGTCTGTGAACTGTTCGAATACTCAAACGAGATATTCAATACAGGAATCGACATCATCGATAAGACATACAATGCTTTCCTTACTACGACAGATCCTTTTATCGCATTAACTGAGAACTCATTGCAGATACTGACTGAAGACGGATTCCATATTGTCAAAGAAGAATATGATATCGATTATCTCGATCAGACATCGCAGAATGATATATTCGAAGCAGAAGGATT
>Ga0209354_10001406_pt1 | contig 10687 bp, 8 predicted proteins | sample LauGreSpBDMM15DD_2_FD_187562 | JGI IMG/M metagenome (GOLD analysis project Ga0209354, IMG submission 187562) | Freshwater lake microbial communities from Lake Michigan, USA - Sp13.BD.MM15.DD (SPAdes) (version 2) | ecosystem: Environmental > Aquatic > Freshwater > Lake | place: Lake Michigan, USA...
AGGTCTAGGGGGGCAAGGCTAAATATGCCAGCACCCGTCACGCCAGCTTTGCGGCTAGCTTTTATTGATTGCCGTAAACCTGCTTGCAGATTTTTAGCCATCAGCCGGCACACATTAGAGCAGCTACTGATGGGCTGCCACCGCTCAAACTAACAAGCCGCAAACGGGCATAATTAACTGGGCAATTGCTTAGGCAATAACCAGTTGTGCTGTTGGATGTGATTGTAGTATCAACATTATTTTGGTCAAGGTTAAAATAACTGATGCCATCAAGGCTGCCTTCAAATCGGATAACAACGTTGGTGCCAATGGTTGCAACGGTGACTTGGAAGGTCACTGCTTTTGCGCCATAGCTCAAGCCGTTTTCGGTAACGCCTGCTGCGGTAAGCGTGTCAAGCGTTACAAACTGTTTTGATTGAAGCGATTCGTCAGCGGATGGCATGAGTGGAAGTGCTTTGTCGTCAGTTTAGCAGAACCCTAAAGCCCCAGCAGCGCCTTCAATTCCGCCACGGTCAGGGTGTCGCCTCCAGGGCAGCCTTGATTTCGTCAGGGTCAGCAGCGGCGTCGATGGCGACTTGCACCTCGGCGTACTTGTTGCGGATCTGCTGGCGGGCGGCTTCAGCCTCAGCGGCGTCTGCACCTGGGATCTGCTTGGCGATGATCTCATCGAAGGGGGCAAACGCTTCGGTGCGGGCTGCCCGGCGTTTGTCGTGGCCGATGGCGCGGCACTGGTCAAGGTCGTGCTCGACGCAGCCGTCCATGCCGATCACCCAGGCGTTGCGGAAGGTGCGATCACTTGGGATGTCAGCAGCGGAGACGATCTCGTAAGGGACGCCCACGGGGACATCTTTCAGCGCCAGCTCAACGGAGCCGGTTGGGACGATCACGGCAACACCGCCGGATTCGGTTTGGTAAATAATGCGTTGGTTGGTCATGGTGGTTGTGGTTGCCATGGTTGCGGGTTAGCGGAAGATGCTAATGCAAACATAATCAATATCAGCTAACGATCCGGTTGACATATTGTTTACCACAAAACGCGCTGCCGTAGTTGATGGAGAAGATCCAGTGTGTAGCGCTGGAACGTAATCTGTGTCGTTATTAGCAACACCTCTGTATCCAACCGTAAACGCAAAGTTTGCATCCACCAACGCCGTCGTAAAGTTCACCGTGTAATCCCCAACCCCGTTATCCGTAATGCTGCTCACATTCCCACTGGCCCGAATCGCTACCGTACCGGTGCCGTTGAAGTTCACCCAAGCGCGGCAGCCGTAAGCAGTGGCAACAGAGCCATACCCAGAATTGAACTTTAAATCTGAGCCATCAAACTCACCAACGCTTGCGCCATTTGTAGCAAATGCCAGCCTGTTTGCACCTGCTCTAAATACTCCGGTATCAGTATCTGATGAAAAATTAACCGATGGTGTTGCAGCAGTGCCATCTGCAAGGTTTGACGCACCGCCATTTGATATAAAGCTTAATGTTCCCGTTCCGTTGGTTGACAATACTTGGCCGTTAGTGCCATCTACGCTAGGAAGCGTAAATGTAAGATTGCTGGCGACTGTTGCTGGGGATTGTATTGCAACATAGTTGCTGCTATCAGAATCAGCAAACCTTAAATCGCCTTGCCCATTTAGTGTTAAATTGCCCCCATATACAGTTAATTCTCCAGCGCTGCTGACGCCAAACCGGCGTGTGCCTGCTGTCGCAATATCAATTGCATCAGCACCACTAGAAAATAGGCCGGTGTTTAAATCGCCTGATACAGCAATGCCCGGCAATGCTGCGGTGCCTGCGGTGACGACTAGGGCGCCAGTCATGGTGCCGCCAGCCAATGGCAGTAGTCCGAGGTTGGCGCTGGCCAGCGTGCCAACGGACACCCATGCGTTGTTGGCGGCATTGCGGATCTTCAGCAGCCCGGTGGTGGTATCTGGCCACCACTGGTAGGCATACATGGTCCCCGGTTCAGTGGCGCCGCTGTTGTTGCTGACGATTGCGGCAAGGCTGCCGTTCAGGTCAGAGCGGACAGCAGCACCTGTGCCGTTAGCGATGACGTAATCGTGCTGGGCCATGCTCAGGTCACTTTGCTTTCTATTCTAGCCTCCTTTGCCAAACCCAACCGCGCTCCATAGAAAGTTGCGGCTGACGGCAGTGCCAGCACTGTTCCTGAAGATTACCTCAAAGCCCGTGCTGGTGACGTTCGTGACGTTGAAGAAGTCGCCTTGTGACAGGTTTTGTGCTGTGATGCCGATGCTCGGCAGGCTTGTATTGGGTCCACCTAACAGTGCAGTGCCGGTAAAAAACGGCTTGTCGAACGTAACCGCATAGCTGGCTGCACCACTGGTAAGAGCCACAACCGACTGCTCAGTGCGCCGCTGGAAGGTGGCTTCATAGCCAAGCTGGTCAATCAGGATGTTCTGCGCTGGGTTGCTGCTGCTTAGCTCAGCCTTAAACTCGAAACCGCGACCAAGGAACGTACCATTGACGAACTCCTGCCAGCTCGACCATGTAGGTGAGCTAGCGGGGTTGTCTGGTGTGCGGCGCAGGTAAAGCTTGGCATTCACTTGGTCTATGATGCCGCCATCCCAGTCAGACCATGAGTCCACTTCTGCGGTGCGGCTATCTACCAAATCATTGGGGAAGAAACCAGCGGTAACAAAGAAGCGGCTTAGATCAAGTGAAAATACGGCGCCAAGGTCAACTGCATTAGCGAACTCATAGGTGCCAACTTCCTGCACAGCACCTGGATAATCCATACTGCTGAGCAGGTCTAGGTCAGCAATGGAATCAAACAAGATGTCACCATCAAGCACCAGCGCATCAAACTCATCGCTATAGAACACATCAGTTTTGATCCCTTGATACGGCGGCGAATCTGCATCCTCGCGCCGGCTTTGCACTAACAGGTTCCCCAGTGCATCAGGGAAATCAACGATCACGCTGGTTTCTGTGGCTGATTGCCTGCCACCGTCATCCTCAAACTTGACCAAGATTTCACCTTCAACCAATGGCACAATTGCCTCAGTGCTGACGCCAGCTTTTGCCGGTATTAGGTCAACACTGTTTGACCATGTACCCGTGCCATCGGTTAAGTTAGTGTGGCGAATGTGAACACGTCCGCCAACTGCTACGTCAAGGTCAACAGTTTGAGCCCAGCGCAGGCGGGCGCTATTGGCGCTGATTGGTTCAATAGTTAACTCTTGAACATTGCCAGGTACTGCTGTTTTGCCAATAATAGTAAAACTAGCAGGCGATATGACGCTTGCTTTTCCTAGGTTATTGATTGATTGAATCTGTACCTCCAGCGTCCCAGCAACCAAACTGTTGATGCGTGCCGATGGTGATGTTGTGTCTAGCGTTATCCAGTTATTATCATTCAGCTTGTACTGAACACGGAATGAGCTAACCTGCTTTGGCGCAATCCAGCTAAGGTCAAGTGCCGTAAGAACATTATTGCCATCCTGGTACAAGTGCTCAACACCTTGAATACTGCTAACTGGGTCTGGCTGTGCCGAAAGGTTAGTAATATCGCGTGGCGTTACAATTAGATCATTTTCGATTGCATCATATATTGATGCGTTATAGGCCAATGCCGTCACACCAAATGTGCCAGGGTCTGTTTCTGTAACTGCAATGACGCGAAACGTTTGCAGTTCAATGTCGGTGGTTTCAATAACCCACATCGCTTGAGCGTTTGGTGCCTCGCTGAAGGCATTGCCTAGCGTGACGGTTGTGCCAGAAATGCTTTGGATCGGCCTTGTTTCAGCTAAGCCTGATGGAAGCATCGCCGTGATCGTTGCATTATTTGCCACTACCACTGATAGATCTTCAGTGCTATCAATGACCACTGATGACGTTGTTGCGCTGCTGATGCGGCCACCACGGCGCGAGCCGGCCTTCATGGGATCGGCAATGCTGATGACCATGCCAGGGCGCAAGATGATGCCACTGTCGATTGAAACGCTAAACGTCACCGTTTCTGTTAGGTTTTGCTCAGTCAGTAGCGTCCATAGGCCAGCGCGGCGGGCTTGGCCTTGGCTGTAGCAACCAAGCAGCTTTACGTCACGGTTAATGATCCCATATTTGCTGATTGCTGCTGCATCTTCGACATATTCAAATTCAACCTCACCAAGCCCTTGATAAGTTTGATAGCCAATGGTTGCAGTAGTAGCGCGTACTTTTTGCGATGTGCCAGAGTAATTAAAAAATCCTTCTACAACATTAGCTGCTGTAATAATATATTGCGGATCTGATGGTTTGTCTTGATTGACGACCAGCGTGCCAACGCCATAATATGCAATACCACGAAATAGTGCTGTAAATTCTTGGATGACATTGTAGACCTCATCCCGACTATTTAGCAATAAGTTGCACTGAAAACGTGGCTCTAGTGCGTCTCTTCCATTGCCTACCAGTTCATTGCAATACTGGCTGATTGAAAAGAAATCATATCGATCAAGGCTGCTGACCGGGATGGCTGCCCCATAACGGGTGTTGGTCAGTAAGTCCCACAGGCACCATGCTGGATCTGCGCACCATGTTGCGGCACCAAACGTACCATCCCATACTCCTGAATAGGTGACGCGGCCAAGGTGCGTTGTGGTGTCAACCGTGGCATTGCTTGGCAATTGGATCTTGATGCCACGAATCAAATACTTGCGTGATGGGATACTGCTAAACTGCCTAGAATCAAAGCGCAGCCCTACTAATGCAGTATTGGGATAACGAAACTTTTCATCAATGATTTCTGTATAGCTGTACCAAAAAGTAGCGTTTTGATTGCGGGCGCTTACAGAATCTGCTGAATCACGAACAACGCGCAGATCAACTGGAAACGCGCCAGTTAATGGGATGATGTAATCCCGCTGATACCTGTTGGTTGTCTTGCCGCTGATGGTGTTGCTTATAACTGTTGTATAACCGCCACCGTTGTATTGCACTTGAATAGAAATGCTAACACTGTTGCCGACAATGTCTCCATCGTTCTCAATAATTTGCAGTGCAGGCACCTGAACGGTGACGCGCACGCGATCAACATTGGTATCTGTAACCGAACGAGTGACAGGCACGCCAAACTTAGCCTCTACATTGACGCCTTTTTCGGACTCAGTTCCACCGGATAGGTTAGTAATAGCTGATTGCGCTTGCGTTCCATTGCGTGTTGCAATGGTGTAGCCAGTAAAATTATCAGCACCACTGCTGCTTTGAACTGGTGTGCCATCTAAATAGATACTGTTGTATCCACTATCAAGACCAGAGATTTCGCCTTCGCTAAGCAAATCCAGTACATTTGCATATTGTACGGATTGCAGCGAATCATCCTGTTCTGTTGGTGTATGCTGTTCTCCGCCACCACCACCACCACCTTTACCGCCGCCGCCACCAGCGCCTTGGATAAGTTCAATCATGATTGATCCACATCAAGGCCGCTGCTGATCACAGCAGATCCAACATAGGCACGACCATAGCAAACAGGAACTGGCATCCCCTGTTGGGTGGTATTGACAATGCCTGAAAAGCTGAATGATTGCAATCGTGCTGCCTCCTTGCCTCGCTCAAGACCAGAGAATTGTGGTGCAGGCGAAAGCATTTGCGCTACACCGCCTAGCAAAAGACTGACGCCAACACTTCCAATAAAAGTTGATGCCGCTGCTCCCAACGTAAACGCAGTGCCACCTAGAGCCATTCCAGCGCCAAGAAAACCTGCGCCAATAGGCGCAAAGACAACAGCAAAAGCAATAAGAGCAATCCCAGCCAACACTTTTCCAACACCGCCAGCACCAGCCACAACTGGTGTGATGCTGAACACCTCACGCTCACTCCATGGCTGAAACATTGGTGACACATCATCCTCACCAATCTTTTCCTTGCCGATCGTCACCCGATAGCCGACGCCATCTTGCTCGCTGTCGATCAGCCACTTGTCAAGGCCGGGGAAATTGGCGCACAATGCCTTGATCGCCTGAGCAGGTGTATCAGCCTCAAACTGAAAGCGGCATTGCCCCAGCCGTTTGCGTAGGGCGCCGTAGACCTTAACGACTTTCATGCCGCAAGACCATGGCAGTGTTCTTCACATAATAGCTCCCCAGGACATCCCTGCTGCTCAGCCGGCCTTGGATGTGATGCAGGATCTGCTGATCGTCAATGTAGATAGCGGCATGATTTGGCAGGCTTGATTCAAGTTGCATCAGCAAGGCATCGCCATATTGCAATTCATCAAATGGCACTTTATGAAAATTCTCACGGTGAAAATTGTCTAGGTATAGGTTTTCGCCACGCTCCCAAAACTTGTCACGGCGCTGGTAATCACTAAGGCGCAAGCCAAATTCTTTGCCGTACCAATCACGCACCAGCGCGTAGCAGTCCACTACGCCAAACACAAACTCGCGGCCAACGTATGGCAGCTCAAAGCCATCAGGCTCGCAGTAGCCCCATTCTTCCGTCTTGGGATTAACGATAAACCATGGAAGCCCTGATTTTTCACATGCCACACGGTCTGCATCTGATGGCGCTGGATTTGTCACTGGGTGACTGTGGACAATAGCGATGATCTCACCTTGGTCTTCAACCTGCGCATAGTCCTCACCACTAAGCACAAAATGCTCATCCGGTGTGTCGGCAATGTTGCGGCATGGAAAGTACCTACGGCGCCCTTTTACAACTGCAACCAAACCACAGCATTCCCGTCGGTCGTCGCTTTGAGCATGCTCGAGGATTTCAGCGCAGATCGCATCAGTTAATTTCATTGGATTAATCCAGCCCCAGGGAAGCTACCAAAGGGTAGCTCTGCTGTTTCGCCAAACCGTAGTTTGCACGATGAAATCCGCTTGCCGCACGCATCCAAAGCCAACGTGCCAACTACTTGGTTTAAGGTGTTGAAATAGTTTGAACCAGTGTAACCACATTCACCACTGCGGTATTGCCACTGGCAGATATTAGCAATGATCTGACGGCGGGGCAACATTACGCCGGCAAGGTCAAACTTACTGGCAAGTTCAAATTCAACTGCTGCACTATTTTCATTTGCTTTGCGGTCAACAAACCACACCTCATCTGGGAACTTAGCGTGCGGATCGGCACCTGCTTCACCATCAAGGTATTTCTTAAGCGTGCGAACACGCACTACCTTTGCGCCGCCTAGGTCATTGCCTGGAGTTATAAGATTAATTGCGAGTAGAATTGTTGTAATGCTACTGCCAATGTTGCTTATGACTAGCTTAGGGCGTGGCAAACTGCCAGTGCTTGAATAATCAAACCCGGTTGCTTCAATTGGCAACCGAACATATGATTGGCCATTCCAGATAATGTTGCCAGTTGCAGCGGCATTTGCTCCGTTGTGGAAATAATAAATGTCGCTGGTGCCATGCAGCGTAGCGTCAAGATGCAACTGAAATAATTCAATGATGGCATTAGGTGCCAGCACACTGAGATCTTCATATACCGCACTGATCGCCGTCCATGTGACGCCACCATCAATAGTGGTGCTACCAATCAACGTTGGCCATGCCGGTTGCGTGGCGCCTGATGTGCCAGCCGTGGTGCATTGAAACACCAGGCCGAAGTCCTGCACCGCAGTGGCGCGGACAATGTTGCCAACGGCGTAGCTGGTAGTAGCAGCCCAAGATGCGTATGCCATTAGGGTTCGTACACTTCCCGAAACTTAGCTTGAATTGTATTAAAATTAAAAACACGCAATGTTACTTGCCACTCCTCGCAAACATATTTGCCTGCACTCCCACTTGGTGGTGTCCAATCAAAACTGTTGACACCTCCCTCCGTGTCAAGAAAAGTTGTGATCTCATCGCGTTGGGCATCTGTCCGTTCTGAAAAGATTAGCGTCCATTCCTTTGGATTAGCGTTCAAGCCAAAAACCGCACGCTGCTCGTAACCATCACCAAATTGGACTTTGGTAACACGCGGCTTGCTTGCTTCCGTTGCTTCAAAGCTGGGTGTGAATGTAAAGGTTGCCATCAGGCCAACAATCCTCCAGGGCGCTTTTGCTTCACCAATTCTGCCTGTACAGCAGCCGATATGGCAACCCCAAGCTGCCGGCTCTGCGCTTGGTCACCCTGCACGCTCGAGCCCGAAGCATCGACGTTGACCGTCACCGACGTGCCACCACCGCCACCTGCAACGCCCAGCTTGCCGTCAGCACCACGCTTGAGTGGCATGATCGCCTCAGGGCCAGCCTCACCCATGAGCCCGATGCCCTTAGCAAACGGGAACACCATCGGCCGATCGACGATGCCACCCTTGGCGTAAGGGACGATGCCGTTCTGCGCGAAGACGTTGCCGTTGGCGGAATAACTGTATTGGTTTGGCACGCTGATCGCAGAGCCTGAAAAGTCAGGCGGCCCACTAGCGCCAAAGATGCCGCCAAACATACCAGGCAGGAATTTCTGGGCCAATCCAATGATCTGCATCTCGATGTATTTGGCGATCATCTGGCTGGCCATGTCCAAGAAATGATTGGCAATGCTTTTGAAGAAACCGGCCAAGGCTTCCTGCGCAGACATCGATCCATCGATCAACCCTTTGAAGGAGGTGGAGAACGCCTCACCAATTGCTTGGGCGCCAGCCATTACCTGTTTGATGGGATCCTGCAGATCAGCTAGGCTTTTTTTCAACTCCTCCATCTTGGTGCCTAGCTCACCACCAGTCAGGCCAGGCATCAGGTCAACGTCTGTGCGGAACGTACCGGTCGCAGTGCCGCCAGTAAATGCTCCAGCAAGGGCGGCTTGGCGTTTTTCGGTTAGGACATCAAGGAGACCCGACTGAGCGTAAAGCTCCCTGTTTTCTTTTTTTAATATGTCAAGTTTATTGATTTCGTATTTTTGCTTTGCGCTTTCAAGGGCAAATGATTTTGCTCCAATACGGTATTTAGTTTCTTCTTTTGAAAGAGAATCTCTTAACAACTTATCGTACTTGCCTGCAATTTCGACTTTAGTTTTATCGTATTCCGCATCAAGCTTTTCACGTTCAGTCATGGCTACGGATAACTCAAAACTTTTTTCTTCAACTTTGTATAATTGTTTTGCATCAGCCAATTGTTCTTTTGTTCTGTCAGCAAGGCGCTTGGCTGCGTTTTCTGCTGTCTTAGTATTATTACCACCACCAACCGTGTCGCCAACCTTGGGTGGATTAAAAACTGTTCTTTCAGTAGCTGCCGCTGCGGTCGGGATTTTTATAATGCCTGCCTCAATCCCCATTCTTCTAAGGCTGTTTGCTTGTAACTCTTGATTAATCTTGTACGTCTCGCTGCGTTGTTTTTCAGGATTCTTTGGATACCGAAGTTCCGCTATGCGCGTTGCAGTTTTGTTGTTCTCAATTTGCTCGCCGATGGAAACGGTTTTGCCCAATGCAGCACGCATCTGTGCCATCTCAATCATCTTGTTTGTAGCAGTTACTATTTGCGTAATAAAATCTTGGAACCCCGCACCAATTGGTTTGAAAAAATCACCAAAAGTCTTGCCAAGTTGATCCAATGCAACTTTCATTCTTGCACCAGCGTCATCCGTAGATTTAGCCATTTTGTCGGCTGAAGCACTATATTGCGTTGTAAGGTAATCCGCTGTTTTCATTAAATCATTCAATCCAACTTCTCCTTTCTTTAGTGCATCTTGCAACTGCGAACCTGTTCTTCCAGTGGCAGTTGCAATAGCAGTAAAAGCTCCGGGCAAACGTTCTGCAATTTGATTGATTTCTTCAGCGCTGATTTTTCCTTTTGAAAATATCTGTGTCAATGCAGTCATGACGCCATTAACTTCTTCCGCACCGCCGCCAGTTGCTTTTATGGCTTGGGTAAAGGAGCGAAATACAACTGCAGCATCATTAACTTTGCCGCCAGCTCCTATAACAGATGCCGATAATTGCGTAAATCCCTTGGTTGCTTCCAAGATTGGAACATTTAAATCTTTTGATAAACGTGAAATTGCCTCTTGTGCGCTTGCATATTCATCAGAAGTTTTGGTTACACCTTGCAATGCAATTTGCAATCGACCTATTTGAGCTGCGTATTCAGCCATGGCTGCAATTGATTGCCGTAACATCCCAACTTGTGCGCCAATTGCCCCACCAGCCAACGCCCCGCCTGGGCCGCCAAATGCGCCAATGCCGGCACCAATCAAGCCTTCAGGGCCACCAAAAACACCAGATGCTGCAATGGCTCCGGCAGTTTGGCCAAACTGTTGAAGATTAGCCCGTTTCTTTGTTCTGTTTGCCAATCGCCTATCAAAATCTGCTAACGCACGATCACTCCCTTGTTGTTGAATGCGAAGTTCTTCACGCGCTTTTTTATCAGCAGCAGCAATTTCTAAGTTATTGTATTTTTCAGCAGTCAATAACCGCTCTTGCCTTGCACGCCGTGACAATTCCGTCAACTGTTGTTCGGCTTGAACAGCTTGTGTCAATCCTGTATTGACTGCAGCGTAATCAACAGCTCTTGGTCCAATTGGTTGCGCATATTGCGTGGTGTCCCTAATGGTTCGAGCTTGCCCTGCAACAGTGGTTCTCCCAAAGGTAGCCCCAGCACCAGACAGGTCAAACTGACGCCTTGTGGCGGTTGCTGCTGCGTTTGCTGATGATGCAATCTTGTTGAACCCAGATGCAACTTGAGCTTGCTTGCCCTGCAGGGATCCAAGTTCAATGTCAAGCTGCTTGATTTCAGATGTCAGTTCATTAAATGTTTTGC
>Ga0209354_10001407_pt1 | contig 10680 bp, 14 predicted proteins | sample LauGreSpBDMM15DD_2_FD_187562 | JGI IMG/M metagenome (GOLD analysis project Ga0209354, IMG submission 187562) | Freshwater lake microbial communities from Lake Michigan, USA - Sp13.BD.MM15.DD (SPAdes) (version 2) | ecosystem: Environmental > Aquatic > Freshwater > Lake | place: Lake Michigan...
TATCCCACGTCCTGAATTGCATGAACTGTTGAAGCAGTGCGAAACAGTCTGGGTCAACTTGAGTGTTGATGCATATGGTGAAATGAATAGCTTACTGCGAAAAGGCAGCAAGTGGGATAACGTAACCACTGTTATTGATTGGTTTGCTAAGAACTTTCCGGGTAAGACAAAGTTACACGGTATCATTAGTATATACAATATTAACAACTTCTTCTTGTTAGAAGAGTACGTAAAGTTAAAGTATATGAACAAGCAAGTTAAGGTTGAATGGCAAATGGTTGACGGTCCGTCTTGGATGCAACCAGCTAACTTGCCAGATCCAGTTAAGGCTCAGATACTAGCTATCTTGGAAGGTAAAGTTTCTACGAACGTTTATAGTATGGTGCAGGCAGAGTTTAGTAAACAAGGAAGCCTTGCTGAGTTTGTTGATCGTGATGCGAAAGTAAGCGCACTTCGAAATGAGGACTGGACTGTATTAAATCCGGAACTACATAGTATGCTAAAAGACTACTTATGAAAACCGCAGTAATTTTATTCGGTCACTTGAGAACGTGGAATCTGTGTAAGGACCCCTTAATCAAGAGTATGAATGAAATTTACGGACCCGACTTGCATTGGTTTATATCATTATGGGACACTAGCACTGCGTCAGCGGAAGATGTTAAGTTATTCTTCGCTGAAAACTCTCAAGAGGTGCTTGGCTTTAGAATGGTGGACCCGAATGATTCGCCGCTTGCTAACCTAGTATTGCGAGAAGACTGGTCTGGAATCCCAATGGGTGTTATAGGCCCGGGATATCTCAGGCAGTTAGCATCTAGAGATAAAAGAATGCACGAATTAAAAAACGGGGCTATATATGATCGAGTAATATTCACTCGCCCGGATGTGATTTATTACTACGATAAGGATACTATATCGAATGAAGAAATAATTGTGGACGAAAAAGATTTTCCCATGCAGATTCGCGGCGACTTTGATGATACTGCATTGCCAATAGCGAGCCCGTCTGCACATGATGTTTTTCCAGTTGCAGGGTCATTATCATCTGACCTCTTTGGGTTTATGTTTTTGGGCGCCAACTCAGATTTTGACACTTCGAAAAGAATTAACATACGCCGTGGATGCATACATGCCTGGGTGAGTATGTATTGTTCTAAACATATAATCTCGGTTGATAATCGCTGGCTGCATCGTGAATGGAAACGAAACATTTGGCCTAAAGTTATTAGACCTACTACTCCGGATCTAGATACCATATACGATGAACATGATAAATGGGACGGAGAGTTTTTTAGTCCAAACTGGCATGATCGTATGTGGAACAACGACCCTGATTATTACTACCGAAAGAAATATTGCAAGCAACTAGGTATTGATTTTAGAGATTATGGATTGGACGAAAGATGAAATTGTTATGTGTAGATGTTGACAGAAACAATAGCGACTTGTTTGATAATTTTTGTGCAACTGCTGAATCTTTGATAGGATTGGAAATTATCAAAGTATCAGTGCCATTTATTGAACGGCACAATATAGCACCATTTCCTTACGTAGAATTATCTTGCGCTGGTGTTGCGTTAGAGGATTATGTAATGCAAGGAGATCGAGCATACTGGTCTCCCGATAAGCCATATGTTTCTGCGTTATTTGCTTATGGTGATTATAGTACTGAAAAGTTAGCAGGGCTAGCAAAATACCAAGACACAAACTTCTCAGATTTGATAATGTTCCAGCACGGAAGCATAGACAAAGAACATAGTTGGACATTCGGTAACATCACTAGCATGATAAAATGGAGTTCGAGTTTGTTTAAAATCCAAAGCACTTGGTTCACCGGCAGGGATCAGTTAACTGGCTTATCTTCCATGAACATGGCCATATGGTATGCAACTAGGATAGGCTTAGACACAAGGTGTCTCTAACGCCAATATCTCAGTAATAGGTATTGTAGTCTGAATTAGTTCTGTTTGATCTATATCAAACTCTCCGGTCTTAATCCAATTTTTTATTTTTTCAGCAACCAGCATGTTATTATTGTCGTTCATATGACAGAATCGTCGATCTTGTATACTCATGCCTTCGAGGTTATGTTGTTCGGCTAATTGCGCATGATCGTAGTTGCTGATCATATTTAGATTAAACTTTTCACCGCTATCTGATGATTCTAAAAAGCAAGGAATGAATAACGCATCTGGTCGAATCCGTATACACTCTTTCAATAGTAGTTGGTGCGTTACTCTTGCATAGCTGTAGTTATGCAAGTGGGTGTAATAATATTCGATGGCTTTGACTACTTGCGGGTACTCGCCTTTGGTCTCAGTCTTCAAGTTTTCTATTCGTCCGTGGGAAACGTGTTGTAGTGTTTCTGGCAAATGGTCTAGATATAGTCTTCCTTCACCTGTTGCTACAAATATAACCTTGTCGTACTTTTCGTGATGTTCTTTTAATTGTAGATATGAATAGTAAAGCGAACTAGCGCACTTTCCGTAGTTATCAACATCATAACCGCTTACTCTAATTTGATTAGCCCATGACATGTTGTCAGACCTAAATATGTTTTGCTCATCAGCAAAGCTATCACCAAATATTCCAATTCTCATGCACTTATTTATAAAGATATAGAATAATAAATATATCATGAAATCAACAAAAGACAATACATTTTGCAGTTACCCGTTTAGAGAATTGGCAGTTAAGATGTATGACAAAGACAAACTAGAAGCAGCTTGGCCTTGTTGCATGATGGGAAATAGGACAAAGGCTAATCACGTTACTAATAAGTTAGGAATCCAAAATCTTGAAACTTTGACCCCAGAAGAAATATTCAACCATCCTAGAATGGACCAGTTGCGCAAGAATTCAAAGTACGGGATTAAGGATCCTGCGTGTGTAGTATGTTGGGATCAGGAATCTGCAGGCCTTACTTCGTTTAGACAATTCTCAGATGAAATCATTACACAAGAGGAAATTGACACTCCGACATTAACTACGTTAGATATAACAACTAGTAGTGTATGTAACTTGCGCTGTAGAATGTGCAGCCCTGCAACAAGTAATTCGCTTATGGAAGATCAAAAATATTTCAAAGAGCATAACTTGGATGATAGATATACTAAAGCATCGCAGTATTGGGTATCTAAGCCAGTGCCAATGAGAATGACAGAATCTGTACAATGGGATTGGTTGATGAATAACACTGATAAGATTACGCTACTCAAAGCCAGTGGCGGGGAGCCGTTTTATGATGGCAAAGTTATTAAATTGATTGATCGTTATATTGAAACAGGCAATGCAAAAAATACGATACTGCACTTCCATACAAATGGCACAGTAATAGATGATAGTATAATCACAAAGTTAAACAATTTTAAAAGAAATGAACATACCTTTAGCATTGATGGTTATGGTCCTACTTATGATTACATTCGATATCCTGCTAAATTTGATGAGATGGATTCCATCATCAGAAATTATGTAAGTAAGATAGATAATTTGTTTATACTGCATCTTGCTATTGTTGTTAGTTCGTTGAACTTGCTGTCTATAGATAAATTTATAGAATGGGGCAATTCATTCGGTCATGCAACTGTAGTGGCTTTTGCAGAAATCAATCCGAGGATGCGAGGTACTCACATTTCTAGATTGCCGGTGCATCTATTAGAAATTGCCAAAGAGAGAATTTTGAAAATCGCCGCTTCTTCGATGCATGTGGAAAATCTAATCACAATGATAGACAATGCAATATTGAACAATCAAGAAGATAGGCAGAGAATGTTAGACGAAGTTGAACCATTCGACTTATCCAGGAATCAGCACTACAGTGACTTCTTGGACCCAGACTTAACTAAGTGGTTAAAAAATGAGTGAACTAAAAGACATGCCATTGAGGCAAATGCAGCTTGAAGCTGCTCGGGTAATTAGTACGATGGAAGCTACTAATGATAACATACACAAGTTTAATAAACTAAGCAGGCATAATAGCCAAGGCTGGTATGTGGCTGCGATAGAATGGTATATCGCCGAATACGGCGGAATGCCCAGCGAAGTTGGACCCGGCAAAGAAGTAAAATTTATATACGAACAAAATGAGTGATTTAAAAACAAGCGAATACGACTTTACAAAAATACCCTTCGATAATTTAGTTCGAGTGGGTCAGCGCACAATGCTATATCGAGACTTATTCTCGGTTAGTTGGCTGCTGGGACGTTACTGTAACTATCGTTGCAGCTATTGCTGGCCGTACGCCCGCAGTGATACAAAAGATCATCGCCCTACTCCGTTGATGCTACATACAGTAGACGAGATTAAACGACAAGCCCGCGAACGTAACTTTAACAGTTTCCACTTTAGCCTAAGTGGAGGTGAACCTACGTTCCATCCTGCGTACATTGACATCCTTAATCATTTAAACAATGATGTACATAATACAAACTATACCAGTGTACACATGACTAGTAACATGAGTCGTCCAATCAAATGGTTTGAAACACAATATGTACCAGCAGTTAAGAACTTTCATCGAGCTAGTATTACTGCAAGTTGCCATCGTGAACACGTCGATACTCAACAGAAGGTAGTGGACTTTGCAAACAAGCTAGTGTTATGCCAAGAGTATGACACGCAAGTGACAGTGAATCAAGTTATGGTGCCTGAACAGTTCTATGAGATATATGACCTAGCTCTTTACTTCCATGAACGCGGAATTAACGTAACTCTAAAGCCACAGAGTGATCCGACTGCTAGTAGAGTAGTAGATGGATATACTGACGACATGTTAGAGAAGCTACACAATGGCATGCCACAACGAGCATTCACTGAACAAAAGGCAGCAATCGCAGGCTTGATTGAAAGACCAAAGCCAACGTTTATGATTGATAAAGCAGATCCGTTGCGTAAGCAACAAGCAATGACACCGGCGCATTATCAAGTTGAATTCAGAGACAAAGAAGGCAATCCTTGGTTCATGGATCAAGCAGAACGTTTTAATGCCTTTAACTTCAACAACTTTAAAGACTGGGAATGTAGCAGCGGCTTCCGAAGTATTATCATTCGTGAGCCGGACGGAACAGTTAAGCGTAGTTATAGCTGTGCTGAAGTTCCATTGGGTAATATTGAAACCGGATTTACGTTGTACGACAAGCCTATGCCTTGTGGCAGCAAGAGCTGCGTTAGTAGTGCAGACAGTAAGATTCCAAAAAGGGCACCTGGAACATTGATGCCATTATATCCTGGAGACACTTCCTTTTTATGAAAATTTTAATATCAGGCAATCCGTTTTTTGGATTAGCAGAAGCAATAAAACACGAACTTGATGCACACGAGTTAACGTTTGTTAGTCGAACGACTACTGGCTTGGATTTAACTAGAGCAGAGAATCAACAAGCATTTGCTGAAATGGCATTAGATAAAGATGTCATCATTATCAATAGTGCATTGTGGAAGTTCAATCAAGTGCTATTACTTGAAGCGGTGTACAAACGACTCAAGGCTGCTGACAAACAACCGTTGATCATCTGCATAGGTAGCACTACTGATAGAGTTATGAAAGCAACTGATTGGCTGTACAATGCAGAAAAGAAAGCACTACGTGACTATGCAAATAGTCTAAGTCTGACGGGCGTGTGGGCAAAGAATCCTAGAGTTACATTGATCAGCTTTGGATCGTTAAGTAACGTACAAGAGAAACACCCTGATAGAAAAACAATTCCTATTCAGGGTGCAGCAAGTTACATTAAGTGGATTTTAGAACAACCAGCTGAGTTTCACATTAATGAAATCAGTGTTGATCCTCTTCAATAATTATACAGCCATTGGCGCTTTGATTGCGTCGTGGGATTTATAATCAAGTAATGCGATATCTGCCATAGTAAACTTGGTGATATCTGTTACATCAGGGTTGAGCCACAAGTCGGGTAACTCGTAAGGAGTACGCGACAATTGTTCTTTAACTTGATCAACGTGATTATTGTATATATGAGCATCCCCGTGTGTATGCACAAAGTCTCCTACACTCAATCCGCACACTTGTGCAATCATATGTGTAAGCAGTGCATAGCTCGCAATGTTAAACGGTACACCTAAAAAGAAGTCCGAACTACGTTGATACATTTGACAGCTCAGTTTGCCATTACGCACATAGAACTGTGCAAAGCAATGACAAGGGGGCAGTGCCATTTGATCTAACTCACCTGGGTTCCAGGCTGTTAAAATATGCCTGCGTCCGTGTGGATCTTTTTTAATGCCTTCGATTAACTCTACCAGTTGATCGACTTCTGTCTGATCGACGGCAAGACGTGTGCCGCCTTTGTGCGCAGGTCCCATGTCTTTTTCTACACGATATTTGTTCCAGTGTCGCCACTGAACACCATAAACTCGTCCCAAGTCACCTTCGAACTTTGCTTTCGGAGTCCAATAATCTGCACTAGCGTTACCTGACCATATAGTCTGTTTCCCAGTGTCGCGAGTCCCGTGTAATATTTCAGCAAGTCTTCGCTCATCTCCGCTGCCTTCGATAAACCAAAGTAGCTCGCTAACAACACTCTTCCATGCCAATTTCTTAGTAGTCATAGCAGGGAAACCTTTAGTCAAGTCGTAGCGTGTTTGCATACCAAAGACACTAACAGTACCTGTGCCTGTTCTGTCTTCGCCGACTACTCCGTTATCTAAAATATATTTTAAATCGTTTAAGTATTGTTGCATTATTCTTTATCAAAGTGAGTCTTAAATAGGGCTTTAACATATTTCCCTACATTAGCTTTAAGTTTTCCGCTGTCAAGAAATACTTCCACGTCCATGACATCTTCTCTCAAATGTTCAAGTCCTTGGCTCTTTAGTACGTCCTTAGCAGACTTCATGCCTTTTAATTCTTCCTGCGTAAATTCCAACACATTGCCATCTTTCATTTTAAGATGTAAATGTGTTATGTATTCCGTAGGAACTTCTTCCATGATGATATCTTTGAGGATATCGTCGAAAGAACGGTCTTTTTTTCTAATGGCCATTCTTCAAGCCTTAATTGTTTTTTTTAGGCCTGCCCCTGCTTTTTTTAACTTCGCCAGTAGCGTCGTCGATAGCTTGTTCAGCAATTGTCGGTTCACTTGGAGTTGTCACTAAGCCAGTTCTAGGATCTAATTTGTCTGCTTCTTCAGACAGCCTCTTGGCTTCTTTTAAGAAAAATGCCGCTTGGCTACGCATCTGGTTGGCAATGTCGCCATCACTGAGTACGCCCGCCTGTTTGGTATTTGCTTGGGCTTGTTCTTGTTCTCCGTTGAGTTGAGATAATTGATTATTCAATTCACGAAGATTAATTACAACACCTGGAGTTGGTAGCATTTCGATTTGATCGACATTGCGTTTGCGTAGCAGGCCATACTTGTGTAAAGCCTGCAACATGTTGCTGCCGTCTTGGAAATTGCTCCGCCCTGCATAGTTGTAAAAGTCCATCTCTTGTTGAGCGTTTGGACTTTCCACAGCTTCAATTAAGTAGTCGTGATAAACTGGAGGCAAGGCTTCGGTTTCTACAATCAAGCATTGATCTGGTTCATCAGGAAGGCTTCTGAACACAACCACACACTTTTTATTTGTGTCAATTGTTTGCCCTACGTGTTTAAGAAAGTTAGCCATAATGCCTCGTATCCTTATTCAGCAGCAGGTGCTTCTGTAGTTGCGTCAGTTGATGCAGCGGCTGCGGCAATGGCTTCATCTTGCTGACGTTTAGCTTCTGCTAAAAAGTCGTTTAGTTTAGTTGAGCTTTCGCCAACTGCGCCAATTTCTAAAACGCTGAATGCGCCGCGCTTAACTGCGATTTCGATTGCCGCTAGCAATACTGAAAGATCTTGTAAGTTCATATTTTTTCCTTAAGGTGTGTATATTCTATACCTATTTTATTTATAGGCTGCATTCTTATTATACAGGTGAGAAAGGGGAAGAGCAAGCCTTCCCCTTATCGTTTTCTACGACTTAATCTTTAAAATCGTAGTGGGCAGTAACACCAAACGGTGCTTCAATTTGGTCATTGCCGTGTACAACGAACAATGTATCGCAGTAGTTCTCGTCACCCCATGAATTCCAAGGATAGCCGTCAGTAAACATGATGAACTGCTTGGGTTCGATATCGTTGTCTTTCATGTAATTGTAACATGCATCAAAGTCTGTACCACCACCACCTGCAGGTTCGTAGCAATACAAGTCTTCTCCGTTATCGTCGCTGAAGTCAGCTTCGTTATACACTGCGGTATCAAAACAGAACACTTTGACATTGTAACTATTATACATGTCCATCATACCCTTGACTTCACTGAGGAAGTCTTGTACCATATCGTTGGTAATAGAACCGGAGGTATCAATAGCAATGACAACATCCAACTGTTCTGCAGGAAGCATACCTGGCAAAACTGCTCCAGTATGCCATGCCTTACGACTTGGCTTCATGAAGCTATAGTTACACTTCAACGTGCTCTCCAATTGAATACGCAACAGATCTTGCCAGCGCATCTTAGGAGCAGTAAACTGGTGGATCATGCGCTTAACGCCTGCGGGCACATTACCCGCACCTGCTGCCTGAGCACTTTGCAACACAGCTTCTTTGATCTCGTCTCGGATCTGTTTTGCAGTTTCTTCGTCGATGGTAATTCCTGAGCCACCTTTGCTTTTGCCGTCGCTGCCTTCTCCTTCGTCTTTATCGCCTTTACCATCCATGTGGAAGTCTAAGGTAGCTTGGATTTTGACAGCACCCTTCATCAGTTCGTCATACACTTGCTCTGAAGTCATGCCGCGATATTTGACATCCCACAAAATAGGAACAGTAGTAATCTTTTTACCGACGTTGTTCTCAATCAACATGTCGTTGACAAGATAATCGTTAGCCATGTTCCACACTTGTGGATCTCGATCACCTCGGCGACCAATGTGATCATAAATGCAGTGACCAACTTCGTGACCGAACAAGAACACAAGTTCTTCGTCGTCTAGTTTGTCGATGAATGGAGAGCAGTAGTAAAAGTTTCGTCCGTCAGTTGCCGCAGTACTGAGCCACTCTGGGTCAGCAATCAACTTCATACGTGTTGCAAGGTTGCCCCAAAACGGATGCTTGAGTAGCATCTTAACTCGGGCTTTGGTCAAACGGTCGCGTGTGGAAAGTTTCATTGTTTTATGTCCTTCTGTATATATGTATTATAACATCAAACTGAATTAATGTCAATTAACGGGTATTTTATCATTAGCCCCTGCTGGCATCTTAATTGCTAGAACTTTGCTGGGTTCTGTAAAATTGGAATCGTTAACGTCCCCGGGCTCTAAAATAAACATTTCGTTTGGACCAAACTCAATGCCCTGCATAATGCAACGACCGCTGATAATCACGATAGCTTCCACACTTTCGGAATGATAGTGGGCTGGGATTGGACCTACCGGCCAATCGGCTAGGGCAAGTTCAAATACAGTTGAGTGGATAGCGGCACCTTCGAACGGTCCTACGAACCATCCACGTGCTCCGGTTTCATTTAAGTTTATTTTTCTCATTATTATTTGGGCTACTGATATCACCGAACTTTAGTTTCATCATGAACGCATCTTGTTCGTGTTTGAACCAAATAGAACCATGTCCTATTGGAAAATAAAAATCAAGTCCTTTGATATTATTTTCTCGAAGCCATGAACCAATCTCGCTACGCCAAGTCTCGGCATGTTCGGCTTTGATCTGTGTCCATTTGCTTTTGGCATTCTGATAATAGTATTCGATGTCTTGTCTGGTAATATCTACAGTACCAAACACACTTCTAACATATCCATCATCTCCATATACCATGTTCAATACATACGGAGAAAGGGGGACCAAATTATGATCCCCCATTACCGCTTGCTTAGTTGCCGACATCAACAACAAGGTGAGCGTAACGCTTGAAGAACTCTGGGAAGTTCTTCAACTTCTTGTGGTCAAACGGCAGGTTGTAGTTCTTAAGAGCAGTGTGTGCGCCCATAATAACCATCTCTGCTTCAAAGTTATCCATCATGAACTGGATAAAGTTTTCGCACATTGAATGCCATGTATCCAGCTTGCCGGACTTCTTAGCATTGTCGTAGCCGTCTTTCAACTCGTAGCACATGCCAGTAGTCAAAGAGTACATAGCCGAGATTTCTTTCGTCTTCAACTCTTTCACTTTACCCGACAGCACATCTTCTGGCTTAGGCAAGTCGCTGGCAATCTTACGGTGCGCCATAAACTTAATAGCAAGACCTTCACCAACGCAACCTGCAACCATGTCTGTCTGCTCGTTGTCAGTCATGTCGTCTGCAATCAAGTCAGACACGAAAGACCAACTACGTGGAGTTGCAAAACTACGGTCATGCACTGTAGGATCAAAGTTATACAGATCCGCCTTCTGGTAGTTCAAGTAACCAACCACGTCAGGATGGATACGATTTTGCAGTGCCCACACGTTCCAGTCTGCAAAGTCCACACGCAGTTCGAAGTGAACGAAACGGTTAGCCAACGGAGTAGGCATACGATAAGTAACACCTTTGTCAGTCATTCGGTTACCAGCAGCCATAATAACAACGTTATCTGGCAGTTCGTAAGTACCAACCTTGCGGTTCAGAATCAGCTGATAAGCCGCGGCCTGAACAGCAGGAGCCGCACCAGCAAGTTCGTCCAAGAACAACACTACTACAGGATGCTTCGC
>Ga0209354_10001408_pt1 | contig 10680 bp, 5 predicted proteins | sample LauGreSpBDMM15DD_2_FD_187562 | JGI IMG/M metagenome (GOLD analysis project Ga0209354, IMG submission 187562) | Freshwater lake microbial communities from Lake Michigan, USA - Sp13.BD.MM15.DD (SPAdes) (version 2) | ecosystem: Environmental > Aquatic > Freshwater > Lake | place: Lake Michigan, USA...
TTTTGCAACGCCTTCGTCATTCCTGCAAGACGTGTTTGATTCCTATGGGCTCGATTTCGACATCAACAGCAACGGCACATGGACAGTTCGCCCCAGCGATGACATGTTGCTAAGTCATTTTCCGCAAGTTCCAGATGATGGACTCACCTTCACTCTGTCACGAAAAATAGCGCTGGGACGCGATGATCTGCCATTCGTGAACTGGCTGCACCCGCTGGTCCTGCAAAGCCTGGATTTGATTCTGCAGGATCATCAGGGCAAGGCTTTTGTGGGTATCCTCAAGGACAAACGCCTTCCGGCGGGCACCCTGGTCATGGAAGCGTTCTTTCACGTAACTGTATCAGCCCCTGCGGTTCTGCAACCAAAACGCTGGTTCCCGATTACCACCCTGCGTGCAGTAGTGGACTCGCAAAAACGCAGTCTTGGCGGGAGCCTGAGTGCGGACTTCATCGACAACCAGAGTGAAGAGCTCGATAAAACCAAAATACGAACGCTGACAGGTGAACGCAGGAACACCATCGACATGTTGCATCGCCTCGCCTTGCAAGTGGCCAACAAGCAATTACCCGGGCTGGTTCAGGACAAGACCAGCCGGATGCAAACCAGTCTGGATCAGGAAATCACCCGACTGCTCGCCTTGCAACAAGTGAATCCTCAGGTAAAACAGGACGAAATCGATTACCTGACAAAGCAAAAAACCCTGCTTACTGACGCTATCAGCAAGGCATCCCTGCAAGTGGCCGCTTTGCGCCTGCTAATGGTGGCTTGATATCACCTGCCAGGATGTTGCAGTCAATTTTGCCTGGCGGGCTCCTGGAGCCAGCTCAAATCGCATTCAAAAACCTTGTAGACCATGCCTGTACCTGTTGCAGGGCTCCCATTACAATGTTGCATCGCCAGCAAGTTTGCACAGGGGCTGGTTTTCACTTTCCTGACGCCCATACTATGTATAAAAAACCTCGTAATTATCCTGTTCTCCTGTCTTGGGCTATCGTCATTGTCGTGGCTCTGTGGATGCTGTCTGGTTTGACTTCTGATCCCAAAACCAGCGCCGTGCCTGCATCTGAAGCTACTGACACCGCTGCTGCCGAGCTGCAAGTCCGGGTTCAGGAATTCGAGGCACGCAGCATTGTCCGCGAAATCCTCATCAGTGGCCGCACTGAGCCCAATCGCAGCATTGAAGTCCGCGCCGAGACCGATGGTGTCGTGACCAGCATCGGTGCAGGACGTGGCGAAGCCGTCAGCGCCGGTGCAGTGTTATTGAAGCTCGATCAGCGTGACAGGCATGCACGTTTGACCGAAGCTGCCGCACTGGTTGCCCAACGTGAGCTTGAGTACCAGGCGGTTGAAAATCTTCGGACTCGCGAATTCACGACTGATGTCCAGGTAGCCGATGCCAGGGCCAAACTGGAAAGCGCACGTGCCAGTCATGCACGTATCAAGCTGGAGATTGCCAACACCTCGATACTTGCCCCGATCAATGCCCTCTTGCAGGAGCGCAGCGTCGAGATCGGTGATTTTGTACGGACCGGCGATTCCATTGTAGAACTGGTTGATCTCGACCCACTGATTGTGGTCGGCGAAGTCAACGAACGTGAGATCTCCGAGCTCGCCGTTGGATCCAAAGGCACGGCTGCGCTGGTTGACGGTTCACAGCTCACTGGCACCATCCGCTACCTGTCTCCAGTCGCCGATTCCGGCACGCGTTCGTTTGCGATAGAGCTTGCAGTCGAGAATCCGGACTACAAGGTACGTGCAGGCCAGACCGCTGAAATACGGCTGTTCGCCGACAATATCAAGGTTCATACCCTCAGCGCCGCATTATTGAGCCTCGCTGACGACGGCACGGTCGGTGTCAAGGTTCTGGACAATGAAGATCGCGTCCGTTTCTACCCTGTCGAAATCGCAGGTAACGCGCCGGAAGGCATGCTGGTTACCGGCCTGCCCGATACGATTCGCCTGATTACCGTGGGCCAGGGCTTTGTTAATGTAGGCCAGCAAGTTGATCCCGTCACCGTAACATCATCAGAGAGTGCCGCTGCGTATGAACGCGCTAATTGATGCATTTGCCAACCGGCCACGTCCGGTTATCAGCTTCATGCTCCTGCTGCTGGTTGCGGGAAGCGTCAGCTATTTCGACATTCCCAAGGAAGCGGAACCGGACATTACGATTCCCCAGATGTACATCAACATCATGCATGAGGGAATTTCGCCCGAGGATGCCGAGCGCATGCTGATCCGGCCCATGGAGACCCAACTGCGCACGCTCGATGGCCTCAAGGAAATCCGCGCCACCGCCTCTGAGGGCAGCGGTGTAATAATTCTGGAATTCGAGGCTGGATTCGATTCCGACCAGGCGCTTGCCGATGTACGCGCCAAGGTAGACCTGGCACGACCGGAACTGCCTGCGGATACCGAGGAACCCTTCGTGCAGGAAATCAACCTGTCGCAATTCCCCATTCTGGTGGTAATGCTGCACGGGGATGTCCCGGAACGCACCCTGGTCAGTATCGCGCGCAATCTGCGCGACAAAGTTGAAGGGTTGCCCGGTGTGCTCGATGCCGAAATCGGTGGCGACCGCGAAGAGCTGCTCGAAATCATCGTCGATCCAGTCTCACTCGAAAGCTACAACCTGAATTACAGCGACCTGATCAACTACGTGTCCCGCAATAACCGGCTGGTGACAGCAGGCGCAATGGATACCGGACAAGGCAGGTTTTCGGTAAAGGTACCCGGCATTATCGAGGATCTCGACGATCTGCTGACAATGCCGGTGAAGATGGATGGCCAACGCACGGTCACTTTCGGGGATATTGCTACCGTCAAACGTACCTACAAGGATCCGGACAGCTACGCGCGCCTCAACGGCAATCCGGCCGTCGCGCTGGAAATCAGCAAGCGTGCTGGCTCCAACATCATCGAAGTGGTGGATGCCGTGAACGCCCTGGTGAAAGCGGAACAACTGCAGTGGCCAGCCAGCCTGAAAGTCACCATCACGCAGGACAACTCCGAGCAGGTGCGCATCATGCTCGTGGATCTCGTCAACAACGTGGCCTTTGCGGTACTGCTGGTGATGATCGTGACACTGTCGGTGTTGGGACTGCGTTCTGCAGGACTGGTCGGTTTGTCGGTGCCTGGCTCCTTCCTGTCCGGCATCTGGATTATCCACCTGATGGGTTACAGCATGAACATCGTGGTGCTGTTCTCGCTGATCATGGCAGTGGGGATGCTGGTCGACGGTGCGACTGTCGTCGTGGAAATGGCCGAACGTAACCTGGAAAACGGTTACTCACCCAAACTTGCCTACACCGAGGCGGCCAAGCGCATGGCGTGGCCGGTCACGGCTTCGGTGGCCACAACGCTGGCCGCGTTCCTGCCCTTGCTGTTCTGGCCAGGCATCATTGGCGAATTCATGAAATATCTGCCGATCACGCTGATCGTGACGCTTGGAGCCTCTCTGATCATGGCACTGTTGTTCGTGCCGGCTTTCGGTGCCTTGCTCAAAGGCAAGAACGATGCGCTGACACAGACCCGCAGCGTGGCTTCAGACACGGATGTGCTGGAAGAAGCACGCGACAGTTTTCGTACGGCCAAGGGGAGCTACCGGGTCTATCTGGATTTCCTTGGCAAGACCCTCAAACGTCCATTCTCCGTGCTCGGTTTTGCGATTTTGTTCCTCACTGCAGTGATGGTGTTGTGGAACCTTTTTGGCAAGGGCGTGGAGTTTTTCCCATCGATAGAACCGGAAGTGGCCCAGCTCAACGTCCATGCGCGTGGCGATTTATCGGTACTGGAACGTGATGCATTGGTGCGCGAAGTGGAACAGCGCATCATGAACATGCCCGAATATGAATCCATCTATGCCCGCAGCGGCATCCGCATGGGCAACGATACTGCGGAAGACATCATCGGGCGCATCCAGCTGCAATTCGTTGAGTGGAACCAGCGTCGGCCTGCCGCTGACATCATGGAAGAAGTGCGCCAGCGTACTGCGGATCTGGCCGGCATCATGGTTGAACCCGAAGTGCAGGAATCCGGCATCACATCTGGCAAGCCTGTCCAGCTGGAAATCTCGGCGACTGATCCAGACCTTCTGGATCAGGCCGTCGATGACTTGCGCGCCGGCATGGAAGAACTTGGCGATTTCATCGACATCACAGATAACCGGCCCTTGCCTGGCATCGACTGGCGCATCGAAGTGAATCGCGAGGAAGCTGCACGTTTCGGTACCGATATCAGCAGTATCGGCAGTGCCATCCAGTTGCTGACCAACGGGATCATGCTGGGAGATTACCGTCCGGACAACGCCGACGATGAAGTCGACATCCGTGTACGGTTTCCTGACAACCTGCGCAACCTGGACCAACTCGACCACCTCACGGTAAACACCCTGCAGGGTAACGTCCCACTCGCCAATTTCATGACACGCGTACCTGCGCAACGCGTTGGCAGCATCGAACGCACCGATGGCATACGCGTAATGAAAGTGGCCGCCGATGTGGCGGAGGACGTACTGGTCGACGATCAGGTACAGGCGCTACAGGCCTGGGTTTCCACACCTGGCAACATCAATCCGGGCGTGAAAGTGTTGTTCCGTGGTGAGAACGAAGATCAGGCAGAGTCCGAGGAATTCCTGATCCAGGCCTTCGGGGTGGCGATCTTCCTGATCGCGATCATCCTGGTGGTGCAGTTCAACAGCTTCTACCAGACCTTGCTGATCCTGACCGCCATCATCTTCTCCACTATCGGCGTATTTCTGGCGTTGCTGATGACCAACCAGCCCTTCGGTATCGTCATGTGCGGCATTGGCGTGATTTCGCTGGCCGGAGTTGTGGTCAGCAACAACATCGTGCTGATCGATACCTACAACATCCTGCACCGCAAGGGCATCTCCGCTTCCGAAGCAATCCTGCTGACCTGCGCACAGCGGGTACGTCCGGTGATGTTGACTGCAGTCACTACGATCCTCGGCTTGTTGCCAATGGCTTTCAGCATGAACATAGATCTGGTCAATCGCACAGTGGAAATCGGCGGCCCCTCGACGCAATGGTGGTCGCAGTTGTCGATCGCGATTGCCGGCGGCCTCACGTTCGCTACCGCCCTCACGCTGGTACTTACGCCTTGCATGCTGGTACTGGGAGAAGTGTGGGGAGAATGGCGCGCCAACCGCAAACGGAGCAACGTGGCCGTAGCCTGACCTCTTCGATGACCTGGCACCAGGCCTGGCGTCTGCCCAGCATAATCAGGAAGCGCCTGCTGCAAAAATATTGGTGTGACCAGGGCATTTGCTTTAGCATGCAAGCTTCAATTTCAGTTGATAAAAGGCAATAAATTCAATGCAGTTGTCCGGAACTCCAGGCCCCAGTCAATCCGTTTCCACCGGCGACTCTGCTTCCTTCATGCTGAAGCGCAGCCGCTTCTTGCCCACGCTGAACCTCACGGTTGAAGAGTATGAGCATCGGGCGACCGGTGCTGCGCATTTCCATCTGGCGAGCGACAATCCGGAAAACGTGTTCCTGGTCGCCTTGCGCACGGTGCCGATGGATTCCACCGGAGTGGCCCATATTCTGGAGCATACCGCATTGTGCGGCAGCCGCCGCTTCCCGGTGCGTGATCCTTTCTTCATGATGATTCGCCGTTCGATGAACACCTTCATGAACGCTTTCACAAGCAGTGACTGGACCGCCTATCCCTTCGCCAGCCAGAATCGCAAGGACTTCAACAACCTGTTGGAGGTCTATATGGATGCGGTGTTCTTCTCCAATCTCCATGAGCTGGATTTTGCGCAGGAAGGCCATCGACTCGAATTCCAGGAACCCGCCAATCCTGCTACTCCGCTGGAATACAAGGGTGTGGTGTTCAACGAAATGAAAGGAGCAATGAGTTCGCCCAACTCCTATATCTGGCAGGAACTAAGCGAGCATCTGTTCCCGACCACCACTTACCATTTCAACAGTGGAGGCGATCCTGCCTGCATTCCCGATCTCAGCTATGAACAACTCTGCAAGTTCTACCGCACGCATTACCATCCAACCAATGCCATATTCATGACCTTTGGCGACATTCCTGCAATTGAACACCAGGCGCGCTTCGAAGCACTCGCCTTGCATGAATTCAAAAAACTGGATGTGCATATCGAGGTCAAGGATGAAGTGCGTTTTACAGCACCCAAGCACATCACTACCCGTTATCCGCTTGATGAAGATGATATTACCGACAAGTCCCATGTGATGTTGGCGTGGCTGCTCGGCAAGAGCACCAACCTGGAAGATCTTTACAAGGCACAATTGCTGAGCTCAGTGTTGCTCGACAACAGCGCGAGTCCCTTGATGCATGTATTGGAAACGACCAATCTGGGCCGTTCCCCTTCCCCGCTGTGCGGACTGGAAGATTCGCTGCGCGAGATGAGTTTCATTTGTGGCCTCGAAGGCTGTGGTACACAGTCCACAGCCGGGATCGAAGCATTGATTTTGACGACGCTCGAAAAAATAGCCGCGGAAGGCGTACCTCAGGACATGGTGGAAGCGGCTCTGCACTCACTAGAATTGCATCAGCGTGAAATCAGTGGTGACAGCTATCCATATGGCCTGCAATTGATTCTGTCGGCATTGTCCACGGCAACCCATCGCGGTGACCCGCTTGATCTGCTGGACATTGATCCAGTCCTGGAACGGCTTACCCAGGCCATCAAGGATCCACGCTACATACCAAACCTGATACAGGAGTACCTGCTGGACAATCCACACCGGATCACACTCACGGTGCATCCGGATGCCAGCTTGAGTGAACTGCACAAAGCGCAGGAAGCCGAACGGCTGGCCACTATCAAGGAAGGACTCAGCCAGGATGAAATTCGCCACATCATTGAACAGGCCCAGGCCCTGCAGGAACGCCAGAACCAGAAGCCGGATGCGTCCCTCTTGCCCAAGGTTGAATTGACGGATGTCCCGGCCGACATCTCCTGGCCACTTGGCATCAAGTCCACACTTGCCAGCGGCAATACTCAACTCCCGGTTACGTTCTATGACCAGGGCACCAATGGCCTGAGTTATCAACAGTTGGTCATTACCTTGCCTGAACTATCTCCACAACATATCGATCTGTTGCCCTACTACACCAGCTTCCTGCCGGAAGTTGGTATCGGAGAACGCAGCTACCTGGATGTGCAATCACTCCAGGCCGGTATCAGTGGGGGAATTTCTGCCTATACATCAATGCGCAGCAAGGTGCGCGACGAGCAATCGGTGCTCGCCTACATGGTGGTGTCGAGCAAGGCTTTGTACCGCAAACAGAATGAGCTGGCGCACTTGTTGGCTGATACCTTGCACGGGTGCCGTTTCGATGAACACGATCGAATCCTTGAATTGATGGAACAGATCCTGGGGCGCAAGGAACAGAGCATCACCAGTCAGGGCCACAGTCTTGCGATGGGTGCAGCCTGTGCTCGCATGAGTCCACTTGCCTTGCTCAGCTATCAGTCTGGCGGTCTGGAAGGCATCATGAAATTGAAGCAACTGGTTAAGGACCTGAAGAACAAGGACAATCTCACCGCCTTCGCACAGTCATTGCAGGCAGTTCACAATGCCGTGATGAAGGGTGAACGCCAGGTATTGTTGGTGGCCGAAGGCAGTGAAGAAAACAGCCTTAAAGAGGCGCTGGCAAGTGTATGGTCACAACCAGGCTTGGCTGCCGCCTCTGCCATCAGTACCAGTTTCTCCTTGCCACACGTGCGTGAAACCGTACGCGAAGCATGGATCACCAGTACCCAGGTCAATTTTTGCGCCACAGCCTTCCCGACAGTAGCCTCAGGCCATGAAGACGCAGCTGCCTTGACGGTACTGGCCGGCTTCCTGCGTAACGGGTATCTCCATCGTGCCATCCGCGAGCAAGGCGGTGCCTATGGCGGTGGTGCCAGCCAGGAATCCGGTTCGGCCTCGTTCCGCTTCTATTCCTATCGCGATCCACGCCTGACAGACACGCTTGATGACTTCCGCCGTGCCGTTGACTGGATGCTGGCCTCTGAACATGAATACGCACAACTGGAAGAGTCCATCCTCGGGGTAATCTCCAGCCTTGACAAACCGGCCTCACCTGCCGGCACCGCGAAACAGGCTTTCCATAACGAATTATTTGGCCGCGACAAGGGCGAACGTGCCCATTTCCGGCAACAGGTACTTAATGTAAGCATTGAGGAATTGAAAACGGTAACGGAACGCTACCTGACTGCTACCGAACCCAGCATGGGTATTGTCAGTAACAAAACGCAGCAGGCCCAGCTGGAAAAACTGGGGCTGGATATCCGCGTCCTTTGATGCAGTCGCAGGCCGTTCGTGATGGTCCAGAAAATATTGGCGACTTTTCCCGGAAGCAGGAACTTTTTTGGACATTGGCACTCTGATTCTGTAGTTGAGAGGATTGTGGCCAATAATTCTCTCAATCAATGGCTTGCTCTCCATCTGTAAGCCATTACTGAAATACTGAAAAGCCCGTCCTCGTCGGGCTTTTTTTTGCCCCGGATTTCCCCCCTTGCGCCCGCCAGGCAACCCAAACTGCCGAGCTTGCGACCAGCTTGCGACAACGGACCGCCTCAGCCAGCCCTGGATTTGCTGACCAGTTCGTAGGCTTCCTTGATTTCCATGGTTTTCTTGTTGGCCAGCTCCATCATTTCCTCAGGCAAGCCCTTGGCGACCAGTTTGTCCGGATGATGCTGGTTCATCAGGCGGCGATAGGCTTTTTTGACGTCGGCATCGCTGCTATCTGGTTGCACGCCCAATAGCTTGTAAGCATCCTTGAGCGCACTGGCTGAATCAGGGCGTTGTTGGTGCATGTGCTGTCCGGCTTTTTGCCGCTGCAGAATGAACGCAAACTGTTCTGCACTGAAGCCGATACTTTGCGCAGTGCGCTGCAGAAGGCGCTGTTCACTGGCATGCAAGGTTCCATCCGCCATCGCAGTCGCGATCAGGATTTCGAGAAACATCTGCAACAAATTACTGCGGCGATGGCACTCGACCCTGAACTGGGCCAATACCTGATCGACCGGAAAATCCGCTTCCTTGCCTTTGTTGAACAGGTTGATGGCAACTTTCTGCTGTTGCGGATTAAGGTTCATCTGCCGCATGACGGATTGAGCCAGCGCGATTTCCTCGTGTGTGACCTGGCCATCGGCCTTGGCCAGATAGCCCATCATCGAGAAGGTAGTGGTGAAGAATGCAGACTGGATTTTTTCGACTTCAGCTTCCGCCCCAAAACCGCCACTGGAACTGGAGGCCTGGAAGCGATTCACACCGCGATCAAAGTTGTGACCAATAGAAGCACCCAGCATGGCACCCAATGGGCCACCCAGCATGAATCCGAAAGTACCGCCGATCAGTTTTCCCCACCAACTCAAAAGAACATCCTCATGAACCAGCTGCGATTGAGATCAGGCTCGCACGTCTGCAACTGGGTTCCGTAGCGGGTCGCGTTTTCCTGTACGTTACGGGCTGTCGTCAATAACCAGTCCTTGTTCTCGTAGGTCCGGTTGCGAAATCCCCCATTGCCTTCGTGGTAGGCCAGATAAAGATTGTAGGCGTCATCCTTGGGGATGTCGTTTATCTGGTTCGAGCTGTGGTTGTACCACCCGACAAAGTCCACCGCATCCTTGAAACTGGAACGACGTGCGCCCCAGTTGCCAGCTGAATTCTGGTAATCGTTCCAGGTGCTGTCCAGGGCTTGGGCATAGCCAAAGGCATCTGAGGGGCGTGGACCTGGAATAAAGCCGAAATAGAATTTGCGGGCTGGTTTTGCCCTGCCCCTGAACGCAGACTCCTGATAGAGGATGGCCATGTTCACTGCAATGGGTACATCCCAACGATCGCGGGATTTGCGTGCAGACTTGTACCAACTGCCACGATCTTCAAATATGGCGCATACGTTGCTGATGTTTTTGGGAGGAGCGGAAGCACAAGCTGTCAGAAACAGCACCAGGGAGATCGACAATAACTTCAAAACATTTTGCATATGGTCATTTTAGCGTTTTTCATTTGGTCTGTCCTCAACGAGGACCTGATCGCCGAAGTAGTATTTGGACAAGGAAAATGCGGGATTGGGTGTATTGGACAGAGATGCTTGTCATGAATTAATTCCATGCGTTCCAAGCAGCTCAAGAAAGCCTGCTTCATCCAGGACTTCAATACCGAGTTCTTCCGCCTTGGCAAGTTTGGAACCGGCACCTGGTCCGGCTACAACCTTCGTGGTCTTGGCTGATACTGAACCTGCCACCTTGGCTCCCAACTGTTGCAGCAGTTCTTTGGCGCGTGAGCGGTCCATGGCTTCCAGAGTGCCGGTCACGACCCATGTTTGACCGTTGAGCGGCAGGCTTTCCCGCACCAATGGTGCTTGTTCCGGCGGGTTAACGCCAGCATCCAGCAGGCGCTGGATAAGTTCGCGGTTGCCCGGCTGCCGGAAAAATTCGGCAATGCGCCTCGCGACCACCGGACCAATATCGGGTATCTGCAGCAAGAAGGCTTCATCGGCATCCATAAGTGTTGCCAGTTTGCCGAAATACCTGGCGAGTGAAAGTGCGGTGGCTTCCCCTACTTCACGGATACCAAGGGCAAACAGAAAACGTGCCAGCGGTTGTTGTTTGCTATGTTCAATGGCTTCGAGGAGATTCCGGGCAGACTTGCTGCCCATGCGTTC
>Ga0209354_10001409_pt1 | contig 10675 bp, 18 predicted proteins | sample LauGreSpBDMM15DD_2_FD_187562 | JGI IMG/M metagenome (GOLD analysis project Ga0209354, IMG submission 187562) | Freshwater lake microbial communities from Lake Michigan, USA - Sp13.BD.MM15.DD (SPAdes) (version 2) | ecosystem: Environmental > Aquatic > Freshwater > Lake | place: Lake Michigan...
CCGTTACAGCCACGGCTGGCTTAATTGCAGGTACTGCTGCTGGTAGTCTTGCTAGTGGTTTGGCAGCAAAACGAATGGCTACACCAGCATATCAAGCTGCTTACGCCATGCCCAAGGATTACCGGCCACCAGTCAACATGTTGCGCCCAGTGGAACCAAATGTGGTAACCAATGGTCTGGTGCCTTACACAACACCTGTTGAGGTAATGATGCCTGGACAAGGCACAACTTTTGGCCGCAACTTTACTATGCAGGGTGAACCAACATTTGACATACCTACACCATACGCTCAACGGTCATTGCCAAACGAAGTGCCCCAGCAAATTTATCAAGCACAGAAAAATGCTGAGTTGGCACAAGAGTTCCGGGCTGCTGCTGAACGTAAACCCACAGGCGCAGGCAGTATGCTGGAGTTCGATCCTATCACCGGCACCTACAAAGTTGGTGGCGCTGGTGTTAAAGGCGCTACACCTGAGATATTCCAAGCTGACACAGGTGCATCGCTCAAGTCGGCCACGGATAAGGTTGCTGCTGGCAAACTGTTTGATTTGGATGCTGCTGAAAAAGTGGCTTGGGAAAAGACCAAGGTTGATCTGGCAGCAGTAGACCCCGGTCTTAACAAACTGTCCGATAAGGCTGTTGCAGCAAAAATGATGGACCGTCAGTGGATTGCCAACACAATCCAAAAAGTCAAAGACAAGGCCGTTGCAAGTGAAGCGATTGCTGCCCGTGCAACTACAGAACGCGCCCGTCAGACAGCATTAATGGAACGTGAAATACTGATGGGTCAACTTGCCGATCTGGAAGACAGGTTCAGCAAAACCCGACCAGTTCAAAAAGGTGGTCAGGGTCCAAAAACCCGCGCATTTCAGCGTAACATGCTTACACCAGAGCAAGAGATTCAAAACGCATTAGCGGAACCAACGTATCGTGTCGAGATTCGCGGCACTAGCACAAGCGGGAAAAAGTAAAATGGATTACCAGGTTCTTTTCAACATTGCGATTGCAGTTGCCGGGTTCTTCGGCGGCTGGACTCTCAATCGTATCTATATTGCCATTGACCGACTGGATAACGATGTGCGTAACATGCCCCATGACTACGTAAGTCGCGCTGACTACAAAGCAGACATCCGGGATATGCGGGAAATGTTGGGCAAAATCTTTGACAAGCTGGACGGGAAAGTAGACAAGTGATTATCGAATCCATCATCGGTGCCTTGGTGCCTGTGGGCGTCGAGGGCATCAAGCAACTGATGACCAACTTCTTCGGTGGCGTCAAGGCCACCAGCATAGATGACCAGATCAAACTGGACGTTAATGAGATCGAGAAGATCAAGGCGATTGCCGAACTCGATAAGCCCATAGGACAGCCCTCGCAGTGGGTAGTGGACCTCCGGGCTTCAGCTAGATACATTGGTGCCCTAGCGGTCATTACAGTCGGCATCAGCACCCTGTATGCACCAGTCGATGTGCGTATCCAAGCCATCGCATTAGAAGCTGCCAATATTGCGTTTGGTTTCCTTTTCGGTAGCCGGATCGTGGCAAATCTTAGAAAATGAAAAGCAACTTTGCTGAAGCACTGCAAACCGTATTGCGTGAAGAAGGTGGCTTTGTTGACCATCCTCTTGACCCAGGCGGCATGACCAACCTGGGCGTCACTAGGCGCGTATGGGAAGAGTGGACAGGGCATCCGGTCACCGTGCGCCAAATGATCGACCTAACCCCTGCCAAAGTGGCTCCAATGTACCGGCGCAAGTATTGGGACAAAGTACACGGTGACGAGTTGCCTGCTGGCGTTGATCTGGTGGTGTTCGATGCTGCTGTAAACAGTGGCCCAGGTCGTGCTGCCAAGTGGCTCCAGGCTTGTGTTGGGGTAGATGTTGACGGCGACATTGGCCCGAAGACTCTTGCCGCCGTCAATGTGTTTGACGCTACTCAGTTGATTGACGACTACGGTCGCCGTCGACTGGCGTTTCTGCTTGATCTGCCAACCTGGGAGACATTTGGCAAAGGATGGACAAAACGAGTTGCAGCGGTCAGGCTGGAGTCTTTAGACCTCGTTTAGATTTCAGGTTTCGCACTGATGCGGGGATCACGATGTCTTCAGAAATTGTTTCCCTGCTTGTAAATTTCCATTTGCACACCTGACACATCTTGGTACGCACTGTCTCAGTAGGTGCCTTAAACGTTTCAGTAGTACGCATATTCTCAGCACCGCAGTTGGGGCAGTTCATTTGTTACCCCTTGCTCGGATGGCAGCGGCAAACACATGGTCGTGGCCGTAGTATTCATACTGTTCCTCACACAACTTCGCACAAGCCTCACGCTCATCAGCGCGGACAAGTTTGACAAAACGTTTATAGAACGCCAAATCATCTCCTTCTAATCGAGGCGTATTTTCTAAATCATAGTCAGGGTGACCAATAGCTGCCTCGTTTAACATTTCAATAATTGTTCTCATATCAATCTCTTCTCTTAGGCAAGGGCGCCCAGTGCGTCCAGAATTGGGCTTCGTGATAAGTCCCGTAGTGGGCTACGCCACCTTTGCCCAGCAGTTGTAGCTTGACACCTCGTGGCGTGTTTTCATCAATCGGTATCCAGTAGTAATCCGTTGCCACTGCTGCCGTCTGCGTAGCGTTGATGGTGTGGGTCATAGCAGTGCATCCTCATGGTTCTCTGGGTTGAACTTCGGCACCGGGCCATTGGCTGGTGCTATAGGTAGCTGTGTTGGAAAGGGCCAGGTCATCACACACCCCACATCCGAAATGCAATACGGGCAATCATGCTGCCGAAGCCCATCAGTGTTCCGCAGATAAACGCACCAACTGCTACGGCAACAACGACAGCCAGTGTCGCTACGGCGTACAGCATGATCTCTTCTAAGGTATCTTTCATGTCGAGAACCCCCTACTTGGTTTAGCAAACGCATCTTGTGAACCTGATCGTGTGATGTACGTACCCTCACCATCACCTGTGCGGTAAGCACTGGTTTCTTTGAGTCGGTTAAACGTCAGTGGCAATGCTTCGTTTGGCTGCTTCATACGCTCAACGTACTCGTTGTCACCACGTACCCGTTGTGTGGCCCGATCAGACAGCGTAGGCAGCTTGTGAAGCACGGCTTCTTTATTGATTCTCATACTGCACTCCGTTTAACAATAGGTGCCGCCAGCAGCCACTTGTCACCTAGGAAGCGGATGGATCGCACCCACTGGCGCTGGTTGTGTCGGTTGGTCTTGGCATCAGCACAATTGAAGTGCTGACGCGCTCGGATTAACATATTTGTTTTCATTACAGTCCTTAGTTGGTTACGGTGTTACACACTGTATCACAGTTTTCTTGATTGCCTGTATTCTTTTATTGCGTTACGCAAACCAGCTTGTGTTGTGGCTTTTTCGTCCAGTGCCAACGCTTGTGCCTGATCGAGTGTGTCCTGCATCATGATGCGGTGACAGATGACAGGTGCACCCTGGCCTTGCCTGCGTACACGAGCATTCATTTGGTCGTACAGATCAAGACTCCAGTTGAGGCCAAACCATACAACGATGTGGCCGTTCTTCTGTAGGCCATCAATGCCGTGACCCATTGACGCAGGGTGCCCAATCATCAATGCACAATCGTCAGTCTTCCAGCGATGCATAGCATTTATCAATGACGCCTCGGTCTTGCACTCAGTCAAGTTGATAGGGCGCAAGTGCTTGAACTTGGTCATGATGCGTTCAGCATCCGACCTGTAGGCATACGAGCAAAGAATGGGACTACCGTTGGCCTCGTCAATGATGTCTTCAAGAGCCTCTAGCTTCAGGTCATGCACTGCTTCCCACAGTGGCATACCGGCCACCGGGTACATGGCACCGTTGGAGAACTGAAGACACTTGTTGGTCAGTGATGCCTGGTTAAACATCTCTACCTCAGCACCACTGTCGAGCTTCAGGAAAAACTCCTTCTCCATCCGGTCATACTTGACTCGCAGATCAGCAGGCATCTCGATCTCGATGTTGTTCACCATCAGGTCAGGCAGCGGGTTGTAGTCCTCCGCGCTCATCTCCAGCGTAATGTCACCGATCAGCTTCTTAATCGTGTCCTCGGTGTCGTCATAGGGCACTTCTTTGTATGGTCCTGCCTTGCGGTAGAAGCGTGTCCTGAAGGCTGTCTTAGACGTGCCTAGGCGTACACCCTTGTCTACCACTAGGAACTGGCCGTGGAGGTCTTTGTAGCCGTTACTGGCAGGGGTGCCTGTGAGGCCAGTCGTCCATACAAAGTGATCCAGAATCTTCTTGGTAGCCTTGACCCGATCAGTGGCGCTGTTCTTCATTTTGCTGATCTCATCCCACACGATGCCATTGAACGGCAGTGGCCGGTTCTTCTTGACAAAGTAAGTCTGCAAAGTTTCAGCGAGCCATTTCAGGTTCTCGTAATTTGTCATATAAATGTCAGCAGGACGCAGTAGGGCACGGGTGCGCTGGTCCTTGGTGCCTGTGACCATGCTGAACGTCAAGTGCTTCGTATGCTCCCACTTAGCCGCCTCCTGACGCCACACTAGCCGGATGACCCTGATAGGTGCCACGATGATGACACCCTTGAGAAACTGAGTACGGATGAGGTGGGCCAGCGTGGTCAACGTGATAACGGTCTTTCCCAGCCCCATGTCCAACCAGAGCATCGAGTTGGGATGGGTGCACTGGAAGTTAACAGCTTTCTTCTGGTAGTCGTGCAGCAGATTAGGTGTCAGCATGTACCCACCATCAGATCAACCATCAGCTTCCCAGCGTCCACGTTGTCAATCACAAACACGTTTACTTTTTGCTGCCTGAGCCGGGTGTGTTCTCTGTCCTGAGCATCGGTTGGCTTTTGCCCCTCACGCTTGAATTCACAGAACCACATACGGCCATCAGGTGCGATGAACAGACGGTCAGGCACAGCAGCCCGTGCGGGGCTGGTGAACTTGTACGCAAGCACACCTTTCGATTTGGCGTAGGTGCAGACTCGTTCTTCAATTTGTTTTTCCAGCATCACGTGTCTCCAGTTCAATCAGTTTGTCGAGGTAGTGACGGGCCTTGCGTAGGTCTTCAACACCACCCTTCTCACGCCATCGACTGACGTACTTCACCACATTTCCTTCAAAATAGCCAAGACCATTGGCTGCTATGTAATCCCACGGCTGCACTGACTTATCCTTGTAGTGCGTACCACCGTGCTGAATGTTGTTTACGCCTTCTTGTGGAGAACCCAACTTAAAACGTAATTCATATGATGGGTTTTTCATTTCGTTCTCCATTATTTCAAGTGACTGTTTTGTCACTTCATTCCTCAAACAATGCGGGCAAGGTTGACCCATAAGTTCTCCGTACCATGCGTGTTTCATACAGTGTTCTAAGCTAGACCCAGGCATAATTTCTCCACTTCTTGAATGTAATAATCAAAATCCACCGGCATGGTGGCGTCCTTAATATCGTTGCATATCTGCACGTTCCACCCAGACTCCACACCAATCTGACGCCACACACCAGGCTTCTTAGTTAATGGTGGCATCCACTTCACCAGCGGTTTGCCGTCCTTGGCAATGTAGTACCGACTGGTGTTCTGCACCTTTGTCTCACCCCAAGCCAGATGGCTGGACCGGGGCACCTTGGTGCGTAGCATGAAGTCCATGATGTCAGGCCACTGCTCCACAGTCTCACGGATCGGTGCGCCTTCGATCAGCACCTTCTCGGCCACCTTGGGCACCACCAGACCACCGTGGTTCTGGTGCCAGCCAATGTCATACTCATAGGCACCCTTGCGCTTCACTGAGCCGCTGACATACTCGGCAATGTACGAGTTGACATCACGGATAAACATACGGGAGTAGATGGCCTCCTCAAGCTGGAGCTTGGTGCGTGACTCCCAGGCTGCACGAACCATGTCCACCATCCACTTGTTGTCACGGGGCACACGCACAGTCAGACCATCGGTGTTCACTTGGATCAGCTTCAGGCCATCAATGTGCATGAGTCCTTCGGCCAGTAGGCACAGCAGCAGTTGACCGTTGAGCGTGATGGACATGGTGAACAGCGGGTCGTAGAACACGCTGAACGGGTTATTGCTGTCACCATACACACCATTGAGCGCCAGCTTCAGCATGGCGTTCTCAGCAGTCTTCTTACCGTATGTCTTGCGCTGCTCGTACAGGTGCTGGTAGATGTCGCAGAACGTGTCGCCTAGGTGCGCCGGATAAAACCGATTGGTTATTGCCAAGTTCGGGTAGTAAGAGCTAACGTCAAGATCAACAATAATGCTGACATCATCAGATTCGATGATCTCCGACTCCACTGAACCGTGAATGCCACCAAGGCCAAAAACAAAAACAAAACCGTCCACGGTGCAAGTAACATCTTCAAACACTCCCTTGGTTTCAGTGATGACCTGGCCCTTGAGCCAGTTGAGAATCCTGATGAACTCAGGGTGCTGGAACTCGATCCAGGGCAGGATGGTATCTCTAATTGCGATGCTGGAACGCTTGGTTTGCTTGGGTTTGCGACCCTCTGGTCCATACTCATAAGTCGAAACACCGGCTTCTTCTAACTTGAATGTGAAGTAATCTTTGCCGATCTTGGTGTCGTTATGGTTCATGAAGTCACGCTGATACTTCTTGGTCAGGTCTTCACGGAACGCAATCATGTCCAGCGTCTTGAAGTAGAACGCCTTGGTCTGGTCCACATCGTGTGCGTTGTACTGCTTCAGCACAGGCAACTGATCTTGGGTTAATTCGGTGCCCACCTTGAACGGCAGGTCTTCGATGCTGGCGCTACGCATATTGAACTCAAGCACCTTCAGGCCAGTAGCCCGTGCCTTGTTGTCGAAGTGATGTATCTTGTACAGGTCAATCTGTTCGACGTAGCGATCTGAAGGCTTGACTGAGTGCATCCATCGGTCTTCGTCATCCTGGCCTTGGATGATTGCCATAGCCTTGTTGTACAGGGTACGGGCATCACTGTTGCCCATGCGGATCAGCGTATGCAGGACGGGGTAGTCGAACCCCAGGTTATTGAACCCGACCATCCGGGCATTCGTATCCTTGAGATACTGGAGAAACGCGATGATCTCTTTGCTGTCGTTGCGCCAGGGACTGATTTCAAAAGCCCAGCATAACGGTGCATCTGCATGTTCCACCGCCAGCGTGAAGACGTTGGGGTATGTCTCGATGTCATAAACATAATCGTTACTCATTACTATTACCGTTTAAATAGGGTGTGAGTTAACCTCACACCCCTTCACTTACTCTTTGACAAACACACCATTGGGCAGCAGTGTGCCCTTGCGATCCTTGATCTCTTCGTATGCTGCTTCCATGCAGTCCACCAAGTTGATGTCTTGCAACGCACAGTAGTTGATCAGGCAAACCATGACATCACCCACACCGTCACGAATGCCAAATAGGTCATTCTTGATGGTGGCATCAGCCAGTTCACCCAACTCAGACATTGCCTTGAGCAGTTGAGTGGCCGGTGTTGAGTTGGGGATGATCCTCCGGGCTTCCGCCCATTGGAGAATCTTCATCTCGTAGTCTGCGTAACTCATCAGTTGCCACCCAAGAACGAGGGGAGGCCAGCAGGGGCACCAAACGGGGCAGCAGGCATACCAAAAACAGCAGGTGCGGCAGGTGCAGCACCCACATTGCCAAACATGCTTGACGCATCGGATGCACCTTCACCAAACGCAGTGTCATCAGCAGCAAACTGCACAGCCACCAGATCACAGCGGATGCCATTGCCATGCTTGTTCACCTGCAACCAAGGCTTGACAGCAGCGTTGACACGGCAGCCACCGTACATCTTACGGGCCAATTGCTGGAACGCCATTGTGTTGCTCGGGTCAATTGCCTGACCATCGGCTTGGATCATCTGTGGAGCCTGATCACGACCAGCAGTGATGTAGACGTTGCCTTCATAACCGTCATAGGGCTTGAAGGTCTTTTTGTTGACCTTCTCGGAGCCCAGACCAAAGCAGCGCAGCTTGCGATCCACCTGGATCATCTGCATCACGGTGTTGGTATGCTCGGCCCACTTGGCAAGAGCCAGTTCACCATAGCGCTTCATGAACTGGGCGAAGCCAGGATGGTCCTGGGGCATCAGGAATTCAGCGTTGTAGCTGATACGGGTTTGACCTGTCTGCTCATTAACCTGCTTCTGAGGTTCAGCAAGGTGGGGAAATGACAAACGGACATTCGACAAAAAGATAATATCTGACATTTTTTACTTTCAAAATTACATTAACCATGCAGGCAGTGTTTCCACTACCGGCGCTTCCACTGCACTGAATAACGGTGCAGCGTTCATGATGACCGCAGGGCGCTCATCAGAATCATGGGCAACAGTCAGGGCACCGGCCAGCTTAGTGACGTACTCGGTGTTCATCGTCTTGAGTTGACGATCTGACAGTTGCATTTTGACCTTCTCACCAGCCTTAGTCTTCTCCCAGGTCAGCTTCTCAGCTTTGGCAGGAGACACCAGCTTGGTTTCATAGACATTGCCCTTGGGCACACCCATCTTGGTCAGTCGAGTGGCAATCTCTTCTTCGGTCAAGGACCAAGTGCGAGAGCCACGACCATTGACCAGCTTGAGGCCAGCAATAGATTGACCGGCCTTCAAACGGCGCAAGGCTTCCTTCTCCACACCTTCGAGGAGTTGACGCATCAGGGGGGCTGCTTCCATGATCTGAGCGATCTGGGCATCGTCCATCGTGGACGGTTCTTTATCGGCGCTTTGCTGCGCGATGTCGAGTGTGTTACTTACTACTGGTTGAAACATGATTCCGACCTCTTTCATTACGTTACTTGCCAGTGCGGCACAAGAGCCCTTAGCACGACAAAATTTACATTGACTATCACCCGGTACAAGCGGTGCATCTGGTTGATCAGTGGCAGCGGCTTGCTTAACGATTGTACCCATGTTTGCCAACAAAGAACGCACAGAAACCTCGTGCGATGTGATGGGTTTCATGCCACGCATCGCCAGCTTAGGCTGGATGATGGTCATGATGATCCGGCTGAACGGGTAATTGCCATTCACGGGTAGCCTCAAGCCTGCCAGCACCCCGTAGGCGTACTGTTCAAGTTGCAAGTTACCCTCGGCTGTCACCACACCCATGCCGTCCTTGTAGTCAATCAACTCAAGGAAATCAGGGCCAAGAATCTGGCAGTCCACGGTGCCCGACAGGTCACTACGACCCAGCAGGTGCTCGGGGTCCACCTTTTCCTCAGACACAACTGTCAACATGCCACCAAGCGATTGCTCACGGATGTAGTCGATGGCAGTCTTGACCCGTGCAGCACGGTCAGCGTCCACCTTGAACTCACCTTCGTGATCGGTGAAGATTTCTCCCACCTGATTCATCGGGTCCGACAAGCCGTTCTTGATGCAGTGTTCAAGCAGCGTGTGCGAGTGTGTGCCATCAATAGCAGCAGGCCCAGAACCCTCATCAGGGTACTTGGCCTCCTCTCGGATGCTGCCAGGGCACAAGGCCCAGCGGCTGCGCTTCGATGGGGACAGCTTGGCATGGCCTGTCATGATCAGCCCTTCAGTGCTTCAATGCCAGAGAACAAGGCTGCATAATGCTCGGCTTTGACATCGTTGATGTTCTGGTAGCCCAGGCCAGTCAGAACACCTTGGATACCGGCACCCTTGGCTGGTCCCAAGTTCTTGTACGATGTCATCACAAAGTCAATCAAACCCTTGGGATCGGTGAATGGTGCGTTAGCCGTTGTAGAAGTCACTGTCGCAGTAACTGATGGGTTCATCGCTGGAGCCACCGTAGCGGTTGTAAAAACAGGAGGTGCAGGCATTACAGGTGCCGCAATAGGCGCAGCAACTGGTGCAACGACAGCCACAGGCACAGGCGCAGCAACTGGAGCAGCAGCAACGGCAACAGGAGCAACCATAGGAGCAATCGGCGCACGGATACCTTGCTTGTTGATGGAGTCGATCAGTGTGTTGATGGCGACTGTGAGGTTTTCGATTGTGAGTTCAAGAGACATATAGGCTTTCTTTTACATTTACAGGTGGTTGAATTTTGACGCGGTCATCAATGAACGCATCAACTAATTCACGTAGCACTTCAGACGGATGACCGTACTTCTTTGCCTTAACGTGAAACTTTTTATGAACCTCGGGCTGTACCCGAAGATTCAGAAACTTTGTTTTTGGAGTGGTTGCCATAAATTTCCTGATTTGTTGCCGCAAGTGTAGCACGTTGATGTACACTGTGAAACATAAATTGCAAAATAATTTTTCTAACAGGCACCGCATGAACACAGCACCCCAAGTTACCCAGCATCCCGCATCAGTTGACGCCTACATCCGCCACGGATGGTCACTTGTACCGATCCCAGCAGGCACCAAGGGGCCACGCACCCCAGGCTGGAACCTGAAACAGAACGCGATCAAGTCACAGTCAGAGCTACCCCAAGGCTTTGGCATCGGTCTGGCCCACGCCTACAGTGGCACGATGGCCCTTGACATTGACGAGTGGGTGTCGGCATCGGCAGCACTGTTACCCCACGGCATCGACCTCAACGCCCTTTATGGTGCCCCTGATGCGGTCATTGTGGACAGTGGGCGCAGTGGCCGGGGCAAGTTGATTTATCAGATGCCCTTCGGCTTGGCGCTACCTTCTAAGAAGATCATCATTCACGGCATTA
>Ga0209354_10001413_pt1 | contig 10654 bp, 16 predicted proteins | sample LauGreSpBDMM15DD_2_FD_187562 | JGI IMG/M metagenome (GOLD analysis project Ga0209354, IMG submission 187562) | Freshwater lake microbial communities from Lake Michigan, USA - Sp13.BD.MM15.DD (SPAdes) (version 2) | ecosystem: Environmental > Aquatic > Freshwater > Lake | place: Lake Michigan...
CTGCTGGCACCAGTGCCACAAGCGCGGCAGCCAGCGCTACATCTGCAACAGCTTCTGCAACTACCGCCACAACACAGGCAACAACAGCCACGACGCAAGCAACCAACGCATCAACCAGTGCGACCAATGCTGCGACAAGCGCAACCACTGCGACGACTCAAGCAACAACGGCCACCAACGCAGCCACCACTGCAACTACTCAGGCAACTGCGGCTAGTACGTCGGCCACCAACGCAGCCACCTCGGCCAGCAACGCATCGACCAGTGCAACAGCTGCCGCCGCATCTGCTACCGCCGCTGCTGCCAGCTTTGATGCGTTTGATGACATCTACCTTGGTGCCAAAGCAAGCAACCCCACTGTTGATAATGACGGCAACGCGCTGACTACTGGCGACCAATACTTCAACACCGTGTCCAATGAATTGCGTGTGTGGAATGGCAGTACATGGCAGGCAGCCTCTACTGTTGGTGGCACTGTGGCAAGTCTGAATGTGACTGGAAACACCACGCTTGGCGATGCGTCTGCGGACACTCTAACAATCAATGCGACAGTGGAACCTGGAATGATTATTTCAGGCACCGACAACAGCAATGCCGCATTGCGTATTACGCAACTTGGTACTGGTAATGCTTTGTTGGTTGAGGATTCAAGCAATCCTGATTCATCACCATTTGTGATTGATTCTGCCGGAAACGCTATTCTTGGAACAACAGCAAGCGCAACCCTTGGCCTTACTGGACAACAATTCCAAGTGCAAAGTGTTGCTGGAATATCTGGCGCAGGGGCTTTGTTTGCGGGCTGGAATGCTACGCAACCTAATGCAATCAATCTTGCACGTTCTCAATCAGGAACAATCGGAACAAATGGAGTTGTATCCTCTGGAGCCGCAAGCACTATTAGATTTTTCTTTGATGATGGCACAAACTTTATCCGAGGTGCCGCAATTGAAGCCGCAGTAGACGGCACACCCGGCACAAACGACATGCCCGGTCGCTTGGTATTTAGCACAACTGCTGATGGTGCAAGTTCGTCTACTGAACGTATGCGGATTGACAGTGTTGGTGACGTAGGTATTGGTACAACAAACCCTGTAACCAAACTTGATATTGCTGGTAGCAACAACAACACATGGTCGGTTACAGCGTCTATTTCCACCACAACGATGGATGTAACTGCTGTCTCAAGCGGAACAATTGCTGTTGGTGATTTGGTTTATGGTGCTTCTGTGCAACCATACACTAGAGTTACTGCTTTTGGAACTGGAAGTGGTGGAGTTGGAAATTATACAGTTAGCGTTTCTCAGACTGTATCTTCTGCAACACTGTTAGGTGGCCCAATATACGGCAATACACTTATCAGAATAACTGATACAGATACTCAACAATCGGCTGGTCAACCAACAGGTGGTTTGCAGTTCTTCACATCTGACTCATCTGCTCCCACTGCTGGTGTAGGCGCTTATGTTGCCGCACTTGCCGAAGACACGACTCCAGACACAGCACTTGTATTTGGTACACGAGATGACGCTGGTGTAGGCATAGACGCTAATGAGCGTATGCGTATCGATTCCCTTGGTCGTGCGCTTGTTGGAACAACATCAGCATCTGGAAATAATTTACTACAAGTTAACTCTGACGCAACCATCTCAGGTCTAACAGTAGGTAAAGGCGGTGGTGCTGTCGCTACTAACACGGCTGTGGGTGCTAGTGCTTTAAATGCTAATACGACAGGCAGTTTAAGCGTTGCAATAGGCGCTTCTGCTTTAGCGGCTAACACTACTTCAGACGCAAATACAGCAGTCGGTTATCAAGCCGCATCTACACAAACTACTGGTGCCTTATATACAACTGCGTTTGGTTATCAATCATTAAAAGCCAACACATCTGGCTCACAAAACAATGCTCTTGGATTTCAATCTTTAACAGCAAATACTACTGGCGCAAACAATAGTGGTTTTGGTACTTACGCTCTTACTGGAAACACCACAGGCGGGAGCAATACTGCATTAGGAAACGATGCTTTACGTTCAAACACCACAGCATCTAATAACACCGCAGTAGGTTATCAGGCAGGCTATAGTAATACCACAGGTGCAAGTAATGTGTTTGTTGGTAATGGTGCTGGTGTAAATTCAACAACAAGTTCATTCCATACTGTTGTTGGTAAAGATGCTATGGCAGTAAATACAACTGGTGCTGAAAATTCTGTATTTGGTCAAGGTGCTTTATATGCTAATACCACAGGCTCTAACAATGTGGCAGTAGGTAGACAAGCACTTACCGCCAACACCACCGCCTCTAATAACACAGCAGTAGGTTATCAAGCGGGGTATAGCAATACTACTGGTGCAGAACTAACTGCTATTGGATATAAATCTGCATATAGCCAAACAACTGGTACTTCTTACAATGTGGCAGTAGGAGGTTATGCTTTATATCAAAATCAAACAGGAACACAAAATACTGTTGTTGGCTGGAACGCATTAGCAAATGCAACTACATCAAGTAATACTGCTATTGGTTATCAGGCGCTTACTTCTGCCAATTCAGGCAGTCAAAATGTGGCTTGTGGAAGTGGTGCTTTCCCTGCAATGACTTCTGGCGCTGGAAATACTGCTATTGGTGAAAGTTCAGGAAAAGTTGCGGCTACTGGAAACAACAATACATTTGTTGGACAAAATGGAAGCGCATCAGGTAGCGCAAATAGCCATGAAATTGTGATTGGTTGCAATACAACTGGTAAAGGTACTAATACAGGTTTTATTCAACCCAATGGTGGCGGTGTTTATCAAGGAAACAACTCATCATCATGGTCTACAACATCTGACTTTAGACTCAAGAAAAACATAGTTGATAACACCGAAGGTTTAGACATTGTTAGCCAGATTCGTGTTCGCAACTTTGAATACCGCACAGCAGAAGAAGTCACAGAATTACCATCGCATACAGTCATTGACAAGCAAGGTGTTCAACTTGGCGTTATTGCTCAAGAACTTTTACCAATACTACCAGACTGCGTTAAAACAGAATCTACTGGCGTAATGACTGTGGACACGGACAATTTAACTTGGTACTTGATTAACGCAGTTAAAGAGTTATCTGCTCGTGTTAAACAACTCGAAGGAAACTGAAATGACTACTGAAACAATTACCGCAGAACAAATTGCACAGCATTACAAAGCCGCAATGGACTCAGTAAACCTGATTAACGCTGGACAGCCAGAAGACATGACAGCAGAAGATTGGGCAGACTGCTTGGCTCGTAACAAAGAGCATCTAAAGATTATGCTTGCCAAGGACTTTTGGACAACTGAGAACTTGAGTCCTTTGGAAACCGCTTCAAATGCTTGAGGATACTGACACTCGCCTGGCCGTGCATGAGGCGCTCTGCTCTGAGCGTTACAAGCGCATTGATGATTCTCTGTCGCGTGGTGACAAGCGCATGGCTAAGATTGAGTACCTCATCTATGCGGTGATGCTGTGTGTTCTGCTTGGACCAGGTGTGGCTGCAGACTTTGTTAAGAAGATGCTAGGCATCTAGATATGGACCCATTTTCAGTCTCCTATTATTGGCACAAGGGGCTGTCTCTGCTATCAAGCAGGGGGTTGATTTTTTGCACCAGGGCAGGATTGCTCTGGAGTCAACTAAGAAAACAGTTGATGGAGTGGTGGCTGACGTCAAGGCCATTAAGAATATCTTTGATTGGTTCATTGGCCTCTTTATATCAAAGCCTAAAGCTGAGACTGCAAAGCCTGTTGCAAAAACAGCAGCCAAGTCAAAGCCAAGTGCAGCCAAAGAAAAATCCTACCAGCAGCTCGAGAGTGAACTTATCAGAGACATTGGAGAAAACCTCGGACTCCTCTTTGACACCCAGCAGCAAATCAATACCTACTATGAAGAGCTTGAAGAAGACTCTAAAACCAACTATGACCCAACCCAAAACACAAGCAAGAAAGCAATCCAAAGAGTAATCATTCAGCTCGAACTTGAAAAACTCATGGAGGCTACTCGTGAGGCGATGGTGTACAGCCCTCCAGAATGCAAGGATATGTACAGCAGATTTCTTTTGATGTACGGCAAGATTGAGCAAGAGCAGAAGTGGGCTAGAGCAGAGATGATTCGCAGGGCTAGGTTAGCTAGGTGGCGTAAAGAAGAGGAAGAGATCAGGCAGATTGAGATGACAACTGGAGCAATTGCAGTCATGTTCATATCGTTATTTTTTGGGTGGTTTATGTGGGCAATACAAAACTTGTCTGGTGGATTTTGATGAGCGTCACGCTGTGCATTGTCGTGGGCGCTACGTCAATTGCATACGTTGAGACTCTCTACATGAAAGCCCAGCTCAAGAAAGAGATCAAAGAATTGAGAAAGTTAAAGGCAGAGATAAAAAAAGTACAGAATCCAAATGGAACTAATGAATGAAATACGCACTGTTACTACTGCTATTGCTCACGGCCTGCGATGACAGATATCGCTACTTCTGCCAGAACCCCAAGAACTTTGTGGCCAAGCAATGCCAGCGCCCTGACTGTCTATTCACACAAGACTGCCCCGATTATTTAGTTGCCCCAGTACTGGAGAAATCAATTGTCCAACAACCAGCCCAAGTTTCATCCGAACCGATTGCTAACCCAAGAGGAAATTGAGGTAAGAGTCTGGGCCTTTGTGGTCTTGGTTGTTACCTTTATCCTGGCAGGCATAGTCTTCTTTATGCTCTATAGCTTGGCGTTTGTAGTGCAGCCAATCAAGAGCCTTGCACCACTAGACCAGGCATTTGCCAAAATGCTTAACGACGTGGTCCTGCTCATTGTCGGTGGCATTGGTGGCGTGATGTCTCGCAAGGGTGTGCAGTCTGTAGCAGACAAATTGTCTAGCTCATCTACATCACCGGCAGCAGCACCGTCTACCCCGCCTGCTCCAGCTGCAGCGCCAGCAACATCTACCTGGACAGCACCAGCTGGTGGTCTGCCTGCTTGGGTGAACCCACCGCTTGATGAAGAGTGGAGAGCTCCACCACCACCAACTACACCGCCAGACTTTATTGATCCGGCCAAGGAAGAGATCGCACAAGAGCGCTCTGCAGCGAGGGCTGAGACATGATCCCAAACCCTTGGATGATTGTTGGTGCCATCGTAGTGGCTGCAAGCCTGTACTTTTATGGCCATCACAAGGGCTGGGCAGAGCGCGACGCAGAGATGCAGGCAGAGATCGCCATCAAGAATGAAGAGGCTCGCACCAAAGAGCAGGAACTAACCAAACAACTTAACGACAACTCAACCAAATTGCAGGAGGCTAACAATGCCATATCTGAAAAACAGTCTAGTCTTGATCGCGCTATTAGGGCTGGCAGCGTGCGGCTCCCGACCACAAGTTGTGTACAAGCCACCCCAAGTGCCGCCGCTCCCAGCGGAGATAGCAGCAAAGCGGGAAGTCAACCTGACAGACAGGCTAACCAAGCTGCTGATGCCGACCGAGCAACCCTCGCAGCCATCGCAGAAATTGTCGCCCAGGGAGACAGGAACACAGCCCAGCTCAATGCCTGCATCGACAGCTACGCCAAAGTGATGGAGACAATAAATGTTAAACGCTGAGAAACTTTCTAAGCTGCACATCAGTGCCGACTGGGTTGACCCGCTCAACGAAACCTTTGAGCGCTTTGGTATCGTCACACGCAACCAGCAGGCGGTGTTCATTGGCCAGGCTAGCCATGAGTCTGGCAACTTCAAGCTGCTTGAGGAGAATCTAAACTACAAGGCTGCAACGCTGATGCGGATCTGGCCTAAGCGCTTTCCTACTTTGGAGAAGGCTAATGAGTATGCGGGAAATCCTAAAAAGATTGCAAATAGCGTCTATAGCTCGCGCATGGGTAACCGTGACGAGAATTCTGGCGACGGTTATAGGTTTCGCGGTCGCGGAATTTTTCAGCTCACTGGCCACTCAAATGTGTTCCATGCTGGCAAGGCCTTGGGTGTGGACTTTGTTAAAGATCCTGACCTTATTGCTACTCCTCGGTTTGCTGCTCTCACAGCTGGTTGGTTCTGGTCTACCCACAACCTCAATACACCAGCGGATGCCCTTGACCATGCGCGGGTGACCAAGATTATTAACGGTGGACAGATAGGCCTGGAGGATAGGATTAAACATACCCAGCAGGCCTTGTCGGTGCTAGCCTAGCTAGCTGCCAGCGACTCGGTGCGCTTTTGATAGGCGGCCAAGTGTCGGATGCGCTTGGTTAGATCTATCTTGAGCAGCGTCTGCTTGTTGACCTCGCGCAGCTGGTTCAGTGCTGTGATCCGGTCTTGTGCGCTGCGCTTGCCTGCCGTGTAGGTTTTCTCTGCCAGGTTCTCATAGGCGTCTTGCCAATCATCTAAGGTGGCATGTGTGCTGAAGGGCTGCTCCTTGCCTGGCACCATCACAGCAAACCCAACATCTGCAGCTGGTGCCTGCTCTTGGATAACCTCTGGCTCAACCGTGTCTGCCATGGCTGCCTCGATCTGTATGTGATTACTCACAGGCTCACTGGGTGAGCTTGAGATCCGATCCAGCGGGTTACGAGGTGGCGTGATGTCAACAGCTGGCTTGGCCTCATCTGGATAATCTTGTGCCTCTTCAGCTGTGATCAAGCCCTTGAGCACATCGGGGAAGGCGTCGCGCAGGGCAAAGCCGCGAGCTCGCATTTGCATCATGCGCTTGGGGTACGCCTGCCACGGGCCTTGCTTGCCCCAGAGGCCAGCGCGCTTGGCGTCCTCAACTGAGAAACGCACAACAACTGGGCTACGATTTTTTCGCTTGGCAACGCAGACAGCCACGGGGTTGGGCGTGCCCTCGTCTTCCATGGTTTCTTGCACATCTTCACAGACTGGACTGGCCTGCACCAGCGCGAGCGCAGCATCACCGTAGACCGATGGCTTGCCATTTATGACCGCGATGTTTTGCAACGCCTGCATGGGTGCCAGCCCCATCTCATAGCCCCACTGCACGCACACCAGAATATCCTGGGGCTTGCCTTGATAGGCCTTGGGCACCATGCTGGAGTTGGCCAGCATCTCTGAGAACTGAATGGCCTCGGTGAGGGTGGCAGGAGCAAAGCCCTTGTTATTTGTCGTTGTTAATTGCATGGATATCTTTCTCGGTTAAGTAGGTTTGCATGGTGGTAAAAATAAGGTTAGTCATTGCATCGACAAAGGCCTCGGCCTCTACCTCGTTGCAATCAGTAATGTTGAGCAGCTCGACCACGGCCTGCTCATAGGCGTGCCGGATCGCTGGCTTATCTGGCAGGTTCACGACTTCAACTCCTTTATGTTGAGCGTTGACTGGCGCACAGAGTAGGCGGCCTTGGCTGCCACTGCGCGAGCTGGCGCTGCCTTGAAGTTGCGCATTGGCCAACCGATGATGTATTGGCCAGCACGGCCACGCTCTGCGTCGCCTAGTCTGAGCTTGATCTGTTTCTCGCTGCGCTCGATGGCGTCCTCGGCATCTCGGATGGCTGCCTTGCTAGCGAGTATTGCTTGGGCTAATTTAGCGACGTCGTCATCGAGCTCGATCTCTGCTTTTTTGGCATAGGGATAGATGTTGTCTACTTCTTTGCTGGACTCTGGTGGATACCAGTCTGTGGCACCAGTGTCGCGGAAGGTCTGCAGCTTGTGCTCAAACTCCAGCACAGCTTTAAGGATAGCTTTTTGTGTGTCGTGGTGTGGCGCAAATAGAAACACGCGCAGCTCGATGCCTTGATACAGCACGCAGACTGCGCCCCACTTGTGGCCGGTAACTAGCATCTGGCCTTGCAGCTGGATGGGGCCACGCGCCAAGTGAGGGGTCTCCTCTGGCAGGGTCTTGGTGAGCTTGGCCTCCAGCACGCCAGCGCCATCGAGCTTGATGGAGTCTTGGCCAACCACGTAGATGCCATTGTCTGGATCGTGCTTGATCTCTTGGTTGTCGCCGTAGCCAATGCCGTCCAGGCTGCAGGAGAGCTTGCAGCTGGTGTGCGTGAATGCCTGGTTGATCTCTACGTCAAACTTGGTGAGACCCAAGCGCTTGGCTGCCTCGGTCAAGATCACAGGCTCCAAGGTATTGCCCCAGCCCATGGCCTCGTTGCCAATGTCGGGGCGCTCCAGCCCTTTGATCGCGTTGATGCTGAACTGCAGCTCATCATTAGGCGTGCTGTAGTTGCTAAAGCCCATGAGGCCGGGTAAGCGCGAGGCGCTCATCTCTTTGTCGTCTGTTAGTTTGCCTGCCATTTATAGCTCCTGTAGTTGATAAACGCGCACAATGCGTGCGTGTGCCTGGGGATGGTTGGCCTCTGTAAAACCAATCATCTTAAATTGTTTGCCTTTGAAAACCGCTCCAAGCACTGATGGGTGCAAGTTGGCGGGTAGTTGGATGCGCTCGCGCACATCGTTGATGCTGACGCTGCCTTGCTGGCGGCAGACTTCAGCTGCAATAGTTCTGCAGCGCGCCAAGAAGGTGGCATCACGCTGCTCAAACAGGTTGAGCTGGGCGTCGCGGATTACTTGGCCGACGTTGGCTGTCATTAGCATGTGAGCCAGACAACCAGCACGGCCACTAGGCCGAGCCAGTAGATGACTATGTCATAGAGTTGATTACGCAAGTGAGGTCTCCTTTAGGTTAAGACGTTTGAGAAGGTTAGATACTTGGGTTGTGCCCCAAGTAATATTGCCACGGGGCGTGGTCACTGAGCGAGCTTGCAACGCTGCAGCAATATCTCTGATGGTGCGTGCGCCGGTGACGGCGAGAATGTCACGCACGATTGGACCAACGCGCTGGCAGTAGCTGTCAGCATTGGCCTTGATGACTAGAACACCGGCAGCGGAGCCGATCTCTGGTGTGGGGCACCCAAGTACTACACCGCGAGCTTTGGCCGCTTGTAGGGCTTGTTTGGTGCGTTTGGAGATCTCTTCGCGCTCATGCTGGGCAACGACTGCGCGCACACCAAACTCTAAGGTGCCTGCGTGTGGCATGTCGGCAGCCACAATGTCAACGCCTGCTTTGCGCAGTGTCAACAGGAAGGCTGCATCGCGGGAGAGGCGGTCGATCTTGGCAATGAGGATGGCTGCACCATGGCGACGGCACTGCTCAAGTGCGAGCTCGAGTTGTGGGCGGTTATCGATCTTGCCTGACTCGATCTCTGTGTACTCGCCGATGATGTCTGCCTGGTATGAGCTGACCAGCTGGCGCTGTGAGTCGAGGCCAAGGCCAGAGTGACCCTGCTTGGCAGTGGATACACGGTAGTAAGCAAAGTATTTGGTGGCCATGATTAAGCCTCCTTAGCAGCTGCTAACACTGCATTGTCGATCCAGTCACCAATTTGCATTGGTACTTTGCCGTTTTTTTGGATGCGGAAATTGTGCAGGCTTGCAAGATGGCAGTATGTATTGCCATTGCGCTCTGCACCTACGCCTAGAACACGCCATGCTTGGCCCATGTGAACTAGTGTGCAGTTTACTTTGCTGCGGTCTCCGATAACTGGTGTGATGTCTGTCATGTTGAACTCCTTGCGCTTTATCTGCGCGTTGAACATGTGAGTATGTTAGCACGATTTGTATATCGCTTTGGAAGTACCTAAACCAACTATTGTCTAGGGAGTTTCCCTAACCAAGTATTTGCGTTATATCGCGGTGATATACACTCAGCGCCTATGAAACCCAAACTCAAACCTTTTATGATGCGGCTGCACCCACTCACGCGGGAGCTGTTAGACAAGGCGGCTGCCGACCAGGGGCGCAGTGTGTCTTCGTTGATTGACCAGAGTGTGCGCGAGCAGCTGCAGCCCAAGTACGGCGAGCTGCAACCCAGACTGCAGCGCTTTCTCTCTGGAGTGCGCCAGCCATGACCTATGAAGAGGCGATGCGCTTGCTGGCCAGAGTGCGTGAAGGCATCTACTACCCTGTGGAGCTGGTCTCTGAGGCCTTGGCCATGACTGGCGACAGGGACTACGACTACCAGGTGCCACCTGCAGACATGATTGATTTTGTGCAGTCACTACGGAAAGCTGGCCAACTATGAGCTTTAATAGAAATATATGGGACGGTAACCGCAAGCCTCTACGCACGCTTAAAGAGTTGGCCGAGGAGTTTGGGGTTACGTTTACTAGCCTTAGTAAAAGAATGCACAACGACCCAGATGGGCCAAGACCAAAGTATTACACAGGTGGCGGCGGCCCTGTACGCAACACTTGGCATGATCCTGATCAGGTTAGAGCTTGGTGGAAGTTAGAAGTACAAAGAGCCATTCAAAAAGGTAAACCTGTGAAAACGAACCAACTATGAGTGAAACAATAGTAGCGATTGACTTAGGCACCACGACAGGCTGGGCGTGCCGGCCACTGCATGGCCCGATTGCATACGGTTACGCCACATTTAAGCCTGGCAGGTACGAGGGTGGCGGCATGCGCTACCTGCGCTTTAAGCAGTGGTTGACTGAGCTGAAGGGTACGGTGGGTGGCGAGATCCAATCCATCTACTTTGAAGAGGTGCGCCGGCATGCCAGCACAGACAGCGCGCATGTCTACGGCGGCTTGATGGCCACGCTGACCAGCTGGTGTGAGCACCACAAGATCCCATACCAAGGCGTGCCGGTTGGCACTATCAAGAAACATGCTACGGGAAAAGGCAACGCGAGTAAGGAAGACATGAT
>Ga0209354_10001414_pt1 | contig 10652 bp, 17 predicted proteins | sample LauGreSpBDMM15DD_2_FD_187562 | JGI IMG/M metagenome (GOLD analysis project Ga0209354, IMG submission 187562) | Freshwater lake microbial communities from Lake Michigan, USA - Sp13.BD.MM15.DD (SPAdes) (version 2) | ecosystem: Environmental > Aquatic > Freshwater > Lake | place: Lake Michigan...
ATTACTTTATTTATTTTTGGATGGAATACAGGTTGTCCCTCCCACCCACCACACTGGTTTAAACAGCTTTTAAGACCCCTACAAGCGTTTTTAAGGGGGTAGGTAAGGGGGTAGGTGCTAGGTAGGCTTAAAACGGCTTAAAACAGGCTATTTAAATGTACGTACAAAAGTGACGTTTATTACGTAACCCTCTCTAAGCACCTAATTATTTCCCTTTCTTAGGAAACTATGCCTAAAGTAGCTTTAAATAACATTGGCAGTCGATATGGCTCCATTGATGCGTTAAACGATAACTTCGATACCATTGAAACAGGGTTTGATAACACCTTGTCTCGGGATGGCACCGGCCCCAACTTCATGCTCACCCCCTTGGACATGAACGGATATGGCATTGTAAACGCATCTTCCATTACAGTGAATGGTGTTGACTATACAGTACAACTTGCAACTGATTATGCAACTTACACTGCAAATATGCAGACAATTTATAACAACTATCTTTCAATTACTCAAAAAGTTACGGTGAGTACAGCCTCTCCTACAGGTGGCGCTGACGGTGACATTTGGTTTAAAGTAAGCACTTAAAGGAACATTATGGCTGCTCTTTCTGATTATTCTGAAAAACTCATTCTTGACTTTCTAATGACCACTGGTACGGCTACCCGGCCTACAGCTTGGTATATTGCCCTATACACTGCTGCTCCTTCAGACAGTGGGGGTGGCACAGAAGTAAGCGGTAGTGGGTACACTCGTCAAACCGTAGCTTTTGCTGCTGCATCTAGCCCCGGTGGTACTACTAGTAACACAGGTGTTGTTAGTTTTACAGCTTCTGGTGGTTCATGGGGTACAGTTACTCACTTAGGTATTTTGGACAACTCGTCTGGTGGCAACCTTCTATGGCATGGTGGCTTGACAGCTTCCAAACTTGTAGGTGATGGCGACACCATTGAGTTTGCAATTGGAAACATTGACCTAACTGTTGCATAATGACCATTGGTGGCTACCGTGTCACTGAATCTAGTGACGAACGCATATTAGAAGACGGTTCGTTACGTGTTACAGAAAACTTATTTTCTGTAGAATCTTCTATTTCTGCGTCTAGTAGTTATGATTTTGTACCAACTCTATCTACAACTGGTGCCATTACTGTTTCGTCTATAGGAACACTAGCTGCAGCAGGGGATGTGACTCGGTATGCTGCAATATTAATTGCTAATAATAGCACCATTACAGCAATATCCACCCGTACAACAACAGGTGCTTTTAATGGTAGTGTTGTAAGTAGTGTAGATGCTGATTTAGATGCTTTCTATGTTGGTATGTCTACATTTTCTGGAAATGGTAGTGTAGTAGCTGCTGCTCGTACAGTAAAATTTGTTAACTTTATTAGTGGTATAGCAACATTTGATCGTATTTTAGAAAACGAAGACTACCGTATTACAGAAGGCGGCGATAGTCGCATCACTAATGAAATAGCTGTAAATACAGTAGATAGTACTGTAGTAGCTGATGCAACATTAATACCCTTTAGCAGCACTGCCTATTATAAAACAGGTGGTGTTTGGAAAACTACACTAGTAGATGCAAAATACAACGGCAATTGGGACGCTTTAACGGCGGTCTATAAGAAAATTTCAGGTAGCTGGAAAAGGATACACTAATGGCTAATATTAAAATTTCGCAACTTACGGCTGCAGCAGCAGCGTTAGGTACACAAGAGTTTGAGGTAAACGAATCCTTAACTAGTAAAAAAGTTACTGGTGCACAGATTCTTTCTTACATTCATGCTAACACCACTGCAGATGATGTTGGTGCATTAGAATCTGCAGACATTGGTGTATCTGTACAAGGTTATGATGCAGACACAGCTAAAACTGATGTAGCGCAATCGTTTGCTGCTGCTCAACGAGGCACAGTTTCTGGATTAACTGATGGCGCAACCATTACTCCAAACTTTGCTTTGGCAAATAACTTTAGCGTGACTCTTGGTGGTAGTCGCACACTAGCGAATCCAACAAACATTACTGCAGGACAGCACGGTGTAATTGTAATTACACAAGATGGCACCGGTTCGCGCACTCTGGCTTACGGCAGCTATTACAAATTCCCTGCCGGGACTGCGCCCACGTTGACCACCACGGCTGCGGCAGTTGATGTGCTTGCCTACTACGTTGAAAGCTCCACCCGCATCACTGCTCGCCTGATCGGAGATACCAAGTGAGCGCCATGATCGGCAACCCGCTGCTGCTGCCTACGGAGGGATATGATATTAGCCGCTCGGTGCGGCTGAGGTCTAGTGCAAGTGCGTATCTGAATCGGACGCCGGGGAGTGCTACTAACCGACAAACGTGGACTTGGAGTGGGTGGTGTAAGGTTGGTACGATCAGCGTGGCTCGGGCACTTTTTAGTGCTGGCGCTGATGGTAGCAATTACACCTCCATTGATTGGCGTGCTGACAACCGGATTCAACTGTACTCAAACGCTGCGGGTAGCGTTGTCGGTAGTATCGTTTGGGACCCGATGGTTTTCCGTGATCCAACCGCTTGGTATCACATTGTCATTGTTTGTGACACCACAAACGCAACGCAAACCAGCCGATTTAGGTTTTACGTGAATGGTGTGCAGTTCACCACTATTTCAGGAACAGGTGGCGAGAATACTTGGCCCGTTCAAAACGCAAACACCAATATTAATAACACGGTGGCGCATAGTTTGGGGCGCAAACAACATGGTGCCAACGAATACTTCGACGGCTACCTTACAGAAAACAACTTCATTGACGGTCAAGCCCTGACGCCCAGCAGCTTCGGCGAGACCGATGCAGTCACCGGCGTGTGGAAACCCAAGAAGTATAGTGGAACCTACGGCACAAACGGGTTCTACCTGAACTTCAGCGACAACTCTGCTGCTACTGCTGCGGCTATCGGCAAGGACTACAGCGGCAACGGCAACAACTGGACGCCGAACAACATCAGCGTGACTGCTGGTGTGACGTACGACTCCATGCTGGATGTGCCGACGCTGTGGGCTGATGGGGGGAATGGGCGGGGGAACTATGCGGTGATGAATCCGGTGGATAAGCACGCAAGTTTACCCGCACCAACAAACGGCAATTTAAGCCTTTCAAATGCCGCATCTGCGTGGTTTGCTGTTAGATCAACTGTAGCTGTTACATCTGGCAAGTGGTATGCAGAAATAACACAGACAGGTTCAAATTCATTTGCTGGTGTAATGAGTGGTTCTAGTGCTTTGACCTTTGCATCTAAAACAGGGTCGACTGGTATTTATGGATTTTTTAATGACGGGGCTGGAACAAGTGGTTATCCGCACTCAAACGGAACTTCTGGAACTGTTTTTACAATTGCGTCAGGCGATGTTATTGGTCTTGCTTATGACTATGATGCCCAGACTGTTGCCATTTACAGAAACGGAAGTCTGCAAGCTACTGTAACCAGCGTCCCCAAAGCAGAACCTATGTTTTTCTGTGCGGCTTTTGCAGAAACATCTGCAACTCATTCATGGAACTTCGGTCAACGCCCCTTCACCTACACCCCGCCCACCGGCTTCAAGGCGCTGAACACGCAGAACCTGCCTGAGCAGACGATTAAAAAGGGTAGCCAGTACATGAGCCAAGTGCTCTATACCGGCACAGGCGCTGCTCGCAGTGTGTCTGGCTTCGGCATGGCTCCTGAATTTCTCTGGGTCAAGAAGCGTAGCGCAGCAGAAAACCACGCTCTTTATGACATTGTTCGTGGCGCTAGTAAGCGATTGGAGTCAAACACTACCATTGCAGAGGATACTGAGTCCGGAGGAATGTCTGCCTTCGACGCTGATGGCTTTTCAATTTCAGGTGCCAATGACCGAGTTAATACGAACGGCGCAACGTATGTTGCTTGGGCGTGGAAAGAAGGCGCGACCCAGGGCTTCGATATCGTGACCTATACGGGCACGGGCGCGAACAGGACGGTGGCGCACTCGCTGGGTGTGGCACCGGCGATGATCATAGTGAAGTCTCGCTCCATCACTCAGGACTGGGGTGTCTATCACGCATCTATTGGTGCGACGGCAGCAATTAAACTCAACGCAACTGGCGCGTCTTTTACTGACGCAACGATGTGGAACAACACAGCGCCGACATCGAGCGTTTTCTCGCTGGGCAGCAGTGCCATCATCAACACCAACGCGGCCACCTACGTCGCCTACCTCTTCTCCGAGGTCGCAGGCTTCAGCAAGTTCGGAAGCTACACCGGCAACGGCAGCACGGATGGGCCGTTTATTTACCTTGGGTTCCGCCCACGGTTTTTTTTGGCAAAAGTTTCATCTGGAGTTACTGGCAGCTGGCATTTGATTGATACCTCCCGTAGCCCGTACAACGCAGTAGGTGTCGGTTTGTATCCAAATTCTAGCAACGCCGAGTCATCTGATTTTGCGTCTGATATTCTGTCCAATGGCCTCAAGATGCGGAACACTCAATCAGAACTTAATGGAAGTGGCAACACCTACATCTACATGGCCTTTGCCGAAAACCCATTCAAATACTCACTTGCGAGGTAACTCATGTTCATGTTAAACGGCTCCCCCCTACCACCTGACTCAGCATTCACAACAAACGAAATCCAGTATCCTGCCAACTGGCTGCGCCTTGCAAGCCCTGAAGAACGCGCTGCTATCGGCATCACCGAAGTTGCTGATATTGCACCGCACGATGATCGCTTCTACTGGGCACCGGGTATCCCCAAAGCGCTAGACGATGTGCTTGCCACAAAGGAAGACGGATCGCCTCTGATGGTGCAGGTCTATGACGCTGCTACGCAGAGCATGGTGGATACCGATGTTCAAGTTATCCAGCGCGGCCTTAAACACCAAATGATTGCTCAAATTAAACAGACTGCTGGCTCATTGCTGGCTCAGACCGATTGGAAGGTGACTCGTGCTGCAGAGGGCGTGAAGGCTGTTGACGCTGCAACGCTTGCCGCCCGTGCTGCGATCCGCGCTGCATCGGATACTAATGAGGCCGCAATCACTGCTTGCACAACTGTTGATGAATTAGCTTCTCTTCAAACAAACTGGCCTAAAGAGTAATTATGCAAGAAGACGTTACACATGCAGAAATTTATGCTAGACTTATTGCTGTTGAAAACAAAGTAGACACCATTAATCAACATACACAAGATGTAGTGGAAGCGTTTAATGCGGCTAAAGGTGCTTTTACTGCTTTAGAGTTTATAGCTAAAATAGCTAAACCTATTCTTTGGATAGGTGCGTTGTGTACTAGTATTGGTTTAATTTGGTCTAATTATAAAGTATGATTGATCCAGTAACTGCGTTTGTTGCAGCACAAACTGCTGTTGCTACTATTAAAAAAGCAATGGCACTTGGAAAAGACATTACTAGTATTATTGGTGAGTTTGGTAAATTTTTTGATGCTAAAGATGTAGTACAAAAAGCAGTTAATGACGCAGGTAAAAAAGGTCAATCAGATACTAGTAAAGCATTAGAAACAGTAATGCAAGCAGAACAACTGCGACAGTATGAAGATGAATTAAAACACTTATTAATGTATGGTTATGGACAAGCTGGTCTTTGGGATCAGTTGTTACTTGAACGTAATAAAATTCGTCAAGCTAAAGAACGTGATGCTCGTGAATTAGAACGTAAACGTAAAAAAATAGCTAAACAACGAATAGATTGGGCAATAGGTATTACTATATTTGTTACTGTTGGCATTACACTTGTTTCGTTAGTAGTATTTATTATGTCTGTTATTAACTCACGAGGTACTGCATGGATTGGCTAAAACAAATCGCACCGACAATTGCAACTGCGTTAGGTGGCCCTCTTGCAGGATTGGCTGTTTCTGCCATTGCTAAAGCTGTTGGTGTAGATGAAGACAAGGTAACAGATTTAATCTCTAGTAATAAAATGACACCTGAGCAAATTGCACAGGTTAAAATTGCAGAGATTGAACTTAAAAAACAAGAGAATGAATTGGGCCTTAACTTTGAGGCTCTTGCTGTAGACGATAGAAAGTCTGCTCGTGAAATGCAAGCAGCTACTAGATCCATTGTGCCTCCTGCACTAGCAGGTGCTATTACTATTGGTTTCTTTAGTATTCTTAGTATGTTGTTGTTTGGTCAAGTAGATGGCAATAATCCAACCATTCTAATGATGCTAGGTAGTTTGTCTACTGCTTGGACAGGCATTATTGCGTACTATTTTGGTTCTTCTGCTGGTTCACAAGCTAAAACTGAAATGCTTTCAAAGCCTACAAAATGACACAACTATCTAGAAACTTTACACTAGCAGAATTGTGCAAATCAGAAGTTGCCATTCGTCGCAACATTGACAACACGCCTTCTGAAAAAATACAAAATAATTTACATACTCTTGTTACTAATATATTACAACCATTACGCGATAAGTTTGGGCCTATAACTATTACAAGTGGATATAGAAGTCCTGCAGTAAACACTGCTGTAGGAGGTAGCCCTGTAAGCGACCACTGCTTAGGCATGGCAGCAGACATTGAAATTTCAGGTATCGACAATAAAGTGTTAGCTGAATACATCCGAGATAATTTTAAGTTTACACAACTTATTTTAGAGTTTTATACTAATGAGGTACCTGACAGTGGTTGGGTGCACATTTCGTATGATGAAAAAGACTTAAAGTGCAACGTTCTTCGTGCCGTTAAAGATAACGGTAAAACAATTTATCACAAAGGAATTTAATATGCCAATGGCTAAAGGTAAATCAAAAGAAATTATTAGTAAGAATATTAAAGCAGAAATGAAAAAGGGTAAGCCTCAAAAACAAGCCATTGCAATTGCACTTAGTAAAGCAGGTGGTTCACTACCTAAACGTGGTGAACGTACAGCTAAAAATAAAGCTAGCCGAGCAATGAAATAATGAAGCTTGTTTATGTAGTATGGGAAGATGCTACTGAACTTGATGTATCTGCTTGGGCAGAACACGAAGAAGAGTTTGTTTATGTTCCTGTATTATGTAAACAAGTTGGGTTTTTACTTTATGACGGGCCTGAAGGAATTGTAATTACAAACGGTGTTATTGCCGATGGTACAGTTGCTCGACGAAACCAAATACCACGAGGTATGATTAGGAGAATAGAATGGTTGACCGAACCAAGTTTCTTGACGGAAGCGGTAAGCGAGTAATTTTACAACTCTTTAAAGAGTTTGCCCGTGTAGATGTAAAGTTTAAACCACTGTATACTTTACAACAGTGGAAAGAAGTGTTTTTAGAATGTCGTGATCCTTCTGAATACAGTGCTGCTATGGTGCTATTAGGTGATTGGGATCACTGGTTAGAAGTACGTAACCACCCCATTATTAAAACACATATTGATAAGTGGCAATCTGAACTAGAAGTTAAACTGCGTTCAGAAGCTATTCAACAAATGAAGTCACACGCCAAACAACCCGGTGGAACCGCTGCAGCTAAATGGTTGGCAGATAAAGGATACGCTCAGGAAGGCACCAAGAAGCCCGTAGGACGGCCTAAAAAGGATGAGGAGCTACCACCCCCTTCACTAGGTCGAATTGCTGGTGATATGGCTAGATTAGGTATTGTTGCAGGAGGTAAAAAGTAATGCCTTACATGACTAACGGCAAACGGGATTATAAGAAACAATACGAGAAGTATGATGGTAAAGACGATGTAAAAAAAGACCGTGCTAAACGTAACGGTGCTCGTCGTATGATGGAAGATGAAGGTCGGGTATCTAAAGGCGACGGTAAAGATGTTGATCATAAAAAACCATTAAGTAAAGGTGGTGGCAATGCTAAGAAAAATCTTCGAGTACGTACATCAACTGCAAATAAAAGTTTTGCGCGTACTAAAACGGGAAAAATGAAATGAAGGCGGGTCTATATGCTAACATACATGCCAAGCGTAAACGCATTGCAGAGGGTAGTAATGAAAAAATGCGTAAGCCCGGTAGTAAAGGTGCCCCCACTGCAAAACAATTTAAACAAGCAGCAAAGACTGCCAAAAGGTAAGTAATGGCTAAAGATCCTCGATTAGAACGTGCTGGAGTAGCTGGTTTTAATAAACCCAAACGTACACCTAGTCATGCTACTAAATCTCACATTGTGGTGGCTAAAGAAGGTGATCAAATTAAAACTATTCGATTTGGTCAGCAAGGTGTTTCTGGTGATAAAGAACCTACTGCACGACAAGCTTCTTTTAAAGCACGACATGCCAAAAACATTGCTAAGGGTAAAATGAGTGCTGCATATTGGGCAAACAAAGTTAAATGGTAATTACTGAAAAAGAACTTGTAAAACAGGCTGCGGAAGCAGACCTGTTAACTTTTATTAGGCTTGTTGCACCACATCGTGTACTTGGTGCAGTGCATGAAGAGTTGTGTGCTTGGTGGCAACGTGAAGATGCTAAAGACAACCAATTAGTACTACTACCACGTGATCATCAGAAGTCAGCTATGATTGCCTATCGTGTAGCACACCACATTACTAAGCATCCAGAAGCTACCGTATTGTATGTTTCAGCTACAGCTAACCTAGCAGAAAAACAACTTAAAGCTGTTAAGGATGTACTTTTATCTGACATTTATCGGTTCTATTGGCCCGAAATGGTTAACGAATTTGAAGGCAAACGTGAACGTTGGGCAGTAGATGAAATCAGTGTGGATCACCCTAAGCGTAAACTAGAAGGCATTCGTGATGCCACAATTAAAGCAGCAGGTATTACTGCTAACGTAACAGGACTACACTGTTCAATTGCTATTCTTGATGACGTAGTGGTTCCTGATAATGCATACACACAAATTGGTCGTGAACAAGTGCGATCATTTTATTCACAACTGTCTTCCATTGAATCTACTGGTGCAAAAGAATGGGCTGTAGGTACACGCTACCATCCCGGCGATTTGTATAAAGATATGATGGAAATGAAAGAAAGTTACTTTGATGTAGTAACTGACGAAGATGTAGAGCTAGATGTTTATGAAGTATTTGAAAGAACCGTAGAAACAACAGGTGAGTTTTTATGGCCCAAACAACGTCGTGCAGATGGTAAAACATTTGGATTTGACGCTAAAGAACTTGCTCGTAAAAAGGCTAAGTACTTAGACATTACACAGTTTTACGCTCAATACTACAACAATCCAAACGCTGTAGAAACACAACTTATTGATCGTAGTCGTTTTAATTACTACGAAAGAAATAAAATTGAAAACTTTAGCGGTGCTTGGTATTTTGGTGACAAACTTTTGCATGTGTATGCAGCAATGGATTTTGCGTACACAGTCAATCACAACTCAGACTATACAGTTATTGCAGTAGTAGGTGTAGATGAAGATAACAACTACTATGTACTAGATATTGATAGATTTAAAACTAATAAGATTTCTGTAATGTATGAAAAAGCAGAAGTTGTATTTAGAAAATGGCGGTTTAAAAAACTACGTTGTGAAGTAGTTGCTGCACAGCGACTCATTGTTACACAGTTTAAAGACTATATGCGTGGTCAAAACATTGTTTTTACTATTGAGGAATACAATCCCCCACGTAACATGAATAAAGCAGAGCGCATTGCAGCTATTCTAGAACCACGGTATAACAACAACCAGATTTGGCACTACAAAGGTGGTAATTGTCAGATTCTAGAAGAAGAATTAATTATGAATAACCCAGAGCATGATGACGTAAAAGATGCGTTAGCAGCTTGTGTTGAAATTTGTAAGTCTCCTCTGTCTAGTAGGACTTGGGGTAAGAAAACAAACGTAGTTGCATTTAATAGTAAATTTGGTGGCGTAGCCTACTAAGAGGAAAACATGAACGAAAATATTCAAGTATCATTTACTGACGATAGTCTAGCAAATAAAATTGCAGACATGTGGGTACGTTGGGATACAGCACGGGCTGTGTGGAAAAGTGATCAACAAGAACTACGCAGCTACTTGTTTGCTACTGACACTCGTAAAACTAGTAACAGTAAACTACCTTGGAAAAACTCTACAGTTACTCCTAAACTTACTCAGATTAGAGATAACCTACATGCAAACTACATGGCTGCATTGTTTCCATCTGAGAATTGGTTCTTCTGGGAAGCAACTGATAAAGCACCAGAACTAACTAAAAAACGTTATGCAATTACTAACTACTTAAAACAGAAGTTAAAAGCTTCTAACTTCCAACTTCTTATCTCACAACTAGTCTATGATTACATTGATTTTGGTAACGTTGTAGTTACTTATGACTATGTACGAGACATTATTAGTGACAACACAGGGAACGTAGTAAGTCGCTATGTAGGCCCAAAAGCCTATCGTATTAATCCTAACGACATTGTTTACAACCCTTTGGCTGAGACATTTGATAAGACTCCTGTAGTGCGTCGTATGCTTAAAAGCTTAGGCGATTTAATGACTGACATTGAAACAAAACCAGCATTAAACTATAACAAAGGTGTGTTGAATAAAGCACTAGCATTTCGTCAAAACTACCGTGATGACCCTGAGTTCAAGAAAGAATTGAACATGGCTATTGATGGTTTTGGTAGTGCTGATGAGTATTTAGAAAGTGACATGGTAGAACTGCTAGAGTTCTGGGGTGACATTTATGATCCTGATACCAAGCAATTGCTACGCAACCAGTTAGTTACCGTTATTG
>Ga0209354_10001425_pt1 | contig 10601 bp, 10 predicted proteins | sample LauGreSpBDMM15DD_2_FD_187562 | JGI IMG/M metagenome (GOLD analysis project Ga0209354, IMG submission 187562) | Freshwater lake microbial communities from Lake Michigan, USA - Sp13.BD.MM15.DD (SPAdes) (version 2) | ecosystem: Environmental > Aquatic > Freshwater > Lake | place: Lake Michigan...
ATTCCAAACAACACTTGCGTGGCTCCTCCCATAACAATACAGATTTTACCGGCAGCCTTCAATCGTGAGGCAATAACCATCGCTAGCCCGCCACAGCCGATAATGACCACTCTGGCACCAGTCTTCACCACTTCAGAAACCACATACTCTACACAGGTCTCCCAACTCTCGGCGTCACATTCCCATCCAGCTCGCCCAAGCGCTAAGGAAGGCGCGTAGCCCGTTTTGACGAATGACCATTCCGCGCTAGGCAACATCTTTTCTTTCCCCCAAATATCCTTCGCCAATTGCGAGCGAATCGTATCAGTAAATGACGACACCACACACACCTTCTGCCCATCCAGAGCGCCCGTCCACCTCTCTTCAACCGGCCAATAATACGGCTCTAGAGCGCGCAACACACATTGCCCACCAGAAAACTTAAGTCTCTTCAAGATTTCCTGCTCTCTAACCTTGATGGGGGCATACCATCCCGTTGCCATAATGTCGGCCGCCCCACAAGCGGCAGCATACTCTGAGCACCACCGAGTAATAGAAGCGGCGTCTCCGAAGACACCGGCATTCCTCTCTAACACAGGCAAATGGTCTTTCTTAAGGGCCCCGCTCATAGAATGATACCACAACGTTTCAAATTCAATTGTTCCAAATCTCCCGACTAATAATCCGGTATTTTCTGAAAGTGCCTTTTCAATCAAAGGACGAATCATCTTCCTAGTATATCTAAAATCCCTTTAGGGATGGAATCTTGCTGTATTTGTTTGGACCCACCACATCCAGATAATTCGCTATATCTTATTTCATGTGGCTGTCAAGGCGCCTGGTTTCACGAGCACTGTCAGAATATGTGGATAAACACAATATCAGAAAAAAGCCTGAGCTGCCCTATTTGTAGAAGAGATATTCCTTTTAAAATAACCTATGATTTCTCTCATCCCATTCTACGTCTAATAAAATTCCTCTATGTTTTTGAGCTGTTTTTGTATTATGATTCATTAACTCCCATTATACAAGGCACGGCAGTCCTGGCGTTTCCATTCATGCTTCCTTGCTCCAGAGATTTCACAGTATTCGCAACACATTATTCTGTTCATAGTATTCTTGATATGTTTTTCTTAACTCAGAATGAACAAATATTATTCAGATATCTTCATTTAATTATATTAGCAACATATATCAATCATATAAAAAGAGTAGACCCTTTTACACAGTTTGTAAGAGGTCGAACTATTATTTATTCCAAGAGCCTTGAGTATTCTGAGCCTTTTACCTTAACGGCCGCCCAAGGTGCGACCATCGCCACCCAGAGTGCGACCTTTGTCGCCACCCAAGGTGCGACCAACGCCACTGAAGGGAACAAACCCAGAAGGAGTGGGCGCAGGAAGGGATAACATACTCGAGAAATCAATCTCTTGTGGAATAAATACTGGAACTTGTGCTTGCTCTTCCTCTTCCAAAGGAGCAGCTTCCTCTTCCACAGGAGTAGCAACAGTCTCATTCTCAATCTCCAAATCCGCCTCGCCGTCGAGGAAGACTACATTCTCAGGCTCACATTCCTGAAGGAGCAGCATCGTGCCTTCAAGAATAGGAACAGGAATCATTTGCCCCACCTCTAGTACCCCTAGCTGAGAAAGGGGCTCTTCCAGAAGGTCGCGTACATCCATATCAGCAGGAATATCGCCAATAACCTTGAAGGAAAGCCGAGTAGCCTTTGGCAGCGCCTCAGATTTCTCAAAGGCTAGGTCCACTTGGGCACCATCGTTTAGACCAAGGGTGTCTAAGAACCATGAAGGAACAAAGAGTGCGTCCGAGCTTGTAAAGGTAGAAACAGGGTCGCCCACAGAAATCCGTCCTCCATCAAAGGCGGCAATCCATCGCGCGGAATCTTGGCTATGAAGACGCCGCATCAAATTCTTAGTTGGACGTGCGCTCCAACTCTCATCCTCTGTCTCTAAATACAACTTTGAATATACCGTAACTAGGCAGTTCATTAGGGGACTTCCACATAGCAACCCCCGTTAAAGCAATTTTTTTTGGGAGACAGAGCAGTATGGACTTGTCTCAGCAGCAAGGCCTCGGACTCGCGGGCCTTTCAGTAACAAGAAAGATTCTCCCTGTCACTGAAGCACAACAGGTGGCAACCCCTCAGCCTCAAGTCCAAGTCCAAATGAAAAGACAAGACCTTTTAACACAAAAACCGCGGATGCTACAAACACACAATGAGAACCAGATTGACCTCATAACTGAAGCCCTTGATACCCTTAAATTATCCCATGGCCAAAAACTTTCTCTAAAACACAGATTTCTCTCCCTCCTTCAAGAATATACCTATCGTTCAAGAAAGTATTCCAATGCCTTTCATGTCTTGCGTATTATTATCTCCGTCGGCTCTCTAATAGTTCCAGCCTTACTCTCTGTTCAATTCACTGGCGGCTCTTCATCTACGGGCCAAGATACGAGTAAACAAGTAACAACAAGCACAGCTGTATACTGGGTTGTCTGGGTCCTCTCACTCTGTGTAACAATCAGCAACGCTGTCATGACACTCATGAAGATAGACAAAAAATACTATACCCTACACACAACCCTACACCAGATTGTGAGCGAAGGTTGGTTATACATAGAGCTCTCTGGAAAATACAGTGGCTTCAAGACACCCTCTGATGTGCCAACCCACGCCAATCAATTCGTCTTTTTCTGCCAAACTCTGGAAAAGATACGCATGAAGCAGGTATCTGATGAATATTATAAGCTGAATGAGGCACAACAACACGCCCTCCTCGATAAAGACCAGCTTATTCCCCCAACACCATTTAAGCTCACCCCCTTTGAGCCTGATGAAAAAGTAGAAGTATTAAGTAAAGAGGATGTTAAACCAGAAGAGGAAAACTCGCAGGCTTAATTTAAAGCGAGACCCTCTACAAAATCTTACCACCCTCCTCCCCTCTTCCATTAAGATGAATGACGCTCCAGGGCGCTGCCAATGCCTGGCGACCTGTCCCAACCCTGCTCTCAAAGGTGAGGCGTTTTGCCAGAAACATATGAAATCCTGCCCTCGCGTCGCTCCCCTTTCTGGCTCAGAGCCCCGTTACGAGCCAGGAAGGTGGAATAATGACGACACTGTTCGTCTAACCCACAATTGTTTCAGTTACTCCTACAATATCATCGACCCGAGGCAAATAGAAAACTGTAAGAAGGACCCGAAGTGCGACCTTCCCTTTCATCAACCTGGCTCTAAGAGCGGATACCCCAGATTTAATGATACGGACCCCAAGACTTGTCCCAACATGATTGCGCGCCTCATGGGAGACAATCCGAAACGTATTCTCCCGTCATCCTTTGAGCTAAAATGCCCGAGAGGAACGTCCAAGATTGCCCTCGTGGTAGACGAAGACCAGGACTACCATTTTCTCAGACAGGACAAGCCGAAGCCTGGCTCAAAGGTGGGCTTCTTTTCCCAGAAAAGCGGTGCCATGCCTGTAACAAATCTGGACGCCAAGGGCCACAAGATTTTCGATGTTGCCTTAGCCGACCATAACTTTGATAATTCGAAGCGCAAGGACCCGTTGAATTATGACCATTTCTGCGGATATTTCTGTATCCCTAGACATGACCCGATTTTCATTAAGACTGGCGGGGGCAGACGAGAAAAAAAGTTCAAGCAGACACGCCGACAGGGCTAACGCCTCCCGTGGCACTTGCTTCTAGCGAATCAAGTGCAGCCCTCCCCTAAAGGGTTAGCGCACGAAGTGCAGCTTCAGCGCTAAACCGCCGCAAAGGACTACTCGCCAATAATCCCTTTAACACAGTCTTAATAACAGCGCTATCACGCACCCACGTCGTCGTCAAGAATCCAGGGAGTAAAAAGCATTTCTGGAGAATGTCCAAAAACAAGATTCCCACTGCCCACGAATCCCACACACGCCAATAGGCATGGAAAAAAGGAACCCAAGTTTCTCCTTTCCACGCGGTATCCCCTTTCCAGAATTCCACCAGCTCCGCCCTCTGAGTCGCCTCAGGGAGCCCAATGAGACGGGCAGCCAGACGAAATGCCCTCTTCTGTTTGAGAGTCTGCTCCAAACCATCCAACATACTCATTCCTCCATACATGGCATTTTGCATAGACATCTCAGGAGGCTGAGGGGGAAATTCTGGAGAAAAGGCGTACAAATGCTTGCGCACCCCCTTATCATCAATAGTATCTCCAAAGAAAGCCGAGCCGAAATCTATGATACGAAACGTGCCCCTCACGTCTACTAGCAGATTTCCGTCGTGTAAGTCAAAATGGCAGATACCCTGCTTATTAAGCAAGGCAACACCTTCTAACACATGGCGTAGAGACCCCACAAAATCAAAGTTGGACATCAGATTCATATTGCGAATAGTTACACCGGCGTAAGGAGATATGAGTTGTGTCATCTGATAATCGGCAGTGCTGCGATACACCTTACACATCTTCTCATATTCATCGCGATGTGACTTGAAATTCCTAGCATCGCAGTCATCATTGTCTGGAACGATGAAATACCGGTGCCATCCTTCAATCGATTTCACCACAGTGCCCATTGTTAGCTCAGGAACAGAATTCTTGATACGAATAATCTTTCCTACCTTTCGTTCCTTTGAATCCTTTTTACTTTTAACACAAGGAAGGGGCGGTGATACAACACACCCATATGTTCCTTCTTGAATTAGCCCTGACATGCCTTCTGGTTTATACCTAGAAGGTTTTTATTCATAAAATAACTCGTAGGATATCAATAGAAGAGCATGGAATACTTCCAAATCATGCTCCTGGCATCAATAGTATTTCTAAGTTTGATTATCATATCAGAAATATTTGCCCCAAACTTAACTACGGAAGCTTTTTCCAATATGCCTACCACCACGTTCTGGTCGTCCTTTGCCGCCCCCCGTAGTGATATTGATAAATACCAGGAAAACGCCAATTTTATCAGAGACCCCAGATACTTCAATGACTATGCCGACGTATCAAGACTTGGAACGCCATATGATTTCTGTCGTATGGTCGCCCCATCCGATGACTTGACGAATCTCTTCTTTGCCTGTGCCCTCGCTGGAACCGAGAATCTCACTTCCACCTCGTTCCGAACTCCTGGCGTTAAGGACGGGTTTCGTATCAGCTACGACGATTATATGAGAGATATTAATGGTGATGGTCGTGCCGATTATTGCCGTATTCTCAAATGGTCTGACAATACATATCAGCCGGTATGCTCCTATGCCGGCGATATGGGCTTTGATAGTAAGGAGCGCATTGACGCCAAGCCTCCAGATGAAATTAAGACTCTTCTGAGCTTCTATGAATCGTGTGTCATGTGGTTCCGTTTTAAGGGCGATATGCTCGACATCATTGATAAAACAAAGGCATCTGTGGCGGGTGATATCAGAATTGATGAGACTCCTCGCACATCAAAAGCCGATGGAGTTCGATTTAATGGTGTCGACCAGTATCTGAGGTTAACGGACTCGACAGATTTCTCCATTGGAACCAAGGTTCCGCTGCGCTCCACGAAAACCTGGATGTGCTGGGTTTACTTTGACGCCTTTACAAATAATGCCAAGATATTCGACTTCGGTAATGGCGCTGGAATGGACAATGTCTTCCTAGGAATCGTTGGAATGGGTGATACGAACGCGCAACTCAGTGACGCGAATAAGGCACAGCCATGCCAGGAGAATCAAGAATCAACAGTTCCGAAGCGTCCGTCAGGTGCCCAGCCCGTGGAAGAGATGTCTCCTCAAGATTTAATGACAACAACTGACGCAAACATTAATGAATATACATCACTATCATATGTTACACCACAAGATTATGCCCCTGCCCCTGTACTCAGCCTCACACCTCCAGAGGGAGCGTTCACTGTCGTAACAACGGCAACACTCATCTACGAAGTCTGGGATAAGCAAGATAGAAAGATGAGTATTAAACTTCCGACCGTTATTCCTCTACAACAATGGACGCATATAACAATAACAACCAAGGGCACAGACCCCTTCAGACCAGATATTAACATTTATATAAATGGCAACTTCACGCTTCAGAAAAAGACAGGTTGGCTACCGGCCACGAGTAAGATGAATAATTGTTATTTGGGAAAGAGTAATTGGGCGGATGTCACCAGCACTTATGAGAATAAAGACCAACTATTCAAGGGACGTCTCTTTGATTTCCGCGCGTATAAAAAGGAAGTTAGTGCCGAAATGATTAAAGAATCTGTAAAGTGGGGGAAGGAAAAGCTAGGGATAAAATAGATAGGATGTTTGAATGGTTAGTAGGTAAGTCTGCTCCTGTATTACCTACAACGGCACCACCCCCTAAGAATGTGAATAAGAATAAGAATACGGCTGTCGCGGGCAAGAATTATGTGGCAATTCCTGTTGCTTCTGCTGACCCTACAGCCACTCAGATAAAAGCAACACCTCATCCTACTGCGGGACAACAAGGTGGTCGTAGAAAGTCTCGTAAGTCCAGAAAGTCTAGAAAGTCCCGTAAGTAACTTTCCGAAGTGCGCTCATAACGAATGGCGACGTTGCCAATAATCTAGAAAACTCTCCAAAGGCACCTTCCTCGGCATCAGCTAAACTATTTAGCATATTCCGAAGCACATCCTCTCCGACACCCAAGTCAACATGAAAGGGTAAGAAACTGAAAATAATCTCCGCCCGAGCCTCTGCCCCCGTGTCTAACATGCTCTGGAATGCCGAAGTTAAAACAGTTGCGTAAAATCTGCTAGTCTTTGCCTCACCAACAATAAACGTGGTGTTCATAGAATTCCTTTTACACAAAACTTTATATGACCCTCCTAAGTAGAAATGGCAAAGCAGACTCGCAAGGCACCTAAGTCATCTAAGCGCAAGGGCACTCGCAAGCTATCTCCTGCGCTAAAGGCGTGGAATGAGAAGGTGATGAAGCTTTACCGCGAGATGAAGAAGAGAAACCCCGCAACCAAGCTGGGTGATGCCATGAAGGCCGCTAAGAGGCAGTAAGCCTCTTAGTAAAGACCAAGCGCCAGTAAAGTAAAAATATATGATACTCAAAGTATCTGTTATTTTCCCTTTTTACACAACTTTAGACTGGATTTGGATTTGGATTTGGAACAACAGCAGCCGCTTTCGGCGCAACCCCCCACTTATTGAACTGCTTCCACTCCCACTTGTCGCCAATCTGCGGCACGCTACAACTCTTCATCTTTGACACCAGCATCAGACTCTCATTCACATACTTTCGCAGATTACCATACTCGAGCAAGAAGAGCTGGCGAGCCTCATTGTTTGTCGGCGGGTCATTCACCACATTGTTCAGCATCATCGTGCTAGTCGTCACAAACATCTCTAACACAGCCCGAATAGCCAGATGCTTGTTCCTCTTCAGCTCCCTCTTGGCCAGCTCAGCCTTCATCGCCACCTTATCAATCTCCTTCATGAGATACAAGACACCCAGGTCGCCGTTGTCATTCACATTGAACTGTGCCTGATAGATTTGAATGCGCTGGTCAGCTATCTCCGAGGTTATGCGGTGAATATTCATTATGCTAACCTGCTCAGGTCTTCCAAACCCTGTGAGAGCCCGCTGTAGATGTGCGTAATACGGAACACCACCGCAGGGCACATCTCCAGCATTGCGCGGTGCCGTGCCATTCCCTAGCTTGCGCAGATACTCGTAATAATGCGGATTGTGAATGACCCCGTTAACCACCGCCCCAGTATTCCAAGAGAATGCCGTATGACACTCTGTACAGAACATCTGGTCGCAGTTTATTAAAATCGTGTCATCATATGACATGAACTTGTGGTTCCCCCCAACATCCCATCCGTAGTAAGTTCCCCTTCCAACGGCCTTCACACTGATTTCAGAGAGTGTATTGTCTCTTTTGTATCCATAAAGACCCTCTTTCTCAGAAGAAGGCAGTTTCAGATACTCATCCATCACCATTTCTATGTTTCCGTTCGCCCCCTTCAACGCCAACTTGTGCTTGCTATTCACCGTATAGGTCATGCCACGAGTCTGAGTGACCTCAAACATCTCATCCTCGCCAGAGCATACATCTTGAACAATACGAATCTCCCCATCATCTCCAACCAGCTCATCACCTACCACAATATTCTGGGACATCTTTGTCTCGCCGTTCCACATGAGCACCTCCACATCAGCGGCAAAGCACCCATCAACCTTACTGATACGCTCACCGCACTTGGGACACGGCCGAGACTCCTTGACAATCAGTGCCACACTCTCCTTTTGCCCAGGGTCGCACGTGTGCTCGGCATCCTTGTCCTTGCCCTTGATAACCAGACAATCAGGACAGGCCCAGCATTGGCATGTGCCACACTTGTAGGCCGTGCTCAGAAACCCACGACACTCCCCGTCTGGACACTTCATGATGAACTTGGCACGCTCAGGTGTAGTCGCCTTCTCACCCTCAGTCAGAGTCCAAGCGGGCGGCGCACGCCCCTCACTCTCGGCCGTATATCGTGTAATACGAGCGGAAAGACGATGGGACTCGCGCAGCACCTTGCTCCTTTGGGTATCAAGCTCCTGGAGCTTCTTATTCACCTCCTTGATTTCACCCTCTACCTCGCGCACCTTCAGCTTGGCCTCCACACGAGGCTGGCGCGTAGGAAGAATGGCTATCTCACGCTCCATAAGCACATCCTCACGGTGCTTCTTATAGGGGCCGATGCGAAAGGCGCGCGTGAAATTCAAATCCAGAAACTCGTCGTTCCAGGCTCGCCGACAGCCCATACAATGGGCATCCAGAGTCCCTTCAGTCAGATACTTCTTCAGGCAGACGGAGCAGGAAGTGTAGTCGCAATAAGGACAGGATACAGCCTTTCTCAACTGGACAGTGTATTTATCGCAACACACTGGACAGTCAGCGTCCATTGTAGTAGTGGGACTTTTCCATTCAAACAAGCCAAAAAATCATTTTTTATGGCACAGAGCCAGACACATCTGTAGCAGCCTCAACTAGACGCCGAGTCAGCTCAAAAGACCCCTGGCAACTGGCGTTCTCAAGCCACCATGTCCTACAGGCCGCCGACATCTCCTCCCAAGACTCCTTTGACACAGATGCCACAACGGCAGGGATTTCCCTAGAATTCTTCAGACGAATATAATGCTTCCCCTCAACGGGCGGATTTGCGTAAGATGACATATCAACCCACTCTGACACAAGCGGTACACATCCCATGGCCATACACTCAATCTCTCTATGACATTTGAATCCGTAGCCAGGTAAGCAAAGACCAAAACGGGTCGAGCCGAGCTTCTCTAAATACTCGGATTGTGTAAAAGGGTATTTCTCATCACCCTTGACCATAACAAACTCCTCACACACAGCTTTCCAATCGCCCTGTCTCCTGCGCTCCTGGACGGCGTTCTCAGTCTTGCCGTAGAAAACGGGACCCTGACTCCTCTCACCGAAGGTTGGCAAAGGCTTCGCAGTCAGCTCCTCCACCAGAGATGGGCGCCTGGCCCAGAAAGTCCAGGGCACGGCGGCAGCGGCAGACCCAGGCTTGGGATTTCCAAAGAGGGCCAGACGCCACTCGCGCTCCGCCTCAGGAGCCGCCAGACGCCACTCATTCGTAGGACGGTCGTAGAGAAGAACACCATCGGCCCCAACAGAGCCCCACCACACCTGGGCACCATCATGGCGCCTGACATTAACGTAGCCGGCCTTTTGCCAGAGACCCACCATCTCGCGAAAGGAATCTCCAGGATGGGCAAAGAATCCCGTAGTGGCTGAAGGGAGCCAGACCGTTGGGAGGGAAGGGTTTTCCGCTGCGGCTGCCGCTACAAAAGAGGCAGAGGCAAGGCCCACTTGCTCCACAATATCGACCGGCACCTTATTGACGAAATAGTGGTTGAGGTCGGCAGCTGAAGAAATCTCAATGCCGACCGTCTTAGAGCTATTCACCTCAAACACATGCGCACCGACAGGCAACATCCAGTTCCAACCCATAGAAGACATACCGCATGCCGCTATAATTCCCCAAGCACCGCTAAAGACATCAACTAGACGCTCCATACTTGTCTTTGACGGATACACCACCTTCACCTCATATCCTGCCGCCTCCAGAAGCTTCTCCATCTCCAAAACAAGAGGGTTTGTCAGGAGAATCCCGTCCTCCATGATAACCATCTTGCGCCCGCTAATCTCACCAACCCACCCCCTCATATACTTGCGAAGGGCATCCATATCCTCCTTTAACACAGGATTCTCCTCATGACAAAAACCCACTGCCCCTTCCTTACACCAGATGAGAGAATTGTCCTCGCGAGTAATAATTGGAAGACTTTCCTGATTCCACGTAAATAACTGTAGAACTTGCTCAAAGGCCGGCTCCTCTGAGCCGAAGAACTCACCTGGCCCACCATCTGGGCCAAAGGGACCTTCAGAATCCCACAGCCGCAGCACCTTGCTCAGATAACGTAGGCAATAGACTTCCTTACTCTTATCTGCCCCAAGAGGCCAAGGGACAACGAGGGCGCGGCCCACACCCAGTGTGGGCATGAGTCCATGAATCTTGGAGTTATTCCATAGAAGCTTAGACGACGCCGTCTCACCAATATACATCTT
>Ga0209354_10001431_pt1 | contig 10568 bp, 7 predicted proteins | sample LauGreSpBDMM15DD_2_FD_187562 | JGI IMG/M metagenome (GOLD analysis project Ga0209354, IMG submission 187562) | Freshwater lake microbial communities from Lake Michigan, USA - Sp13.BD.MM15.DD (SPAdes) (version 2) | ecosystem: Environmental > Aquatic > Freshwater > Lake | place: Lake Michigan, USA...
AGGCAAAGTGTACGCTGCTGCTGACACTCTAGATGTAACGATTACTGGCACATTCACTGCTGGTACCGCTACTATCGTAGTTCGCTACATTTAATGTAGAGTAACGGGGAGGCTCCCACAAGGGGCTTCTCCGTTTCCTTTTGGAGAAATAGATGGCAACCGTACAACACAGTGTATTAACTGATCCAAACCTCCATGAACCAAAAGGAGTTTCTACTGCTGCTAGCGGAAAAGTATACGTAGCTAATGGTTCAGGTAGTGGTACTTGGGTATATCCTTCTGGACATGCATATGGAGATATGTACATTACAGGTGGTGCTGTAACACAAACACTATCTGCTGCAAGTGCTAAAGCAAAACTAAACCCTACAGGAACGTGGACAGCTAATGGTTTTCAAGCAGTGACTATTGATGCTACTGATGGTGAAATTACTGTATCTTCAGGTGGTGTGTACCAACTTGATTTTTGGTTAGTTTTTGAAACTGCTGCAATTTCTAGTGGTGCAGCATATAATTTTCACTTTGCAGTTAACGGAACACCTTCTACACGTAAAGTGTACGTTAAGAAAACAACTAACGGTGTAGACACACTTAACGTAACTGCTGTTGGATACACAACACTAGCTGCTAACGACATTATGTCAATACACGTGGGTGGCGACGCTACTTCATCAAGTACTACAATTACACCTAAAGAAGGTGGTTTTAGTCTTGTGTTAGTTGATCCTACTGCATAATTATGGCTAAATTAACTTTACTTTACATGACGCAGAACATTCTTTCTGCACTAGATAGTGATCCAGTTGGATCAATTGACGAAACTGTAGAATCTGTACAGGTAGCTGAACTTGTAAAAGAAGCTTACTTTGAACTTGTTAGCCAACGTGATTGGCCTTTTTTATTTGTACTTGGTAATTTAGATGGTTTAGGTGATGTAAATAATCCTACCAAGATGAAAATTCCTGATACTTATAATAAAATTAAATGGATTAAATATAACAAACAAGAAGTAACGTATGCAGACCCTGAAACATTTCACACAATTATTTCACAGCGTGTAACACAAGCAGGTGTTATTAATAGCAACGGATACGTAATTAACCAAGACCCACAGTATTGGACTAGTTATGATGACACGCACATTATTTTTGATGGTTACAAGCAAAGCACTGAAGTTGCTTTACAATCGTCCAAAGCTGTTGTGTATGGCACACAGCAAGCTGCATGGTCGCACATAGATACATTCATTCCCAACATCCCAGAGAAGTTTTTTCCAACGTTGCTAGCTGAAGCTAAAAGCCAAGCGTTCGTAAACTTAAAACAACAAAACAACGTTAGAGAAGAACGTAAAGCAACTCGGGGCCGCATGACAATGCGTAACGATAGCTGGCGCAATGAAAACGGTGAAGCTAAATACAACAACAAGGTGTCTTATGGAAGAAAATAAAAGTGCATATGATAGAGTTATGGACAGAGCTATTGAAAAAAAACAAGCAGCTAAAGAACGTAAAGAAGAACGTGCTGAGTTAAATATTATTAACAAACTTGTTATTGAAATGACACCCGTAGGTTTATACCAAGCTCGTTATTCAATGCGTGGTCAAGTACCTGATGAACTTAAAGGTTTGTTTACTCGTAAAGATCGTATCTTAGACATTGCTCGTCAAAGGGGTATTGAAGTTGAAATCGCGTAAACAAAAACCAATGTTAAAAGAAGACGCTATGCAGCGTCAACAACGGTTAATTAAACTTGCTCAAGCAGGTGAACAAGCTGAACGTCAACTAGGTTTAGAAGAAAAAGAAAAGAAAGAAGACGTTAATAAGCATAAGTGGAAAGGTACAATGTAATGGCAGTACAAGCCGCAGTTAAAGATGCGTTTACTTTTGTAGGTGGCCTTAACACTGAAGGCGGCTTTTTTGTTACGCCAGAAAACTCATGGAAAGATGGAGTTAACGTAGTACCAACTATTGACGGCAGCATTGAGCGTAGGAATGGTCTTGATTATGAGACTAACTACGCTCTTGCTGCTTTAGGCATTACTGCAGAACAAAAGAATACATGGGCATTTACTACAGGTACATGGTCTAGTGTTGGTGGAAACTCTAACTTAGATTTTATTGTTGCACAAGTGGGTACTACATTACATTTTTATAGTGCTTCATCAGGTACTACTAGTAACACTAAAAAATCGTTTACTGTAAATTTAAGTAGTTACATTGCTGCAGGAAATCCTGACACTGCAGGTACTTCTATTTGTAGTTTTGCATCTACTTATGGTAAACTAATTGTTACTAGCAAAAGTACTGAGCCACTACTTATTACTTATGATAGCACTACAGATACTATTACTGTAACTACTATTACAATTAAAATTCGTGACTTTATTGGTTTTCAAAGTCCATTTGCTGTTGATGCAGAAAAAACTGAAGCAGAATGGACTGCTGCAAACTTTTTAACACAGGCTAAATATAATTTATATAACCAAGGTTGGAAAGATACACAAATTAATAGTTACAAAAGTTCTACTGGAGAACTTCCTTCTAATACTAAAAGTTGGATTTTTGGTAAAGACACTAACGATAATTTCACTGCTTCTGTTTTAAACAAACAAGACTTTGGTACATCTCCTGCCCCTAAAGGTAGGTTTATTCTTAATGCTTTTAACGAAGATCGTAGCGGCATTATTACAGCAACTAATTATCGACCCCGTGTATGTTCTTTCTTTGCAGGTCGAGTGTGGTATGCAGGTGTTCCTACAACAAAACAACTAGGTACTGTATACTTTAGCCAAGTACTAGACGATATTAGTAAAGTAGGTAATTGTCATCAAACTAATGATCCTACTTCAGAAATTATTAGTGATTTAGAAGACGACGATGGTGGCACTATTGAAATTCCAGATAGTGGTGAAATTGTTTCGTTAGAACCACTGGGTCGAGGATTAATGGTTATTGCAACCAACGGTGTATGGTTTATTAGTGGTATTGACAGAGGGTTTACTGCTTCTAGTTACTCTGTAGAACGTGTATCGGCTGTTGGTTGTGTGTCTACTAAAAGTGTTGTAGCAGTAGAAGACACTCTTATTTACTGGTCAAATAGTGGTATTTATGCAGTGTCTCCCGGTGGCACAGGGGCTGAGTTTTCAAGTAAAAACGTTAGTGATCAAAACATTAAAACATTTTATCAAAATATTCCTGTATTAAGTAAACTCTATGTTGAAGGAAGTTACAATGCTACAGATAAAATTATGTATTGGTTGTATTCATCAACAGAAACAAATGATACTAGTACAGGACGTTTTAATAAAAATAGTGTGCTTGCATTAGATTTGCGTTTAAGTGCGTGGTATTGGTTTAGTCTTGACACATCGTTAGGAGTTATTCCAGTATCTATTGAAATTACTAAAGAAACAAATGAAACGGCACTAACTTATGATGTATACGCTGGTAACAATGATGTTAATGATGTTAGTAGCAACGATGTTATTGCAAACATTCAAGTACTTAACGGCACAAAGAAAACATTTAAAATTTTAACACTGCATCCTGTAACAACAAATAACTATTCAGTTACCTTTTCAGACTTCTTAAACACACGTGTAAGTGCCACTAAGTTTAAAGATTGGTATACATACAACACTGTAGGTGTTGAACAAAATGCTTATTTTATTACAGGTTATAACATGGGTGGTAACGGCCCGTCACGTACAAAAACAGGAATGTATTTAACAGTGTTTATGAAACGCACTGAAACTTCTTTTGATGCTAGTGCTAATCCTATAAATGAAAGTGGTTGTTTAATGCAAAGTCGTTGGGACTTTACTGACAACACTAATCCTGGCAAGTGGGCAACTGAAGTACAAGTGTATCGTCAACCACGCCCATTTTTAGCTGCACCACTTACTACCTTTGATGATGGTTATCCCCTTGTTATTAGCAAAAATAAACTACGTGGTAGAGGTAAAGCTGTACAGTTTAAGTACACTTCAGAAGCTGGTAAAGATATGAAGATTGTAGGTTGGACAGGAACATTTGTTGGGGCAACTAATGTATAAACTACGCAATGCAACTATTGATGATTTACCAAGTTGTTTAGTGTGTGCTAAAAAGTTTGTAGATTTTTACGGACTTGAGTGGGATAGAATAACTGTACTACATAACTTAACCACTTTAATTGGTTCTGGTGTGTTTATTATTGCAGAAGTAGACGACATTGTTGTTGCAGGTATTGGTGGCATTACTATTAAAAACATGTGGAATAGTAAACAAGATTTATTTCAAGAATTGTTTTGGTGGGTTGATGAGGAATATCGTAGTGGTAGTTTAGGTATTAAACTTTTAAAAACATTAGAAAACCAAGCACCAGAAGGTGCATTACTAGTACTAAGTGTACTACCTAAATCTAATATTAAAGAAGAAACTCTTTCTAAACTAGGTTATAGTTTAAGAGAATTAGCGTATATAAAGGATTAACATGGCAGTAGCTACATCAACAGCGTTATTATTTGCTGCAGGAACAGCAGCAGTAGGGACTATAGCTAGCGTTCAACAACAACGTAAAGCAGGAGCAGCAGCACAACAACAATATGCTGCAGAACAACGTAAAGCAGAAGTTCAAAACGTGCGTTCTGTACGGCAACAAATTCGTGAAGCTCGTATAGCACAAGCTAGTATGACTAATACTGCAGCACTAACAGGTGGTACGGGTGGTAGTGGTCTTGCTGGAGGTTTAGGTAGTGTAGGTAGTCAACTATCTGGTAACATAAACTACATGCAACAAATTGCTCAACAAAATACCGCTATTGGTGCAGCGGCTGCTGCAGGTGCACAAGCACAAAGTAATGCTGCTATTTATGGTTCTATTGGACAACTAGGTGGAACTATCTTTAGTGCTATGGGTGGCCCTAAAGCACTACAGACACCAGGTGGTGCAGGTGTTGGACAAAATTATTTAGCTCCTTTTTAAACACTAATTAAAAGTACATAATGGAATTATACGAAGATCCTGCAGCTACGCCAGAACCTTTAGAACCTCTTTACACTGAAGCAGATACATTACCTCCTGTTGATACAACACGAGGTGATTACGCAATTGTTAAAAGTCTTGCTGCAGTTGCAACTGGAATTCCAACAAGCGACGATCAAATTAATTTTGATAACTTTGTTGATTCAGAGTGGCGTAAAACAGTTCCTGAAAATAATGAAGCAGATAGAGGAGCATTACTCACTGCAGCATCTCGTCAACAACCAGACGTAGTACAAGATATTTTTAATACTATTAACCAACGTAATAAACTATACGGTGAAATTGCTGTTAAAAATGCAGATGTTACTAGGGCTAAGTTAAAAGAAATTACAAACATGGCAGTAGAAACTGCCGCTATTAAAAACCCTGCTGTACTGTTTAATAATACTCCACAACAAATTCTTGAATCTAATGATCGAATTAGTGAGAGATTAGCTGCGTCTGCAACTCTTGAAAAAGCTGTTAAAGACGGTCAAAGTATTTGGAACATTGGAAAAGGTATTATTTACGAAATTACACCTATGGCTGCTGAACAAGGCGCAGCTATGGATCGTGCTGCAATTAGAGCAGGTGTACCTGAAAAATATATTAGCCGCATGGCAGGGCGTTCAGAAACTAAAAGTTTGTTACAGAGTTTATTTCAAAGTCTTCCTGATGAAGAAAAAACAGCATGGGTTACTAATTTACATTCAGATTTAAAAAGTAGTTTATTAATTAGTAATTGGCAAGCAGCATTAATGGTGCAAGAAATAGTTACTAATGAAGAACAAGTTTGGAATGGTTGGTCTGATTGGTTAGATAGAATTGGTGTAGTAGGCACTGCGTTAACAGGTGCTGGAGCACTTTTTAAAGCTGGACGTTTATTTAGTAAAGCAGGTACTATTAATAACATTGAACGCACACTTGCTGCAGGTGGTGCTAAGGACGCAATTGTAAATACAGAAGCTGTTAAAATTGCTTCTGAAGTTGCTAACAAAATGCGTTTACAAGCACTAGGAGTAGTTGCAGGTGAAATTACAGGTATTTCTACAGCTATTGATTTAGGCAAGTTAATTAGTGTCAATGCTGCTAAAGTGCTGCCAGATGTTATTACAACTGCAGCAGATGATCTACAACGTGTTATTCGTGCACCTGTAGATAGATTAATTAGTGAACTACAGAACGTAATTGCAACTAAAGGTGTTCGTGCAGAAGAAGCTGCTCTTGAACTTGCAACATTACAAAAAGTATATTCTAACGCAAACAATCCTAATGTACACTCCGTAGATCCATTTAAACTATCTGAAGATGGTTTAGTTATTACAGGGCGTGTTTACTACAAACCAGATAATGCATCTTCATTTTTAACCAAAGAAGCAGCAGAATCTTACATTAAAATTGCTGATCCAACAGGTAAGTTGGGTATGAAAGTTGTTGGAGATACTACCAACACTTCTTTTCTTGTTGAAGAAAGTGTAAAGAAAGATTTACAATTACGCAAAACAGAACTTGAAGCACAAATTTTAGAAGCAGTTAATGCGTCTAAGATTAAAACACCAACAACACCTGGGCCACCACCACCTAAACCACCTGCAAGTCTTGTGTCTAGTAAGCCACGGTGGAAAACTGCAGAGTTAAAGTTTGCTAACAACATTGATAAAGCAGTTTTTCAACTCAGTAGTACAACTGATGCTAGCAAAAGTGATCCTGAAGTTAAAGCATGGTTAGAAAAAGCAACAGGTTGGAGTGATGAAGAAATTTTAGGTCATAGTGTTGCTGTTCGTAAATATATTCAAGATAATGAAACTGCTGTAGACGCAGCTAATGTGTTGCGTATCGAATCACAAGTTCCTACAGGATTACCTAATCCTAAATATCAACCCGAGAACGATAATTATTTTCGACTTTTAGAAGCAGATAAAACGCTAATTAAAGTTGGCAATTTGTCAATGTCTCCTACTACACAACAAAAAGTTATTCTTAATTTTGTTACCTCACTTGGTAAAGCTTTAGGAATGGAAAATCGTAAAATTGTAGTATTACAATACAGCGATTTAGCTAAAAGTAAAAATCCACTTTTTACAAATTTAAAAGATGACATTGATTTAAAACATAGTGGTGCTGCAGCATTGCATTACAATCTTGGCAAAGATAGTTTAGGTAATGGACAATCTCTTATTGTAATGAAGAAAGATGTTACTGTACAAAATAGTTTACGTGCGTATACTGAAACGTTTGCACACGAGTATGGACACGCATTTGATGCAGAATTTAATGGTAAATATTTTGCAACTATGCAACATGCTTTTAACACTTGGCTTAAAAGTAAAGGGTTAACGTATAAAGGAGAAGGTCGTCATAAAAACGTTCTTGAATCATATCCTCCTGAAGCGTTACTTCAATATCGTTCCTTAACTATGGTTAATGATAGTGTAACAAAAGACTACATTACAAAATGGTTTAACGGTGACACTGCAGAATATTTAAAAGCAGAAGCTGATTTACATGCGTGGGCAAATGATTACGGTGAATTTTTTGCAGAGCAGTTTGCTAAGTGGGCGTTTAGTGATGAAGTTCCAACTACAATTTTAGGACAAGCATTTACTAGATTGGTAGCAGGTTTTAAATTAATTGCAGAAGAATTAAATGTATTTATTTCACAACTTCTAGGTCGTACCGTTGATGTTGCAACAGCAAATAAAGACATTGCTAAAATGCTTAACGATCACATTGCAATGTTGCAGAAAAATGCAACAAGACCAAAACCATCTTCAAGCATGTCTGTTTCTGAATCAGCGGGTGGTGCACGTTCTGTAGAGTCTTTAGAACGAGAACTAGAAGCAATTACTAGTAATTTAAATGCAATTGATGATGCTGAGAAAGGTTTAAAAACAGGGTACATTGTAGAACAACCTATTAACCGCGTTTTAGATTATTCACTCATTGGTAAATACACTGACGAAGACATTAATAGTGCTGCTCGTTTTGCTATGGGTGATTGGGCACAGTCAACTTCTAAAGAACTATATGGTCAACGTGTAGTAGGTATTCAAGCTCAAAGTCGTTATCAAAAGTTGTTAACTAATTTTGTTCGTCCAGTACTAGAAAGTTTAAACAAAGCGGACATGGTTGCATTAAACGATGCTTTAGTGTTAGGAGACAAAGAAGGTAAAGTATTCCAACAAACAGAGTTGGCAGGGTTAGGTTTATCTCCTAAAGGTCGTGAAGCCTATTACAAAGTACGGGCACTACGTGATGTTATGTGGCAGGTTAGAAACGATGCTGCAACACGTAGTATGATTCGTCGTGGCTACGTAGAATTAGCAAGTAATTTTAAAGTTAATGGAGATGCAAAACTATTTGTTAAGGAACGTGCTGTAGCAGAAGGTGACACAGTGTTTATTACAGACACAAATTCATCACAACGTATTACAGCAGAGTTTCTTGAAGCAAACAAAACTAAAGGTTATGTGTTTTTTGAATCTGTAGAACCCATTGAAGTAGGTGGCAAGATGCGTAAAGTCTTTGCTTTTCCTGCAGATGGATACACTACTAGTAAGATTACTTCTGTGATTCCTTACCGTGCTGGTGAATATCGTCGAATCTACAGTGATGAGTACTTCATTAAAATTGAATCTGTTTATGAAGTAGACGGTAAACTAGAAAACGTGATTACAACTCACCGTACAGCCTCTAGTGTAAGCGATGCCAATGCATATGTAAAAGCGTTAGAAGAAGCACGTGACTTGCATGTTGCAGGAAAACTAACAATTCAAAATGCTAGTCGTTTGATGGAACCTTATGGTTGGAAACCAGAAGAAATTATTGACGCATTAGACAGCGGTAGGTTTGGACAATCGTTTGATGTTAAAGTTAACTACACACGTACTGACGATGATTATGTTACTGAAACTGTTGGTATGTCATCTAACTACTCTAGTAAACGTGGAGATAAAGTGTTGTCTGTGTTTGGTAAAGATACAGTAAACACACTAAGTCCTTTGGATAGTGTAGCTGCTGAAATTGGAAACACAGCTTACGTAGCTTCAGTTACTGAGTGGCGAGAAAGCCACGTGGTTCGTTGGTTCAATACTTTCGTAGACGAGTTACCTCGTAACGTTCGTACAATGAACCCTGATGCTGCTTTCCGTTACATGCTTATTAACAAAGGTATGTATGTCGGTCAAAGTAAACGATTAGTAACTGCTGAAAAAGTACAAGACTACATCATTGCTCAAATGAACATTCCTACTAAAGAGGAAAAGAATTATTTGGGCTTTATGAAAAGGATTAGTGAATCCATTGAAGGAACCAATACTAGTAAACCTATTGCTAAACTAGGTGCCGCATTACGGGCTACTAAAGACTATCCAACATGGGCACGTACCCTTGCATTCCATAGTTTCTTTGTGTTTAATCCTGTACAGTTTTTTATGCAAGGTATGAATGCTTTTAATGCTGTTGCAATTAGTCCTTTACACGGTATTAAAAGTGCAAAGTCATCTGCGTTATATGCAATGGCTTTATTTAGTGATCAAGAAGATATTTGGCGCAATGTAGCTAAAGTAAACAATCTTACTAACCTTGGTTTAGGTATGAAGGAAGATGAGTTTATTGAAGTAGTACGTGCTATTCAACGTACAGGTCTAATGGATGGCATTAATACTACAAGCTTGTATGGTGCTGAAGTTGGTAAGTACGGTATTTTTAACAAAGTATCTCGTCGTGCAGGAGATACTTCTGCAGCTTTCTTTAATGCGGGTGAAGGTTATAGCAGACTAGTTAGCTTTGACATTGCCCGTCGTGAATACATTGAAATTAACCCCGGTAAAGCTTGGTGGACAGACGATGCTCTAGCTAAAATTATGGAGCGTCAAGACAGCCTGACTCAGAACATGACTCGTGCAAACACTGCTTCATGGCAGCAAGGTTGGAAGTCTATTCCTACACAGTTCATGCAATATCAAGTTAAACTAATGATGAACATTGTTCAGAGTTTAATGGGTAACCCACGTGCATTTACACCAAGAGAAGCAATACAACTATTGCTAACCCATCACCTGATAATGGGTACTGCTGGTGCCTTCCTATGGCCCTTCCGAGACATGTTAACTGACATGCTACCAGAAAATATGTCTGAAACAGCACGTATTACTGTGCAACAGGGTGTAGTGGCTGGGTCAATTGCAGCCGTAACAGATGGAGAAGCAAAGCTAGCAATTGGTAGCCGCTTCAACACATTCAAGTATTATGAAGACATTGTAAAGGGTCTTCTAGACCCCGAGAAGACGTTCCTAGAGGTAGCTTCTGGCCCATCTGGATTCGCGGCCCTACGCTTGCTAGGAGGCTTTGGTGAGGCATTCTCAATCATTGCTAAGGCACCAATGACTGTAGACACTGTACAAATTGCTTTGACAGAAATTGGCAAGGGTAGTTTCTCGTTTTTTAATAACGCACAGAAAGCCCGGATTGCTATGGCTAACTACAACCAAGTACAAAGCAGTAGTGGTGCGGCTATGTTTAGAGTTACCGATACTGAAGCATGGATGATTGGTTTTGGTAT